>SXGU01032073.1_pt1 | contig 15746 bp, 16 predicted proteins | sample 3174531 | NCBI WGS metagenome assembly SXGU01 (sample SAMN11356863, study PRJNA531348) | freshwater metagenome | isolation source: freshwater sample F1-140 | place: China: Fuxian Lake, Yuxi | collected 2017-12-25
CGATCGGAAAAGCTGAACCAGTTCTGCATGCAGTGAATGCGCAGCATGCCGGCCAGCGCCATCGGTTGGCGACCGCGTCGCCCGGAGGTTGGGTAGACAGGTTCAATCAAGTCAATTAACTTTGACCACGGTACGGTTTGCTCCATTTCGTTCAGAAACAACTCTCTTCGGGTCAAGCGTTTTTTGTGGTTATAGTCGAGGTCTGCAAAACTGGTTTGATAGGACATAGGTGGATTGGCTTTATTGTGGTCGATGGCAATATTATCTCATCTCGCGCGATTTAATCAGCGCTTCCTTAGAGATGTGCACGAAATAACTTCGATAGCGAACGCTCCTTCTCCAGCCGGAGACTGACCCACCCTATCTTTGTGGCTTATGCTGGAGGTAGTGCGCCTACAGCAGGCACTTTAAGCAACGCAAGAGTCGTGACCGAGTTATTTCACGCACATCTCTAACTCGTTGATAAAAACCAAACCGCATTGATTTATCAGGATTAACTGACGTTAATTTAACAACGCAAATAAAGATAGCGTTTGAATAATTACCTTTTTAGTGCCGACTTATCGTATTATTTGGCTAACAGGAAAATAACAACTGCGAGCGGCCCATAGCTTAAGCCGCTTGCACACCTGTAGTGGAGGACGGCTGTTTCGACATAGTTAGCGCCCGCATGTACGCTGCGGTCCTCGAATCTTGATGAGCCGATGCTCGATAGACGTTATTTTTTGACAACCGGGTAAAACAACGAATGAGGAGTCTGTATATTCATTACGGATAATGTATGAAAAAAATAAACATAGTGCTGTTCCAACCGGCTCACCCCCGCTTTAAAATCTTTGACTCTTACCGCGAAGTAATCGACAGCCTGCTCTGGGGTTTACATAGTCTCGGCTATCAATCGCGCCTCTTCATCAACGAAATCGACCATAACGCCGTCAATATCGTATTCGGCTGGTTACCCCTTTTTCATATGGGCACGCAAAATCAGCTCCCGCCTAACTCTATTTTGTACAATCTGGAGCAATATGCAGAGACCTCAATGATCGGCAAACCGATGCTGGAAGCCGCTGCCGCCCATTTTCAGATATGGGACTACAGTTTAGCCAATATACCTATCTGGCAAGAATTGAATCCGAAATATCCGGTCTATCATGCACAAATTGCCTTCGCACCGAACCTAATGCGCATTCCGCATGATCGGCCGGAAGATATCGATGTACTGTACATCGGCAGCCTGGGTCTCAAACGCGCGGAAAAATTGATTACTTGCGCCTCGGCCGGCTACGGTACCTCGTTGGTGTCCCTGTCGAGCATCTGGGCCGAACAACGCGATGAGTTTATCGGGCGCGCAAAACTGTTACTCAATATCTCCAATGAAAATCCGCTGCTTACCATTTTCGAGGTAGTACGAGTGTCGTATTACTTGGCTAACCGGAAAGCCGTAGTCTGCGAGCTTCGTCCCGACACCTATATCGAGCCGGACTTGCAGCAGGTGCTGCGTTTCGCTGCTCCAGCGGAACTGGGCAATAGCTGTGTTGAGCTGCTGGAAGACCCACACTTAAGAACGCAGTATGCGAGTGACTGTTTCGATGTCTTCAGTCGGCGCGACGTGCGCGATGTCATTCGCGGCTTTTTTGATTGAATCGGCATAAGACCGAAAGCCCACGTATTTTTTATTTTCTTTAGGCGAGGTACAACATGAGCTTATGGTCGCTATTTAATGCCAACGATGGAAAAACCGTGTTCAAATGGACGCATTATTTACCTATCTATGAGCATCATTTCAGCAGATACGTCAACAGACCGATTACACTGCTCGAAATCGGCTGCCTTCATGGCGGCTCATTGCAAATGTGGAAGAGATTTCTGGGGCCGCATGTTACGATCGTTTCCATTGATATTGATGCCAATGCAAAAAATTATGAAGAAGATCAAGTCTATATCCGTATTGGCGATCAATCCGACGAAAATTTTCTATTGAGTCTGGTTGAGGAGTTCGGCAAATTCGACATCATTATTGACGATGGCAGTCACGTCTGCGAGCATCAAATAAAATCATTCAGTGTGCTCTATCCTCATGTTACCGATCTGGGGCTGTACGCGCTGGAGGATCTGCACACAAATTATTGGCCGGATTACGGCGGAGGCTATAAAAAACCATCGACCTTTATCGAACTGGCAAAAAACCTGATCGACGAACTGAATGCTTACCACACTCGGGGCGCCAATGAAGTCAGCGAGTTTACAAACTCCACCTACGGCATGCACTTTTACGATAGTATGATCGTATTCGAAAAAGGCAGACTGCCAAGGCGGCATGATCTGCTAATAGGAACGAATTCAGAAGGAAAAAAGTGTTGGCAGGAAAAGCAATCGGTCCCCTACAAAAAAACACGCTAGATATTTTGGGGATTCCGGGGCCATCCCAATCATAAAGTCGATATTATTCCAATAGGATTATCAAGTGTTTTCATCAAGATATACACACGACTTAAACAGCGGCGCAACAACACGCTGTCGTTTTTTGATAGCTGCCATAAATTCGACTAGACGCTAATAATCGCGTACCGGTGAACGAATACAATCGGATGGAACGCATCAAAACCACTATTTACGACGCAACCAAGCCGGCCTCGGATAAGCTGTTCGTTGCCGCCAGCAATATAGTAGGCGAACACGACTTGAGTGAATCGGAGCAGGATCCGGTGGTCGCCGTGAAAGGAGCCTTAACGTGAGAATAGCGATCATTCCGGCGCGGGGCGGCAGCAAACGCATTCCGCGCAAGAACATCAAACTGTTTGCCGGCAAACCCATGATTGCCCATGCCATAGGCATAGCGCAGAGCAGCGGCTTGTTTGATCATATTGTGGTCTCAACCGATGACGATGAAATCAGCCATATCGCAACAGAATATGGAGCGGAAAGCCCTTTTGTGCGGCCGGCGGAACTGGCGGACGATCACACCGCCACCGTTCCTGTAATCGCTCATGCTGTAAGCGCATGCCGGACACTGGGTTGGCCGGTAGACCAGGTATGCTGCATCTATCCTGCGGTGCCGTTTATGCAGAAAGATGATCTTGTCGCCGCATTGCATAGGCTGGAAACGGATGACATAAGCTATGTATTTCCTGTTGCCGCCTACCCTTCAGCTATCCAGCGGGCATTACGTCAATTACCGAATGGCTTAATGGGGCCGTTTTATAGTCAGTATGCTGAGACTCGAACTCAAGATCTTGAACCTGCCTTTTACGATGTCGGTCAATTTTATTGGGGGCTTGCACAATCATGGCTGGAAGGAAAAACGGTTCACCGGCATGGTGCGGGGTTGGTAATTCCCAACTGGCGCGTGATCGATATTGATACAGCCGAGGACTGGCAACGAGCCGAATTGATGTACACGGCATTTAATGCCGCAAATCGTTCTACCTAAATATCTTTTAAGAAAATAATTGCCTGAGATAAATATGAATACAAAATTTAAAACACCGCAAGAGGAATTTTGGGCGGGCGAGTTCGGTACCGACTATATTGGTCGAAACAACAGCGAAGAACTCCTGGCGTCGAACCTGAATTTTTTCACAAAGGCGCTTAAACAAGCCGGCCGACTTACATCCTGCCTTGAATTCGGAGCAAACATAGGGATGAACCTGAAGGCGCTTCAACTCCTTTATCCCGGCATGCATCTGGAAGCTATCGAAATTAACCCCGATGCCGCCCAGCAGCTCACCAACCTGATTGGAGAAAGTCATGTGTTTGAAGGCTCGATTTTCGAATATCCGGTAGCGACAAAAGTCGATCTTTCATTGATAAAAGGCGTGCTGATCCACATCGATCCTGACATGCTGGACACCGTTTACGAAAAACTATATCAAGCCTCAAACCGGTTAATTTTAATTTGCGAATATTACAATCCGACCCCGGTATCTATTTCTTACCGGGGACATGCTGATCGTTTGTTCAAAAGAGACTTTGCCGGTGAAATGCTGGAAAAATATCCTGACTTAATGCTGGTTGATTACGGTTTTTCCTATCGCCGAGACCCCGCTTTTCCTCAGGACGATATTACATGGTTTCTAATGCAAAAAGCATAGCAAAAGCGATTAATTAATGAAGATTGCACTTCGCGTCGATGCCTCCAGCCAAATCGGTACCGGCCATTTCATGCGCTGCCTGACCTTGGCGGATGGATTGAAGCAAGGTGGCGCGCGCATTCGTTTTGTTAGTCGCAATCTGCCCGCGCATTTGTGCGACATGTTGGCGGCAAAAGATATGGAGTACGTATCGCCGGCTAGCGATGCAATCTCGTCTCCGGTCAACAACGGCTTGGCGCACGCACATTGGCTGGACACCAGCCAAACACAAGATGCGCAAGCTACCATTCAGGCGCTGTCCGATCAATCGTGGGATTGGCTGATTGTTGACCACTATGCGCTGGATTCCCGTTGGGAGTCGATGCTAAAGCAAACCGCCAAAAAGATCCTGGTCATTGATGACATCGCCGATCGCCTGCATGATTGCGATATATTGCTCGACCAAAATCTGTACACCGACATGGATAGCCGGTACCTCGGCAAAGTAGCCTCCGATTGTCAATTATTGTTGGGGCCAGGCTATGCTTTGTTGCGAGATGAATTTAGGCAATTGCATAAACAAGTCAAACCACGTAGTGAAGCGGTCAAACACATACTGGTATTTTTTGGCGGCGTAGATGCCGATAACTACACAGGGCATGCAATTAAAGCACTGTCTAAGATTGGCATTCCCGATCTCTCCGTCGATGTGGTGATAGGTGCGCAGCATCCTTGTCGTGAGCAAATCGAGGCGGCATGTGCACAACATGGATTTTTTTGCCATGTACAAACCACCCGGATGGCGGAGCTGATGGCGGCAGCCGACTTGGCGATAGGTGCGGGGGGGGCGGCGACTTGGGAGCGGTGTTGTCTAGGCTTGCCTACTTTAGCCATTTGTACGGCGGATAATCAGCAAAGACAGGTTGCGGATGCCGCATTAAAGGGCTTGCTGTATTCACCGGCAATCAAAGGTGACTTGAATCAAACATTTCAAAGACATATTCATGCGTTAATCGAGAATAGTTATCTCAGACAGTTGATCTCCCGTAATAACCTGCAAGCTGTGGATGGCCGGGGCATAATGCGCGTCATCACAAGCATGGGGAGCAGCAACATCGAAATGAGGATCGCTGGACTAAATGACTCAGAAAAGTTATTTCAATGGCGGAATCACTCCAGTATCAGGGCGGTTTCGCGTAACGCCGGCTTGATCGATTGGCAGGACCATCAAAGATGGTTTGCCTCCGTGTTGGCGGATCCGGAAAAAATGCTGCTTATTGGGTACCGTGCGGAATCGCCCGTTGGGGTGGTTCGTTTCGATCTGCAAAATGACGAAGCGGAAGTTTCGATTTATCTTGTCCCTGATGCCGCACTATTCGGACAAGGAAGGATTCTACTGCAAAGCGCTGAGCAATGGCTTTTAACCAACTACCCAAAGATTCATAGTATTCGTGCTCATGTACTTGGGGTGAATGTGCGCTCACAAAGTCTATTTGTTGGCGCCGGCTATCAAATTGAATCCAGCGTCTACACAAAGAAGTTGCATTGAATATGATTGAGATATTCAAAATTGCTGACCGGTCAATCGATCAAAATCATACGCCTTTTATCATCGCCCAATGGTGTCAAGCAACCATAACCGGTTATTTTGGAACTATCGTTAGGCAAATCAAGAAAGCTTCGAAACCGGCTTTTCTTTTTCGTAGATAAAGGTTTTATGAAGAAAAATACCCCAAAGATGCTTATACATTGGAGAAAGTTGTTGATACTCACGACTTCCTCGCGCTAAACTTTACCTATGCCGTTCAAGTTTGCGTTGATATTGGAGCGGCACATTTCATTGCCAGGAACGGACCTGACACAATGGACAAACTTCGATGTTTTTTGCCGATTTGGCTGTGCGCATAAAAAAGACGGCCGGGCTTCGTAACATAGCCGTCCAAAACTATGGCTATCAATTGGGCTATTGTCTATTCAATTACCCAAGCATACTTGCCTGATTTTGGAAAATTTACCAAAGCTGTCGTCAAGCTACAAAACAAGAGAAATACATATGATCGAGGTAGCGACTGTTATCGCCGGACGAAAAATAGGAAGGCATTGTCCACCCTTCATTATTGCCGAAATGTCAGGCAATCATAACCAATCGCTGGAACGCGCCTTGGAAATCGTTGATGCTGCCGCCAAAACAGGCGCTCATGCACTGAAGCTCCAAACCTATACTCCAGACACAATGACGCTTGATTTGGACGAACGCGAATTTCATATTAACGACCCTAATAGCTTATGGAGCGGAACATCTCTTTACAAGCTTTACGATGAAGCCTACACCCCGTGGGAATGGCACAAGCCGATTTTCGATCATGCGCGTAAACTTGGCCTTATTCCGTTCAGTACACCATTCGACGAAAGCGCCGTCGACTTTCTGGAAACGCTGGAAGTACCGGCCTACAAAATTGCCTCGTTCGAAAATACCGACTTGCCGTTGATACGCCGCGCCGCAGCCACCGGCAAGCCGCTAATCATTTCTACCGGCATGGCTACGGTGGCTGAATTGGATGAGACCGTGCGTGCAGCTCGCGAGGCGGGATGTAATGACATAATCCTACTCAAATGCACCAGCACTTATCCCGCTAACGCCGCCAACGCCAACATTCTGACCATTCCCCACCTGCGTAAGTTGTTTGATTGCGAAGTGGGTTTATCCGACCACACCCTGGGTATAGGCGTATCAGTGGCCAGTGTTGCTCTTGGTGCTACGGTTATTGAAAAGCACTTCACACTAAATCGTGCCGATGGCGGCGTCGATTCCGCGTTTTCGATGGAACCTCAGGAAATGCAAGCGTTAGTGATCGAGACCGAACGTGCATGGCAGGCGCTGGGCAAGGTATCATACGGCACCACTGTAGCCGAACAAGCCTCGCTGAAATTTCGCCGCTCGCTGTATGTGTGCAAGGATACGGCCGCAGACGAGGCATTCACAACTGAAAATGTGCGAGCAATCCGCCCCGGCATGGGCTTAGCTCCCAAGCATCTCGATACAGTGCTGGGACGGAAAGCAAAAGTGGCGCTGGCGAAAGGAACTGCGCTTACATGGGATTTACTCAGTTAGAGGCAATGATGAGTCGTGTATGCATCCTCGATTATGGGTCCGGCAATGTTAAATCCGTGTACAACTTATTTGCTTCACTGGCTGACAGCGTCACCATTTCCAACACGCCGGCCGATATTGAAAACGCCACCCACATCGTGCTGCCCGGCGTTGGCGCTTTTGCCGCCTCAATGCGACGCATCCATGAGAACTTGCCGCTAGACGCGCTTGATCGCGTAGTGCGAACGAAATGCAAGCCCTTCCTGGGCATCTGCGTCGGTATGCAGGTGCTGGCCGAGCGCGGTTTCGAGTTTGGTGAAACCGCCGGTTTAGGCTGGATCAAGGGCAGCATTGAAAAACTCGATTCCAAAGAATTTCCTTTACCACATATCGGCTGGAACAATATCGACTGTCGGCAAGCCAGCCCTTTACTGACCGGGCTGGAGAATTCACCCGACCTGTACTTTGTGCATAGTTTTGTTTTTCATCCGACCGATCCTGAAACGATACTGGCCACGACCGATTATGGCCGGCAATTTTGTTGCGTGATTCAAAGCGATAATATTTACGGTGTCCAGTTTCACCCTGAAAAAAGCCAGAGAGCGGGGATAAAACTGGCGAAGAACTTTCTGGCGCTCTCATGAAGAAGAATCGCGTGATTCCGGTCCTGCTGCTGCGCAATGGCTGGCTGGTGCAAAGCAAGCAATTTAAACGTTATCAGAATCTCGGCAACCCGATTTCTGCCGTTAAACGGCTCAGCCAGTGGGGCTCCGATGAACTGATTTACCTTGATATCTCCAGCGACGATACGCATGATATGCGCCGCGACGATCTGGGTCATCCGAACCGCAACAGCATTTTCGAGATCATCGAAGATGTCTCGAAAGAAGCCTTCATGCCGATCACCGTCGGCGGGCGTATCCGTTCGCTGCACGACATCGAGAAGCGTCTGGCGCTCGGAGCCGACAAGATTGCGATAAATACTCTGGCTCTGGATAATCCGAAGTTTATCGAACAGGCGGCCAAGGAGTTTGGCGCACAGTGCGTGGTCGTGTCAATCGATGCCAAACTCAACAACGGCGTACATCAAGTCATGCGTACCGACACCCGCGAAATCACCCTAAACACCGCTTTATCTTGGGCCTGCCAAGTCGAGCAATTAGGCGCAGGTGAAATCCTGCTCAACTCAGTCGACCGTGATGGTATGAAAAATGGCTACGATCTGGAGCTGCTGGATCAAGTTAGCTCCGCTATCAAAATTCCTGTAATTGCCTGTGGCGGTGTCGGTAACTGGGAGCATTTCGCGCAAGCCTTAAGAGAGACCGAGGTCGATGCCGTCGCTGCCGCGAATATCTTCCATTACAGCGATCAGAGTGTCTATCTGGCAAAAAAATATCTCTTTGAACAAGGCCTAAACGTAAGGCCGGCTGAATTATTGGAAATCTGAGGAAGAAGCAACGATGAACTATCGAAAAATGCAATATTGCAGCCGTTGCACCTACCCTTTTGTGACGGTCAATTTGTCGGTGGATGACGAGGGCGTTTGTGCCAGTTGTCGTACCGCCGAGGCGTTTGAACAACTCACGCCGGAGTTTTGGGCACACCGCAAGACAATTTTTGAACGAAATATCGAGGAACTGCGTAAAAACAAAGTGTCTGAGTATGACTGCGTTATTCCGGTCAGCGGCGGCAAGGATAGCTATTACCAGACCCATATTATGGTGGCGGAGTACAATTTAAAACCGCTGCTAGTCACCTATCACGGCAATAACTACCTGCCGGAAGGCAACTACAACCGCGACCGGATGCGCGAAGTATTTAACGCCGACCATCTGGTAATGGGACCAAGCGTTGAGGTGCTGAAAAAACTGAACCGCCTTTGTTTCCGCAAAATGGGAGACATGAACTGGCATGCACACTGCGGCATCTTCACGTATCCCATCCGGATAGCCACCAAATTCAATATCCCGCTGATGGTCTGGGGCGAGATCGCTTGGGATATATCCGGCATGTATGAGCCGGACGACTATGTCGAATTTTCCGCCCGCGTGCGCCATGAACATGGCCTGCGTGGCTTCGAATGGTACGACATGTTAAATGACCCACAGGATCCGCTGACCGAAGCCGACATGGCTTGGGCCAAATATCCGAACGACGATGAGATATTGAAAGCGGGGGTGCGCGGCCTGTACATCGGCAATTTCTTCAAATGGGATCCATACCAACATACCCAATTAATAAAAGATTTATACGGATGGAAGGAGTCAGCCAAGCCGTTCCAGCGCACTTACCGCACCGCATCGAACCTGGACGACCGCTACGAAAACGGCATCCACGACTTGCTCAAATTCATCAAATTCGGTTATGGCCGGGGTTCCGATCATGCCGCAAAAGACATTCGCACCGGGTATCTGACGCGCGAGGAAGGAATCGAGATGGTCAGAAAATATGACCATGTCGTCTCTGATGACTTGGAGTTTTGGCTTGATTATGTCGAGATGTCCGAGGAAGAATTCTGGACTACAGCCGACCGCTTTCGCGATCCACGCGTGTGGTGGATTGAAAACGGCCAATGGGTCAAAGACAATATCTGGGGAGGCTCATCAGCCTATGGAGATGTACACCTGCCCTTGGCCGATCAGGAAAAATTCAAGCGCCGCTAGAATTCATGCTAAGGAATGGGCATGGAATAACTTAAGCAAGTTGCCGATAGCCGGAGTGCAGACTCTGCCTGCAAACGCAAGCGCTTTAGGCGAAGCTTGCACTCCCGTTGCAAACAAACGGCACAAGCTGTCAATTTATTTAATGCTCGTTCCTAAGCATTCCGCCCATCAACGGACGGGTACAGGTAGATATTAGTATAATCCTTGCTTATAGATATGAACTCCAATTGTCCGGAATTCCACTTCACGACCGTATTATCAGGCACATTGACACCATGTAGCACAGTTCCTGCCGACACCACGCAATTGTTTCCGATAACGGCTTTGCCGGTAACTACCGCCCCCGGATACAGCACTACATTGTCACCGACTTGCGGTCGATCTTGCCCGACCCGTCCGACCGTGACATTCTGAAATACCACCAAACGCTTACCATAGGTAGCATTCCCTATTACCGTACCGAGTCCATGCGAGATAAAGAACACTTCAGGCATCTCTACAGAATAAAACAGATCGATCGCATTCAGTGCGCGATTCAAACAAAACAAGCGACTGGCTAGTACCGTATCTCCGCTCCGGCGCCAGTGTTCATTGGCCAGCAAATACAGCCAGCTTGCATATTGCAGCGAATTAAAATGGTTGAAGCAGGCAGGATCAAAGCAGCGCACCGCTGCCAAGATAGGGCGCAGACGTTCCAGAGACGGCGCGACCAATGGACTAATGAGAGCTAGATCACTCGCCAAGCCGTCTTCATGAAACAGGTTATCCAACTGTCTAGCTAGGTACCGAGCCAACGCCTTTTCGCTACCTATGGCCAAATGCAAGTTTGTCATATAGATTTTTCTAGTTGAGCTATACGCCTATGATCGCCCCAAAATGCCATCGGTTCGTAATCAGGATAAGGATAATAGCCAAAATTTAAGGCAATTGATGCGCCCCGTTTTTGTATATGGTGTTCCACCAGCCTGCGAACGGAAATGGGTTCGCCGCTACAAACATTAACCAAGCCATTACATTCGGAGTGCTCCAGCAGCAGCAGCAGACGACGAGCCACTTCCTCCACCGCCAGATAATCGCGTAACTGTTCTCCGTTCGACATATTAAAGCTCTTCTCGCCATTGTTTAACGCACGATCAAGCTGAGCCAGCAAGCTATTCGAGCTTTGTCCAGGGCCATATATATAAAACAGGCGCGCCCATTGCAAAGTGAAATTATGTTCCTGCTGCAAAGCCTGCAGGAAACGGCGTAACGTGTCTTTGGCCAACGCGTAGGAATTTTCCGGCTGAGCCGGCATCTGTTCGGACAGACAACCATTTTGCATGCCGTACTCGAAGCAAGTGCCGGTCACCAGCACCTGCCCAACTCCCTGCTCAACCAAGGATTTGAGAAAGCGATAATGGGCCGGCAAGTTTTGCTCGAAGTGAAACAACGCCTTATAGTTGGGTAATCCCGCCCATGCCAAGTGGATTACGGCATCTGGCGCACCGATTTTTTCCAGCACTGGTGCGATATCCTGACCGATGTCCCAGACGATGAAGCGAACCTGATTCGCCCATGGCATGTCGGCAGCACGCTCCGCATTGCGTACTAATGCAGTTACGGTATGACGGTGCGCTAGAAGCAACGGTACCAGGTTTGCACCGATAAAGCCGGTAGATCCTGTGATCAATATATTCATTCAATGATACTCAATTGAGGCACGGCCACTACGAATTTACCTCCCCATTTTTTGATGCCGGCTTGTTGCGACATCACTTCGACAGCGATATTCCACGGCAGGATCAGCACGAAATCAGGCTGCCTCTCGTCCAACGCGCTCGGTGGCAGAATCGGGATATGGGTACCCGGCAGCAACTTATGTTGTTTGGATGGAGCGGCATCACATACAAAGGGTAGCAAGTCAGGCTTCACACCGGCGTAATTTAATAAGGTGCAACCCTTGGCGGCAGCACCGTAAGCGGCAACCGTTTTACCCGCGCGCCGTTGCTCGATCAGGAACACCAGCAAATCATTTTTAACGCGGTCGGCACGTTGCTGGAAGGCACGATAAATGCCTAGGTCGCGCAAGCCACGTTCGCGTTCTTCATCCAGCACGGCATTTACGGAAGCCGTCGTTACGCGTATATCATCCTGATGGCAACCGAAAATTCTCAAACTACCGCCATGCGTGGGCAATTTTTCGACATCCCAAACGCGCAAGCCGGCAGCCCTAAAAATGCGGTCAACCGTATAAAGCGACAGATAAGAAAAGTGCTCGTGATAAACGGTGTCGAACTGAGTCTGCTCGATCAAACGCATCAGGTGAGGAAATTCAAGCGTAATGGTGCCGCCCGGTTTGAGTACCGCTTTTATGCCGAGCGTGAAATCATTAATGTCGGGAACATGTGCATACACATTATTGCCGATAATGAGGTCGGCTGACTTGCCTTCGGCCATCAGTCGCGCACCCAGCGCCGCACCGAAAAACTCACGCAATACCGGAATACCCAAGCCTTCTGCGACGGCAGCGGTGCTTGCGGTCGGCTCGATGCCTAAACAGGGGATGCCTGCGGCGACGAAGTTCTTCAGCAGGTAACCGTCGTTCGAGGCTAGTTCGATCACATGGCTGTGAGGGCCGAGTTCAAGGCGGGCCGTGATCCGAGCGGCATAGCAGGCCGCATGCTCCAGCCAGCTCTGTGACACCGAGGAGAAGTAAGCGTAATCATGACTGAATAGTTCGGATGCCTGAGTGTAATCAAGAGTCTGCACCAACCAGCAGTAGTCGCATACATACAGTTTCAGCGGAAAATACGTTTCCGGTTTGTTCAAATCTTCTTGATTCAGATAGGCATTCGACGGTGGCGCATAGCCAAGATCAAGAAAAACATATTCGAGCGGGTGATTGCAGTGGCGGCATTTCATAGCATAATTCCTGAAAAATCTGCAGACAGCAACGGATGACTGTGATCGCGAACAGACAAATCACTGATCGGCAATGGCCATTCGATGTGCAAACGAGGATCCTGGCAATGAAGGCCGCCTTCGGCCTCGGGTGTGTAAAAAGCGGTGTGCAGATAGAGCATTTCACTGTCCGCCTCAAGCACTTGAAAACCATGAGCGAAACCTTCAGGTATCACCATCATCAGTCCATTTTCCGGACTCAATTCCTGGCCTACCCATTGCAGAAAAGTGGGCGAGTCGGTACGCAAATCGAGCGCTACATCCCACACTCGTCCGCGCAGACAACGCACTAACTTCATTTCAGCATGGGGGGGATACTGAAAATGCAGTCCGCGCACTGCACCTAGGGTACTGGTGCGCGATCGGTTGACTTGAACGATGCGGCGAGAGTCGATCACTGCGCTCAGTTCGCGTTCACAATAGAGCCGTGAAAACTCGCCACGCCGGTCGGCAAGACGGAAGCTCTCGACCACAGATAATCCTACTAGGGATGTAAGCTTGACTTTCATGGTGCCGCCCACTCCAAGCCGGCGTTACGAGCTGCAAAGACATAGTCGGCAAGCTGGCTGCGTGTGTATAGTTGTTGAGAAGCATAGAATTGGCGATACCAGTCAGCCGTAACAGCGAGCGTCTGCTCAAAAGTCCAGACCGGCAACCAGCCTAGCTCCCGGCGCGCCTTGCTGCTATCAAGATAGAGCAGGTTCGCTTCATGTGGCTGGATTATGTCGGCGACATGCCAGCGTAGTTCCGGCCAATGCAGAGCCAGACCGTTCAATAAGTCAGCAACACATCGATTACCTTCAGGTGGAGGGCCGAAGTTCCATGCTTGTGCAAAGGCACTCTGACCTTGAAGAAGTTTCTGTCCAAGCAGCAAGTAACCGCTCAACGATTCAAGTACGTGTTGCCAGGGACGAGTCGCATGCGGCGAACGTACTTCCAGTTCAGTGCGATTTGCTAATGCACGCACTAAGTCTGGAATCAGGCGATCTTCCGACCAGTCGCCCCCACCGATAACATTACCCGCACGTGCCGTAGCCATCAGCGGGCCGCCCTGCGCACAGAAAAAAGAACTTCGGTAACTGGCTGCAACGATTTCGGCACCTGCTTTAGAAGCGCTGTATGGGTCATGCCCGCCCAGCGCATCGTTTTCATGGTACCCCGATGACAACTCCTTATTTTGGTAGCACTTATCACTGGTGACCACAATAATTGCGCGCACACTGGGAGTATTGCGGCACGCTTCGAGCAGATTGACCGTACCCATAACATTAGACGCCCAAGTCCCAACAGGATCACGGTATGAGCGTCGTACCAGCGGTTGAGCGGCCAGATGAAATACGATTTCCGGTTGGGCCTCGCTAAGTTCCGCCAATACGGCATCCGCGAAACGAATATCGACGCGGCGGTCGCTCATATCCAGTGCCAGCCGGTCCCAATGATTAGGCATAGTGCAAGGGTCAAGCGCAATTCCATGTACCATGGCTCCCATTTCCTGTAACCACAAAGCAAGCCAGCTACCTTTGAAACCTGTATGTCCGGTCAGTAAGACGGAACGATCTCGATACTGGTTATCAAACAACGCATCAGACAAAATCATTTCCAAACTTTCCAGGGCGGATTACCGTTCCATAGTTTATTCAGTTGATTTTTGTCGCGTAAGGTATCCATAGCCTGCCAAAAACCGGTGTGACGATAAGACATCAGTTGGCCTTCTTCGGCTAAGCGCTGCAAAGGCTGGTCTTCCCAGATAGTAGAGTCATCTTCGATATAATCTAACACGGCGGGTTCCAAGACAAAGAATCCGCCATTGATCCAAGCGCCGTCGCCGACTGGTTTTTCCTGAAAACATTGGACTTGGTCGCCATCTATATCCAATGCACCATACCGACCGGGTGGTTGAATCGCAGTGATAGTCGCCTTTTTGCCATGACTGCGATGAAAGTCCAGCGTAGCGGCAATGTTCAGGTCGCTAACCCCGTCACCATAGGTCAAACAAAAAGTTGAGTCGTCCAAATATGGTTTGATCCGCGCCAAACGACCGCCCGTCATAGTTTCAGCGCCTGTGTCGATCAGTGTGACGCGCCATGGCTCGGCATAACGCTGATGCACTTCCATTTCGTTTTTTGCCATATCGAAAGTAACGTTCGATGTGTGCAAAAAATAATTGGCAAAAAATTCCTTTATCACATAACCCTTGTAACCGAGGCAGATTAAGAAGTCGTTAATACCGAAGTGGGAATAGGCTTTCATGATATGCCATAAGATAGGGTGCTCACCTATCTCAATCATCGGCTTTGGCTTAAGACTCGACTCTTCGCTGATCCTGGTGCCAAGACCGCCGGCAAGAATTACGGCTTTCATAACAAGACCCCTTTTGAAATTAGAAAATACATTCGCATCATCCTTAACGAAACTACCATATGGTCGCATTTGCCATCAGTTGCGTCATCTCGCTTGTTGCAATCAGCGCGGTCAATTCGATGCGTTCGACCGCCAACAACGATTCTTCATCCACCACCAGACCATGCCGGCGGCACAAAATCAGAAAAGTCGATAGTGTGAACGCATAATTTTTTTCGCTCTCGATATCACCGGCACTAAGGCGCCTATCCCAGTCGATCAGACCTTTAAAAAAGGCATCCATCTCCGTCGACACAGCATGTTCTTCAACAAACTGACTGTATAACTCACCAACACAGGTATGCATCTGTATCACCTCAGCGGCATACTGAGGATCGGTATACCAAGTAGCAAAGTCAAGTTTTCGATTCCACTGCGCATCGCTAATAGGAGGCGCTTGAAGGTTACGCAGCCATAGCAAATCTAACACCGACCCCATACCACCGACCCCATACCACCCTGGATAAATAAGCTAAGCGAGAACAGTACCTCCTGCACGAATGGGCAAGCAAATTGCTGCTTAAAAGCAACGCTAACCGCTGTCTTGAATGCGCTGGCGCGGCACACCGAATAATAGAAGCC
>SXGU01456744.1_pt1 | contig 15740 bp, 13 predicted proteins | sample 3174531 | NCBI WGS metagenome assembly SXGU01 (sample SAMN11356863, study PRJNA531348) | freshwater metagenome | isolation source: freshwater sample F1-140 | place: China: Fuxian Lake, Yuxi | collected 2017-12-25
ACCCAACTGCGGCTTGTCCAGAATAGCCGCAAAAGTCTTAATCGCCTGCCTTGGCGAGGGGGGGCTGCAGCACTGTTAACAAGGGTCATAGATACGGCAATATCAGGTCTTAATCGCCTGCATTGGCGAGGGGGGGCTGCAGCCGTAATATCGCGGGTTTTCGCTGAATGGTGCGAAGTCTTAATCGCCTGCATTGGCGAGGGGGGGCTGCAGCGCCGTCCTCTGTAGCCCGCCTGGGATGCGGGTTCGCGGGGCATTATACGCGAACCTCCTCCTTGTGAGCACCTTTTTCGGCCTGAAAGCCCTGGCTGGCTTGCCGAACCCGCATTCCAGGCGGGTTTGTGAATGCGCGAACCCCCCCGGGTTTTGGCCACAGCTTGGGGTTCGCGCATTGGCCGCGTTCATGCCTCTGTCCTGAGGCGAATCTGGCCAAATCCCATGGCCCGTTTCTGGCCGCCGCCGCCCAGTGCAAACATCAGCAGCCAGGGGAGTGCCCGGCTGAGATCACCGCCTATCCAGGCCTCACCGGTAAACCCGGTCAGCGGGAAATCATGGCCGTTGTGGCGGGAGCGGCGTTTGCCCCGGTGGGCGGGTTGCAATGCAAGCCGGGTTATTTGCAAACCTTCGACCTGACGGCGGGCATGATCGCGGGTATCACGACACAGGGCGTGGCGTTGGGTGCAATCCAGCCCTGGGCCGATATCCCGATCCTCAATGTCCCAGGCCGCCAGCTCATAAGCTGCCCGGGCAATCATGTCGGTCAGCGGGAACCGCTCACCCCGTTCATAGCGGGGTCTGGCAAAGCCCTGGCTGTCGGGTTTGTCGTCACGGTAGAGAAAGGGGGTGACAAAGGTCAGTTCGATCGAGTGGAGGGGCAGGCTGTGCCACTGAGTGGCCCGTTGCAGCAGGGTGGCCACCGGCTGTTGATCCGGTGGTTCAAGCTGGAAGCGGATTGGCCTGCCGTTGATTTGCAGACCGGCCTGGCCGGCCTGGCGCAGGGTTTGTTCGATGCGGTCAGCCGCCGCCACCGCATGGCGGCCCCACAGGGTGACCTCCAGGCTGAAGCGGGATACCGGCTCCGGGCGGTCGAGGTCAGTGCTGCACAGCAGTACCGGGCGGGTCATCTGGCGGCGGTGTACGCTGGATTGGGGTTTGTACAGCCAGGGAACCACGCAGCGATCCGGTGCCAGGCAGTGCGCGGCTCCCACCCGCTGATTGCAGGATACCCCGGCCTGTCGATCCGCGCAGGTGGTGTGCCACAAGGCTTCGCCAAAGGCTCCCCAGAGCAGGGTACCGGGGGTGGCACCCTCGCGCTCGGGAAAAACAACCGGATGCTCAAAGTGGCCTGGCACGCGCCATTGCTGTACCGGTAATTGCAGCGGCGACAGAATCGGGTCGTAGTCGGGCAGATTCATGGTTGCTCCAGTGCCAAAATACCCATTTTTTTGAAGGTCTCCTTCTCCTTGTTTACCAGATCAACCACCTGCGGCAACCACCGCCTGATGGCCTGAGCCAGTGCCTGTTTTTCTTCAGGAGCCCAGTTTGCTGCACCCTTGACGAGTTTGCTGGCCTGTTGGTGGATACCGGTATTTTGTTTTTCCTTTTTGCCCTTGAGTTCAGCCATGCGTTTTTGACAGCAGTCGATAAAGGCCTGGATGGTTTTCTGGTTTTCGGTCATGCCGATTTCACGGGCACTACGCTCGGCCTGGTCACGGCGAGCCTGGATTTCCCGCTGTGTCTTGTCATCTTCCCTGAAATAGCCGTAACCGGCCCCGGTTTTGGCACCGGCTCCCCAGTGTTGCAGGGCCATTTGCAACAGTTCCATACCGAACTCCGCCCATTGCCCCGCGCCTTCGATACTGAACAGGAAACTGCCTTGCACTGCTATCTGGGCATTGGGTGTGGGGGAATCAAAGTCCGTGGCCGGGGTTGTGCCCTGGCTGCTGTAATAGTCGGCATGGTGTACCGTTACGATTTCCGGTGTCAGCGGGGTGCGGGCACTGTGAGGAATCCACCAGGCATTGTTGAAAATCAGGTACCCGGCCTCGCCGCCGTCCCAGTCACCGTCTGTCGTTTCCGGTTCCCGTCCGAACAGGGTGTCGAAGGTTCTTGCATTCACCCGGCGTTTAGAGCCCTCGATCCGCTCCAGGGCATAGGCTCGGGTCAAGCCCTTGAGGGCAGAGCCGGGAATGAACGGCGTGCCGTAGGTGTGATGCAGGGTGACTGCTGCCTCCAGCGGGCTGACGCCACCGGTACCAATGAACAAACGTCCCTCCACCTGTCCCGCCCACAATGCTGCTTCCCTGCGGGCACTGACTTGCAGTATCAGTTCATACCAGCGTTGATAGGCGGCTTGATACACTTCGGGCACCGGTAACTTGCAGGCATTGCCGATGAAACCGACGAATGCTTTGCCTTTTTCGGTTTGATCCTCCGGCCATTTGTCGAGCAACCGATCCAGCACCAGGCCGGTGTGGGGGTGAGAACCGCGATCTGCAGCGGCTATCGCCTTTCGTGCCATTGTCACCATGCTCAACCTCCCTGCGCCGTGTCGGCACTATTGGCCTCATGCCCTGCCGTTACATCCAGCAGGCTTTCGGCGTAGCGTTTGTACCAGATGGCAACCGCCAGGGCTTTGCGGGTCAGCAGGCGATACTCCTGCAGGTTGGCAGCGTGTACCGATTGCAGTAACTGGGTACGGTTGGCTTGAGGGTTCAGTAATTGTTGAGCCAGATGATTCAGCAACCAGGCGTGGGCATTGTCGTTGCCGACGCCTGCCTTGGCGGCCAGAAACCCCAGGGTCTGGGCCAGACCGTTGCGTAATACCATCACCGGAAAGCGATGACACAAGGTGCCGTACTGCTTCTGGGTATCTTCAGGTACATCCATGACTTGGGCATACACCGTACTGGCGTAGGTTTGTGAACGGGTTTTCATGATGATGTCCCCCTTATTTGAGCAGCCAGCGCACCTGACCCCGCCCCACCGTGGCCTTGCCGCCCACCTGCAAGCGGGTTTCGTTGGGCAACAGGGTCAGCAGTTCCTCGCCGCTCAGCGGCTGGCCATTGCGGGCACGATCCGCTGCGGCAATGCCCCACAGCAGGCTTTCGGCAGGCAGGTGTTCCTCAAACCACAGCCCGCCCCGGGCAACGGTGCGGGTACCTTCCTGCAGGCGGATGCGGGTTACGATTTCGGTGGCCGTTTCTGCCAGGAAGTCAAAGACGGCATTGGAAACCAGGGCAAAATGCTGATGGAAAATTTTCTGCCAGTCGTCCTGACCGGCAAACACCGGACCGGCGATGCGTTGCGCCCATTCCTTGAGGTCGGTACGCTCTACCGTCAGATCGATGTCTTCCAGCACTACTTGCTGATTGGGAGCCGTTCCGGTAGCCAGCACCGTGTGCTGATTCACTACGCAAATGCGGTCTTCGCCGGGTTGGGGGATCTGCAGCGGATTTTGTTCAGGGTAGAGTGCCTGCCAGTCGCGCTGAAACCGTTGCAGCACCAGCGGACAGGTCAGCCAGGCAAACGTACCGCCGAGGGCACGCACCGGAAGGCACAACAGGCGGGCATCGGTCAGGGCCAGGGCACCGGCGTGGTCAGCGGCATTGTCGGTTTTCGGGCCAAACAGGGCGGTGCTTTCCGGCAGTTCACTCAGGGTATCGCGCAGTACCCCCTTGATGCTGCTGCCGGGGACGATGGGCAGATGGGTGGATCGCTCACGGGCAATGGGTAAGTCAATGACCCCACTGCCCTGACCGATACCAGCGTGCAGGGAGGTTAAGGCGTGCAGGAAAAACAAACGACTGTGCATGATGGTTCCTCGTGTAAATCAGGGAGTGTTTCAAGATCAGGGACAGGTAGACCAAACGCCGGGAGCGGCAAGCCCAAAGCCATCACGGCAATCCTGCTCCCGATCCGATACCGGTGATAACCACAGTTTGGCGATGGTGTCCGCATCGCCCTCAAGAACCTTGAACCAGTACAGGGAGCCGCTTGGTACCATCCGTCGAATGGCACGGGCAGCCCCGGCACTGTGCCGGTTGCGGGACTGCAAATCCCAGCCGGAAAACGGTTGCCAGCGTTCCAGGCTGGCCGCACACAACTGGAGTTTCAGCCTTGCATGACCGGGCGGAGATCCCTGCAGCGATTCATCCAGCCAGCCGGGAAGCCAGCCCCGCTCGAACAGGGCCGGTGTCACCAGCATCAGGCGAATGCCAAACCCGGTGGACGCGGGTTTGGCCTGGGCCTGGGCCAGGGCTTTGGACAGGACTTCCGGCAGTCCGGGCCAGGCGGAGCCTGCAGGTTCAATCCAGGCGGGGCGACGTTCACCGCCGACGGTACGCATACGCGGTGAGTCACTGAGAAAGGTTTCCGTGCCATCTGCCTGATACTGCACCAGCAGACCGTAGGTACTGGATTGCCAACCGCAAAACTGGCGGCGCGGGCCAGTGGACTGGAGACGCGGGCCAAAATCCAGCCCGGCGGTCTGAAACAACTGGCCATCGCGGTTGGTGAGGGTATCGGGATCCAGGGCGACATGGGTGCGCCGCTCCATCGGCAGGGCATCCACGCCCAGGTCTTTCGGGTCTTCGGCGGTCAGCGAGTTCTGACGGTCATCAGCCAGCCACTGCGCGGCCTGTTGCAGTCGCCACCAGGTCGGCCCCTTGCCGGGTTTGCTTTTGTCGTTGTCTCCACTCAGGAAGACCGGCAACAGGTTGTGCGGCAGGTCGGTGCCTGCCCCCGCCACCGTTATCTCACCGGGCCGCAGGCGTCTGGCAAGCAACGGATTTTGCGGCTTCTGATCCTGTGTCTTGTGATCCTCTGTCTGCTGATCCTGTATCTTGAAATACACCGCGTCTGCCGGTTTGGGCAGATAGACTTCGAGGTCGCCCTGAGGGTTGGCCAGCGAACGCGAGGCCAGCAACGGCCCGGCGATGGGCAGGCTCAGCAAAGTCTCCCGGCTGCCGGCAAAGGCCATCCCCCGCTGTTCAGCGTAGGCGGTACGCATGGCCCCGGCGACGGTGGAGGGCAGCGGAAAAGGCAGGGTTTCGGCGCATTCGGTCGCACCAAAAGGCCGACCGTCCCCAAACAGCAGGGGAGCTTTGGGATCAATGAAGTAACTGGTCATGGGGGGGCCTCAGGAATTACCGGTATCGAAATGGGTTTGGCTCAGGCGACGGGCAATCAGCAGTTCGTCCACCAGGGCGTTAATATCCAAACCGGTTTTGTCACAGCGCGGTACGGCCTGCATCAAAGCCTGAATCAGGTCAGCCTCCAGCGGCTGCCTGCCCGAATCGGCCCGTTTGCGCTCCAGCACCCGCTTCATCTCGCCCCGCAGCAGCCGTTCATCGTCGATATGGCTCAGTTCGCGGGCCAGTTCGCGTAAATGGTACGGGGCCTTGTCAGGCAACTGGCCACTCTGGAAAGCGGCAATCCAGCGTTCCATGCGGCGGTGTGGTGGCGGATCGTCCGACCAGCGGCCCCGCATTTTGAGCGGTGCCCCCGAACGTGGATCCAGCAAGATGGCCAGGGCATTGCGGCGCGAAGCCTCAGCGAAGGCATCGCCCTTGGCGTGCTTTTCAGCCTGGCGGGCCAGATCCAGCAATCGTCCCATGGGTTCCAGCAAATGGCCGATACCAATGCCTACGCTGAGGCTGGGGTGGGGTTTCTGGACGGCGTAACCGGCCATTCTGCGGTTGAAGTCTTCACTCAGGGCCGCAGCACAGGCCATGGCCTGATCGAGCGGCACCAGGGCCAGCACATCATCGCCGCCCGAATAAATGCAGTGCCCCCGGTAATCGCGAACAATCGCCGGTACGCCCTGGGCGAATTGGGCCAGGGCTTGTGATACCTCGCGCAGTTTGTCGGCCTCGGTGAGCGAATCCAGCAGCTTGCCCATGTAATCGCCATCGGCCAGCAATACCGCGACGTAGGGGCTGGGGTGGCCGTACTGTTTCCAGAACGGTGCGGCGGCCTGTTGCAGGGTATCCAGCCGTTCCAGCACCGCCTGAGGATTGGCAGTGGATTCGGTGGGTTGACCGGATTCCGCCTTGAGGGCTTCGCGCTGCGCGTCCAGCCGGAATGCGTACAGCAGTTGTGCATCAAACGGCAGGGCCGCATAAATGCGCTGGTTACCCTTGACCCGGGTGACCAGCCCATCCCCGATCAGGCCTTCCAGTGGGTCATGCAGGGCTTGCAGGTAGCCGCCCTGCTGTTCAATGGTTCTCAGCCACGGATCCAGGGCAATGCGGGCAATGGAGGTGAAATGCCGGTTTTCGTTGTCATTCTCGCCACCCAGTCGCTTGACCAGCCCTGGACAATCCAGTTGTTCACCGGGATTCAGCCCCAGTTTGCGCTTGACCCAGCGCGGCAGGGTTGTTTCGTCCTGCAGTACCGTTTCGCGTTTGCCGTCCAGCGATGATTTGGGTACGCCATATCCCCGCTCACTAGCCAGGGTGGGCAGAAAGTGACGGGTATTCTTGCGGGCCGCCAGTAAACGATCCACCTGTTGCCGGGCGGTATTGAGATCATCCGTGGATTGTCCCAGGGGCACCCAGGCGGCGAATGATTCCAGCACATCGTCAACCTGATCGTCCCAAAAGTCTTTGCGTATATGGATCTGTGTCTTGAACTTGTCGGCTTTGCGGGAAACCTCCCGCAGACATTGCCCGGCCAGGTCTTTCCAGCGGGTATGGGCAGCCTGGCGGGCACGCGCCAGACTCTCTGCGGGATCATCGGTTTCCAACTCGGCCAGTATCTTGTTGGCGACATTGAGGGGGGTGTCCGGTGCCAGTTCGGCCAGATGGGTGGAGTACGGGAAAATCAGAACGGCACCCTGCTCCTTCAGCGAATAGGCCGCCGCCTTGGAGACTTCAGACAACAGGTAGGAGCCAAACCACAGGTCACGGGTACGGCGGGCTGCCGCAATGAAATCCTGAATCGGGCCTATGGACAGGGCAACGAGGTAACGTGGCATGAAACTCTCCCGGGTTAGTTACCAAAGTAAGTCAGGAACGCACTGATGGCATCGGTGCCCTGGTAGTCGCTGATGGGTTTGACCTGTGACGCCTTGGCATCCTGCCACCATTGCGTTCGGTTGAGGGTTTGCAGGGTTTGGTTATTGCCGCCGGATCGCTTGAGAACCAGGGTTAGTCGCTCCAGGTGATCCAGCGGTAAGCACAGGGCAATCGACGCATACTGGCTATTACCGAGTGCCTGAGGCTTGAGGATCAGCGGGCTGGCCATCCGCTCACTGCCAGCCGGGATCAGTTCGGTTTTGTACGGATCGTTTTTTTTGTCCTGGAACTCAAACAGGATGGGCAAACCGAGGGCGGCACGGGGGAAACTGCGGCGGGCCGGGTGTACCGGTTGGTGGGGGGCATCGGGATTATGGGCGGGATTGGGCTGCCCGGTAATCTCGCGGATGGAATCCGGCTCGGGCCAGCGACTGCGGCCGGGATGTGGCCCTGAGCCCGGGTTGCGGGCAATCCCCGGTTTTTGCCGGAAGTCCCTCAGTTTTTCAACAGCCTGAAACCAGGCATCCATCGGCTGGCCATGCTGTTTACGGGTCACCAGGGCACAACCCGCAGCCCGCGCCTCAGCCACCGTAACCGGCGCGAGAACCTTGCCGTCTTCACTGACCTCGATGGCCCCCAGGCCACGCCGGGTGCGTGCCCCCAACCCGCCAAAACTGGCCCACCAGCGCAGGGTTTGCCGTACTTCGTCGCGCTGTGCCGGAGAGCAACGGGCCTCACAGGTAACCGTCAGGGTAAACTTCAACCCGGCGTCGATCAGGGCAGAACTCTGTTTGTTCTCACGGGCCGGAAACAGCACATAGTCGAGAATATCCTGACGCTCCTTTTGTGTTTGCCGCTGCTTCAATGAATCCAGGCTCAAATCCGGCTTTTTCGCGCTGACCGCAACCCGCAGGCGCACCTGGCTGGCGTGGTCGTCGTCTCCCTCACTCATGCCGCCCCACAGGGCGCGTTCGGCCTTGAACAGAGCCTGTTCCTGCAAGGGTTCAGCGGGATGCCGCGATTTCAGCAAACGCCACCAGAAACGTAACTGGCCGCGAATCGAGGCAACCCGGACGGGCATATCCAAATCACAGGAACCGGCAGTCACCCCGCCGCCGTATATTGGAGTCAGGGTGGTGACTGTATAGGTCAGGGTCAGGGTATCCGCACTGGAACGACTGACCGGGGTAAGGGGAGGCGGAAGGAAATCGGGGTGACGTACTTTCATGAGTATCTCCGTATTACGGTCTGGGTAAAACCACTGATAAGTATGCGGACTTTATCACTTTGGCCGATCATAAAAAATCATCCATCCGGATGATTTTTTATGAAAGATCGCCAGCGGATACTGCTTCGGGGTGAGGGGTGAGGGGTGAGCTAAAACCCGTTCGTGCTGAGCGTGTCGAAGCACGGGCCGGTGGTTAATTCATCCAGACAGTCCTGTAAGCGTCCACGCAAGCTGGCCAGGGCATGACGGTCAGTGACATGGCGGCGGTTTTCACCGGAAAGGGTAGCAAGGTTGGCCGCGAGGTGGTGTTCCATTGGCTGAAAGGCCTGGTTAATGATCCCGCGACAGGCATCGGCCAGTTCGGCTTCCAGATGTTCAGCGGTTCGTTCCACGCAGTCGTGAATGGCCTGAAGACGCTTGCGTTGGTCCGCCTCATGGCGGGCTTCTTCCTCGCAGGCCTGATAGTAGTTGCGGATACTCAGGGCCGTATCAATGACCGGGCCGATGAAGGGGGTGGCCTTGCTGAGTGCGCTGCCTACCCGACCGGCAATACGCTCCATGCCCACCTTGCCAATGCCGCGCATCAGGCTGGGCAGTGTGTCCTTGACATATTTGAGCGTGACCAGCACGGCGGCACGGGTGGCTTCCTCGACGGCCTCGGCACTGAGCCGGGCCGCTGCCGAGCTGACCATCGACGCGGCACTGACAAAACCCGTTGCGTCTGCTCCAGCCTGTCGGCCTGCGCCGTTGTCCCCATCCATCACGCCCGGTTGCGGGCAGGTTATCCGTAACGATTCGCGGGCCGCCAGGGTCTGGCCCCAGCGCCCGAGACTGGCGGCTACCTCGTTCATCTCGCGTTCGAGTGCCACAGAGGTCATTTCCAGTGCTTCATTGATTGCCGCCTGGATACCGGTTTCATTGGCGTTTTCGACCGCCACACGCAATCTGGAACGAAATCCGTAGATGATCCGCCGCATGGCCGCCAGCACACTCTGGTGCGCCCGTGCCTTTTCGCCGTCCACGGCCGCCTGGATTTCACCCATCAGCCGAATATCCTCTCCGGTGGTGCGGACTTCCAGTGCGTTCAGGGAGGCGTCGATCAGGCGAACCAGCCGCTGGCCGAGTACCCGGGCAATATCCTGGCTATCGGTCTGACGAATGAACCGGGCCAGTTCCCGTTCCAGGCCTGCAATGCCGCTGGTTGCCACCAGCCTCGATTTACCTTCCAGCTTGCCCTTCAGTGCCTGGCGGGCATTGACCCAGCGCACCGGAATCTGCTGCATGACTTCGGCTGAACCGACAGACTCAAGATGACTCAGGATCTGGTCGTAAATGGCCCGGTATTCCAGGGTACCCTCCTGATAACCATTTTTGTCGTTGACGATCACCATCACGCGCCGCCGCTGGGCATGAATGGCGAGAATGTCCTCATAGAGCGATTGCTCATCGAAGGTGCCATCGGTACTCATGACAAACAGCACCACCTCACTCTGCGCCAGTTGCTGCCGGGAAATCCGCTCATGTTCCTCCGGGGCGTCGATACCCGGAGTGTCCAGCAGCGTCAGCCCGTTCCATGGATAGGGCGTCACCACGCTGGTTTGCGGACAATCGGAAACCGCCGCCCGTTCTTCTCCCAGCAGGGCATTCAGCAGGGTACTTTTACCGGCGTTGTAGATACCAAACACCATCACGGTAGGCTCGGCGCAAGCCAGTTTGTCGGCAAAGTGACGTGCTACCGTGTCGGTAGCGGGTTCCCCCGCATACTGCCGGAACAGTGGCAGTCCTTCTTCCAGCAAAGCGCGAATTTCATGCAGCGTCGTATTCATGGGCGTACCTCTTTTTGCAGTTGAGTTTCAAAGTGTTGCAATGCAGCAGTCAAATCATGGGCGGTTTTTTCCACCGGCCACAGGAATTGCTGGTCGAATTGTGCGAATGTTTGGGTAATGGCCTGATGTGCGGCGTGACTGGCAGTTTCCAGGGTCGCCTGGTTGATTTCCTGCAGGTTGTTGCCAACCACAACCGATTGCCGACTATCCCCGTCCACCAGTTTACCCAACTGGCTGCCCAGGATACCGCCAAACACGCTGCCTACGGCTGAACCAATCGGCCCTCCCAGCAGGCCCACCAACCCGCCCACTACCGTGCCTAAACCGCTACCAACTGCCTGGTTTCTGGTTTGTCTGGACACGCAAATATCCTCATGAATGTTGCGAAACTCAGGAATGGCGTTGAATTGATCAAAACGGAGTGCCCCGGTCAGGGCGGTTTCGGCATGTTTCAGTGCCTCGGCCAGGGCTTTGGTGGTATGACGGGTAACAATTTGCCGGGTGATGTCCTGACATTGCTGCATCAGTTGGCGCGTATCGCTTTTGCCACCCTGTTGTCGGACGATATCGCCAATGGCCGGGTCCAGTTCACACATGACCTGCCCGACGACGGCCAGCCGACTTTTCTCCAGACGATCCCGTTGCTGATTTACCTGCTCCAGCAGTGTTTTGAGATCGTGCTGCAAGGTTCGGGTGGATAAGTCGCCCGCCAGAATCTGGTCAACGAAGCTACGCAGATTATTAAGGGGGGTTTCCTTTTTGAGGGTCACCCCCTGCTCGTGGGTCAGTTTTGTCATGGCTGCAAACAGGGATGATAAACCGCTGTCGTGCAGGGCTTGGGTAGCGTGCGGATAGGTTTCGGCATAGCGCACCGAAACCGTCAGCAGGTGGGTATCGAGTAACTGACGCGATTCTTCCCGGGCCTTGGCAATAATGTCCTCCTGTATACGGCTGGATTGCTCCTGCCGATCCCGGGCCGATTTCATCTGCAGGGTACGAACGATAGTACCCTCCTCATCTTCATCCAGATCCATGAAGTCACAGCGGGTAATCAGAGGCAGGAACGGTTTGCGTCCGCGCAGCAGCCCGGCAATTTCATCCAGATCACTGGCCCGCCCCGGCTGGCCTGAATTCATCGGATACAGAATCAGGTCAGCGGCTTCGGCATACTGTCTGGCCAGTTCACCGTTGGCTTCGGTTGCCGAGTGCAGCCCCGGCGAATCCACCCAGGTCAAGCCGGGTAACCGAAACCCCTGAATGGCAGATGTGGTTTCCACCACACCGACGGCAAACTTTCCGGCTTGCTTCAGGCGGGCTTCGCCCTGTTCCGGGTTATCCGTGGTACTGGCTTTCAGGAAAAAATCCGGAGCCTGGCCTTTGTTGCGGGCCGCCTCCACGGTCTGCTGATCGGGATCACTGCTGCCATAGGCGACATAATTGCCCAGTGAGCTTTTGCCCGCCTTGACCTTGCCATAGACGAACACCAGCAGCGAATCCCCAAAATCCTGCCTGAATTCGGTATTGCGTTCATGCCTTTCAACCCGGTGCTGCCATTCCACCAGGCGGGCAGCGATCTTGTGATCCATTTCGAGGGCTGCCAGACGCAGTGGATTGGAGTCGGCCAAAGAGCCAGCAGACTGGCTGACCGTCACGGACAAGCTAGCCCGCAATTGCTGCAGAGCCGCTTGCAGCCGTGCCTCACGCTGCCGCACATCGGCTTTGGCCTTATCAAACTCGTTACGCAACTGAAAAAGAGTGTCGAGCAGGGTATCGCGTGAGCAAACGGGTTTGCCAGCATGGTTCATGGGGAACTCCGGTAATCAGGTCAGGTGGGGGCGAATGGATGGTTTGCCGGGAAGCGGGCGAGAGGTCAGCCTACGCTCCCGGGAGTGGGTCAGAGACGGTCAATGGTATCGCGCAGCCGCCGCAAATCAGTCGACTCGGCAGTGAGTCGGCCAATCTCCTGCCGCATGGCCAGGCTCGTCCGTGATGCTTTCAGATCGGGAATCAAATGGTGCAGCGTTTCGGCAACACTCAAATCCTGATTCTCCAGAATGTGCTGCAGGTCAGAAAAATCGTGATGAAACCGGGTGGGTGGCCTGTCATGGCCAGCCAGTAATGAGCAGACTCCCTGCGTAGCGTAGCGAACCATCGCCTGGCGTTCTGTCAGTGCCTCCTCGCTGCGCCGGGCTTCACGCGCTTCCCGTGCGGCCCTCTCGCCTGCTGCTTCTGCTGCATGGTCACTGCTGTCGTCACTATCACTGGAAGATACCGCTACCACCACGGTGGACACCGCCAGGGCAAACAGCGCAATAAGGGCACCCATAAAATACCTCATGAATTCAGGAATAAAACTGGTTATAGAACGCCATTTTGCTGTGCAGATGAGTCAGCAGGCGGGTGGCATCGTCCATGAAGTTACGCTCAAGTTGCTCGCGGTTACGCTGTAATTGCCGGATTTGGCCTTGACGCAGGGCGAGAGCCTGATCCACCGCATCGAGCAGACGTTGCCGACTTTCCCGGATACGGTCTTTGCGAAATGACTGGCAGATTGCACGCAGGGACGGATCGCCCAGGCAGGTTTGCAGGGCCGGAATACCGCTATGGTTGGCCAAAGCAGTTTTAGCCTGAAGTTTGCCCTTTTTGTAAGCGGTAAAAGACACCTGAAAACAGCGCGGCTGAAAGCCGGTCAGACGATGAATTTGCGCCTGAACCCGGGCTTCTATCCGTGCCATGTCATCCTGACTGATGCTGTCCAGATGACTGAGTACCACCAGCAACCGGTTGGCCAGGGTTTGTCTGGCACCCGGTTGCCCGGTTAACCTGGCCAGAAACTCCATTTCTTCCCGGTGCAGTTCTCCCGTACCCGGATGGTGTACGAATAACAGAATATCGGCCTGATGGAGACCGGCCCAGGCTTCAGCATCGTCCTGAGCGGTGGCATCCAGACCGGGGGTGTCGATAAAGGTGAAATTGTGCCGGGTAAGGAACTGGTTTTGCACCGTGGTACGGGTCGCCCCGGTCGCAAACCACTCGGTTTCGAGCTGATCGGTCAGGGCATTGAGCAGCGAACTCTTACCCGCCTTGAGCAAACCGCAGGCGGCAATGCGAAGTTCATTGGTATGGGCTTGCAGGGCTGCGTTCAGTGTAGCCCACAAGGCATACCCTTCCGGCAGATGATGCAGCGAGGTTTGTAAGGTCGAATGGAGCATGGTTTTTTTCCGGTAATCTGTGTTCATCAAGCAGGCATAACGGCTGGTAAATTTACCCTGCCCCTATCGTGTACTCAGTCGTACTGACATTTTTGGCAGCGAAAGGGAGTTGCTCTGCCATTCCGCTCCCCTTACCCGGAATTGGCATAATAAAAACAACCGCTATACTCCCCCCAAACGACCACCCCGCCCTTCGGGCACCCCTCCAAAGGAGGGGAATATCCCGCCCTTCGGGCACCCCTCCAAAGGAGGGGAATACCCCGCCAAAAATTCCCCTCCTCCGGAGGGGTGGCAGGCGCAGCCTGACGGGGTGGTGGTATGTGTTACCCGCTTCGATAAAAATAACCGCTATACTCCCCCCAACCACCACCCCGCCCTTCGGGCACCCCTCCAAGGGAGGGGAATACCCCGCCCAAAATTCCCCTCCTCCGGAGGGGTGGCAGGCGCAGCCTGACGGGGTGGTGCTGTTAACCGACAGTCCGCCAGGCCGATGGACACTGTGTACGGACTGCGTCTCGAAGTGGTATTTCGCCTGGCCAGACACCCGCAGAACTTGTCAGTTATTGGAGTGATTGTTGTACTGCAGCCTCTGCAGCACTGGTACTCATGGCACCAAAAGACAGGGAAACAATAAAAGCAATGGAAGATAAGGTTTTCATGATTTGTATCCTGAACAAGGCAAAGGTTACATAGGTTGGTGTACCGTCATTCCGGCAGGCGGTCTCTGGTCACTATTCCCCTGTCACCAAGGCGGCATTACCCCGGGTAAATTTACCGGGTAAGCCCACCAATCGCACCTATCTGCGGTGCTTCCAGGCTTCGTAGTCGGCCAATTGTTGCTCAACCAGCACAAGGCAGGCACCTACTACCATGGCGTCATCCAGCAAACCGATCACGGGAAGCAAATCAGGAATGAGATCAATGGGGCTGAGTACATACAACAGGGCAGCGCAAACAGCGGCTATGGCCCACCAGGGAATTTCGCGGTACGACCCTTTCCAGTAATCCTGAACCAGTGAAACCATCAGTTGTGCATCGCGGATAAAACGCTTGAGCGGGCCACCGTCCACGAACTTCCCCTTGATTTCATCGGCCCGACCGATCACCTCCTCAATATCCTGATCAGTAATCCGGGCTGCATTTTTGCTCAGTTGGTCGTTGGCCTGTTTTTGCGAGATGTTCATGAGTGTGTTTCCTGGCTGTAATGAGTAAGAGTGCTTGTGAAAATGAGTTGTCCCTGTTCCTTCCTGTACTCCTGTCATCAAGGCGGCAGTATTCGGGGTAAATTTACCGCTGCCAGGCGACCCTCACGGCACCCGACAGGTAGGACAGCAAGCCATCACCGCTATTTCAGGTGATGCTGGAATACCGGTGATGGCTCGCGGCCATTATGCTTTTTCTTGCGGGTATAGCGGGTACGGTCACGGAAGCACACCGCCTTGTTGGCCGTGTGGGCATACTTGGCAACCGGATTGGTGCGTGTCGGTAAGGAAGGTTTGGGTGGTTTTAATTCCCCTCCCCTGGAGGGGTGCCCGAAGGGCGGGATATTCCCCTCCTTTGGAGGGGTGCCCGAAGGGCGGGATCTTCCCCTCCTTTGGAGGGGTGCCCGAGGGGCGGGGTGGTCGTTGGGGGGAGTATAGCGGTTATTTTTATCGAAGTGGGTAACACATACCACCACCCCGTCAGGCTTCGCCTGCCACCCCTCCGGAGGAGGGGAATTTTGGGCAGGGTATTCCCCTCCTTTGTGCCAGGTACCCCTACCGGCACCCGAATAGAAACACTTCCTTGTGAAAACGGGTCGTCCATGACTCCTGGAACATCCCGGTTCCATCGTCCCTGTTTGTTCCTGTACTCCTGTCATCAAGGCGGCAGTATTCGGGGTAAATTTACCGCCACCAAGTACTACTGCCGGCACCCGACAGGTAGGGCAGCAAGCCATCACCGCTATTTCAGGTGATCCTGGAATACCGGTGATGGCTCGCGGCCATTGTGCTTTTTCTTGCGGGTATAGCGGGTACGGTCACGGAAGCACACCGCCTTGTTGGCCGTGTGGGCATACTTGGCAACCGGATTGGTGCGTGTCGGTAAGGAAGGTTTGGGTGGTTTTATGGACATGGTGTACCTCCTCCGGTCTGGCGGAATGTCGGTTAATACCACCACCCCGTCAGGCTTCGCCTGCCACCCCGCCGGAGGAGGGGAATTTTGGGCAGGAGATTCCCCTCCTTTGGAGGGGTGCCCGAAGGGCGGGGTGGTGGTTGGGGGGAATATAGCGGTTATTCTTATCGAAGTGGGTAACACATACCACCACCCCGTCAGGCTTCGCCTGCCACCCCTCCGGAGGAGGGGAATTTTGGGCGGGGTATTCCCCTTCTTTGGAGGGGTCCCGAAGGGCGGGGTGGTGGTTGGGGGGAGTATAGCGGTTATTTTTATCGAAGTGGGTAACACATACCACCAC
>SXGU01525446.1_pt1 | contig 15735 bp, 8 predicted proteins | sample 3174531 | NCBI WGS metagenome assembly SXGU01 (sample SAMN11356863, study PRJNA531348) | freshwater metagenome | isolation source: freshwater sample F1-140 | place: China: Fuxian Lake, Yuxi | collected 2017-12-25
GCGGGCCAGCACGGCGTCGCCACGGCCACGGTGGCCGCGATGTTCGGGATGAGCTGCGTGATCTACATGGGCGCGGTGGATTGCGAGCGGCAGAAGCTGAACGTCTTCCGCATGAAGATGCTGGGCGCGGAGGTCGTGTCTGTGAAAGCCGGCCAGCAGACGCTCAAGGAAGCCGTGAACGAGGCGATGCGCGACTGGGTCACGAACGTGCGCAGCACGCACTACATCCTTGGCACCGCCTACGGTGCCCATCCGTATCCGGTGATGGTTCGCAACTTCCAGCGCATCATCGGCGACGAGGCGCGGCGGCAGATTCTGGAACAGGAGAAGCGGCTGCCCGACCTGCTCATCGCGTGTGTCGGCGGCGGCTCGAACGCCATCGGGCTTTTCTATCCCTTCCTCGAAGACAAGTCCGTGAAGATGCTCGGCGTCGAGGCAGGCGGGCGCGGGATTCTGCCGGAGCAACATGCGGCGCGTTTTCAAGGCGGCTCGCTCGGCGTGCTGCAAGGCACGCGCAGCTACATCCTTCAGGACGAGTTCGGCCAGATTCAATCCACCCACAGCGTCAGCGCCGGCCTCGACTACGCCGCCGTCGGCCCCGAGCACGCGTGGCTGCGCGACGAGGGCCGCGTGGAATACAGCTACGCCACGGATGACCAAGCGCTCGCCGCGTTCATGAAACTCGCGCGGCTGGAAGGCATCATCCCCGCGTTGGAATGTGCCCACGCCTTCGCCGCCTGCATGGATCGCGCCCCGAAGCTCGGCAAGGACGCCCTCATCATCGTGAACCTCTCCGGTCGCGGTGACAAAGACGTGGCGCAGGTGGCCGACAAGGTGGGTTTGCAGATGCCGGTGTGACGCCGACCGGGAAGCGGCCTCACTCCGCGACCAGTTGCACCCGCATCTTCGCCGGGTCGAACGCGAACTTTTTCCCAGCGGGCGCAGTCGGCAACCGTTGCAAATACCCAGCGGTCACCAGTTCGTTCAAGTCCTTGGGCGGTTGGTTGCGTTGGAAGGTCCACAGCTCCAGACTCCGGTTGATCTCCGCCACCGCCTGTTCCGGTGTGGTCGCGGCGGAGGGCAGCGGCGCGGGGAGGGCAGCCGGCTCGCTCACCGGCTTGCGTTTGCACGCGGTTAGCAAGCTGAGGCCAAGGAGAGTGCGTGAAGTCATGAGAACAGGCTGCGGACAGGGCGTTAGTCTGGAATGTTTGCCATCCGGCTACTGCTTGTCCCAGAGCGCGCGCGGATCGCCATTGGGAAACTGCATGCCGGTCTCGCTGGGCCGCATGGCTTCCGCGTGGCCATCCACGAAGCCGCACGGTGCCCGCTGGTTGTGGCGCGCTACAAGGCGCGTCGGCTCGGCGGCGAGGAAGGAGCTGCTCGTGGGGGTGCGCAGATAGACGGAAGCGCGGCCCTCGATCTCTTTCCACAGGTCGGGATTCGTCTCGGTTGGGTTGCTGACTTGGGCGGAGTCGGAAAGGAATATCGAACCGGCAGGCTTGGCCACTTGGACCTCGCGGATCTTGTTCATGGCCGTTGACGTCACAGTGACGGCGAATTCAGGGAAGCTCATTGCGATACCCATCTTGTTGGCGCTGGCCGCTCCGCCCGCCGCTTGAAGGGCGGGCAAGAGCAGTGCCGGACAACTGAACGCCTGAGCGCTGCCGGGGATGTAGCGAGAGAGCTTGTCCGGCCACCAAATGGCGTCGGGGTTGGGCACCAGACTGTTGGCCAAAGTCGGCTCGCCCGATTCGGCGGGGTCGCGTGGAATGCGCCACAGGAAAACGAACACGCCGTCATGGTCACCAATGTAGAGCTTCTGGGCGATGGCTACCTGGCGGTTGCTGTTCAGGCATTGGATGCCCTTGCCCTTGCTCTTCGCCTTCGACAGCGCCGGCAGGAGCATGCCCGCCAGGATGGCGATGATCGCGATCACGACGAGCAGTTCGATCAAGGTGAACGCAGAAGCGCGGTGAATCTGGCGCGATGACGTTGACATGGTCGGAGCAATTGGCTTTTGGCGATCAACATAGGTGAGCGGGTGCGGCCATGTCAGCGCTTTCTCCTCATCGCACTGGCATCGGTGACACGCCTGATTGCCCTTGCCAACTGTTTGACCCACTCGGAAGGTTCGCCCATGCAACTCCCGTTTCCCATCGCACGACTTGTCCCACTCCTCGCCGCCGCGTCCGTCGCGCTCACAGCTTGCACCAGCGTCGCGCAGGACAAGGCCCCGCCCGCCTCGCGCTACCAGACCGGCGTCAAGACACGCGACGGCCTCGGTAAGTATTACTTTGGGCGCGAGATCGCCCACTACATGACGCACCTTGCCGCGCCGTGGCTCGACCGCCCGGAGCGCGACGAGGAGGAGCGGCCCGACCTCTTGATGAAGGCGCTCGCGCTCAAGCCCGGCGACGTCGTCGCCGACCTCGGCTGCGGCACGGGCTACTTCAGTTGGCGCATGGCCAAGGCCGTCGGGGAGAAAGGCGTCGTCTATGGCATCGAGATCCAGCCCGAGATGCTCGACCACCTGGCCGTGAAGATGAAGGAGCGCGGCGTGACGAATGTCCTCGGCGTGCTCGGCACCATCACCGATCCGAAGCTCCCCAAGCCCGTGGACCTCGTCATCATGGTGGATGTGTATCACGAGTTCGACCACCCGTGGGAGATGATGGACGCCATCTGCAAGCGCCTGAAGCCCGGCGGACGCGTCGTGTTTGTGGAGTATCGCGGCGAAGACCCGGACGTGCCCATCAAGCCGCTGCACAAGATGAGCGAGGCGCAGGTGAAGAAGGAGATGACCGCGCAGCCATTGGAACACGTCGAGACCATCCGCACCCTGCCGCGCCAGCACATCATCATCTTCCGCAAGCGGGCGGAGAAGTAGCATGGGCTTGCGACATCCGGGGCGATCCTGAAGCTGGCTGCCGATCCGCTCTTTCCCTTCCGAGTTGAGGCTCTTGCTAGCGTGTCTTTTGGTTTGAACGGCCCCAGCCTTCGCCCATCATCGCGCGCCATGAACGACGAGCCGCTGCTCCACATTGATCTCCCCGGTGTCCGCAAGGTCAAGAGCGGCAAGGTCCGCGAAGTCTTCGACCTCGGCGACAAACTGCTCTTCGTCGCCACCGACCGCATCTCGGCCTTCGACTGCATCATGCCCAACGGCATCCCGCGCAAGGGCGAGGTGCTCACGCAGATCTCCCACTTCTGGTTCGACCAGACCGAGTCCATCGTCCCGAACCACCGACTCTCCCACGCGAACGATCCGCTGCCCCCCGGTCATCACTCCGTGCAGCTCGCGCGTCGCAGCATGATCGTGAAGAAGGCCACGCCGCTGGTCATCGAGTGCGTCGTGCGCGGCTACCTCGCCGGGTCGGGCTGGAAGGAATACCAGCAGAGCCAGACGGTTTGCGGCATCCAGTTGCCGGCGGGTTTGCAGGAATGCTCCGAGCTGCCCGAGCCGATCTTCACGCCCGCGACGAAGGCGGAGACGGGGCACGATGAGAACATCCCGTTCGAGACTGCTGCGAAGCTGGTGGGCGCGGACATCGCCGAGAAAGCGTGCGACCTGAGCCTGCGCCTCTACAACTTCGCCCGGGACTACGCGCGGCAGCGGGGCATCATCATCGCGGACACGAAGTTCGAGTTCGGCCTGTTCAACGGCGAGCTGCTGCTGATTGACGAGGTGCTCACGCCGGACTCGTCGCGCTTCTGGCCGGCGGCGGATTACGCGCCGGGCAAGGCGCAGCCCAGTTTCGACACGCAGTTCGTGCGCGACTATCTGGAGACGCTCAAGTGGAACAAGCAGCCGCCCGCGCCGTCCCTGCCGCCCGTGATCGTGGCCCGCACGCAGGCGAAGTATCTCGAGGCGTATGAGCGGCTGACGGGGCGGAAGCTCTGAACCCCAATCGCTCCCGAGGTCCCGGCCTTCTCTGTGTTCATCGTGTCTCTGTGGTCCAGCAATGGCGGCCTCACCGCGTCGCTCAGTGCTTGAAGCGGAACTCAGCCGAGGTGAGCAGGCCCCACGCGAGGTCTTGCATGACGGCGGGCTTCTCCTTCTCACGCGCGGCGAGCTGCTTCTGGATGGCGGCGGTCTCGCCATCGGTGGGCAGCCGCGTGAGCACGCTCAGGTAAAGCTCCTCCGCCAGCGCGCGCGCGTCGGTGAGCTTGCCGAGACGCGCGGTGAGATTCTCGGCACTCGGCGCAAGCCAGCTCCGCACCATGCTGCCGTTGTTGAGGAAGAGCGCCTGGTCGGCGGACGCGAAGAAGGCATCCTGTGGCTCGCCTGCGCCCGCACCGAACAACGGCGCGAAGCCCGCCGCGCCGGCCTTGAGCTTATCCCACGTGTATTGCTCGGCAGCCTTCGCGCGGTCGGCGCGACGCGCGGGGTCGGTCTTGTTCGCGTCCGTCGGCGGCGACTTCTTATCGAACTCCGCAGCGCCCACAAGCTCGTGCGCGCCGACCACTCCCGCCGCGCGCATCATGCTCCACGCGAGCTGCTCCGGCGTGAGCGCGGCAAACGCGCCGACAGCGAAGGATTTTTCCAGGATGGCCGTGAGCTTGTCGCTGGCCTCCACGAGGGCCTTCGTATGAGCGGCGAGCCTGGCCTCAAGCGCGGCGAACTGCGCGACGGCGGCAGAGCCGGCCTCGGGTGCACCGGAACGCTTCGCGAGCATCGTCTTCATCTGGTCAACCTCGCGCTTGAATCGGTCACACTCGGCGATGACTCGCGCCGTCTCCAACTGCCGGGCCACGTGCGCCGCAGCCGTCTTCGCGTCCTGCCAGCGCGTCGTCGCAGCGATCAACTCCGCATCGAGCTCGAGCAACTTGCCATCCTCAACAGTCCAGCGCTCGCGAATGCCCTTCGTTGTGGCCTCGGCGGGACTGAGCTTCTCGCGCATCGGCTTGGCGGCGGTGTCCTTCGTGGCGATATCCTTCGCGGCAGCTTCGATTTCCTTGTTCAACTCGGTGACGCGCGCCTTGAGCTTGTCCACGCTCGCGACAAGCTCCTTGTCGCCGGGAAGTTTATTGAGCGCCTCGCCGAGATTGCTCTGCGCATCCTGAACGGACTTCAACGCGTCGCGCTTCCGGCCCAGCTCGCGCTCGGCGTCGCGGTGAGCGGTGATCGCGGGGTCGCAGGCCTTGCGAACCTCGGCGAGGATGGCGTTGGTCTTCGCGAGTTCGTCCACGACCGGCTGCATCGCCTTTCGCTGCGCGGCGATGCGCTCCTGAACTTGCTTCACCTCGGCGGCGGCGGCGGCGATGTCGTTGGTGCCTTGCCGCTCGCGTGATTCGAGAATGGGAATCCAAGTCGTCGCCAGGCCGCGAGGCGACGCGACACTGGCGGGCAGCTCGAAGCTCCGGCCATAAACGCGCGTCAGCGCCAGCTCGCGGAGGAACTCGCGCGTGTCGTAGCCGCTGGCGGCGAACTCGGCAGCGAGCAAATCCAGCAGCGCGGGATACGCGGCGGGGTTCGCGGAGTTCAGCTCGTCCACTGGCGTGACGAGCGGGCGGCCCAGCATCATGCCCCAGAGCCGGTTCACGATGTTGCGGTTGAAGGCGCGGTTGTTGGATTGGGTGGCCGCCTTCGCCAGCTCGACACGGCGGCTGTGTTTCGGAACGGGACGGAGGTTCTTGTCCTTCGCGTCGGGAGCGACGGCGTATTCCGTGAAGCGCGGGAAGGCCGGCTCTGTGAGCTGCGGGCCGCCGGGCAGGCGCGGACGCGTCGCCCCGGTTTCCTTCGTGAAGACCGAGCTGAACGTCACGTCTCCCTCGGCCTTCTCGGCGAGGAAGGCCTTCTTGTCGCTGTCGCGCGTGAAGAGGTAGGTGCGGTTGAAGAAGGCAAAGAGGCCGTGGTAGTCGCGCTGCAAATAGTCGGCGACGCGCGGGTGGTCGTGGCATTGCGCGCAGGAGAGATCCATGCCGAAGAAGATGCGGCCCGTGTCGCGGACCAGCGCGCTCGGCTCGCCCTCGCGATCAAGATGGAAGCGCGCGGCCACACGGGTCGGCTCGTCCGCGCCGTCGGCGGCAAGGATTTCGCGCGCGAGGAGATTGTAGGGCTTGTTCGTAAGGCAGGAGTTGAAAAGGAATTGCTGCCACGCGCCGACATCCACGTGCTTCTGCGGACGGCGCTCCATGAGCATGAGGTCGAAGAAGGTCGCGAGATGACGCGCGTGCTGCGGGGTGGCGAGCAGTTTGTCCACGAGTCGGGCGCGCTTGTCGGTTGCGGCGTCAGCGAAGAACGCCCGCGCCTCGTCGGGGTTGGGGATCAAACCGGTGAGATCGAGATAAGTGCGCCGGAGAAAGTCCGCGTCGCTGGCTGGCGGCGTGAGCGGGCCGGCAAACTCGGACTCGATGAGGACGTCAATGCGCTCGTGAAGCGATGGCGGTGCGACGGACTTGCTCGCAGCCAACGCTCCCCGCTCGCCGAGTCCGAAGGCCATCAAGATCAGGCCCAACGAGACGGCGCGACGGAACAAGATGCTGGTGGTTGCGCGAGGCATTGCAGCGAGTCAGTGGCGACAGATTTTAGAGGCGGGGGCGCGAAGGGCTATTCAGGGGGACACCGAGGACGCCCCAAAGTATTGAGACGGACAAAGACGACGCGCGGAGCGCCGGCTTGCAGCCAGCTTACCCTGCAACCGGGGAGAGCTGGCGACGTGGGAAGCGCGCTTGGGGTTTCCAAGCCGTTGCCGACTGTTTCAATCGGCCGTCCCGCGACAGTCGCACGCGATAAGCCGGCTGGAAGCTGGCGCTCCATTGAGCAGCGCCCTACTTTGTTCCGATGGCGTAGAGGGACGCGAAGCCGCGCAGGTAGAGGCGACCACCGGCGATCGCCGGCGAGGCGGTGAACTGGTCGGAGAGCTTGTTCTTCACGACGATGTCCAGCGTCTCGCCGGGCTTCACCACGGTGAAGGTGCCGTCCTTCGCAGTGAGAATCACCCTTCCGCCCGCGACAACCGGCGAAGCGCGGTAGGTCTGCGCGTGGAAGCGGTCGGAGAAGAATTGTTTGCCCGTCTTCGCATCGAGGCAGGTCAGCACGCCGTTCTCGCGGCAGAGGAAAACCCGGCCCTCAAACACCACCGGCGACGGCACGTCCGGCGTGCCGCTGGCAACGCGCCAAGCCTCGCCTTTGCCGCCCACGCTCAGGACGCCGCTCGCGTCCGGCGACACGGCGACGACCGCGCCGTTCTTCGCCGTGGGAATGATAATGAGGTCGGCCACGGCGACGGGCGAGGTGACGAAGCGCAGCGTGGCGTTGTAGCGGTCCTTGGGGTTGAGGTCGCCGAGGCGCCAGACTTCTTTGCCGTCGGCGAGGTTGTGCGCGATGGCGTAATCGTTGCCGTGCGTGACGAGGCGGGCGTCCTTGCCGCGCACCCAGAGGCAGGGCGTGGCGTAGGAGTTGAGGCATTCGGCCTTGCCGTCGCTGGGGCGGTCGACCTTCCAAACTTCCTTGCCGGTCGCGGCGTCGAGCGCGACGACGAGTTGGGCGCGCGGGTGGATGAACTGGAGATAAAGCCGACCCTCGTGCAGCACCGGCGTGCTGTGCATCCCGAAGTCGTAGCTGAACTTGCCGTAACGCTCCTGCAAGTTGAGCCGCCAGACTTCCTTGCCGCTGAAATCGAAGGCCGCGAAGTCACCCGTTCCCACAAGGCCGAAGACGAGTTTTCCGTCCGTGCAGGGCGAGGGGGACGCGCTGTTGCCCTCGCCGCCGCGCGCCTTGGAGCTGCCTTCGCCGAGCTTGCGCTGCCAAAGCTCCTTGCCGTCGGTGCCGACACAAAGCAGCACGAGGTCGTTGCCGGCTTCGCTGGTTAGGAAAATCTTGTCACCCCAGACGGCGGGCGTGGCGGAACCCATGCCGGGCAGAGCGGTTTTCCAGAGCACGTTCTTCGTGTCGCTCCACTCGGTGGGCAGGCCGGACTCGTGGCTGACGGCGTCGTGGCTTGCGCCGCGCCACTGCGGCCAGTGGTCAGCGGGGCAAAGGGTGGCGGTGAGCAGCAGGCCGAGGGCGGCAGGGAAGAGGGTGAATTTCATGAGCGGGGTAATGACGGCGTTGGGGGCGGTTGGCTTCAGCGGGGGACATGAGGAATGGAGCAGGATTAGGAGCATGAGGAAGGCGTTCGGTCCACGCTCCGCTCGTAATCCTAATCTTAATCTTAATCCTGCTCCTACCGACGAGCGCGGGCGCGCGGCGTCCGTGTGTGTTGAAAAGCCGGTCCCCGCCGCTCACTGCCCCCGCTCAACTGAACGGCGTCTGCCCGGGCCGCGCGACGGGCGCGACGGGGAGCTTCATGTCCCACTTGATGTCCTTCGGGAAGAGGTCTTCCTTCGAGTTGAGCGCCATCTCCCAGGTGATTTCCTTGCCTGTGTAGGCGGCCATGCGCGCCATGATTGCGCAGAGCGTGGTCTTGATGAATCGGTCGCCGGTGTTGAGTGGCTTGCCAGCGCGGATGCTGGCATACATCTCGTCGTGCTCGGTCTGGTAGCCGTTCTGGGTCTTGTCGCCGTTCCAGCGCCAGCGGTTCTCACCCGTGATGACGTGGCGCTTGCTGCCGCTCTCGCCTTCATAGACACCCTTCGTGCCATAGACGCGTTCCGTGACCTCGCCGTGGCAGCGGTCGAACTGGCGGGTGAAGTGGTAGCCCTTCACGCCGTTCTCCCATTTGTATTCCGCCGAGAAATGATCGTAGATGTTTCCGTATTCGCCACCCGCCTCGCCGGCGCGCACCTGGCGTCCGCCAGTGCAGATCACGCTCTCAGGCGGCTTGTCCTTCATCGCCCACATCAGCTTGTCAATCGAGTGGACTGCCTGCTCCACGACGTGGTCGCCGGAGAGCCACGTGAAGTAATACCAGCGGCGAATCTGCCACTCGAGGTCGGTCTTGGTGTTCGTGCGGTTCCACTTCGGATAACGGTCCACCGCGCCCGTGTAATAGCTGGAGTAAATGGCCTGGATGTCGCCCACCGCGCCGTCGTGGATCTTCGCGAACGCGTCGCGATTCGCCGTGGTCCAGCGCCAGACGAAGCCGTCCACCAGCGCGAGGTTCTTCTGCTTTGCCAGCTTGATGCTCTCCATCACCGAGCGCACGCCGGGGCCGTCCACGGCCATCGGCTTCTCGGCGAAGACGTGCTTGCCCGCCTCGACCGCCGCCTTGATGTGCTGCGGACGGAAGCCGGGCGAAGTGGTGAGCAGCACGACATCCACGCCGCTGTTGAGCACTTTTTGAAACGCATCGAGGCCCGTGAACTGCCGCTCGGCCGCCACGCTGACCTTTTCAGGATTCTTCGCCTGTTCCTTCTTCAGCGACTCGAGGCCGGAATCAATCTTGTCCTGAAAGATGTCGCCCATGGACCACATGACGAGGTTCGAGTCGGCGTTGAGCGCCTGGTTCGCCGCGCCGGTGCCGCGCCCGCCGCAGCCTACCCAGCCGATCTTGATCTTGTCGCCCGCCGCCGCGGCGTTGGCGACATGGGGGAAGTGGACGGCTGTGGCGACCGCCCCGCCGACGACAGCGGAGGATTTGAGGAAGTCGCGACGGGTGGCGGAGACGGGGGAAGCGTTCGGATTCATGTGATGTGAAACTATGCGAGTGGTTTAGAGGACGGCCAACGCAGCGTCAAGCCGCTGCGAGCGTGACTCCGTAGTTGAGAGCCTGTTCTCAAGGCTCACGAACCGCTCGGTAGAATCGTGCCGGGGCGTTCGTGGCCTGGGTGTCCAAGTAGTTCAACACGCCGTCTTGGCCAACCACCGTAGCCACCGTGCTCCAGCTCGAGAAGTTCGTGGAAACTTGAATCAAGAAGCGGATGCCAGGTTCACCGGCAAACGTCGCCTGAAACGCACCTCCGGCGGGCTTGGTGGGATGGGCAAATGCCAACGGCACGGCTGGTCTGAGGACCAAACGGACATTTCCGGCATCGCCGTTGTAGCCGTCCACGGCAATCTGGTAGGTCGTCCCGGCAGTCGCGGTCAAAACCAATGCAGCGCTTCTCGTCTGGCTTTGCGCGTCATCACTGGCAGCAATGGAGGAGAGGCTGGAAACGACCGATCCGGTGTAAATCACCAGCAGCGTGTCGAAGTCACTTCCAGCGGTGGACAGGATGAACTGGCCGCTCGCGGGTGCTGTCCAGGACCACCACACCGATTTGCCACCGGTGTTGCCTGCATGATTCGGTTCACCAGCTTCCTTCGTTGCATTCACGGTAGCTCCAAAAACCACGTTGCTGATCCCATTGATTGAAATTCGGTTTGCGAAGCTGTCGTTCACCGGCAACGACACGGTGGGCCTGACGAGCAAAATTGCCTCCTGACTGGTGGCGCTTCCAGCGAGGTTGGTCACGGCCACCCAATACCGGCCTGCTTGGTTGGTTTGCACATTCGACAGTGAAAGCGTCCCGTTGGTTGCGCCCGCGATATTGGTGCCGTCGCGATACCACTGTAGGAACAATGGTCCTGTCCCAGTCCCGCTGGTGGTAAGGTTGACCGTCGAACCCGCCGTCACCATTTGGCTTTGGGGTTGCGTCGTGAACTCCGGGGGATTCAGCTCGGTAATAACCTCCAATCGGTAATCGTCGAACACCATGCGATTGTTTCCTGGCGCTGCTGAGTCTCGAACCAGCCAAACTGCGCGCGCCGAGCCAAAGTCCAGTGCGGTTCCGGCATTAGCCATTGGCTGCGAGGAGACGATTTGCACTCCGTCAAGCAATGCACTCCACGCGTTCTGGGCGAAGCTCATCAAGATTTCCAACTGATGGATGCTCGTGTTGTTGAAACTTCGGCCCGTCGGCACAAGGGCGGGTCCACTTTGCGAGAGGGTGGAAATGGAGAGGTCGGAGTTGTCGAAAACGAGGGAGAACAGCCGGGTGCCATTCGTGTTGTAGATGGACCATCGGAAGGAATCGAATTCGCCATTGGTCGAGTCCACCACCTTCATCAAGACGGTGAAACGCACTATCCGGTTCTCGTTCGATGAAATGGTCACAGGCCGCCAGACGCTTCCGCCGGTATTCCCCGCTGTGGTGGGCGCGAACCCGACGTAGCCCTGCTGCCCGAGACCGGCAAAGAAATTGGTAACGACGCCGTTTTGTCCCGGCCCGCTGCCGAGCCATCCATTTTGTCCCGCCAGCGGCAATGCCGTGCTGTATCCCGCTGAAGAGGAGAGCGACGTGGAAAACGCCGTCCCTAAAGTCGAGAGCGCTTTCAGGTTGAGCGTGATATTGCCTGAGGCTCCGTTGTATCCATCCACCGCGATTTGATAGCTGGCCCCGGCAACGGCATTGAACACGAGCCTGCTGGTGTTTCCACCATTGGAATCGTCGTCGTTGCTGGCCTTCGCGGTCAATGCTGTGACCAGGGGGCCCGTATAGACCGCAAGGAGAGTGTCGAACGAACTGCCCGCCGTCGAAACCTCCACGTAGCCACTAAAGGGAGCTGTCCAGGTCCACCAGACGGAACGACCGCCGATGTTGCCGGCGTGCAACGGCTCGCTCGTGCTTTCCCTCGTTGCCCCGATGCTTGAGCCGGTGTTCGTGAGGGAGGTGCCAGATAAAACAATCCGGTCGGCAAAATTGTCGTTTGCCGGGCGGATGCCCGTGTCGAGGGTCAAACTCAGACTGATTGTCCCAGATTCAGCCGCGTCGAAGAAGTCACGGTAACCATCCACGGCGATGCGATAGGTGGTCCCGGACACGGCATTGAAAATGACCTGACTGGTGGAACCTCCCGAAGCGCTGTCGTCGTTGCTGGCAATGCTCGTCAGCGCACTGATGGCGGTTCCAGTGTAAACTGCCAGCAGCGTATCGAAGCCGCTGCCCGCAGTCGTGATGGTTGTCACTCCACTGGAGGGCGCGGTCCAAATCCACCAGACCGAGCTGCCCCCGGAGTTGCCTGCATGATTCGGTTCACTGGCCGCCTTGGTGGCTCCCACATTTGAGCCGGTGCCAGAAGTGGAAGTTCCGCTCAGAACAATCCCGTTCTGGATGAAATCGTTGACCGGGGCTGCTGGCGCAGCGGTCAAGGCAAGCTGCAGGCTGAACGAACCGGAAGCTCCGTTGTAGCCGTCAACAGCAAAACGGTAGGTTTGGCCTGAAGTGGCGGGAAACTGGACTCGGCTGGCGATTCCACCGCTGGCGTCATCATCGTTGCTGGCAAGCTCGGCGAGCGAGCCGACCGCTCCACCGGTATAGACAGCCAGCAAAGTGTCGAAGCTGCTTCCGGTCGTGGTGAGGGTTACGGTTCCGGAGGTCGGGGCCGTCCAGTTGAACCAGACTGAAGCGCCTCCAGCGTTGCCAGCGTGGGCGGGCTCGCCCGCCTCCTTTGCTGCATTGGCTGAGTTGCCGCTGCCCGAGGTATCCGAGCCACTGAGCGTCACGGCTGAACTGAACAGGTCATTGCCCGGGATGGAATTGCCAGCGGTGAACTGCAACTGGAGTTGATAGTCTCCGCGCGCCCCGGCGAACCCGTCCAACGCGATTTGATAGATGGTTCCGGCGGTCACGTTGAAAGCGACCAGGCTGTTCACTCCGCTGGCTGTGGAGTTGTTATTCTGGGCTGCGAGCGTCAAGGCGTTTACGGCGCTGCCGGTATAGACAGCCAGCAGGGTGTCAAAGGCGCTTCCGGTGGTGCTGACTTGCAGGCGGCCATTGACGGGCGCTGTCCATGTCCACCAAACCGACCGACCACCGGCATTGCCCGCGTGGCTAGGCTCACCAGCCTGCTTGTTCGCGTTCTGAGTTGAACCGCTGACCGTGAGATTCGTCCCGTTAAGCCCGCTCCGCTTCTCAAAGTCGTTGTTCGCTGGCGGAACAGCGATGGCGTATTGAACGGTGAAGTTCGTTGTGGTCTTGCCGGGCGCGCTCACGGACAGAGCGATGCCCACGCTGTTGGTGAAGGGCGGCACAGATAGCGCCGCGCTGTAGTTGGCATCCTGCGCAGTGTCCGGCGGAGTCCCGGTGTTGTTGAACACCAGGTTGGTGGAACCGACTATCGTGGCCGTGACCGTCGCGTTGCTGACGCCAACACCATCCGAAATGGAGACGCCGATTGGAGTAAGCGCCCCGCCAATCAGGGTGCTGCCGGGGACAGGTCGCACAGAGATTTCGAGGTTTCCATCCGCCAAGGAACTGAGTGCGTTGAATGCATTGACGCGTGTTCCGCTAGTGGTCTTGCCCTGCAAGGCTGGCACGGGCACCCCTGTGCTTAAAATGGCCCTTCGCAACTCGCTGACGGACATGCCATGATAATGGGACAAGATCAGCGCCGCCACGCCTGCGACATGCGGCGTTGCCATGCTCGTGCCTGGGATGGATTTGTAATCACTGTCAGACCCAACCCAGCAGGAGAATATTTCGACACCCGGAGCGCCAACGTGGACGGTGTTCCGACCGAAACAGGAGAAGCCAGCGAGAACATCGCGTCTGTCAAGGGCAGCAACCGAGATGATGTTATCCAAGTTGTAATTGCTCGGGTAATGGGGGATTTGATCATTGTCGGTCCCGTCGTTCCCAGCGGCTGCCACGAACAGCACCCCTCTATCCCGCGCACGAGCAATCGCATCGAACAAAGCTTGCGAGGATGAACCGCCACCCCAACTGTTGTTCAATACGCGCGCACCTTTGCTGACGGCAAATTCAATGCATTTAATAGCATCGAACGTCTTCCCAGTTCCCACCCCAGGCAGAAATTTGCACGCCATCAACTTCACATTCCATGACACGCCCACATGGCCGTTTGAATCATTCGCAACCGCTCCAATGGTGCCGGCGACGTGTGTTCCGTGCCCGTTGTCATCCATCGGATCACCGGAGTCGGTGATCGCGTTTATCCCGAAGACATTGTCCACGTAACCATCACCGTCGTCGTCAATGCCGTTACCGGGAATCTCGCCCGGATTGCGCCACATATTTGGAGCCAGATCGCGATGCGTGTAACGGATGCCGGAGTCAATCACGGCCACAATCACATCCGGTGAGCCGGTCGTGATGTTCCACGCCTGCACCGCGCCGATGTCCGCGCCCGCCACACCGCCGCTCTGCCCGGTGTTCCGCAAACCCCAGAGCCTTCCATCCGCAAAAGCCGCATCCGTCGGTGTGGCATCCAGATAGACCAAGTAGTCCGGCTCGACGTATTCGAACTGGCCCGAGTCCTTGAGCAGCGAGATGCGGTTCGCCAACAGCGCCGCCTTGGCCTTTGGGTCGAATGCTGGTTGCACCGCAGCAGCCACACGCCCGGCAGGCTTTGGCTCATCCAGCACGACCAACCCCGGCACGAGCTTGATTTCATGCGCCACGACCAGATTTCCAGCGGCAGCCGGAACCAAACGGTTGGCGACCATGCCCGGCTTGTATTTCGCCAACAGCCGCGTCGGGTGGGCTCGATGACCCTTGATGACAACAAATTCCTCCTCTGCCGCCCGCGCGGTCGTTTGACCGATGAGGCCCGCCGCAAGCCACGCAAACAGAAGGACGCGAACCTTGAAACGGATTTGGCCAGCCATAGTCAGGGTTATAGCAGCGCATTCCGCGATTGCACGTCATTATTTCGGCCCGTTGTGACCGATTACCCACCAGACATCTGCCTCGCCAAGGTGTCGGCTCAATGCTACCGCTTCAAACGCGCGTCACGCGATAGCTCTCGCGTTTCGCGTCGAACAACTCCGGCTTCAGCTTCGTGCCCAGGCCCGGGCCTTCCGGCGGCAGCGCGAAGCCTTGCTCGATGACCACGTTCGTCTCGATGAGCGAGCTGTAGAAGGTGCGGATGTGCGCGCGGACGCTTTCCTGAAACGTCACGTTCGGCACCGCCGTCGCCACGTGCAGGCCGGCGAAGAGCGTCAGCGGGCCGGTGCAGTCGTGCATCGTGGCGGGGACGTTGTAGGTCTGCGCCAGCTCCGCCAGCCGCCGCGTCTCGCTGATGCCGCCCACCCACGTCGGGTCAATCATCACGTAGTCCACCGCGCGCCGCTCCAGCACGAGGCGGTAGTCATCGCGGCTCGTCAGCATCTCGCTCACGGCGATGGGCAGCCGCGCCTTGTCGCGGAAGTCGGCGAGCGTGTCGGCGTTGTCCACGCGCATCACGTCCTCCAGCCAGAGCGGGCGCAGGTCGCGCATGGCCTCAGCGATGCGTAGCGCAGCGGGCAGTTGGAAGAAGCCGTGGCCATCGAGAAGGATTTCGATTTTGTCGCCGACGCGGGCGCGGACTTCTTCCATCGGCTTCACGCAGGCTTTCACGGCGGACCATGGGAGGAAGTTTCCACCGTGCTCGTGGAAGGCGCGGTCGAAGGTCCAGAGCTTCATCGCGCAATAGCCTTCGGCAACGAGTTCCTCGGCGAGGTCACCGGCGGCGTAGTTCGAGGCCCAGTTGTCTTCGAGCGGGCCGGGCTTGCCCACGTCGCCGTGACCGGGCCAGCCCTGATCGCGCCCCGCGCCGAGACGACGCCCATAGGTCGGGCCACCGGAGCTGTTGTAAACGCGCACGCGGTCGCGGGCCTTGCCGCCGAGGAGTTGCCAGACGGGCCGGCCGCAGACTTGGCCGAGGATGTCCCACAGCGCGAGGTCAATGGCGCTGATCGCGCGCAGCTCCGTCCCGCGCGACCCAAACGCGCTCGCCCGCTCGTAGAGGAAACGCCAGTGGTTCTCGATGGACAACGGGTCAGCCCCGAGGAGCCGCCGGCCCATCCAGTCGTGAATCATCGCCGCGACCGCTTGCGGCGCGTAGTAAGTCTCGCCGTGCCCGATGACGCC
>SXGU01313021.1_pt1 | contig 15727 bp, 19 predicted proteins | sample 3174531 | NCBI WGS metagenome assembly SXGU01 (sample SAMN11356863, study PRJNA531348) | freshwater metagenome | isolation source: freshwater sample F1-140 | place: China: Fuxian Lake, Yuxi | collected 2017-12-25
CACCACCTCGCGAAACTCGCCCGCCGGCCCGACCTGGAACGGTTGCAGGATGCGCCAGCCCTGTCCATCGGAAATGCGCCCGCAATAGAGGGGGTCGGGCAGGGTGGTCAGGTTGTAGCCCTTGGGCTTCGGCACGGCCCCGTCGAGCGTGACCCGCCCGGTCAACGTCCCCCCGTCGGTCACCGTGACTTCCTCGTAGGCCCAGACGGGCGCGCTGGTTCCGGTCATGATCGCAATGATGACGGCAATGAGATATCGCATGGCTTGTCCTCTTCTGATGAAGGGAGATTCACACCGACGTCCGCGCACTCACGAGGAGCGCGATCGTTTCTGACGGTGCACCGCATCCACAATGCGCTGAATCGTCTCGGCGGTCAAATCCCGGATGGTCACGTGCGCCTCATCGTCTCCGCTGAACGTGCACAGGGCGATGGTGAAACAGTCGGTTCCGCCTCGGATGATCTTGAGCGCAATGTTGGATTGGTGACAGTGTACACCGACGAACAGGCACACGTCGATCTTGTTTTTCCAGATCGTCAGATTCGGATGATTCGGATTGATCTCCCGTTCCGGAATAATTTTGGGATATTTCGGACGGTAATCGGCCATCGGGATAACGTTCGCCGGTACCGCCTCCGCCAAGGCTTTCACGACCTTGGCTTCGCGCGAGGCCTGTTCATTCCAGGCCCAGAGCACCAGCGGACCCGGAAAGATCGTCGGGTGCTTGGCCTGCAGCAGACGCCGGGCCGCCTCTTCGATCGCCTGCTGCTCCGGCACGATCCGGCCCATCACCAACCCTTCTCCTTTTGACGGCCCGATGACGCCTCTCGCCGACACGGCGGGGGGCAGATATCCTTCCGGACCGATCGTCATTTCATAGGGTTTCATTCAAGCGACTCCTTGTAAGGCTATGAGGTTGCTATGCTCCCAATCCTTCGCGCATGAACATGTCCATGGGCGTCAGGGCTCGCCCCGGTTCCGGCATCAGGGTCACAGCCGGCAGGGATGACCGGTTTCGTATAAACCGCGTGTAGCGGCCGGCCCGATCGGGCTCGACAATGACGACGCGTTCAACGGTCTCGGCAAAGGCCTCCAACTCCCGAGTCGGCGCCGGCCAGAGCACTGTGGGATAGAGGGCCGACACGTTCAATCCGAAACTCCGGCACAGGGCGACGGCTTCGCGGACCACGCCCTGCGCCGCGCCCCAGGCCACATAGCCGATCGTGGCGCCCGGATCGCGGTCCCATTCGACGCCGGGCCGCCGCTCCCAAGACGGAGGAGGCGGAGCGACCTTGTTCTCCGGGGCCTGGGCGGTCCCGGCGACGATGTCCACGAGCTGCTCCACCGGCACGCTCTGCCGGCGGGCCGCCAGGATCTCATCCACCACGACCCACACCGCGCCGGTGTCGGCTCGTCCTGCCCAGCGCGCAAGCCCAGCCAGCCGGATGGCGTCCAGCATGTCCGCCGCCACGAGCACACGAGGCCGGCTCGCGCCCTGTTCCGGCACCGCGGACGGATCAGCCGCCCCCAGCAACGCCATGACCTCGCCGTCGGACCCTCGATCGAGGCGCAGACATGACGTCTCTCGATGAGTCAGCGTCGAGACCTGCTCCCGGGCCGCTCTCACGTGCTCCGCCATCCATTCGTGGGGGGTGCGATCCAGCGACTGGGCGCAGGCGCTCCGACAGTCGCACCCGCCGATCGTCAAGCCCAGCAGCAGGGCCTGATGGGCGTCCAGCATGATCTGGCGCGGCGCGCCGGCCGGGCTCGGCGTGACATAAATATCCCGCTTCTCCAGGTGCGAGGAGGCGAATCCGACCCCGGCGTCGAAGTACCGGAGGCCAACGCGAGGGCGGATCCGGGAGCGCACGATCCGTTCAGGGATCCCGAGTAAATGGGCCAGAACCCCCGCGGCGATGAATCCCTTTCCCGAAAATCTGGCGCCGCACCGCCGGTGGAGGTCCGAGAAGGGGACGGCATACGCAATCACGCCGTCCGGAACCGCCGCCGCATCGGCGCCGGCCTCGTGGACGAACACGCTTCCCGGCTGCAGGTCGAACCACTGTTGCCGAAGCACCGTGCGGTCCATGCAGGCCACCACGTCGCACCCGCTTCCCAGCGAGGTAATCGGCTCCGTCGACACGCGCAGCCGGACGGCCGAACCCGATCCCTCCAAGCCAGGGCTGGTTTGCGCCATGACCCGCAGCCCTTGTTCGGTCAGGGCCCATTCCAAGGCCGTCGCGCCGTCGATCAGGCCGGCCGTGCCCGTGCCGACCATCTTCAGCACCAGGTCGGAGGTTCGTTCCGATCCGACCGGGAGCCATGCGGTGAATGGAGACATCGGACGAGGGGCGCACTCCTGTTGCTAGGCCATCCGGTTGGAAATGGTGCAGGCTCCAAGCCAGTGCACGCGGTAGCCGCGTAAAAAGAGATGGTCGTACAGCGCCGACAGAAAGGCGCGTCCATCGCGAGGCCGGAGGAGGCAGCCGTCGAGATCCTTCACGCCCTTCTGAAACACCGTCTCCATCAAGCCGGCATGATTCGTGGTGACGGCATTGGTGGCCGGATCAAACAGCACGACGGCTCTCCGCCCCCTCGGAAGCGGCAGGACCAGCATCTCCACGCCCGTTCTTCTCTTCATCCCTGCCCCTACTTTTTCTTCTTGCGCCCCGTCGAAGCCTTCTTCTTGGTCTTCTTCGTTCCACTCTTCTTCTTCGCTCCGCCCTTCTTTTTCATCGCCACGCTCCTCACCTCCCTTCCGTCACAGGGTCCGTCGTGCCGTCCGCCCGTCGCCCATCGGCGATCAACCGAGAGGGGTGACCCGCTCCACTCCATGATTCGCCTTGATTTGCGTGCCCGTCAGCCGGATCGTCTTGCCGTCCTTCGGCATCGTAATCCCCAATTCTTTGCGGACCTTCCGGAAGATGTCGATCACGTGGTCCATCTTCTTCACGTCCAGGTCCTGCAGGCTCACCATGGCGTCTTCATGGATATCGTGGCAGAAGGCCACGGTGAGGCAGTTCGTCCCCGCCCGCACCATCCGCAAGGCCAAGTTGGCGTAGTGACAGTGGATGCCGATAAACAGGGCCACCTCGATCTTGTTGGCCCAAATCGTGAGGTTCGGGTGATTCGGGTTGATGCCTTCTTCCGGGTCGATCTTGGGATACTTCGGGCGGTAGTCCGGCATCGGAATGATCATCACGTTCGGAATTTCGGCCGCCAGCCTCAAGAGCGCCTGGCCCTTGGCGATCCATTCCGGATTCCACGCCCACAAGTACAGGGGGCCCGGAAAAATCGTGGGGTTCTTGCGCGTCAGCAGCTGCCGCGCGGCCTCCTTGATCACCTCGTCGTCCGGCGCGTGGCGCCCATACAGCAGCCCCTGCCCTGAATCGGGAATGGTGACGCCCAGTTCCATGGCGGACGGTGGATGAAATCCCGCCGGCCCGACATTGATGATCCGTTCGGATGGCTGCGTGTTGTGTGCGGTCATGCTCCTCCCCATGTGTCTCACGCTCTCAGCGTCGTCGGTGGTCTACTCTCAGACTGGCCGTATCCGGTGCGCATTGCCGGCAGCGCGCGACCCCTTCCCAGGCCTTCAGGTTGTTCGGGTCATATGCCAGGACCTGCTGCCATTGGAGCAGCGCGTCGTCCGTCGCCCCCTCCGCCTCAAGACATTCCGCCAATTCGCAACGGACGGCGAGATCGGTCGGACACAGAGCCACGCTTTCGTGCAACCGGCGGAGGCGCGTAGAAGAATCGTCGTACGTCATGCGAATGTGCCGCCTCAGAGGGAGTCAGGCTTCTTCCAGGAAGTCGGGCTGATCGATCCCGCAGCGTCCGACGTATTCCCAGTGGGGCGTCAGTCCCCGCAGGACCAGATGGTCGAAGGCGGCTTCCAGAAACCGTTCGCCGTCCTCCGGCGTCACGACGGCTCCGGTCCAGTCCCGAAACGGCGTCTGCGTCGCCCAGACCCGCGAACTCTCGGGGTGCATCCGCACGACCCGATCACGATCCGGGAGCCAGAGCAGCAGGCGCTGCTGCTCGTCGACGGCGACGCTCAGATACTCCATGGAAAGGTCCTCGAAAGATCCGCGAGCTGTGTGCCAGCGAGCTAGAGCAAGTCGGATGCCATATCGAGTTGCCGCGGAGAGCACGTGAAAACCTGAGCAAAACAGCGCAAAACAGTGGTCAAGCGCGACGATTCTGAAGCCCTGGGCCGCGTGGAAGCCGTGCAGCCGGGGATGGTGTGCAGAATTTGTGTGCGGGGATGGAAGAAAGGCCGCGCCGCGCATTCGAAACATTCGCGCGCGTGCAAGAATTGCGCGATGGTGCGAGAGAGAAACAACCGTACGGGGGTAAGAAAAAGCTTGGCTGGCGCGAGGTTAGGACGGACGAACGAAGATTCGCAAACCGTGCAGAATCTGCAGGAGAGCGGACGCAGGGACCGCCGAGTCAGTCTTTGATGCCATATTCCTTGATCTTGTACTGCAGGGCCCGCAGGCTGATCCCCAGCAGCTTGGCGGCCCGTTCCCGGTGATTCGTGACCTCGGCCAGCGTCCTGGTGATGACGTCCCGCTCGATCTCCTCCAGCGGTGTGCCCAGTTTGACGACCATCGTGCGGGCCCCCTCGCGGCTCGCCTGGATCTCCTCGGGCAGGTGTTCCGGCTGAATCGTCTTCTCCCGCACCGTGACCACCAGCCGCTCGATCACGGTGCGCAGCTGCCGGATGTTGCCGGGCCAGGCGTAGAGACGCAGGAACCGGAGCGCTTCGCGGGAGACCTCTTGCGGGTCGCGCTGATGCCGCGCCGCAAATTCGCGGAGGAAGCTGTCGACCATGAGGGCGATGTCCTCCGCGCGATCCCGCAGCGGCGGCAGGTGTATCGGCACCACGTTGAGGCGGGAGTAGAGGTCCTCGCGAAACCGTCCTTCCGCGACCGCCTGCTCCAGGTTTCGGTTCGTGGCGGCGATGATCCTGGTGTCCACCTTCACCAGCTTGGTCCCGCCCAGGCGGCGGAACTCCTTGGTTTCGAGCACGCGCAGGAAGTCCACCTGCGACTTCAGGGACAACTCGCCGACTTCGTCGAGGAACAGGGTGCCTCCGTCGGCCAGCTCGAACCGGCCGACTTTCGTGCCGGCGGCTCCGGTAAAGGCCCCCTTCTCGTAGCCGAACAACTCGCTCTCCAGCAGGTTTTCGGGCAGGGCGCCGCAGTTCAGCGTCACGAACGGCCCGGCCGCGCGCGGGCTCTTGTGATGGATCGCACGGGCGACCAGCTCCGTGCCGGTGCCGCTCTCCCCCGTGACCAGCACGGTGACGTCGCTTCCCGCCACCATTTCAACCAGTCTGTAGACGCCCTGCAGGGGCTCGCTTTCGCCGACCATCCGGTCGAAGCGCGCCCTGGTTTCAAGCCGGTCCCGGAGCTGCTTGTTCTCGCTCGCCAAGGCGTGGCGTTCCAGCGCCTTCTCCACGACGACGGAGAAGCGCTCGCGGTCGATGGGCTTGGCAAGATAATCGTAGGCGCCCGAGCGCATGGCTTCGACAGCGGTGTCGATCGATCCGTAGGCGGTCATGACCAGGACTTCCGTGTCCGGCCATGTGCTCTTGAGGCGGCGCAGAAACTCGATACCGCCGATCCCCGGCATTCTGAGATCGGTGATCACCAAGTCGGCCGAAGCGGCTTCCAGTTGATCGAGCGCCTCTTCCCCCGTCCCCACCCCGCGCACCCGGTGCCCTTTCTTTTCGAGCATCGTCGCGAGCGCGTTTCGAATGTTCACCTCGTCGTCGACGACGAGGATGTCCGCCGCCTGCTTCATGACCCCGCCACGATGGGTTGAGGCTGTCCGACCGCGACCGGGAACTTCATGGCGACCAGGGTGCCGTGTCCGGGGCGGCTGGTGACGTCGATCGTCCCCGCATGATCCTGGATGATGCGGTAGGCAATCGCCAGGCCGAGTCCGCTCCCCGTCGGCTTCGTGGTGTAAAACGGCTCGAACAACCGGGAGAGGTCTTCCGTTTTGATCCCGACGCCGGTGTCGTGCACGGAGATTTCCACCCATTGTTTCCCGTCGGCCTCGCGCCGACCGGCGGCGATCGTGCAGACGCCCCCGTCCGGCATGGCGTAAAAGGCGTTCACGACGATATTCACCAGGACTTGACCGATGAGCGTCTCATCGCCCATGACGGGGGACAACCCTTCCTCCACCCTTTGATCGAGCCGGATCTTCCGCTCCTCCGCCTCGAACTGCATGAGCGCCAGAATGTGCGCGATGAGCTTCTCAATATCCACTTCATGAAGACGGACGGCGCCCGGTCGGGCGAATTTCATGAAGTTGTCCAGGATGACGGACAGCCGCCGACATTCCGCGTTCAGCACATGCAGGTAGTGCGCGGCCTGCGGGGGGAGGGGCGCTTTGGCTTTCATCTCCTCTTCCAGCAGGTGCAGATTCAAGTCCATCGCGCTGAGGGGATTGCGGAGTTCGTGGGCGACTCCGGCCGAGAGCGTATGCAACGCCGCCAGTTTGTCCGCGACGCGGACCCGCTGCTCCAGGGCCAGCCATTCGGTGACATCCTGGGCCTGCAGGATCACCCCCGAGAGCTGCCCGTCGTCTCCGCTCAGCTCGGCCGTGCTGACGCGGATCGTGCGAGGCGACCGGTCCTGGCTCTCATAGGACAGGTCTTTGTGGCTCACATGCCGGTGATGACGGAGCGCGTCGTCGAGCACCTCTCGAATCGTCTCGCCCCTCGCGAAGGCGGATTCGTAGGAATTGCCCAACAAGTCGGCGGACGATCGCTTCAGGATCGCCTCGGCCGTCGGATTCACGGCGGTAATCACCCCGTCGCAGTTGATCGTCAGCACGCCGGTCGGGATGCTCTCGAGGATATGGCGGGCCAGCCCTTTCACCGCTTCCAGCGTCCGCTTGGTGCTGTCGTAGTGAAGAAACGTGATGGCCGCCGCCAGGCCGATCGCGCCGACCAGAAAGATGAGCACGGTCACCACGATCACATCGCGGCGCGACTGCCAGAGCGCCGGAAACAACTCGACCGGAACCGGCCGGTCTTGCGTGACGCCCTGCAGGAGCAGTTTTTCCTGCTCCAGGCTGAAGAGCAGCATGGCGGCCACGACCAGCGCGACGATCAGCAGGACGGAGGCGATCAAACGATAGGGAATTCTGCGGAAGAGCGTGGATTCTGGAATGGGTCTAAACATACGTGTGAACCACGGAAGAGGTCCCGCTGACCCTTATGCTAACACGGGGCGCCGCGACTGTATACCTCGCCGCCGCCGAACGGCCCCTGCCGTCGGCTCAGGAAAGGACGACACTCCGCTCGACGAAGTCCCGGATGGCCGGGTCATTGGAGACAAAAATGACGCCCCACGATTCTTCCTTTGAGCAGAGCCGCCGCAACAGGACCTGCCTCAAGCGCGGCGCCATATTGTGCAGGGTGCCGTCGAAGATCAGCAGCTGCGGGCGGGTGACAAGGGCCCGTGCGACAAGGATACGCAGAATCTGACTGGAGGTGAAGGTTTTGCCGCCGGCCCGGATCGGGGTGTGCAGACCCAGCGGCAGGGCCTCCACCTCCTCGTCCAGCTCGGCGAAGCGCAAGGCCCACTGGATGTCTTCGTACCGCACCGCCGAGCGTCCGAGGGAGATGTTTTCCTCCACGGTGCCGTTGAAGAGGGACAAATGCGAATCCAGCACCACGCCCCGGCATCGGTTGAGGGCGGTCATGTTCAGATCGCGCACATCCACGTCGTTGTATCGGACGACGCCCGCCGTCGGGGTATGGATGCCGGCCAAGACCAGGGCCAAGGTGGTCTTGCCCGAGCTGGTGTCGGTCAGGCAGGCCACCTTTTCGCCCGGCCCGATGTCCAGGTTGAGGTGCGAGAACAGGGGGGCGGCGCCGGGATAGGCAAAGGCGGCCTCCTTGACGGTGAGGCGAAGACCATAGAGGGCCGAGTCGGGCAGGTGGGTGGTGGAGGCCTCGCGATGCACATCGTCCTTGGGAAGCGCCAGCACGCGCGTCAGCTCATCCAGGGAGGTGAGGACATAGGTCACGGCGTAGATGCGGCGCGTGACCGTATCGAGGTTGAGGAGCAACGTGCCGACGATCACCTCGGCCGCCACGAATTGGCCGAGGGTGATTTGGCCGATCGCCAGCAGCCACCCTCCCACCCCGATCATGCCGCTGTGGCAGACGGCTTCCCACACCACCGTGCCGACGTACTGACGCCAGGTCAGGATGGCGGACCTGGCTCGTCGCCCGGCCAGATACGCATCCAGATGACGGTCGGTTTTGTGAAGCAGGAGCGACGCGCTTTCCGTCGCCTTGAAATGCAGGCGATTGCGGGCCAGATCCTGCATCCACGTCATGAGGTCGTAATGGCTCTGCGACACGACCTGCGTGGCCCGCACCCCGCCCTGCCCCGCGGCGATCAGGACGAGCGCGAACCCTCCCAACAGGACCGCGTCGTAGAGCAGAAAGTAAGGGTGATACATGACGAGGATCAGCATGCCGGTCGTGCCGGAGATCGTCACATTGATCAGGTCGACCAACACGACCATGATCGCCCGCGGCAGCAATTCGGCCTCTCCGAAGTAGTTGGCATAGCTGGGAACGAAGACCTCTTCCCGGATGCGCGGCAGGTGCTCCGTCATCGCAATGGCAATGCGCGTGTAGAGCCTCTGAAAGAGCGTTTCCATGGCGCTGGTCTGCAAGACTCTGAAAAATCCGATGAAGAGCAGGCCCACCAGCATGATCAGGGCCAGCGTCACGATCATGATCGGCTGGATCGCAAAGGCAAACGTGTTGATGAGTTCCTGCACGGTCAGCGGGACGACCAGAGAAAAGAGGCCGATCGCCAACGCGTAGGACGCGACGATCGTCAAGATGTGCCGCTCGACGCCGATCACGAGCGCGACACGGGCCAGCTGGGCCCACACCGTGCTTTGCATCGGCCTCAGGCGTAAATGTCGTCCGGGCACAGGACCCTCGTGATATGGCGCACACGATGATGGCGCATCAGGCTCCCACTGGCGTCGGGGCCGTCAGCGCACGAACGGGTGACGGGACGGCGGTGAATGACTCGGCGGGAATCCTCTCGGTGTCGAATCGCGTCGCCTCGCAGGGATGGTTCGACGGAGCGGGGTTAGGCCCGTGGTTTCGTCGGCTGTGGCGCCACCCCGCGCAGGCGGGTCAACCGGTCAAAACAATCCCGGCAGACCTCCCGCAAACTCAGATCGTCCAGGAGAAGCGTCGAGGATCGGCGGGCGCATCGCTCACAATACAGGACCGTTCCCGAGCGATCCCCGTTCGATGCGCACGACAGGTCGTTCATTTGCATGGACCTCCAAATGTCGGATGGATACTCATTAAACGAGGGTGACGTCACTTTTTCAGCTTGCCGAAGATAGAGCAAGTCGCATGCCCCTGACTGACGAGGCAGAGATCTCACGTACTTGCAAGCGATTCTGGAAGCGTGCGTGTCTGTGGCGGGTGCGTTTCGAGCGAGGCGTGCAAGGTTTGCACGCAACTCCACACAATGAGAATGAGGAGGAGGAGAGGGGTTAGGGCTGTGCGTTGATCGCGGTCTGGAAGCCCAGGCGGCGGAAGAGACGGTCTTCCCAGGGCCGGTGGATTAACCTGCGGGGAGCACGATGTCGGTGGACCAGCCGCGGGTCGCAGTCGAAGGTCCGTCCCCGTCCGCCTCGTCGGCCTGCCGGCGGCGGAGGGCCGCCACGATACGCGAAAGCGCGTCCGCGAAGGTCATTTCCTGATCCGCCCGGATCCGATCCACCACCAGGCTGAGGGTCAAGGGGGGAAGGTCGGGATGTTCCGCCTTCCACTCGGCGAGCCGGTCTTCCAGCCGGGTGAGCAGGATATCGGCCCCCAGGTCGGACGTTTCCAACAGCAGAACGGCAAACAGGTCCGGCCCGATGCGAGCCACCGCGTCGGAGGTTCGGAATGTGCGCCGGAGGAGCCGCGCCGCCTCTTTGAGGTTGGCTTCGTGAGCCGCCGCCCACGTTTCATCCGCCCCATCCGCCGGGAGTCCGTCCACCCCGACGACGAACAGCGTCATCTCCCGTTTCACGCGGCGCAAGAGTTTCAGATAATGTTCGGCAAAGAACAGCAGGCCGAATCGACTCCACACACCGGTCAGGGAATCCTGGACATCCTCTGTCATCGTGCGCCCTCCGGTTTCCCCATCGGCTGTTTCGGCGGCCGGCTTGAGCCGGCCGCCGCCGGTCACGGCCGCGCCTGCGTCAATCGCGACGAACCGTCATGAATGGGCAAAATGGCTTCGCCTCCGACGACGAGCGGGTGCGATCCGACGCGACGACGAGCGGTCCGGATTCCCCGAGGTCGTCAAGGAACGGCCCTCTTCTGCCGGCGCGCCGCTTCTTCTTGTTTCAAACGAAATCACCTGTACTTTCCGTGAGGGGTTGGCTACCATGCGCCTCCGGCAAGCAACGTCACTCGTAACCGGCAGGGAAGACCGGCCGACAAACGGGAAGGAGCGCACCCATGGGCAAAGGCGAAAACCGGCGGAAAGAAACGACGAAGAAACCGGCCAAAACGATGGCGGAAAAACGGGCCGAGAAGCGGAGCAAAGGCAAAGCCTAGGATCGTTGAAGACAGAGCGCCCGGCACTCCCCGTCCCCGACAGCCGGCCGGCAAGGTGCCGACGTTGATCGAGCCCAGGCAGGGTGTTATAGTCCGCCGCGATGGGCGTGGAAACTTCGACCAGGGCGCTGTTGATCGCGATGACCGGGGACGCGCCGGCGGCGGTCTATACGATCAACCGGCTCGCACCGGAGTGCCTCTGCTTTTTCGTGCCTGAGTCGGCGAAGGCGCTGGTGGAATCGGACGTCCAGCCGCATATCGCCCGGATGCCGCGCAAGTGGGACTGGGTCGTGACGCCGGACCCCCATCGGTTCATGGCCTGCTATCAGGCGCTGGCCCGCACCCTGCCGGACCTCCTGCGGACCTGGGAGATTCAAACAGGGGAGCTGGTCCTGGACTTGACCGGCGCCACGCCGGCCATGGCCGCAGCCGCGACCCTCGCGGCCATCGGCTCCACCTCGCGCATCGTGGCGCTGGGGCCCCCGGAGGCGGCCCCGCCGGCCGAGGGCGAAGCCGTGATGCTGGACGGCCGGGCGCGTGTCTGGCAGCAGGGCAATCCCTGGGACGAAGCGGCGGCCCAGTCGAGCCGCGAAGGCGCGGAGCTCTTCAACCGGGGCTTCTTCGGGCCGGCCGCCTCGCTCTTTCATCAGATCGAAGCCCGTGTCAGCGGCGGGCAGAAACCCCTCTACCATGCCCTGGCCGATTTGGCGGAAGGTTACGGCCTGTGGGAACGGTTCCACTACCGCCAGGCCTGGGACAAGCTGAAGATTTCCCTCAAGGCCCTGGATATGGCCCTGGTCTGGGGCGGACCCCCGAGCCTCAAGGCCGTTCTCCCGCTCGCCAAACAGAATGCCGGTTTTCTGGAGAAGCTGGTTCTGGACCCGCAGGAGGTCAAGGAAGCGGTGGCCTACGATCTGCTGGCCCATGCGCGGCGTCGGATAGACGTGGACCATCATCCGGAAGCCGCGATGATCGCCTTGCTGCGGTCGTTGGAAGCCTTCGCGCAACTGCGCCTCTTCAAACAGTACAAGATCAAGACCTGGGACGTGCAGCCCGAGCAGTTGCCCGAGGCGCTGCGCGAGCCCTGCCGAACCTGCTTCCTCAGCGACCTCGACGGCAAGTACAAATTGTCGCTGCACGATCAATTCCGGGCGCTGGCCGGCCTGGGCGATCCGATGGGCCAGACCTATTTGGCCCAGTGGCCCAAGATGAAGCCGTTGTTGGACGCGGCCCATCAGTCCGTCCTGGGGCATGGCTTCGAGCCGGTGAAACCCGAACGGTTCCAGCAGCTCCACGAGATCGTCATCAAGCTCACGGGTGCCGGCGATACGTCGCTGCCGAAGTTTCCAATGTTGAACTTGTGAGGAAGCCTTCAGCTATCAGCATTCAGCTCCCGATCGGAGGCCGGATGCTGAGGGCTGTGGGCTGAAAGCTTCCGATGGATATTCGAATTTATTACGAGGACACCGACTGCGGCGGGGTGGTGTACTATGCGAACTACCTCAAATATTTCGAGCGGGCCCGCACGGATTATCTGGAGCGGCGCGGCTTGTCGGTGGCGCAGCTCATGCAGAAGGGGACCGTCTTCATGGTGGTGCGGGCGGAGGCGAATTACCGCTCGCCGGCCCGGTACGGGGAGACGCTGAACATCGAAACGACGCTGGACGCCAGCAAAAACGCCTCCTTCACCTTCGCCCACGTGATTCGCGAGAAACAGAGCGGCCGCCTCGTCGTCGAAGGCTCCGCGACGCTGGTGCCGACGGGGCCGGACGGCAAACTCAAGCGGCTGGCGGCCGAACTGAAGGAAGCCTTGCTGGCGCCGCCGAAAGGAGAGTCCTGATGCCTGAAAAATTCGGAACCTGGCTGGCGGTGACGGCGGTGGCCATCGGCTTCATCGTGCTGGCCTGGCTGCTGTTCGCGGACAACCCGTCGGACAAGAAGAAACCGAACGGCAAGAAGAAGTAGGCGCCACAGCCCGATCGTGGGACCGGCTCTGTGCCGTGCGAGCCGGTTTGACCATCGCAGAACAGCTCCTGTCGATCCCGCCTCACGCGCTCCGTCTGTCCCTCAACGACTGCATCAGGGCCGAAGTCGCCGCCCACACCTGACTTCGCCTATGGGCGCGGCCATGTGGTGCCGATGATGTACGCCGTCAGGGCCACCATGGTGATGGCGCTCAGCGCGATGTGCGCGGCGAAGGCCCACCAGAATCCATGGGTCGGTTGCGGCAAGTCTGCCGGGACGTCGAGTTCGGGCGCCGCGCATAACTCATGCAACTTCTTGATGTAGAGATCCTTCATTCTTCGGATGAACCGCAGCCGTTCCTGCGTCCGAAGATTGTGGTAGAGCGCGATCGCGAACAGCGAGAAAGTCAGGAGCAGGGCCGAGAGGCCGAGCAGAGCATTGTGGGGGTACTTATCGTCCAGCTGGAAGTGCGCGATGCCGATGACGGCGTAGCCCGTGAAGACTTCCAGTGAGTTCCGCGATTCGATTTCACGAAGGCCGTGGAAATTGCGTTCAAATTCCTCCGCGCGAAATTGGTACAGCTCCTTCGCGTCCATGCGCGCTCCTTCCGGTGCCGTGGGCCGCTCTGTCATGGACGGACCACGATCCGAATCCTTCGTGCCCAGGCTACGTAACTATCTGCCGCCGGGAAAGTCTTGTCAAGCATGGGTCGTGGGGAGAAAAGCCGAGAGCGGATGGGGGAACGGTTACGCGCGTGACCGAAGGGCCTGCCGAATCGTATCGATTAATTCTTGCTCCGTGAACGGCTTGGCGAGAAACGAGACGCCGAAACCGGCCTCGGAAACAAGGTCGGCTGCAAACCCCGTCATGAAGAGCACCTTGATCTGGGGGTGGCGAGCCATCACGCGAGCGACCAATTCGGCTCCATTTAATCCCGGCATCCTGAAATCGGTGAGCAGGAGGTGGATCGTGCCGGGCGGTTGTTCGCACAGCGACAGAGCTTCGGCCGCACTCGACGCCTCCGCCACGCCGTATCCGTTCCTGGTCAGCAACAGCCGAACGAATCTTCGAATCGCCGGCTCATCGTCGACGATGAGGATCGTCGACGGCTCTGCCGGGAGGCTCGGTGCGGTATCCGTGAGCGTGTGAGTGTCTTCCAGGCTGGTCATGATGGTATTCCCTTCGGCGCAACGGTAGACGGAATTATACACCGAAGCGCTCGTTTTTGCTCTCACCACCCTTGGCGAAGAGCCGATGGCTTATGGCCGATAGCAGGACTCAATAGGAGCGTATGGCTGGTAGCAAATCCATGATCGGCCTCCGCCATCTCGCTATCGGTTTCCCGGCTTGGCGTACCCTTCGGTTTTGAGCACCTCCGCCACGTTGCGGCCGTCGACGTACACGTCCGCGAGCGTCCGCCCATAGGGGTCCAGCACATCCGTGACCATCGTGACGGTTCCTTCGTGGAGGAGCGAGTCCAGCCGTTGCGTGGCCTCGAACCCCCCGGACTGATCCTTCTCGGGTGTATCGATCGCCCGAAGCCTGATGCGATCGGCGCCGTAGGCGAAGGTATCGCCGTCGATCACGCGAATCTTCCAGGGGTCCAGCGTGATCGAGGGAGCGGGGGGCATGCGGAGCGGCATCCGGATCGCAGGCATCCGCCGTGGCAGCAGGTGTTCCTGGGCGAACGGCTTGCGGGCCAGGTGCCGGAGTGCCTGCCGGCTATAGATCGGCGACAGGCGCACCGTGGCTGAGCCGGAGGGACGGTGCGCCTTCGGTCTTGTCGATGCCGGCGGTTGATGCTTCGTGCCGTTGCGCTGAGCCTGGCTGCCTGCGGCGACGCCGTCCGGCAACAGGATTCCCACGAGAAGAACGAGTACGGCGAGCCCATGGAAGCGGATCATAAGGAACCTCCTTCTTGCAAAAGCCGATTGCATGGGAAGAACTGCAAGACTTGTGCGCGAAGGAATGGGGGAGCGAGCGGGAGCAGGGACGGGGAAAATCAGGAAGAAAAAAGAAGAAGCCCGCTCCTGTGGTGAAGATTGCTTGCCAGCGAGGTGGGTGAGCCCGACCGACCGCACAACCTACTGTCTGCGGTCTCGCGTCTTCCTGTTGATGGGCCGAAGCCTCAATCGGTCGTGCCTACTGGCACCGAGTAGAAGATGCGTTTGTTCGGTTATGGACTCTTCTCGCTGACGCCGAACCCTCGGGTGTGCTCACAGGAGCGGGCTCCCCTTGTCCGGTGGCGTCATAGATCCTTCAATCACCCCCCCTCGATAAACATTGTGAAGACAGCCTTCACGCCACATACTCTGCGCCCGATTCTCATGTCTGTCAAGACGCGATTTACGCTCAAGGGAACGCATAATCCGTGCCATGGGACCGGTCGGTTGACAAGGGTGAAAACCGCATGGTGAAATGGCCGACGCAATACGTCACGACCGTATCGTCATATTGTAAAAAGTGAAAAGATAAAGGGGGCTTACATATGGATATGTTTGGAAAAGTCGGCTTGGTTGAGATTCCGGTCCTGATCGCGCCGGACCAGAAGGCCTGGTTGGATCAGATGATCAAGGAAGGCAAGATCGCGGTTCCGCCCGGGGGAACATTGGAGAAAGGCTCCTTGATCTCGATGTTCATCCGGATGCTGCTCCACAATGCCATGGAAGAGCAGAGGCGGCAGGCGGCGCTGGACGCAGAGGATGAAGACGACGAGTAGATGGCCGAAACGTCTGCCGGCGTATCCGCTTGGATAGCCGACGTATCGCAGTAGATAACGGCTGTCAGCCGTCAGCTCTCAGCAAGAAGCTGAAGGCTGAGTGCTGAAAGCTCCCCACCTAGAGATTTTTTAACGCGGCTCTGGCCGCGAGGATGGTTTTCTCGATGTCGGCCGGCGTATGGGCCGTCGAGAGGAAGGCCGCCTCGAATTGGGACGGAGCGAAGTAGCAGCCTTTCTCCAGCATCCGGTTGAAGAACTTGGCGTAGCGCTGCGTATCCGACTGCTTGGCTGAGGCCCAGTCCACCACCGGGCCCTTCGTAAAGAACCCGCACAGCATCGAGCCAACGCGGGTCTGCGTCAGCGGCACCCCGGCCTTCTTGGCCGCCTCGCCGATCCCCTCCGCCAGTTCCGCCGTCTGCTGG
>SXGU01474736.1_pt1 | contig 15722 bp, 14 predicted proteins | sample 3174531 | NCBI WGS metagenome assembly SXGU01 (sample SAMN11356863, study PRJNA531348) | freshwater metagenome | isolation source: freshwater sample F1-140 | place: China: Fuxian Lake, Yuxi | collected 2017-12-25
AGCGCGACGCGAAAATTGAGAACGAGAATGTCGTCGTCTGGTACACGCTCAACTACCACCATCTAACGCGCCCGGAGGATTTTCCGGTCCAGCCGTGCGTCTACGCCGCGTTCAATTGGATGCCGGCCGGCTTCTTCGACAAGAACCCGGCGCTCGATGTGCCGATGGTGAAGGACCAGGACAGCTGTTGTGCATGAAGACAGCTTTGCGGCGTCCGGCTGATCGCGGGTGCTAAACAGTGTCCGCGCCGGAAATAGTGGCAAGCGGGATTTGACAAACGCGGGGTCAGGGAGTACGATGCGAAGGTGCATGGGCGCTTGAATTTCCTTTCCGTTAATATCGAGTAATTGAGCAAGTAAGTGTAGTCTCTGCCTCCAAAGCAATAGTTGGGCGAGGTCAGCGCAAACTGGTAGTCGACACAGGCGTGGTCAGTGTGTATGATTCTAAAGGGACGAGGTGTCGAAGTTCATGGTGTCATGTTTTAATTTCCTCTACTGCGTACACTATCTTTTAAGCTACTTTGAATACATGTGCGATAATTTTGCTGGTGGCATGGTGATAATTGTCATCGACCTGGAAACTCTCCGCCGGTGCGGCGCCTGCAAACTGTGCCTAGGAGGGGCTTGGCGACCGGGCCATAGACGAGTGGTGGGGCGATTTGGATGAAGTTTTTCACTGCAATTAGACGGAGTAACTAAATTACCATGAGCATTGACAGCGGCACAGCCACACTAACGCGCCCTCCTAAGCATTTCGATTACAGTCTGACCGGCGAGAACTCCACGAAGGCGATTGAAAAGGGGCTTGCCGAGGCGGATTGGTATCAAAGCCCGGTTCCCCGCGCCGAGATACGGAAACTTCTTGAGCGGCGCGATGGTCCGGCAATTCGCGATACGCTCCTATGGTTTGCGCTGTTAGGTCTCACGGGTTGGGGCAGCTTCGTATTCTGGGGTACCTGGTGGGCGGTTCTGCCCTACATGGGGTATGCCGTGCTTTATGCCACGGCGTCCGACTCGCGCTGGCACGAAGCCGGGCACGGCACTGCTTTCCGCACGGATTGGGCGAACAATTTCCTCTATGAAGTCGCCTCGTTTATGGTCATGCGCGAATCGGTGGTCTGGCGCTGGAGTCACACCCGGCACCATAGCGACACGATTATCGTGGGGCGCGATCCGGAAATCGGTACCCCGCGCCCTCCGCAACGCCGCAAGTTGTTACTTGGGTTGTTCGCCATCGGGGTCTACCGCCGCTATTTTCCCGGAGTGTTTTTACACGCCGCCGGCATCATCTCGGCTGACGAGCGGACCTTCATTCCGGAAAGCGAGTTTTTGAAAATCACGCACAACGCCCGGTCTATTCTGGCCATTTACGCCGCGACCATCGCGTTGTCGGTCGCCCTGCAAAGCTTGTTCCCAGTTTTTCTTATCATCCTTCCGCATCTCTTCGGCACCTGGCTGATGATTGTCCACAACACGCCGCAGCACGCTGGCCTGGCGGAAAACGTCCTAGACCACCGTCTCAACTGCCGAACCGTCTACATGAACCCCGTCAGCCGGTTTATTTACTGGAACATGAACTACCATGTCGAGCATCACATGTTTCCGCTGGTGCCGTTCCATTCGCTCTACAAGCTCCATGCGCTCATCAAAGACGACTGCCCGCCCCCGTATCCCAATATTCTGTCGGCTTGGCGCGAAATTTGGCCAACGATCAACCGCCAAAAGAATGATCCGACCTACCATGTCAAGCGGGTCCTTCCTGGGCCCAAAGAGCGCTCTGTGGAAGGCCTGGTTTCCGGCAACGGCAAGCCGGATGCCGACGGCTGGGTGGAAGTTTGCGCCCACGCAGATCTCGGCAAGGAGGATGTGCTTCGTTTCGACCACGGCCGGAAAACCTTCGCCATTATCCGGGATGCGGAAGGGCGCCTTTTCGCGACCGATGGCGTTTGCACCCACGGCAATACCCACCTCTCCGAGGGTCTCGTCAAAGGCGGTGTCATCGAGTGCCCGAAACACAACGGCCGTTACAACCTGGCCGATGGCTCGCCTGCGCGCGTTCCAGTCTGTCGTGGGCTTGCGACTTACCCCATCGAGTCCCGCGGCGGGCGGATTTCCCTGAATGTCACGAAGCCCGGTGGCGCCGGAGCACGCCAGCAAAAGAGCCGCGCGCTCCGTGTCGTCAGAAACTTCAACGTCTCGACTTTCATACGCGAGATTGTGCTGGAGCCGGTTGACGGGCCGCTCGCTTACGTGCCCGGAGATTACCTCCAGTTTGCAATCCCTGCCTACGGCGAAATCGCCTACAGCGGCTTCGATGTTCCGGAGCCTTACGCGGAAGTGTGGCGTCGGCACGGCATCTTCGATCTCGTCGCTAAAAATCCCGATGGCGCCAAACGGAATAACTACTCGATTGCCAGCCACCCTGGCGAAGGAACGATCCGCCTCAATGTGCGCCTCGCCACGCCGCCTCCCGGGCAGGAGTGCCCGACCGGCACCGGGTCGAGCCACATGTGGGCTATCAGGGCAGGCGATACTGTCGACGCGATTGGGCCGTTCGGCGATTTCCACATCAAGCCTACCCGCAAGGAAATGATCTGCATTGGCGGCGGTGCCGGAATGGGGCCGTTGCGCGCCCAGCTCACCCAACTTCTACAAGTGGAGAAATCGGTCCGGCGTATTTCGTTCTGGTATGGCGCCCGATCGCGTCAGGAATTGTTTTACGTCGACCTCTTTGAACGCCTCGCCACCGAGTATTCCAACTTTACTTTCTGCACAGCGCTCTCGGCTCCGCTCGACGAGGACATGTGGACCGGAAGCACCGGATTCATCCACGAAGTGGTGTTTGCAAAAGCCCTCGAAAACCACCCGAACATTGGGGGAGTTGAATTCTACCTTTGCGGACCGCCGATGATGATCAAGGCCTGCTCGAAAATGCTTGCCGACCTGGGCGTGGCTCCCACGCACATCGCGTATGACGAGTTCTAAGAAGGAGGAATCTTGAAAAGAAGGTTCGGCTGATCTATGTACAAGCGGGCGAGAACGGCTTCATGGCCAAATGCGCCGTACATCATCAAGTAAGAACTAAAGGAAAATGGAATGAGCGTCATTCTGGCGCACGGGTGGGCGCGTGCGCGCTGTGAGAAGTGCAGTCAGGACTCTTTGGTAGCGTATTCGTTCAAAGGGCGCGTGGTGTGTACGAGCTGCAGCACGCTGTTCACGGCTTTGATTTCCCGCGCCAGGCCGGGCGGCAAATTTACATGCGCAAGCGCGCGATCCACCATGCGGTCTACGCTGGCGCCAAACGATTCCTCCGCTGCGGTTGAAGGGGGCATGGGCAAATTCCGGCCGGGCTAGAATGCTTCTATTGTAAGCGCAACAAGCGGAAGCGGAGCAAAAACTTGATGGCTGGCACAATAACGCAATCGGTATTGTGGTGGTGCTATGTGCCCGGCCTGTTAGCTGCGGATGAATTTGTGGCGGCTGCCAAGCGCGCCGGCTTTACTGCCATTGACCTTGTGCCGCCCGAACATTGGGCGCGTGTCAGAGACGGCGGGCTGCAGATCTCTTCGGCAGTCGGGCATGCCTCAATTGAGCTGGGGCTGAACCGCGCGGAGCAGCACGCGCGCATCGCGCACGAGCTGGGCGCAAACATTGCGCAGGCCGCGCGGTGGGGCATTCCAAATTTGGTTTGCTTTAGCGGCAGCCGCCACAGTGCAACGGATGCAGAGGCCGCGCACATCACGGCAGCCGGCCTCGCGCGCGTGCCAGGCGCAGCAACAGCAGCCGGCGTAACGCTGCTGCTGGAGCTGCTCAACAGCCGCGTAGACCATCCCGGTTACCAGGCGGACCGCACGGACTGGGGGCTGCAGGTTTGCAGGCTGGCGGATGCAGCGTGCGTGCGCCTGCTGTATGACATCTATCACATGCAGATTATGGAGGGCGACGTGATCCGCACGGTCGAGCGCGCGATCGGATCGATAGCGCACTTTCACACCGGCGGCAATCCGGGCCGCAACGACCTGGATTCCAGCCAGGAGCTGTGCTATCCGCCGATTCTGGCTGCCATTGCACGCACCGGCTTCGAGGGTTTCGTTGCGCATGAGTTCATCCCCAAAGGAGACCCGCACCAGGCACTGCAGCGCACTTTCGCCGAATGCGCACAAGCGCTTGAAACCGAACTGCCCGCCTGATCACTCGAATTGTCTGCAGACCGTTGCATATTGGTCGTTGCGATTGGCCAACACGTAGGTTCCGCAGATTCTATATGTTAGGCCGGTCAATTCTGTCAAAAGTGGAGAAAATATAGTCTCTGACTCTAAGACAATGGTTGGGTGGAAGTTAGTGGAAATTGGTGGCTGACAAGCTTGACAAGAGGGAGGCTAGGCTGTATTGTGTGGAGGTGGCAGGGAGCTTGAATTTCCTATTCGTCGGGGTGTGTGCGAGCTGTAACACCCGGCGAATGGTGGAGCATGTGTTTCCTGCAGTGGCAGTGCGGCAGTGGGTGGTGGTATTTCCGAAGCGAGTTCGCTACTTTTGCGGCGGGCTCATCTGCATTCGCCTCGACATGCTGTCCAACCGGCCCCACCTAGCCGGCTATCAATCGTTGCAGGGTACGGCCGGGTGCTTCTAGACCGCCCGCGGACCCAACGACGAAGACAAGATCAGGCTCGACTCGTTCAACGTCGACGCCACGTCGCGCGAAACAATCGATCGCGATCCCTACACCTGGCGCTGTCTCGAAGAGTTTTAAGAATGCTATCTGGCCGACTTCTGGGAATCCGCGCCCGCCGAAGCGGTCGCGGCCGGCCACGGAGGCAGCGACTACACCCTCCCCGGACTCGTCTCGCAGGAATCCATCGCCCAGGGCGGAATGCCCGGCTCCACCCCCGATTTTCGGGCCGGCAAATGGAACCAAGGGTCCCTTCCTCTCTCGAAACCGCGGCGGCATAACCCCGTGACCTACGGCGAGCCCTCCGTCTTCGCCACCGGATTCGAATTTCCCGAGGGCCCATCTTTCGATCGTGCCGGAAATCTCTACATCGCCGACGCCGGCCAGCGGGCCATCCCGCGCGTTTCCCCTGGCGGCGGCGTATCGATCTTCGCGCGCAGCGAAGGTGGACCCAACGGCACAGCGTTTCACCGCAACGGCGATCTCTACGCGGCTGAACCAGAGGGCAAGCGCGTGATCCGAGTCACGCCCTCCGGTGCGCTTCACGTCGTGGCCGCTGAGTTCAACGGCCGGCCCCTCCTGGCACCCAACGATATCACCTTCGACCTCCGGGGCCGCGCCTACTTCTCCGACCCCGGCGACTCCCGCCTGGAAGATCCCTACGGCCGTGTCTTCAGGATCGATATTGATGGATCGCTTCATCTGCTCGCCGAGCGCATGGCCTATCCCAACGGACTCGCCATCGCTCCCGATGGCTGCACTCTCGTCGTCGCCGAGACCTTCACCCGCCTGCTCCACCGCTTCACCCTCGACGACGCGGGAACCGTCTCCCATAAATCCGAATTCGCATCCGTCGACACCGGCCGCGAAGGCGAGGTCGGACCCGACGGCATGGCCTTCGACGAGGCGGGCTATCTGCACGTCGCCATCTTCGGTGGAGGCATCGTCGCCGTCGTCTCGCCCGAAGGTGAATTCGTCCACCGAATCCCGGCTGGTGGACTCCGTCCCACCAACGTCGCCTTCGGGGGACCCGAGCGTCGTTCGCTCTACATAACCGAAACCGAAAACAAGGTTGTCACCGTCGTGCGCGTACCGCGTCCCGGACTCCGCCTGTTCGGCGAATCGGACTGACCCGCCCCTAGAGCTTCGGCGTTACCACCTTCTCCAGCTTCCCTGACCCCAGCGACTTGATGGCCGCGTCCAGCACCGCCATGTTCTGCACGGCCTGCGCCGCGTCGCTGCGCGGCGAACCGTCGGTTTCGATTGCGTCGATGAAGTCCAGTACGCACGCCAGGTTCGGATTGGCCGTCGTCGTAAACGGGATGTGCACCGGTCCGCCTACGCCCTGAACTCCCCAGTCAGCGTGCAGCTCGACGTTGTCGTCGCCCGAATTGGCTAGGCAGCTGCCGCCATCGCCGAACGCATAGCAGAACGTCCGAAATCCCGGGTTCTGGCGAATGCCGAAGGTGTTCCAGACTCTTCCGACGGCGCCGCCAGCGAACTTGAGCAGAATAGTCGCGTTGTCATTCAGCGGGAATTCTGTAACTGTCGAAGCTTTGCTCTCGACGGCGCAGACATCAGTTACGTCGCCGCCGATCCAACGAATCAGGTCAATAGGATGCAGCGCTCCGCCGAACCACGGATTCTGGGGGTCCTCGGGATCGGCCCGCCATGGGGTCGCCTTCCAGACCGGGCGCATGTCGTGCACGTAGCCGGCTTCAACCTGGAACAGTTTTCCGAGATCGCCGCCATCGGCCCTTTTCTTCAAGAATTCGTATTTCGGGACGAATCGGAACACATGGCCAACCGCGACCTTCAGGCCCGCGGACTTCGCCTTCCTCGCCAGCCCGGCGGCCTCCTCGGTATCCACACCGAGCGGCTTGTCCGTCAGCACATGCTTCCCCGCATCCAGCGCCATCCCGACCTGCTTCGCGTGCATCTGGTCGACGGTGTTCACGATCACGAAGTCGAGATTGTCGTCCTCCAGCACCGATCGCGGGTCGGCAGACGTGTTCTCAACGCCGAATTCACGAGCTACTCGAGCGAGCGCCTCGGGCTCCTCATCCGCCAGGCTTACCAGGCTCACATTGGGCATCGCGGAAAGCGTCCTGGCCCACGCGCTGCCGTGCACTGTCCTCGACCCCACTCCGACCACGCCCGCCTTGTACTCAGCCATGTCGCTCCTCATCTGTTGGGGCAACTCGCCCGCTCGCTAAAAAGAATTTCGAACTTTCACTACCTGGCCAGTCCTGATCGATTCCCCGGCGGCGAAGCACGTTGCCACCGATTTGGCTCCATCCCTCGCGTTCGGGCTCGGCTCCAGATCCTTCTCCAGACATTCGGCAAAGTGGCGCATGTACCTGAGGACCGTTTCACCGTGGCCGTATGCCCCCAAAGTCTCCGCGGCAAAAGTGAACGTTCCGACCGGCTGACCCTCTATGCCGTCATAGACGACGTTCATGTGCCCGTCCTTTTGATCTGTGTAGTCGGCGAACAAGGTCCCTTTGGTGCCCCAGATGTTGATTCCCATCATCGGCATCGGCGGGTGGACGACGTCATATACGCCGAGGATTCGCCCGATATATCCACTGACGAACTTCACGTTCAGCACAAAGTTTGAGTTGATCTTCAATTCTGGGGTGAGTCCCGCTCGATTGCCGTAGGCGTGCACCTCTTCGATGTCGCCCAGCATCCAGCGCAGAATGTCCGCCGGGTGCGAAACTCCGCCGTACAGGAGGTCCTGCGGTACATCACGCCGCCACGGCGTAAAGGGAAACACGTGCCGCATGTCGTGCACGTAATGTCCCTCGACGAGGATCACGTCGCCCAGCGCACCCTGGTCGAGCTGCGCCTTCGCGGCCGTGAATTCCGGTTCGAATCGCATGGTCTGTCCCACCAGGAACTTGACCCCCGTCTCATCCACCTTCTTCACGATCCGGGCGGCGTCCTCCACGTTGGTCACCATGGGCTTGGTGCATACCACGTGCTTGCCGGCGTTCAGCGCCGCCATTACGTGCTCCGTGTGTAGGTGATCCGGTGAGTAAACGCCGATCACATCGATGTCTGGCTGCTTAACCAGTTCCCGGAAGTCCGTCGTCCAGTGTGCGATGTCCCATTCCTTAGCAACCGCCTTCACCCTCGACTCCGTGCCAGAGCACAGCGAGCGCACCTCGAATGGGCTGCTCGCGTCCCGATTCAACGGCAGCATCGTGATGCCCATGCCGACTCCGATTACCCCTACGCCGATCGATTTGGCCATGCTGCTTCCCCCTTTTGTGTCGGCGGACCCTCCCGCCCCGCTTTCTTCAAATGAGCCCGTTCAGAAATCCAGTCGAACCTTCGTCGGTGCGCCGCCCGCCTTGATTGATGCCGTGATGGCGTCTCCCACGGCTGTGATTCGCGCCCCGTCCACCTCATCAACCGCTTGCGGCTTATCCGCCAGTATCGCGTCCGCGAAATTCAGCAGAACCCGCATTTCAGTTGACGGCAGCCGCGCATCGGCGAAATCGAAATTGAGTATTGGCTTGCCTTCCAGGCTGTCCAGCACGAGTTGGTCGCGCACGAATGTCGCCTTCGTCCCGAACACCTGTACGTAGATGTTGGGAAGCGGAGGCCTCACTCCCGGAGCCATGGCCATCCGCCCGATGGAACCGTCCGCGAACCGCACGTTGATTGCGAACGTCTCAAAAGTGTCCTTCGGATAGCGCAGGTCCAGCCCGCTATACGAGCCGTAGGCCGAGACTTCCGTGATCTCACCCTTCAGGAATCGCATGATGTCGATGTTGTGCGACAGCCCGCCGTAGATGAAGTCCTGCGGCACCTTGTACCGCCACGGCGTGTAGTCGTAAACCGGCCGCAGGTCCTGGTAGTAGTCCGCCGCGACGAAATAAATGTCCCCGAATTCCCCGTTGTCTATGTACCGCCTCGCCGCCATGTGAGGCAGGGTGAACCGCTGCGACTGCCCCGGCATCACACGCTTCCCTGTCCGCTTCACCGCCCCGATCACCGCCTCCGATTCGGCCGTGCTCACCGTCATCGGCTTCGTGACCAGGACGTGCTTTCCCGCCTCCAGTGCCTGCACCACCTGGTCCCGGTGCATGTGGTCCGGCGTGTAGATCGCCACCATGTCGATGTCGTCGCGCTCGAGAATCGCCTCGAAGCTGTCAGTCGCGAACTCGACCCCGAAGTCGCGTTTGGCCGCCGCCGTCTTGTCTGCCACCAGGTCGCAAACACCCTGGATCATCACCGGATAGTTGGGCGACTTGTTGGCCGGCAACAGGGTTTGTCCCATCCCAAGACCGACGATTCCGACTCGTAGCTTTGCCATTTGGGTAGTCCTCTCAGCGACGTTCAATGTGAATGAATACGGACCGTGAAACGGGTAGAAAATTCAAACTCCCTGCCGCCTCCACACTTTACACCATTTTATTCCTTTTTGTCAAGTGTATCAAGCACCAATTTCCGCTAACCCCCACCTAACTATTGTCTTGGAGACAGAAACTACATTTACTCAATTTTTGACAGGATTGACCGGCCCAACAAGCAGAAATTGAACAACTTCTATACACCGGCATTGGCAGTCCACAACTATCACCGCACTCTGCCAGCGCCTAAACCCACCCACCTGCGCCGCGCCGCATGGCCCATTTGCACAGCGCAGCTTCGCGACGTCCACACCTGCGCTGGCCGCCGCGAAGTCCGCGACCATGAACAATCGGTTTAAAGCCGGCACCCTCTGTCAGCCACGGATAATTCAGTCGCGCTGGATACTAGAGATGCACGTGTGCGTCCACGATGCCGATTGGAAGCGAAATAGGGGCGGAGGATTTTTCGCTCATGCGGTGGCGACCGCTGGCAGGCAGCCGGGGCCGATGGGTTCAAAACTTTTATAGACCAGGATGAATTCCTGATGCCCCAACAATTCGCTCTTGGTCTTTTCACCCGCCGCCACGCGCAACATCAGGTCGTAGGTATCTGCGCCTACTTCCGGCAACGTTCGCTCACCGGTCAGCACTGCGCCTGCGTTGATGTCCATGTCGTCGGCCATGCGCTCGTAGGTTCGCGGGTTGCCGCAAACCTTTATTACCGGCGCCACTGCCGAACCTACGACCGATCCGCGCCCTGTGGCGAAGAGAATCAAATGACTGCCGCAAGCGATGAGCTCGACGATCTCGGCGTTGTCATTGATGTTCGGAAACCCGAAGCGCACTTCGCCATCCGGCACCATGTCCATCAGGTAAAGTCCGCCTCGCGGCGGCACGTCACCCGGTTTGAGTAGTCCATGCAACGGCCCCGAACCGCTCTTAGCATAGGCCCCCATAGATTTTTCCTCCTGCGTCGTGAGTTCCCCCTCCGAATTGCCGCTGGCGAACGATCCATGACCGAGCACATCGTAATAATGACGCGCCTTGTCCACTGAAGCCCGGATGAGCTGGGCGAGTTGCGGCGTGACCGCGCGGCGTTCCATGGCCAGCTCGCAACCGATCAACTCGCCGGTTTCCTCGAAAATACACGCCGCGCCCTGCGGCACCAGCCGGTCGAACGCGAGGCCGATGGCGGGATTGGCCGTGATGCCGCTCGTCGCGTCCGAACCGCCGCAGACCGTGCCTACGACAAGTTCGTTGACCCGCATGGACACCTGCGGCTGGCGATCCAGTTCCGCACGGACACGCTCCACCCACACGCGGCCCTCGGAAATCGTCCGGCGCGTGCCGCCCGATTGTTGAATCACGAGCAACTCCACAGGCCGGCCCGTCGCCGCGATAGTTTGAACTAGTTTTTGCCGAGCGAAACTTTCGCACCCGAGCGAAACCAACAGCACCGCACCCACGTTCGGATGCGTACAAATCGCCTCCATGACCCGATGCGCGTAGGCGTTCGGATAACAGCCAGGAAAACCAACAAGGTGAACATCGCGTTCACGCAGCGGCCATGTGATTTCGCGCGCGACGTGATGCGCGCACTCGACGAGATAGGCCACCGCTACCAAGTTGCGGATGCCTTTCCGTCCGTCGCTCCGAAGGTAGCCGGTGAGTTGCATGGTTTATTTCCAGGATTTCGCATCGGTGTTCTGCACAAACTCGCCGCGCGTGTGTGTGTGCAGATAATCGCTCTCTAAGTTCTGCGTATGCACGTAGCCACCCAACGGGACGGGCGCGGTGAGCGTACCGATAGGTTCGCCGAATTTAAAAATATTCGTCCCCGACGGCAGGGCGGCGAGTGCGAGTTTCGCGCCCAAAGCCACATCGTGCGCGAGTTTGAAGCTAACGCCGCCGCATGCGATCTGTGTGCCCGCCACCAGTGCCCGCGTCGCCACACAGACGTTGTCTTTCGGATGGATTTGCAAGACGTCGAGCGGTTTTGTCATGGCCGGTCAGAACTTTCCGTATTTCAGATACGCCTCCTGCGCCTCTACGCCTTCCTTCACGATGGACCAACGTACCTTACTTTCGGTATTGATGACTTTTTCCACGTTCGTCACCCCGTCGCGTTCCCCGAACACGAAATTTCCGGCGACAATATTGACGCCTCCGATGACGTACGGCTCGTTGATCTTGCGGATAGGAAATTCAATCCCCCCGGCACCCGCAAATTGTAAGCACTGATCCCGCACTGGTCAAGTTCCACCATTCTTGTTATCAATGATTACTGGTTACCTTTTCTGCCACCAGCCACCATGCAGTACGTGCAACAGGCTTGTCAATTTCGTTAGCCTTGCCTTGCCTTACCTTTCAGGATTGAAAGAACTACGGATGAGACTAATGCTGACTGCTCCAGGAATCTGCGGGGTTGGTGAATAAAATTCTCCGAAAAGACCGTGTTGCGACTGATTACAACCCACGCCCTCGGTCGCGCTCACATCAAACGGATTGCAGCCCATTATCCAGTCGAGTTGCCGCCTGCACCCGCTCTGCACAAGCTTCATCCACCTGCGCCCCGCGAAACACCAGCCCCGACCGCCCCTGCTCCAACACCCCATCCAGCACGAACAGGTGCATATGCTCATGCGCATTCAGCGCCGCCCCGAAGCGGTGCACTTCCCGCATCACGATGCCTGCCACCCGATTCAGGCAGCCCGCATCGATGTTCAGAAAGTAGCGCACTCGCTTCGGAAACACCACCACCCACTGCCACACTGCCACTGCTGGAAACACATGCTCCACCATTCGCCGTATGTTGCAGCTCGCACACACCCCACGCCCCTTGCACGAATACGCGACCAACAAGTCTGGGCCGCACTTCTCACCGCGCGCCCGCGCAAACCCGTACGCAAGAATGCCTCACTCCAAAAACTGCCGCAGGTCGCGCTCGACGTATGCCGGTACCGGACATACACTCAAATCTGAGCCTGGATTCAGCCCACCCGCGCGCCGCTGCGCCAGCCACGTCTCCAAATTCTGCCGCACTTGGTACGCCGCAGTCCGCTCTGGCCGCCGGCGTTGATACACTGCGGCGCGCTGCACTCCGCAACTCCGAACGGCGATCGCCTCCGGCATGCCAGCGGCGCTGCTCGTAAACAAGGCACTAAGTGAAAATCCAACAGCCGGACGCGATCCTCATAAACCACAACCGTCTCCGCTGCGACGGTAGCGCGTACCTGGGTCAACGGCGAGTGAATACCATCCAAACTACGTAGATGCCCGCTTGCAGGTTCTTTGCGCTAATCTGCACACGATCCACTATCACCTCGCCGGGAGACCACACCGGCGACAGGCAGGATGGTTGATGGAGGTGGGCGGTCTGATGACCCACGGCTCTGTAGTGGCGCGAGAGTACGGCATCCCCGCTGTGGAGGGGGTGGATCGGGCTACGGAGCGTTTGCAGACCGGCCAGCGGATACGGGTGGATGGAAGCACCGGGCGGATTGAGATTTTGGAATAAGCTATTCCCCGTGCTTGTGCAACGGGGTATGTTTGTGATAGACCCCGTGCTGGTGCATGCGCTGGTGCAGCCGGTTGTGCGCGCCTTCCAGAGTAGCCCGCATCTGGCGCAGCCGGGAAGCGTCGGCTGGTCGGGGTGCAAGTACATTCAGATAGGCCATCGCCCCTTCAATCTGGGATAGCACCGCGTCGGCGTCAGTCTGGTTGAAAAGAGGCTGATCCCCCACCAACACCTGCACCGCGCTTGTGTGGCAGGCGATGTCTGTCAGCCGGTTGCGCTAGCTGCCCCGCACCCGCAAAGCCACCCAGCAGGATTCCTGGACAGGCAGCCGAATGCCCCTTGGGCCTGCAATTTGCCGCCGATCATTCCCGTATCTATGGCGTGGCTATCGACGACTGTCTCCACCTCCCAGATGGGCAGCCGGGACGATTCCACCCGCCAGGTGATGTCGATAGAGCCGCCGGAGGCAGGCAGCCGCACCTGTCCGCCGGGCGGGACGCCTTCCACCAGCAGTTCGGCCAACGGCCCGACGGTGGCAAAGGTGTTGCCCACACGCACTGCGACCATCCAATTCTCGTAGGAAAATTCCCGCCCGCCCAAATGGGCGTAGGTGCGCACGCCGCCCAGCAGCGAAGCAGCGGCCATTTTGTCCGAACCACCCACCAACGGCACCTGATAGCCCAGATTCAGATAGCGATACCAGTCGGCGATACCGTAGGGGTTGAGTTGGGCGTCATGGGGATTGAAGGTCATCAGTTCGATGGCATTGACCAGCCCCAGCACAATATCCGCGGCCCGCTCCAACTGGGGATTGGGCGCGTGGGGCATCACCACCAGCCCGCCTTGCTCGATACAGCGCTGGGCCCACTCGGCCATCACTACCTCCTGGGCGTCGCCCAGGGCCGATTCCGACGGGCCACCCGTGCAAAGGGGGTGGATCATCTGGCCGCTGTAGCCGAGCAGGGAGATGTGGCCGAGCACCTGCATCCGGTTCTCTGTGCCCACCCGCACCAGAAACTCCCCATCCCCACCGAACTCTTTTGCCCCTAAGGTTGTCCGGCCGTCGAAGTCGCTTACATTGCTGTACATCTCGCCCCATTGGCTGGCGAGCAGATTGACGACGTGGACATCCTCGGCCTGGCCCTCCAGCAGGGCCGTGGTGGGGCTTAGAAAATGGACGTGGGTGTCGGCTGTGACCCAGCCCTTCTCCCGCCAGCGCAACACCCGCTCCAACTCGAAGGTCAATTCGGCGGTCTCCGGGTCGACGACGACTTTTGTGCGGATCGGCGCACACTCGTAGCCTTTGCTGATCTCCACATAGACTTCGCCAATCGGCAAGTCCACTTCGCAGTAGCCGTCGATGTAGCTGTACTGGTTGCGCCCGTTGACGAACTCGCCGTAGTTGTCTTCGAACCAGTGGGGATTGACTTTGCGGTGCCGGCCTCTCGGCGGCAGATATTCGCCGTGGCTGCCGTGAAAGTGGATACGTGCGGCCACCTGTCGCCCGCTGCCCTTCTCCACCACCCGCACGTTGACGGGACGGTAGGCAGGCGGCACTTCGACAATCCCATCTTCGGTCAAATCGGCCAGATCGTAGACTCTCTCTGCGCCTACGTACAGTCTCGCCTGGGGATGAGCCGTGTACTCCACGACGATCTCCCGCTCCGAGCAACTGGGCTGCACGTCCACCGCTTCCCCGCCCAGCCAAGCCGTGTGGTCATAATCCAACAGAGCCCGGGCCGAGATGACTGTGCCCAGATCGATTGCCAGTTCCTCGCACTCGCCTAGGGCATTGAGGTTTACGTTCGGCGGCAATGTGACCCGCACTTTGCGGCGCAGGCCGGGGCGCAGGGGATGTTCGGCCAGTTGGGTGGCGGTGACCGCATAAATTGTCACCCGCTCTTTGACCGGCGTCAGGATCAACTGACGGATGAGTTTGTCCGAGTGGGGGTTGGGCAGGGCGTAGAGCCAGAGTTTTTCGGCTACCCGGTCCCGGCCTGAGGCTAGGCGGGTTTCGCCTCGGCCAGAGGGATGTGCCTGTCGGCCCAGCACCGCGTTCTCTGCGGCGGCGGGGATGGTCACATTGGGCAGAGCAGGCACGGCCAGAAAGGGGCTGGCCCCCCAGCGGATGCAGCTCTGCTGGATGGCAAACCGGCGCAGGATGGGCGTCTCATGGCGGCTGCCGTCGGCGTATTCGAGAGTATAGTCGGAGATGTGATCGCCCAGTTCGTTGCCATCCATATCCATATCAGCAAAGTCCCGCAAATAGTTGGTTGGTTTGTCTTCCACGGCGTGAAGAAAGATCAGCCAGGTGGCGCGGCTGTCGTGGAGGGGGATGGCCGCTTCGTAGCCATCCAGCCAGATTAAATTTTCCCGGCTACCCGCCTCGGCCAGTTGAAAAGGAATGCCGCTGAAGGAGTAACTGCCGGTGAGGGGACCGTGTCCGGCAGGTGGCTGTTGGGTGCCGGGGAGCATCTCCCGATCCCAATTGTAGGCGTCGGTCAGATCGATGGGGGTGAAGTGGGGTGAAACAGGCTGCATAGGTCTTTCTCCTTAGTTTTTCTTGAAATGATTGCAGATGCAGTAGTTCAACAGACAGAAGACCAAAATACGAAGCCTTTTCCTAGCGAAGAAGCTATTTTAGATATCCGGCAGTATAGTCTACAGTCGGCGGCCTCAAATCCGAACTGAAACACTTATCTGTAGATAATGTGTTGCCATGGGAACGAACTACAAACACTTGAGCTGTGAAGAACGCACGCTGATCCAGTTGAGCCTTGAGCAGGGCTGCACGCTGCGGGTAATTGCGCGCAGCCTGCAGCGGGCGCCGAGTTCGATCAGGCGTGAGCTGAAACGCAACGGCTGGACCAACCCGACAACGGGTTCCCGGAAGCGCGGCTGTCCACCGCTGGCCGGTGGCTATCGCGCACCGCTTGCGCCACAGCGCGCCGCCGGGCTGGCGAGAACGGCACGATACCCATCGCGTCTGGCCCAAGCTGGCCCACTGTGGGGCGACGTCGCACGATTGTTGCGCGATCGACATTCGCCGCAACAGATCTCGGGCATACTGGGCCGAATGCAGCCGGACGACCCAACGCTCCAGGTCAGCCACGAGACTATCTACACCGCGCTTTACGCCATGCCGTGCGGTGAGGGTTGTGGACTGCCAATGC
>SXGU01069915.1_pt1 | contig 15717 bp, 13 predicted proteins | sample 3174531 | NCBI WGS metagenome assembly SXGU01 (sample SAMN11356863, study PRJNA531348) | freshwater metagenome | isolation source: freshwater sample F1-140 | place: China: Fuxian Lake, Yuxi | collected 2017-12-25
AACCCGCAGCCCACCAACCGCTTCGGGGCCATTCCGGTAGGAGGCGTGGAGCCGGCGCAGGCTTTGCCGCAGTCGCTGCCCGCCGAGGAAGCGGAGCGAATCATCGGCGACGGCGGTCAGCTTGTTGGCGCCCCGCCGGCCGGCTATGGCATGAGCCTTGCTGGTGCTGGCGCGCTGTTCGGCGACATTGCCCGCAGCATCCGTAGCGGCCTCGCCAGCGGCGCGGCATCGATCCCCGAAGTCGGCGCGAACCTGTTCAATGCTGGCGTCGACCGCGTGAGCGGCGCGCTCGATCCGCTCGACATGTACCCCGAGCGGGTGCAGGCGGTGCGCGAGTCGATGATGATCACGGACCCGAGCATTCCGCTCCCGCGCATCGCGACCGTCTATGACCGCGGCGCGACGCCCGGGTCGGCGATCTTCGATCAGACGCTTCGCGGCGCGGCCGAGGACATTCAGGCGCAGGACGATGCGGCCATGTCGCCCGGCGCACAGGTGCAGGACGCGGAGTATCAGCAGGCCGAAGGGTTCGGCGACACTGTGCGCTTCCTGCTGCAGAACCCCGGATTCACCGCGCGCATGCTTTCCGGCGAAGTGGCCGAAGAGCTGCCGGCGCTGCTCGCTCCTGGCGGTGCCATCGGCAAGGTGCTTGCCGGCGGCGCGCAGGCGGGCACCTTCAACGCACGCGATGTGCGCGACGCGATCGCCAAGGCCCCACCCGAGGCGATTGCCGATCTTGCCCTGCTATGGGAGATCCCCGAAGGCGACACCGAAGCCATGCGTGCCGAGCTGCTGCGCGTGGCGCCTACGCGCACCTTCGAGCGATCGACCGCGGCGAACACCCTGCTGCAAGGCCTGCTGCCCGGCGCGCGCAAGGTCGAAGACCTGTTCTCCGGCGCCGCGCGTGAGGCTGGCGTTGGCCGCATCGGGAACGCCATTCGCGGCGGCGCCGGTGAGGCGGTGGCGGGCTCTGCCGGCGAGGCGGCGGACACGGCGATCGTCAACGACGCACTCGGCCGCGACCTGACCGAAGGCATGGGCAAGGCGGCAGCGACCGGGCTGGTGCTCGACGGTGGCACCGGCGCGGCGGCTGGCCTGCTGCAGTCCGCGCAGCCGCCCGCCGAAGCCCGGGCACCGCTGCCGGCGAACCCTGGGTCTGTCGCCATCCAGCCGCAGCCGTTGCCGCCGCAGCCCGAGCCCCAGCCCCAGCCGCCGCAGGCCGCCCAGCCGCAGGCGGCAGCCCCGCAGCCTTCCCCGCAGTCTCCTCCGCAGGCAGCGGCACAGCCCGCCGCGCCGCGCCAAGTGACCACAGGAGCCGAAGCCGGCAAAGTCATCGATGACCGACTCGCTATCCTTCGCGAGGCGTCGAAGACTGGCCGCCTCGAAAAGGCCAAGGTGTCCGCGCTCCGCAAGGAAGACGAGGAGCTAGTGCAGCTCCTGCGCGACCGCGAGAATCTGCAGGGCGTGCTGCCTGCCGACGCCGCCGGCCAACTCACCGATGAGGAAATCAGATTCATCGACCAGCGCCGGGCCGATATCAAGGTCGAGCTAGAGCGCAACGCTCAGGCGGTCGCGATGGAAAACGAGCTGCACGACCTTGAGTCGCGCCTCGCGAAGATCGATGATGACGCCTCGCTGATCGCGCTGGCAGTCAAGCTGCAGCCGGCGGCAAATGTGCGCAGCACCGCCCCGCCCGCTCAGAACATTCCCAAGCCGGCCGCTCAGGCCGAGCCGCAGCCGGCGCAGGCCGATCAGCGGCAGCCCGCGCCACAGCCGGCGGCCACGCCAGCGCGCCCGACTGCGCCGGCGCCGCCCGCCACCGATCTTGAATCCCGCCTGCCCGGCATCGAAGGCCGCACCCGCACCGAGCTGATTCAGGCGTGGCAGGCTTCGGAGACACCCGAGGCCGAAGCCTCCGCTGCCGCTGATATCGCTGCGTTCGATGCGCGCGTGCGGGGTGAGATTGGCCCCGCGCCCGTTCCTGCGCCTGTGCCCGCCGCGCCTCCGGTGCCGGAGCCTGCGCAGGCTGCGCCGACCGCAGAGCCGCAGCCAGCCCCGCGCCGCACCTTCGCGCAGCCTGATCAGGTCTCGCGCGCCGATCAGGTTCAGGCGTTCCGCGACCTGGGCCTGAGCCCCGAGCAGGCCGAGCGCGCGGCGGCTGACCCGCGTGTCGCCCGGCAGTTGAATGACGCCGTCACGGGCACGTTTGACGCCCGAACCGGCGACATGAAGGTCGCGACCTTGAAGCGCGCACAGCAGCACGTCGCCGAGACCGGCGAGGACGCGGCCTTCGTGTCGGCCGACCTGATCAACCTGGGCGGGATCAACGCAGCCCGGCAGAACGTCGCGGCCGTCGCGAACCGCGACTTCCGCGCCATGTCCGACATCGTAGTGGAGGCACTGCGCGAGACCGGCGCCGACGTCGTGCCGATGCGCACCGGTGGCGACGAGCTGGGATTCACCGTGATCAACGCCACACGCGCGCAGGTCGATGCGGCGCTCCGGGTAGCGGAGCAAAGGTCGCAGGAGTACGCTGCCCGCGCGGGGCTGGCGACCATTCCGCACTCCAAGCCGGGCCGCTCGCCCGGTGTTGGTTGGCACTTCGGCGTGTCCGAAATCGAGCCCGGCGCCGATGTCGAAGAGGTGTTCCGGCGCGCCGACCTTGGCGTCAACGAAAGCAAGAACCGCAGAGGCGATAGCGATGTCACTGGAGTCGAGACTCGAACGGCTGGGCCTGCTTCACCTGAAGGACAAGCCGGAGGAGCTGGAGCGGGAAATGCAGAAGCAGCGGGACAGCCTGGACGAGAAGTTCAGGCAGGCCCGGGAAGCCCGGCTGTCGAGCCGGTCCGCCAGCGAAGCGGGATCCCCGCAGGGCTCCCGGCCCGACTCACTCCCGCGACCCGACAGCTCAACACCCGGTTCAACCAATGGCTTGCCAGCAACGGACGAGGCGACGAGCAAATCCGGCTCCGGTCCGTCGATCAGGCGTCACTGCCTGACCCCCTCGCTCGCGCCCTTCGCGCCATCGGGGACGCAACCGGAGTAGAGGTCGAGGTTGTCCGCAACCTGACCCCGGAGGTCGAGCGGTTCAACGGCTTCACCTTCCGCGATGGCGTGGTGGCGGTCAACGAGGAAGCCGACCAGCCGGCAACGCTGGTCGCGATGCACGAGTGGGTGCACAACCTGCGCAAGTCCGACACGGACCTGTACAACCGGCTCGCCGCTGAGGTGCGCCGGCAGGGCCTGCTACCGGCCTGGGCGCAGCGCATGCGCCGCGAGGGCAACAACACCGACCCGGACAGCGTGGTCGAAGAGCTGACCGCCGATGCGGTGGCCGACGCCTTCACTGACCCCGAGTTCCTGCGCGAGCTGGGCCGTCGCGACGTGGGCCTATTCCGTCAGGTCGCGGACTCGATCCTGCGCTTTCTGGACTCCCTGCTCGGCACGGCGCGCGACCGCGGCACGGCCGAGTATCTGGTGGACGTGCAGGCCTTCCGCGACATCCTGGCCGATGTGGTGCAGGAGTTCGACACGCGCGGCCGGCAGCCGGCGGGAGAGGGCGGGTCTGAGCCGGTGTTCCAGCGCCCGACCAACGCCCAGCGCCGAGCGACCGCGCTGCAGAACCAGCGCGCCGCGTTCGGCCAGCTCGCAGCGCTCGGCTACCCGCAGGGCTCGGCGACCTTCAACTACGACGCCGGCCGCTGGGAGGGCCGCCGCGGCGCGCTGAACCGTGCCCGCGAAAACCTGCAAGACAAGCTGCTGTCCATGCGCGAGGTGGAGCGCGACATTGAGTCGTCGCTCGGCGTGGTGCTGCAGGACGCGGAGCGCGTCTACCGGCTGGAGAATCTGGCGCACGGCCGCGTGTCGGATCAGATGGACAAGCTGGAGCGCGACGTGCTGGAGCCGATGCGCCAGCTCATGCGCGAGGCTGACCTGTCGCTTGACCAGCTCCACGACTACCTGCTGGCGCGCCACGCGCCCGAGCGCAACGCCAAGGTCGCGAGCATCAACCCGGACATGCAGGACGGCGGCTCCGGCATCTTGACGGCCGACGCGCAGGCGATCATGGCCGGCACCAAGGAGGGGCCCTACAGCGGCAAGAAGCTGACCGGCAAGGATCGGCAGACCCTGGCCAAGGTCGGCCGCCTGCTCGATCAGATGCGCGCGCGCACGCTCGACAACCTGGAGCGCGCCGGCACGATCAGCGCGGAGCAGCGCCAGCAGATCGAGGGCGCGTATACGCACTATGTCCCGCTGCGCGGCAAGGGCGAGGCGGACGACTTCGGCGGCGGCAATGCCAACGCTGGGGGGGGCGGGCGCGTGGACTACGCAGGCCCGCGCGTGCGCCGCGCGCTCGGCCGTGGCGAGGGCAACCTGCCGCACCACATCTTTGCCGAGATGCTGGGCGACGCTGAGCGCGCCATCGTCAGCGCCGAGCTGGCCCGCGTGCGCGAGGGTGTGCTACGTCTTGCCCAGCAGTACCCGAACCGCGATGTGTGGCAGGTCGAGCCCGTTGACATGGAATGGGCGTTCAGCGAAACCACTGGTGAAGCCTATCTCAGGATGAAGGGACGGCTCGAAGCGAAAGAGGACAGCGTCCTTGTTCCGGTCGACGGCAAGACGTACCGGATTCGCATCGTCGACACCAACCTCAGAAAAGCCCTGCTCAACCTGGACCCGCCCAACATGGGCGCGTTCATGCGCGCGCTCTCCGCTTTCAACCGCTTTCAGGCGCAGACCCTGACGCAGTACAACCCCAGCTTCGTTGCAGTGAACCTGCTGCGCGATGTTGGATTCGGCATCACTGGTATCGCCAGCGAGCACGGCGCAAAGACGGCTGCCGAAGTTGCCGTGAACTACCCGAAAGCAACGGCCGCGATCTGGCGCGATCTGCGGAGCGATACGCGCGGCGATGCTTCGGTACCGGACGCGCAGAAGACCTGGGCGGATTGGGCGCGCGAGTACACCGAGGCCGGCGGAAAGACCGGCATGGCCATTTACAACGACATCGAGACCCTAAGCCGGCGCTACGACTCCGGCGTGCGCAGCTTGAATGGCATGTGGAACGATGGCCTGCGCGGCAAGGGACAAGCCACGATCGAAGGCGCAATCCGCGCCGGCCGCCCTTTGCTCGACTTCATCGACAACGCAAACGACGCAATTGAAAACTCGATTCGCCTCTCCTTGTATGTCTCGCTTCGCAAGCAGGGCAGGACAGCGGATCAGGCCGCCGAGGCCGCAAAGAACGTCACGGTCAACTTCAACCGCAAGGGCAAGTGGGCGCAGGCGCTGGGCGCGGTCTGGCTGTTCTACAACGCATCCGTCCAAGGGTCGCACCGGGTGCTGAAGGTGCTGGCGGACAAGCGCGTGCTTGGCGGCCTCACCGCGCTGGGCGCGCTGCAGGGCGTGTTCGCCCTGGCGCTCATGGCCGACGACGACGACGAGGACGGCATCACCCGATGGGACTCGATCCCGGACGACAGGAAGCGAAACAGCTTCATCATCCCGATGCCCTGGCATGAGGACGGATACCTTGCCGTTCCGATGCCCTACGGCTTCAACGTGTTCCCCCACCTGGGCGGCCGAACGGCGCAGTTCACCCGCGACGCGCAGCGCGGCGACCCCTACGCGCTATCGAGCTTCGCGGTCGACTCGATGCTCAACATCGCCCGAAGCTTCCAATTCGTCCCGCTGGATGATCCCAAGCAGTACTTCGGGAACGCTGCCGGAATCATCCTGAGCCTTGCCACCAACAAGGATGACTTCGGCCGATCGATCAGCGCCGAAACCTACGGCCGCCCGGTGCCAGCATCGACGACAGGCCGCCCCGACACCCCTGCGATCTTCCAAGCTATCGCCACTGCGGCAAACCGGGTTGGCATGGGCGATGACCACACCGTTCCCGTGATCGCCCCCGTGTTCACTGACATCAGCCCGGATCAACTGGCGTTCCTCTGGCGCGAGGCCACCGGCGGAATCGGCGGCAACATCACGGCCGGCATGCGAGCGATTGAGGGCATCGCGGGCGGGCGCTTTGAATCCAACATCGAGGCCGCCGCAGCCTCGCCGCTCGTGCGTAGCTTCGGCCTTGTTGGGAATCGCAACAGCGCAATCGCCAACCGTTACTTCTACCTCAAGGACAAGGAGTTCTCCCCAGTTCAGAGCAGGGTTCGTGCTGCGGCGCTTGAGGTTGTGCGCGCCAACGGCGGCGACTTGGAGGCCGCAGCGGCTGACTGGCCGGCGTTGCGCGCAACGCTCGGCCCGCTGGCTGCCGGGCTTGAGCCGGAGCGCTACCGCGCCAACGGCAAGCGCCCGGACGGCACGCCGTACAGGGTCGGCGATTTCAAGCGCACAGAGAGCGGCGCGCTGAAGTTGGAGCCGGCGCCGGGCTCTCCTCTGTATGTGTTCAAGGAGGCCGAGAAAGTCGTCCAAGACCAGAACAACGCGATTCGCGAGGCGCGCGGAAGCGAACTCCCGCTTGTCGAGCGCGAGGCCGCCATCAAGGAAGCCATCCGCATCCGCCGGGAAGCTCAACAAACGGTTCTGCGGGTCGTGCTGCGGACGAGGGAATCGGCATGAGCAGGAAGGTCAAGCTTCCGCTGTACGGCAACCCGAACAAGGTGGCAGAAGTCGATGTTGACGCCACCGAGGGCGCCATTGTCGGGGTGAACCTGCGCCGCAAAGACGGCTCCCTTGTCACCGAGGACGATCTCGGCGGGCAGGCCCTGGCCGCTGCGCAGGCGTTCTCGACCGAAGTCCTCGCGCGCGCGACCAGCGACGCCCGCCGCCAGCTCGAAGCGCTGCGCGGCGAGATTGACGACGCCATCGCCTCCGGTAACGCCGAGGTGGAGCGAATCCGCCTTGAGCTTCAGGGCAGCATCGACAGCTTGGAGACGACGCTCGACACCATCGAAGACGAGATTTTCCGGGTGGACACCAACAGCCCCGGCGTCCTGCAGTCGATCAGCGGGCTGAAGTTCGACATGTACGACCAAGCCGGCTACATCGCCGAGCAGGTCCGGCTGACCTACGAGCCCAACCCGGGCAACCCGCCCGCGATCTTCGGCCAGCGCCTGCTTGCAATGCGCGCGTCCATCGAAGGCGTTTCGGGGGCGCTGATCGCGAGTGAGAGCGTCATCCGCGCGCAGCAGGATCTCGCGCTTGCGCGTCGGGCGGACATGCTCGATTCGGTTCTGAACCTGATCCCCGCCGCGCCGAATCAGCCGCCCAGCGCGGCGCGCTCGCAGGCCCTGGAGGCCATCGAGACGCGCACCACGATCGGCAACACCGGGCTGCCTACCGCAGTCGGCCAGCGACTGTTCGCCCTTGAGGCCGCGCTCACTGGTGGCTCCTATACCGGGCTCGGCTCGCCGGCCGCGGGCTCGCTCGATCAGATTCGCGTCACGGTCAACGACTCCGAGCGCGGCGTCACCGCGACCGCCTCGCGCCTGGACAGCGTGCAGGCCACGGCCAACGGCGCGAGCGCCAACGTGTCGAGCCTGTCGCAGGTGGTCGTGGGCCCGGCCACCGTAGGCAACCCCACGCCGCTGCTGGCGCGCCACGCGCTGCGCGTCGAGACCAATGCGCAGGGCCGCCGCCTTGTCACGGGCATGGTCTTCGACAACAACGGCAGCACCACGGCGGTCGACTTCCTCGCGAACGCCTTCCGAATCAGCATCGGCAACAGCCCGGAGGAAGCCGTTGCTCCGTTCGTCGTACAGGCGGATCCGGAGAACGGCAACGCGCCGACGGTGTTCATGACGAATGCCAAGATCGACAGCGCGCGGATCAACAATCTCACCGTCGACCGCATCAACGGCGGCAGCGTCGCCAGCCTCTGGAACTTCGACAACCCGAACGGGTTGATGCGCTTCGTTGCTGGCGGCCTGCAGCGGATCATGGGCGCCGGCTTCGGTGTGGAGAACAAGTTCGTGGATTGGGTCGGCCCTGCGTCCGTTCCCATCGGCTCCGTGGACACCAACACGGCGGGCGTCGTGAGCTACATCACGACATCGGGCGACTTCTTCATCGCTGGAGGAATCGCGGTCGGCTCGATCACCAACAGCCGGCAGACCAACAGCATCGCGCCGAACGCCTCCGTGAGCATCGATCACGCGAGCCTGGGGCGTCAGGTCACTGTTACCGTGTCCTACGAGTGCCAAGTCAGCGGGACGCGCAGCACCGATCAGGGCACGCCGCCGCTTCCTTCGGGCTCGCTGATCGTCAGCCTCGCCGGCCAGAACTACACACTCACCGCGAACGGCGCGACGTTCAGCGACTTCGATGTTGTCGCCGGCTATATCTACTCAGTGTCGCTCGCGGCCTCTGCGACCTACACCATCCCGGCAGGCCCGCCCGGCAATCGAGCAATCAGCGCGTCCGTAGCCACGCGCTCGATCGCGCCAGTCGGCGGCAATGCGACATCCCTGGACAGCTTCACCCAGAACGTCACGATTATCTCAAGCGAAGGTTGACGTTGAACCCTCGCGCCGCCTGTCTACTGTCGGCGCGGGAATCCAGTGACGGAACATGACATGTCCACCATCGACCCGGTGCAGTTCGGGCAGTTGATTGCTGAGATGCAGCACCTATCGAAGGAGCTGAAAGAGACCCGGGAAGCCAACAACGAACTTGCCAAGCGAGTGTCAGAGCTAGAAAGTCGCTGGGATACCGGCAAGAAGGGCTTGGCAGTCGTGGTGCTGGTGGTCGGGTTCGCGCTCTTCGGGGTCAAGGAGACGATGCAATCCGTGATGCGGCTGGTGCTGCCGTGACGCAGCCCAAGCCGAAGCGCTCCGTGTCCTGGCCGACGGCGATGGTGCTGGCGCTCGCCGCATCGCTCGGCGCGTGGGAAGGTCGCGAGCTGGTCCCCTATCGAGACATCGGCGGCGTATGGACCGTCTGCGACGGCATCACCGGCGCCGACGTGATCCCTGGCCGCACCTACACCGACGCCGAGTGCACAGCGCTGCTGCTGCCGGCGATCGAAGCGCACATGTCCGACGTCGAGCGCATGTGCGTGCCGAACCTGCGAGAGCTTCCCCCGCGCGTGCAGTTCGCCGTGGGACACCTCGCATACAACGTGGGGGCTGGGGCGGTATGCCGCCGCCGAAACGGCCAGCCGACCACGATTGCGCGCCGCTTGCCGGCGGGTGACATCGCCCCGGCCTGCGAGGCCATCAAGAGCTATACCCGCGTGGCCGGCAAGGATTGCCGCGACCCCGCAAACAAGTGCGGGGGCATCCCTCGCCGTCGCGATTTTGAGTCCGGGGTTTGTAGCGGGGTCATTGAGATCCCGGGTTTAGAGGACTCAGTAACATGGACGCATGCCCCGCCGTGAGTAACGCACTCGACATGATCCGCGCGCACTTCTGGCGCGCCGCCGCACTGGTGCTGCTGGTGCTTTTCCTCCTGCAGTGGGCGCAGTCCGTGCGCTTGAGCGGGGAGCTTGAACAGGTCCGCGCCGCGCTGACCATCGCCACCGACACCGCGGAGGTGTCCGGCGAAATGCGGGCCGCCGCGGAGGAAACGGCGGGGCATTGGGAGTCCGTAGCGGCTGACCTTCGCGCCCGCCTGCTGGACTCGATCGAGCAGGCTCGGGTGCAGCGCGAGCGCGACGCCCTGGCCCTGGCCGCTGCGCGAGCCGCAGAGCGCGACGCCGATTCGACCCTGCGCATGTGGCTGGACCGATACGCCGCGGCCGTGCGCGAGCCGGCCTGCGCGGCTCAGATGGAGCAGAAGCTATGCGTTGCCTTGGAGTGATCCTGCTCGCCCTCCTGGCGGGCTGCGCGTCGAAGCCGAAGCCCTGCCCGGTGTGCCCGAGCAAGCCGGTGCCGTTCGATACCCCGGCGCCGGTGCGTGAGCCGCTGCCGCCCGGGCTCGCTGAGCCGGTGCCTGATCCCGTCACCGCGCCCATCGTCACCGTGGGAGACGCCGTGCGCGCCGCTCGCGAGCGGAAGGCCGCGCTCGACAAGGCGAACGGTCGCCTACGGCAGATTGCGGAGCTGCGCGCGAAGCCATCGCCAGACGGCGAGTAGGGCGCGGCTCCAAAGGCGGATCACGTCGCGGGCGAGCATTGCGGTATCCTAGCCGCGTGGAGCGCTAAAGCTGGAGTCTCGGAGAAATCCGGGTTGCGCCCATGCTGCCGTGTTTGCAAGGCATCACGGCCCCCGCCATAGGCAGGGATGATCCGGTTCACCACGACGGCACGGGGTCCACGGGAAAGGCTCCAGCCCTACACCAAAGCCCTGCCAGCGATGGCGGGGCTTCTTCATTTCGGCAGCAGGTAGTGTGCCCAATCCCGCATCAGGGCGCGCCGCTTCTCCAGCAGATCCCCCCGTCTGTAGGCGGCCTCCGTCTTGTCGCGGATCGAGTGCGCGAGCGCCATTTCGATCACGTCGCGCGGGTGGTCGGTCTGCTCGGCGGCCCAATCGCGGAAGCTCGACCGGAAGCCGTGGACCGTGTACAGGCGGCCCAGACCTCGCGGCGGCTCGCGCTGCAGCAGGAAGAGCATGGTGTTCTCGCTCAGGGCGAACGGCGGCCGGGTGCGCGGCAGGCGCGCCAGCAGGGCCAGCGCTTGGGGCATCAGCGGCACCCGGTGGGCTCGGCCCGCCTTCATCCGTGCCGCCGGGATCGTCCACAGGTCGCCGGCCAGTTCGCCCCACTGCATGCCGGTGACTTCTCCCGTGCGCGCTGCGGTGAGGATCGTCCACGCCATCGCCAGCCGGCCGGCTCCATTTTCCATTTTCCTGGCGTCGGGAGAATGGTCGCCCGCAAGCAGCAGGCGCATGAAGTCGGGCAGCTCGGCATAGGGCATCGCCCGGAAGTGCTGTACGCGCCGCACCTGGGCCGGCTTTGGCAGCAGGGCGGACAGGTGGCCGCGCCAGCGCGCCGGGTTCTCGCCGGCCACGTTGCCGCGCACGCGCTCGGCGTCCCATATCCGTTCAATCCTGCCGCGCAGCCGGGTGGCCGTCTCCGTGCGGTCGGCCCACAGGGGCGACAGGCAGCGCACTACGAGGTCGGTGCTGACTTCCCCGACTGGCAGGTCGGCCGGCGGCCCGTAGTCCGCCAGTGACTGCCGCCACTGCTGCGCCTGGGCGTCGTTGCGCCACGCGCCGGACTGGCTGGCGATGTACTCGGCGCAGGCCTCGCCCCACGTGCGCGCCTGCGGCTGGCTGTCCCGGGCCTCGATGGGGTCGATCCCCTGCGCCAGCAGTGCGCGCGCCTCCGCGGCCCGGCGGCGAGCGTCTGCGAGGCTCACGTCAGCGGCCCGGCCTAGGCCCATGTCTCGCGGGCGAAGGTGCCGCTTGTAGCGGAAGATCCATGTGCGGCGGCTGTCGTCGACGCGCAGATACAGCCCACCGCCGTCTGAGTGCATGCCCGGCCCGAGCGTTTGCACAGCTCGGGCGGATAGTCGGTTGATCGGTCGGCCCATACTCCGGCCCATACTCGTGCGGTGGATCGCGGAGCATGCCGGTAGACAGAGGTGGACGCCAGTCCCCGCAGGGCTTGGCGCGGTGGACTACACGGGACGCTGACGGACGCCAGAAACGGCCACTCCCTCCGCCAGCTCTTCGCGCTCAGGCCGCGCTGCGCTTGGGTTCGACGGACCTTCCGGAATCTTGTCCCATACCCGGGCCCATACTCAGAGAATCGATCAGGGCGGAAATGTCGTCCGATCGCCACCGGCTTGACCGGCCCACTTTGATCGGCTGCGGCGCGCGACCTTCGGCAATGGCCTTGTACCAGCCCGACCGGCTGCAACCCATGCGGGCCAGCACCTGGGGCAGGCGAAGAAGTGCTACGGGCTCGCTCACGTCTGGCCCTCGCCCATTGTTGCGGCCCTGCGCTCGATCTCGAATGGCCCGACGTACAGCCGGGAATACCCGGGCTTCCCGGGCGGGCGCACAAACGCGAAGCGCCACCTCCAGCGTATCGCCAGCAGCCAGATTCCGCATGCGATGAACCAGCCGTCGCCGCGGTACGGGTCGGCAAACGTGCCTAGGCGGATCATCGCGCGCCCTCGATGCGGCAAGAGATCTCCATGAGATGAACGCGCCAGCCCTCCCATCTGCAGTCAAGACAACAAGCCTTGGCGTTGTGGTCTTGCGTCTTGACGCTGTGGCAGTAGTGTTCACCAGTGTTCGCCATGAACATCTGCTCGGCAGTCACCGCGACTTCGGTGCTGCCGCACTTGGGGCATACAAGCAGCGTTCCCATCACTCCCCCTCGCCGCGCTGGGCGGCCTTTGTCTCGCCAGTCTTCACCCATCGCCGCGCCGCCAGCTCGCAAGCGGTCACAAGCCCGACGCCGTTCGCCATTCCCATGTGAGTAGCCCGGCGCTTGCAGCCGCAGCCGCAGCGTCGGCGCGACTTCGGGTCAACCGGCACGGTGTAGCGCACATGAGCGCTCGAATCTCCTACGCTTCCCCATCCCTCTGTGCCGCCTCGCATGGCCGCAGAGCGCGCGGCCGGCGGTAGCTTGGAAGTGTCCACGGTCACTCCCCCTTCGCCTGAGCCTGGGCGGCTCGCTTGGCTGCGCGCAGGTGTTCCAGCGCTTGGGGCCAGTGGTAGCCGTCGACAAACCGCAGCAGCGTCCCGGCGAAGCTCTCGCAGTTCGCCTTGTGCGGCCTGTCGTCGCACAGGAAATCGCCAGCGTCGCCCAGCAGCCCCTTGTCATGCGTCACGATGATGCGCCTCTTCAGCTCGGGCAGTTCGCGCAGAATCCACGCCGCTTTGTCGCTGTAGGCATACGGCACGCCGGTTGGCGGCTTGGTCGCAATCCAGACATCGAAGCCCATGCCGATCACGCTGCGCACGGCGGCGAGCGCGCCGGGGATTGCAGGCATTTCCAAGTAAGCGCCGGGCTTGCGCTTAACTTCGTCGCCAGTCATGCCTTGCGCGACCTTGTAAGCGTCGAAGTCAACGATTACGCCATCCATGTCAACGAATACCCTGTTCATACCTCGCTCCCCTCGCCCTTGCGGGCGGCGATTTCCTTGCCGGTGTCAGGGTCGCGGCCGGCCCAGCGGCACAGGTGGTGACCGACATTGCTGCCGACGTAGAAGAAATGCATGACTTGCGTCCAGAGCGGGCGTCTCTTGCTAGCCGTGATCCCGCGAATCGCCCGCCGTAGCAGCTCGGCGGCGGTGTAGTAGCGGCCTGGCTCCCACTCGATCACTGACGCGGCGCGCAGCTTCTCCAGCTCCGCAGCCAGCGGGTTGACCTGATTTACGCTTGGGCGAGCAATCTGATCAAGCAAATCGACCAGTACCGTTCCTGACTGATCTTCCGCAAGTGTCCATGCGCTACGCGAACTCCATCCAACTGTGTCATCTCCCGGGTCGTATTCGTGCTGGAATCGAAGCAAGGGCTTTTCGTTCCAGTCGTCTGGAACTTCAATGACACAATCGTCAAGACCGGTCCATAACTCGTGAACTCCGTCGCGAGCATCTTGCTCACCGGCAAATCTGATATCCGCCTCCTTTGACCTTCGGTAATCAATTTCCTGTCGTGCCTCGGCCAGCGCCGACTTGAGCGCCTCCACCTCCCCATCCTTCGCAGCAAGATCGGCGCGGAGGCGGTCGATCTCTTGCGATGCCGACTTGACTTCCGAGACTCCAGGTCCGAGAGCGATGGACTCCGCCAGCGCAGTGTTCTCCGCCTCCAGCTCCGCAACCCGCGCGAGAAGCGGCGCCCGCGCTGCCTCGGCGCAGGCGTGGCCGTAGGCTTCCACCTGCGGGCCGTACTTCTTGGCTATGGCTGGGCCGGGCAGGCATGGCAGCGTGTACCCCAACTTTCCGCTCTCCGCGCTCACGGCTTGGGCTCCAGTGCTAATCGCCGGCATGTCTGCGTTCTTCATGGCTGTCTCCATGGTAGTGGTGCCGCTGCTGGGTATCGAACCTATCCCCCGTCGGGGCAGACCTTCCGCTTAAGTGGCGGGTGCTCTCCTTGAGCTACAGCGACGCATTGATTGTTGAGGGGGCGGGGCGCGACTCCCGCCGTTGGCCGAGCATTTCCAGACCCGTACCGCTGCATCTGCAAACGCAGGGATGCGTTTCGGCCGTGGCGACTATCTCGGCGACAGGCTCTGCGGGTCGCCCCCGCGTGCAACGCCCTCAGAGCTGGCGGCTGAGTTGGTTTCTCACCTACTGCCGCTGACCAACGCGATCCTGTCGCGCCATCCGGACGGTTTCTGCAGCCGCCAGCTCTCAAGACGCTGCCTCTGCCCTGCGCCCTAGCACCTGCAGGGTTCTGCGCCGGGATCGCCCAGCGCGCTAGGGCGCAGGGGAGAGGGTCAGGCAAAGTTCGCGATTCGCTCGCCGAGCACGGCGCTGTAGGCGGTCATCAAATGCGCCTGCGTGTTCAGTCGCTCTTGCTCCTGCCATGGCAGTGCAGCAAAAGCATCGGTGTTCTTCCAGGCTCCAAGCCGCTCGCGCTTCGCGTCGAGCTCGGCCTTCTCGTCAATCACTCTCTGTTGCCAGTCGGGTCGCATACCGCCTCCGTGTTTGGTTGGGTGCCGGTTACGTCTCCGGCGCGGGCTCTCACCGCCGTCTTGCTTGTCTGCGCCCCGGTGTCGTCGGGGCCACACGGGCTAATCGGTGCAAGTTGAGCCACAACAAGCGCAGGCAAAATCGGCCATCCTTACGCGCCCGGTAACGGGAGTCGAACCCGAGCCACCACCATCACCGCCCGGCTTTCGACGCGCCGGGCTGCGTTTCTCACGGGTCGGCCCGACTCAGGCCGAGCACCTCTTCGAGCCGCTGCAGCAGGCGTCGAAGCTCCAGACTCATGAGGGCGAACACCGCATCCACCTCGTCGCGCTGCGTGTCGCGCTCGCCCTGCTCCAGCGCTTCCGTCGACGCCTCCAGAAACTTGAGCTTGCGGATGCTCACGTCCTCGCACAGCACGAAGCTGATACGGTCCTCGAAGGTCAGCGCGACGCGGAAAGCCTGTTTGCCGCATGCAAGGTGTTCGCGGATTTCGTCGGCGCTCAGTTCCTGGCGGCTGGCCTTGATCACCGCGCCTGAATCGACCGGGTCGCGCAGCTCGCACTCGTCGCCGAGCACGAGTCCATCCGGCATCGGCTCGCCGTCGATCCACGAAGTCATCAGCGCGCGCGGGCTGGTTTCAGCGTTCACCGGAACCGCCGGGAAGCTGCCTAGGGCCTCGCGGATCGCGGTGACGAAGGTCTCGGCGGCCTTGCGGCTGCTGGTGTCGATCACGCACCAGCCAAGGCCCAGGTCTAGATAGCCTGAGCAGCGGGACGGTCGAGCGAACGCCCGCGGCAGCAGGTCGGCGAGCACTTCATCCTTGATCCGCTTGCGCTCGCGGCCGCCGGGGTTGCGACCTTCGCTTTCGCGGATGTGGTCGAGCTTCTCCGCGACCTTCGCGGTCACAACCGAGCCCGGAAGCAGCTTGTCCTCGCTGCCGAGCGTCAGCAGCAGGGCCTCGGCGACACGGTGCGACAGCGCCTGCTCGCCACGGCCGATCGGGGAGATAAAGCCGCGCGAGGACAGTTCCAGCGGGCCGACGGGTTTCAAGGTGTGGTCGCGTAGCTTGTCTTCGATTTCCTCGAAGCTGTCGTTGATCGAGGTGGGGTAGCGGAACAGGGTCAGATTGCGGAAGAACATGGCGGCTCCTAGGTCAGAACGGGATATCGTCGTCTTCGAACTGCTCTTGCGGCGGCGCCTGCCTCGGCTGGCTGCGCGGCTCTTCGCGC
>SXGU01155745.1_pt1 | contig 15703 bp, 13 predicted proteins | sample 3174531 | NCBI WGS metagenome assembly SXGU01 (sample SAMN11356863, study PRJNA531348) | freshwater metagenome | isolation source: freshwater sample F1-140 | place: China: Fuxian Lake, Yuxi | collected 2017-12-25
AGATCCCAGCCAATGATCCAGGCCCAGAACTCGCCGAGCGTTGCGTATCCATAGGTGTACGCGGACCCGGCGATCGGGATCATTGACGCGAACTCGGCATAGCAGAGCCCGGCGAAAAGGCAGCCAAGCCCAGCGATGACGAAACTCAGCACGATTGCAGGTCCGGCGTAGTTCGCCGCGGCCTGCCCACTCAGCACAAATATGCCGGCGCCGATGATGGCGCCGATGCCGAGGGTTGTGAGGTTCAGCGCACCGAGGCTGCGCTTGAGGGTGTGACTCCCCTCCTCGGACGCCTCAGCCATGAGAATGCTGAGGGGCTTTCTTGACGCCATCGACATAAGGAATAGCTCCGTAAAAAGAGCGGCGGATCGGGCCTCTGCAACAGCTGATCCGCCGTCGAAATGGTCGTGCGTGAACTGCGCGGGAAGGTGGGGCGCGCTCCGAGCCAAGTCAAGCTGGCGCCCATCCTTCGCGTATTGCCAAGTACACCGATCAGCCGCTGTAGTTCGGCGCCTCTCGGGTGATAACGACATCGTGGGGATGCGACTCGCGCAGGCCCGCTGTGGTGATCCGCACAAACCGCGACTTGGTGCGCAGCTCGTCAATGGACGCGCAACCCGTGTAGCCCATTCCGCTGCGGAGGCCACCAATCATCTGGTACAGCACGTCACCGACAGGTCCTTTGTACGGGACGCGGCCTTCGATTCCTTCGGGGACGAACTTTCGCGAGCTCATCTCCCCTTCCTGGAAGTAGCGGTCGGCGCTGCCGTCCTGCATGGCTGAGAGGGAGCCCATGCCGCGAATCATTTTGAAGCGCCGACCCTCGAGGAGGAGAGACTCACCGGGTGATTCCTCGGTGCCGGCGAGCATGGATCCCATCATTACTGAGCAGGCGCCGGCGGCAATCGCCTTGACGATATCGCCGGAGTACTTGATGCCGCCGTCAGCGATCACGGGCACATCTCCAGCGCCAGCGACGCCTTCCATGACGGCGGTGAGCTGCGGGACGCCGACACCGGTGACCACGCGGGTGGTACAAATGGAGCCCGGGCCCACGCCAACTTTCACTGCGTCCACGCCGCGCTCCACCAGTGCGGCAGCGGCCGCGCGTGTTGCGACGTTGCCCGCGACGAGTTGCACGTTGGGAAGCGCGTTTCGGACTGCGGCCGTGGCGTCGAGCACGCCCTGACTGTGGCCGTGGGCCGTGTCCACCACCAAGGCGTCAACGCCAGCATCCACAAGTGCACGCGCGCGATCGAGGAAGTTGCCGCCGGCACCGATGGCAGCTGCCACAAGCAGGCGACCATAGCCGTCTTTGGCAGCCAGCGGATACTGCCGCCGTTTCAAAATGTCCTTGACCGTGATCAAACCGATCAGATGACCCTTGGCATCGATCACGGGAAGCTTTTCGATGCGATGCTTGGCCATCACGCGCTCGGCTTCTTCAAGCGTGGTCCCAGCAGGGCCGGTGACGAGTCCCTCGGACGTCATCGCCTCCTGCAACGGACGATCAAGATTGCGCTCGAATTGCAGGTCCCGGTTGGTGATGATGCCAACGAGCGTGCCGTCTTCCTTCACCACCGGCAGCCCGGAAATCCGGAACTTCGCCATCAGCGCCACGGCATCGCGGAGCGTGGCCGTGGGCGGGAGCCGAATCGGATCGCGGATCATTCCGCTCTCGGACCGCTTCACGCGGTCCACTTCGGCGGCCTGCCGGTCGATCGACATGTTCTTGTGCATCACGGCGATGCCACCCGCGCGGGCCATTGCGATTGCCATCTCGCTCTCGGCCACGGTGTCCATGGCTGCGGCGACGAGCGGTACGTTGAGCGTGATACCGCGGGTAAAGCGGCTGACGGTGCTGACGTCCTTGGGGTGGACGAGCGAGTGCGCTGGTTCGAGGAGGACGTCATCGAACGTGAGCCCAGCGTCGACGCGGATGCGAGGGTCTGTCATAGGGTCCTTAAAACGCGAAGGCCCGCTGCCGGGAGCTTCCGGTGCGGGCCGATTCTTCGGATTCAGGCGAGTCTTTGTAGCCATCACCAAAGTTATCGCGCGGGTGGGGCAGTTCAAGGGGAACGGGAACGACGGGGAACTGCGGGACGTGGGGGGACGTGGGAGGACGGACTAGGGTTTTGTGCCGGCGTCGGGTTTGGGTGACGCCGGGCCCGGGTCGGCGGGCTTGGTATCTGCAGCGGCTGGCTTGGCATCCGCAGCGGCGGGCTTTGACGATGTCGCGCTGCCGACAAGGTCTGACACCACAGACTTCCCAGCGGCGCCAACTCCGCTGAGCACTCCCATCGCCTTGCTCATCAGATTCATTGTTTCGGCGACGGTTGACGCCGAGACCTGCCCGGCACGCATCGTGTCCTCCACCCCCTCTGCGAAACGCTGGAACACGTTCGCTGGGGCGGGTTTCTTCTCGGCGTACTTCGATTCCAGAAACTCGATATAGTCGAGCACCTGGTACACGCGTTCGTCGCTCAGCGTCTCGAGCTTTCGCAGCACACGGTCGCTCAGGAACTGGTTCATTGCCTTACCCCCGCCATCGTTTGCGTTCACCGCGGACATCAATGTGTACGTACGGATGGTTGCCGCGGTTACCGTAGACCCCCATCCCGCCAATCAACTCGGGGTGATCGCGCTCCACCAGTTCCACCGCCCGCGCGATCGCGAGAATGTCGAAATACGACACACGTCCATCGCCATCGGCGTCGAGGGCGATATCCACGGCGTCGCCGTATTGGTGGCGGCTGTCACTGGCCGCGCGCGGCACGCGCCGATTGTGAAGGGGCGTGCGGAAGCCGGAGCGGATGTTGACGCTCATCTCCCGCTCATGGCCACCGAGCCGTCCCACGACGAGTTCGACCTTATCCAGCACGCGACGGTCGAGCGCAAGGTATTTCGGCCACTGTTCCTGACCGTCGTGTGTCAGAAAATCGGCGAGCTGGAGGTGGTCGCTCACCCAGAGGTCCTCGTCCTCGGGCCAGACCTCGACGAAGCCGGGCGGAGGCGGTGTGGCATCGCCGCGGGCGCGCTCAAACCGGTAGGTACCTATGCGGTACCCGTTGAGCGATGATCCGACCTTCTCATCGAACGGAACCAGGACGGCCACGACGATGTCATCCACGACGGCGCGCTTGCCGTCGAGCGTGACAGCGAGGTGATAGAAACCCGAGCGGCCCGGAGCGCGCACGGATCCACCGGTAAAGGTCGTGTCCATGCTGACAGCGCCGGAGTCCGCCGCGCGCACCCACTGGTATGTCGCGAGACGTTCGTCATCGGAGCCTTCCAAGGGAAACTCGAACGACTCGCCCGGCAGCTTCACCTGAAGACGCACTTCCCCACTCGCACCGAACGCTTCGGGCGCCGCCGACACCGGCTGCGCCTCGTCGGAGACGCCAAATGCGGAGCCCAGCAGATGATTCGGTGGAAACGCGACTAGCACGCCGACAACGGCGACCGCGATCACCCCCACGAGGGCGGCGTGCCGGAGTGACCAGCGCTCATCGCGGCGGTCGGGCGGGATGAGGTGCGACGTCACGACAGCGCTCGGTCGCGTACTGCGGCGAGTGTGTGCGCGGGCGTCACCGCTTCTCGATGGAAATCAGGTCGAGAATCGGCGTACCGGCCGGCTCGCTGCGCGCGCTACGGACGCGTGCCGAGATGCGGACCTTCGTCAGCGCAGCCATCGAGCGTGCGGTCTCCATCAGCGACGGCGGCACGGCGAGGTAGAGCACGACATTCTCCGTCCCCGGACCGCGTGCGAGGAGATACGGCTCGTCGCGCGCAAGTTCCACGCGCAACGGATCAGCCACCTGCAGGGACATCACTTCGACTTCCCACTGCACGATCCGGCCGCGCATGCCCTTGGGGTCGGCCCGAAGGTCAGCCGCACTTATTCCCGGCGGCGCATTGTTCTCGCCGGCGATCAGGTCCTTTTCGGGCACCCAGCCATCGGCCCGCACACGCACCCAGCCGAACTGCCGCCCAATCACTTCCACCGAACTGCCCGGGCTGAGCCCGGCAATCGAGCGGCCAACGGGGAGGTCATGGAGGCGCGCGCCACCGGTGCCAACAAGCGCATTGGCGGTGGTGCCCGCGGCGGGTCCGCTTGGCGTTGCCGACTTGCTCCCTGCGGCGGCGGGCACTGCCCCGCCCGTGGTAGCTGGAGCCGCCGGTGCGGCCGCCTGAGAAATCGCCGGAGAGCTCGCAGCAGCCCGCTGCAGCGACGCCGTGGAGATCCAGAGCTTGCGACGCACACGCATCCACGTGCCCTGCCGCCCAAGCGTGTGGACTCCGCTTCCGGGCTGGAGCACAGCGATGATTGTGCCGTTCTGAGTGGGCTGCGCACGCACCCGCAACGTGAGCCGACCCGAGACTGAGGCCGGGAACGAGTCGCGCCCAGCACCGAGGCGCGACGCATCAACCCACCCCTCGACGGTTACCGCCGTTTCGTTTCCCTGAGAGGCACTCGGCGTGATGCGGGCGCCGGCGTTGAGCGACGCCACAATGGGGCCCCCCGGCCGCGAGCGCGCATCGGCGGCGACGGCCAGGGAGGATTGCGTGCGGCCCGCCGCCGGGAGTCCGGCGACGAGCAGGAAAGTCAGCACCGAAACAAGTCGCATCGCTGGAAGGGGTGCGTGACGGAAACTACATTTGCATCTGCCGCCGAAAACTGGACCAATCCAGCCTCCGCTGCGGGTTCTACAACTTAATCACAATACACCGGTTTCCGGCCTACGATGCCTCGCGCCCAGGGTGAGAATCCGCGCCCCGTGGTTTTGGTGGTCCTCGACGGATGGGGCCATCGTCCCGCGCGCGAGGGTAATGCGATCGCCCAGGCGCGCGTTCCCACCTGGGATCGGCTCTGGGCGGGAGCGCCACGCACGCTTCTGCAGGCATCTGGCCTCGCGGTGGGCCTCCCCGAGGGGCAGATCGGCAACAGCGAGGTGGGGCACCTGAACCTCGGCGCCGGCCGCGTGGTGATGCAGGACCTGCCACGCATTTCGGAGTCGATCCGCCAGGGCGACTTCTTTCGCAACGAGACCCTCCGCGCGGCATGCGCGGCCGTGAAGCAGAGTGGCGGCGTGTTGCATTTGATGGGTCTGGTGGGCGACGGCGGCGTGCACGCACATCAGGCGCACGCCGTGGCCCTGGTTGACCTCGCGCATCGCGAAGGCGTGTCGCGCGTGGCACTGCACTGTCTGATTGACGGCCGTGACACGATGCCACGATCAGGATTGGAGTACCTGACTGCATTGAGCGCTGCGGTCGCCGGTCGCGCCGTCATCGCGAGTGTCGGGGGCCGGTACTTCGGGATGGACCGTGACAATCGGTGGCCGCGCATCGAGAAGTGGTACAACGCCGCGGTGCGCGGATCGGCCGCCCAGGCCGCAAACCCACTTCAGGTGGTGCGGGACGCTTACGCCCGCAACCAGACGGACGAGTTCATCGAGCCAATGACCATCGCGGCGGACGGAACACCGCTGGCTCCGATGCGGGACGGCGACGCGCTCATCACCTGGAACTTCCGTGCGGACCGAATGCGCCAGATCGTGCGCGCGGTAGCAATTGACGGCTTCGACGGATTCCCGACGGCACAACGCCCGCGCCTGCACGTCGCGACAATGACGCGGTACGATGCGACCTTTCCGGTGCCGGCCGCGTTCGCGCCGAACTCCATGGCGCGCATCGTGGCGGAGGTGCTCTGCGACCGCGGCCTCACCACGCTGCGGACCGCTGAAACCGAGAAGTACGCCCACGTGACATACTTCTTCAACGGCGGGCTCGAAACGCCGTACCGGGGTGAGGAGCGGGTTCTCGTGCCAAGCCAGCAGGTGGCCACGTACGACCTTGCGCCGGAGATGAGCGCTGCGGGAATCACGGACGTCCTGTGCGGATCGATCGAGCGCGGCGATCACGCTTTTACACTATGCAACTATGCGAACGGTGACATGGTAGGACATACGGGGAACTTTGCCGCCACGGTGCGCGCCTGTGAGGTGGTGGACGAGTGCCTCACGCGCATTGTCGCGAGCGCCGAGCGCTCGGGTGCGCGTCTCCTGATCACAGCTGACCACGGGAATTGCGAGATGATGATCGACCCGGCGACGGGTGGGCCGCACACGGCCCATACCACGAGCCCTGTACCTCTTGTTCTGGTGGACCCCCGCGAAGCCGCCACGCCCGTGGCGCTGCGTGACGGCGCTGCGCTTTGCGATGTGGGTCCCACGATTCTCGGCCTGCTCGGCGTGGATCAACCGTCAGAAATGACGGGGCGCGACCTCCGACTCGCAGGGGCCGTCTGATGCGCACCACGCTCTTTTCGGGTCTCGTCATCGCAGCGGCCGCTTTTGCCGCGCCCCGCACGATCGCCGCTCAAGTGGTTGGCCGGATGCCGGCTGACGCTGTGCTGCGCGACCTCAACGACGGCCAGCGCTTCGGCCCCTACACGGGATGGCTGACGACCGGACGCGATCCGCTGGGTTTGCGTACGCATTCGGCGCCGATCGTCGGGGTGCGCTATGACGTGGCGATGTCCGGGCCGGCGTACTTCGGGCTTCGCATGTTCGCGATCCGTTCCAAGCACGACGTGTACGACCCGGGCTCCCCCGAGGCATCGCGTTTCAAGGGGACGGCGTCCAGCAATCAGGTGGCGTTCGACGCCAGCTTGCAGCTGTCGCTCACCGGTCGCCGCTCGTGGCGCGGTGTGCAGCCGCTGGTCAACGCGGGTTTTGGCGTAATCTCCGGCGTCGCAAACGACTTTGACGCCGGGCTCTACGCCCCGGGGACCAGTGCGCTCTACTCGTACGGAATGGGAATGCGATTTCCGACCGGCAGGAACGGCGAGCTGCGTGCGGACGTGAACTGGTTTGTGCATCAGGTCCGGTACCCGAACCGATTCCGCACCACGACCATCGGCGATGCGAAGCCGCTTCGCGCCGAGGGAACGATGACACCGCTCACCACCAACCGCGCGATGACCGTAGCGTGGAGTTGGGGGATCTTCCGATGACGCTCGCCGAGGCGCGTCGGTGAACACCCTGCGGGCGTTTCGCTGATGCGAGGCGCCTCGCTCACCCGGCGGGTCCGCTTTTCGGCCAGGCACCGATATTGGCGTCCCGAATGGGATGCCGCCCGCAACGGCTCGACGTTTGGCGACTGCGCGGCGCCGGAGCCGCATGGCCACGACTACATCTGCGATGTGACAGTCTCCGGCCCGCTACACCCGGAGACCGGGATGGTACTCGACCTCGGCATCCTCGACGCGCTGCTGCTCGACCAGGTGGTGACGCCGCTCCACGGCGCAGTGGTGAACGAGGCCTTCGCTGAGTTTGCTCCGGGCGGACTCATCCCGACTTGCGAGGAGCTGGCCAGAGTGATCGCGACCCGGATCAGTGTTGCACTGCGGGCCCGGGCAGTGCCTGCCACCGTGGCGTCCGTGCGCGTTGCTGAAGACGACACGCTCTCGGCCACCTGGACCAACGCGGTGTGAGCCCGCGGCGCTGCGTCGGTGCGCTCCTGGCCGGAGGCGCCGCGTCACGACTCGGAGGCCGGCCCAAAGGGCTGCTCCATATTGGCAATGAACGGCTCGTTGATCGCGCGGCCCGCGCGCTGAGCGAGGCGGCAGACGAACTCCTGCTCATCGCCAACGTCGCTGAGGCGGTGGATTGGCTTCCGGGGGTTCGTGTTGTCCCCGACGCCAAGCCGGGATTTGGGCCGCTGAGCGGAATTCACGCGGCGATCACGGCGGCCGGCGCCGACGTGCTGGTACTCGCCTGGGACGCGCCGTTCGTGCCCGGTGGACTGCTCCGCGCCCTTCGCGACTCTGGCGAAGTGCACGGCGCGGCGGCCGTGGTGCCGGTGAGCGACTCGCCCTGGGGGTTCGAGCCGCTCTGCGGCTGGTTCAGTGCGAGAGCGCTTCCGGCGATCACCACACAGCTCGACACCGGGGACGGACGGGTCGGCGCCCTCGCGCAGCGGACCACATTTCTCACGGTTGATGTAGCGTCTTGGGGCGATCCTGCCGACCTTTTCTTCAACGTGAATACTCCAGACGATCTCAGAAAGGCCGCGCTGATCGCGGCGCGACGGCCACGGTGATGCGCATTGCGCGCGGCGTGGTGGCGACGCTGGCCCTGGCGGGGGCTATCGGTTGCGCCGGCGCCACACGTCCCGCTGGCGGTCCCGCTACGCTGCCCGCTCTGTCCCGAAGTCAGTTCACGCGCTACGTGGAATCGCTCGTGCTCGCGCCGACGTTTCGGAATGCGCACTGGGGTGTGCTGATCGTGGATGCCGCCTCGGGCGACACGCTCTACGCGCACAACGCCGGCAAGCTCTTCATGCCGGCATCAAACCAGAAGCTTCTCACCGGTGCCACGGCGCTCGCGCAGCTCGGCGCGGACTATCGGTTTGTGACGACGTTTGCAGCGACCGGGCCGGTGGACGCGGGCGTGCTGGCCGGCGATCTGGTGATTGTGCCCAGCGGTGACCCCACCTTTGCGGACCACTTCTGGGCGGGCGACCACCGTAACGCGTTCCGTGCGATGGCCGATTCGCTCGCCGCGCGCGGCATTCGTCACATCTCCGGCGGCATGGTGCGGGGGGCGACGCCGTTCCCAGACCAACCCTGCGGATTCGGATGGGAACTTGACGATCTTACCGAGGATTACGGAGCCTGCGTGCAGGACCTCTTCGTGAATGAAGGGTTTCGGCGGGTACCACGCCGCCGCACGCCGACCGACACCGCCACAACAACGGAAGCGATTGCCGATCCTCGCGGCGCCTTTTTCGGTGCGCTTCGTGCCGCGATGGGCGAACGGGGTATTTCGATGGCTGGCGCCGCAGACACCGCGCGGGTCGCGGGACGCGATGCCATCAATGCCCTCTTTGCGATGCAGTCGCCCCCGCTCCCGGCGATGTTGACGCGCATGATGAAGCCGTCGCAGAACCAGGTCGCCGAGATCCTGTTCAAGACCGTCGCGCGCGAACGCGCGGGCGCGGGTCGGGCCGACAGCGCGCGACGTGTGATGGAGCGTCAGTTGATTGCGTGGGGAATCGACTCCACCGAGTTCGCGGTGCGCGATGGCAGCGGAATGTCGCGCCACGACTTCGTGACCCCACGATTGCTCATTCGCGTGCTGGATACGATGCGCCGCGCTCCGACGTTCGACATCTGGTACGCGTCCTTGCCGATCGCCGGCGTGGACGGCTCGCTGGCCTCGCGCATGCGCGGGACCCCGGCGCAGGGCAACGTCCACGCCAAGACGGGCACCGTGGACAAGGCGCGCACGCTCTCAGGCTATGTGACGACAGCCGACGGCCGACTGGTCCTGATCAGCATGCTCTGCAACAACTATTCCGTTCCCAACCGCGATGTGGATCGCGTGCAGGACGCGATTCTCGTGGCACTCGCGTCGCGCCCGCTTCCGCGGCGGCGGTGACTGGAGTGAATCGACCATGAGCGCGGACGGCGTGACCAAGAAACACTTGCTCGACGTGGAAGAAGCCGTCGCGCGTGTGGTCGCGGGCGTGCGGCCCCTCGGCACGGAAGTGCTTCCGCTCGCTGCTGCCCGCGGACGCGTCCTCGCCAAAACCGTGAAGTCGTCAGTAGCGCTGCCGCCCTGGGACAACTCGGCGATGGACGGTTACGCCGTGCGAGCCGCCGACGTCGGCGGAGTACCGGTGCGGCTGAGAGTGCTCGAGACGGTTGCAGCTGGACAGTTTCCGTCGCAGGCCGTGACGGCGGGGACGGCGACTCGAATCATGACGGGCGCGCCAGTGCCGCAGGGTGCCGACACTGTCATTCGCGTGGAAGACACCGACGGCGGACGCGAGTCGGTGGAGATCCGCGCAAACCGCGATGCCACAAAGAACGTGCGTCCGCGGGGCGAAGACATCGCCGCGGGTGGCGATGCGCTTACCGCCGGTGTCACGCTCGGCGCTGCGCAACTCGGCGTGCTTGCGGCGGTCGGCGCCCTGCAGGTGGAGGTGGTGCGCATTCCGCGCGTCGCCATTCTTACCTCGGGTGACGATCTCGTGCCGCCAGATCAGTTCGCCGAGGTGGCGGCCGGCCGCAAGATTGTGTCGTCCAACGGCGTCACGCTGGCCGAGCTGGTGCGCGATGCCGGCGGCGATCCGGTGGACCTCGGGATTGCCAAGGATACGCGCGAATCGTTGCGCGAACATCTCGCGCGCGCCATTGCAGCGCCGGGCGCCGACCTCGTCATTACCTCCGGCGGGATCTCCGTCGGTGAGTTCGACTATGTGCGTGACGTTCTTGCCGAACTCGGCGCTACGCTCGACTTCTGGCGCGTGCGCATGCGTCCGGGTGCGCCGGTGGGGTTCGGCTCGCTGGGCAGCGCGGCGTGGATCGGCCTCCCGGGAAATCCGGTCTCCACGATGGTGACGTTCGAACTCTTTGCACGCCCCGCGATCCGCAAAATGCGCGGCCACAGTTTCTTGCATCGCTCAACCGTTGCGGTAACGCTCGAGGACACCGTCACCCTTTCCCCTGAGCTGACCCACTTCCTTCGCGTCGTGGTCACGCGGCATGAGGGGGGTCGGCTCGGTGCGCGCCTCACCGGACCGCAGAGTTCCGGCGTGCTGTCGTCGATGGCCCGCGCCAACGCGCTGCTGATCGTGCCGCGCGGCACGATTGAGATGCGCGCCGGCGAGATGCTGCGCGCTATTCCGCTCGGCGGCGACGCAGCCTATTCCGTCGGGTTCGGCTCTTGAGCACCCCACTGGCGGCGCTTCCACAAGAACTCGTCGCCCTCGACGACCGATTCCTCACGGCGACGACCGATGTGGAACTCTCCGGCGGCACGGCGCATCTATTGCGCCCGAGGAGCGCCGAGGACCTTATCAGTGAAGCGGAATTTGACCGCGACGAACGCCTTCCCTACTGGGCAGAGGTGTGGCCGTCATCGATTGCGCTCGCGCGGGCCCTCCCCGAGCTGGTGCAGCCCGGCACGCGCCTGCTCGAACTCGGCTGCGGGATTGGGCTCGTCAGCGTTGCCGCCGCGCGATCCGGCATCGCCGTGCTGGCGACCGACTACTACGTGGACGCGCTTCTCTTCACGCGACGCAATGTGCTGGCCGATTCTGGTTGCGACCCGGACACGCGGCTCGTGGATTGGCGCGCCTGGCCGCACGACATCGGGAGATTTGACCGCGTGGTGGCCTCTGACGTACTCTACGAGCGTTCGTACGCCGCATTGGTGGCGGACGCGCTCGCCGCTTCGTTGACCGACGACGGCATCGCGTACATCGCCGATCCGGGCCGCACGGCGCTTCCGGCTTTCATCGAATCCTGCCTGGCACGCGGTTTGCAGGTTTCATCGCGAATGCGGGTTCCCCACCACGATGGAGCAATCGAGCAGGTGATCACGATCCATCAGGTCAGCCGCAGCGCGCCGTGATTCAAGCGGCGGCCAGCAAGGATCCGAATTTCCTCGCCTTCGCGGGCGCGGCAGTTTTCCTTGTGGCCATGGCCTGGCTCGTCACGCGCCGGGTTGGCAAGACGATCAAGAAGGATCTGGACCCACATAACACGGGCCGGATGCGTGCGTCCATGGCGATTCAGGCCGATCTCGTGCCGCCGGGGATGGTGAAGGAAGCGCTCGCCAAGGGACTCGTGACGCCGCAGCAGATGGCGACCATGTCGCCGATTGAACGCCAGTTTCTGTTCAAGACACTGATGCCCAAACTGACCGGCGGCGCGGAGGCGACGGCCACGGGTGCGCCGGCCGCGCCGATGCTCTCTGCCTCGGCGCCCGTACTTCCGCTGAAACCGAGCACGCCCGCGGCGCCCGTGCACGCGCCGCAACTGCGCTCGACGCAGGCGATGGCGGCCATCCCGGGCAAGCCGATGTCGTTACCTCCGCTCACACCCGAACAGATCGCCGCGCTCGGACCGCCCCCGGCAGCCCCGCCGGTGCGCCCGGCGGCACCTGTGCAACCTGGACTTCCCATGGCGATGACATCCGGTGCCCACGGCTCCGACGCATTTCCGGAAGCCGAGGCCCTCAAGCTCCACTGCCCCTGCTGCGGCGCACTCCTGCTGCTTCCGGCGTTTCCGCCATTCGTGGCGTTTTGCGATCAGTGTGGCGCCAAGACCGCCGTCCGGACGGAAGATCAAGGGCGGATGATCATCAACACGGCGCCTCCCGGCGTCACACGCCGCCCCGTGCGATAGAATTCGCTCGCGGCGCGGTTTGCGCCGGGCGCTGGCAGGACCCACACCCCGTTCGCGATGCACTTCGACAATCCCCCCGTGTTGCCGCGCGGCTTTCGCTGCACGAGCCGAAACGTCGGACTCAAGCCCGAGGCCCGTGATCTTGCGCTGTTCGTCGCTGATGGCGACTGCGCCGCGGCCGCGATTTTCACACGCAACCAGTTCCCGGGAGCGCCAATCATCCTCGGCCGCGAGACGATCCGCGGCGGCGTGCTTCGGGCGATTGTGGTGAACAGCAAGGTGAGCAACGTGGCGACGGGGGAAACGGGACTGCAAAACGCACGTCGCATGGCCGCTGCCGGCGCAGCAGAAGTCGGAACCAGCGCGGACAAGGTGTTGGTCAGTTCAACCGGTGTCATTGGCGTGGCGCTTCCGATCGAGAAGATCGTAACGGGGCTCAAGGGGATGGCGGCGGAACTCGGCACCGATCCAATGCCCGGCGCGCTCGGTATCATGACGACCGACTCGCACCCCAAGGTGATCTCGGTGCGGGCTGGCGCCGCCACGATCACGGTCATCGCCAAAGGTGCCGGCATGATCGAGCCGAACATGGCGACCATGCTGGTCTACATCTTCACTGATGCCGCGTTCACGGCTGCGCAGCTCGACACAATGCTGCGCCGCGCGGCTGATGTCTCGTTCAACATGTTGTCGGTGGACACCGACACGAGCACGTCGGATACCTGCGCGATCCTGGCGAGTGGCGTGGCCGGGGCCGTGGATGCCGCGCTCTTCGAGACTACGCTCTCGGCGGCCTGCATCCGCATGGCGGAGACGATTGCCCGTGACGGCGAGGGAGCCAAGCATCTGATCAAAGTCGAGGTGCGCGGTGCAAAGTCGCAGACCGAAGCGCGGGTAGTGGCGAAATCGGTGGTGAACTCGCCGCTGGTGAAGACGATGGTGGCGGGAGCCGACCCGAACGTGGGCCGCTTGTTGATGGCGGTCGGCAAGTGTTTTGACGTCACGCTTGACCGCACGCGCACCGACGCGTGGATCAACGAGCATCAGGTGGTGAAGGCGGGCGTTCGCGGCGTATTCGATGACGCCGTGGTGCGCGAGGCGCTCAGCGACGAGGTTGTTACGATCGCGATTGCGCTCGGCGTCGGTGACGGCGCGGCCACCGCGTTCGGCTGCGACCTGACCCAAGGCTACATCGACGAAAACGCGGCGTATTACTCCAGCTGAAGTTCCGGAGTTCCCCCGGTGCGCGGCGCCTTGCGCATCGATTTGAACACGCAATAGGGTGTCCGGCAGGAGTTCTTCGACAATGCGGCTTTCCATCCTCTTGATCTCATCGCTCGCCCTCGCGATGCCGTCGGCAGTCGTGGCGCAGAGCGTGCGCGGCGTGGTCACCGACGCGAGCGGTGTGCCGGTCCCTGGCGTCGTCGTGCAGCTGGTGGCAGGCGACACCAACGTCGTGGGGCGCGCGCTGACGGATGCGCGCGGACGCTATCTGCTTGCCGGCGCTCCAGCAGGCACCTACCGCGTCCGCACGCTGCGTATCGGATTCCGCCCCGAGTTCACCGCGGCGGTGACCCTGGAACTCGGACGCGAGTTGGCGCAGGAGATTCGGGTGAGCGCGCTCCCGTCGCGTCTGGACACCGTGCGCGTGGGTGGCCGGAATGCTTGTGGACCTGCCGCCAGCGGCCCCTCAGCCATGGCTATTGCGACGATATGGGAGCAGGTGCGCGCGGCGGTTCAGGCCACGGAGCTGTCCGCCAGACAGCGCGGCGTTGTGACGACGAGCCTCGACTTCGACCGGCGGCTCGATGCGGCGGGCTGGCGGGTGGTTGAGCAGCGCACGAGCGTGCGGACCGGCGGCCCCGCACAACCGTGGGCGGCCCCCACGCCGCGCAGCCTGCATGACTTCGGCTATGTGGCCATTGGCGCCGACTCCACGTCTTACCGAGCGCCCGGGCTCGACATGCTGGCGTCCACGATGTTCATCGACGACCACTGCTTCCGGCTCGCCAACGGCCGGGACAATGAGACGATCGGCGTGGCGTTCGAACCGACCGCTGAGCGCCGCGACACTCCCGGAATCCGCGGCACGGTGTTCGTGGATCGTGCCACTTCGGAACTCCGGGGCATGGAGTTTCGGTATGTGTATCGCGAGTCACCGGATCTCGTTGACGGCGCGCAGGGCAGCATGGACTTTGCGCGGTTCGCCAACGGCACCTGGGCGATTTCGCGCTGGGAGATCCGCATGCCCATCCGCGAGCTGCGCAGCGGCGCTGCTGGACCCCGCGCGGCACGAACCGACGGTGCATCGGCGCGCGTGGCTACCATCGGCGTTCGCGTGACGGGCGGCGAGTTGGCTCTCGCAATGAGCGGCAGCGACACACTGTTCGCCAAGCCGCCTGTGATTGTGCGCGGCGAAGTGCGCGACTCAGCATCCGGACGAGGCGTGCGCGGCGCGCGACTCGCGCTCGAGGGCACGGCGCTCAGTGCCGAAACGGATTCGGATGGACGATTCGCACTGACCGGCGTCCTGCCCGGCGAATACGCGCTGGCAATTCGGACGCCTGGGCTCGATTCAATCGGAACCGCCGACCAACGTGATCTCACGGTGACCGACGGCAAGGAGCTGGTTCGATTTCGTGTGCCTTCCTTGCGCCAACTCGTCGAAGCGCTGTGCGGCCCCGGCCGTGCCGCCCGGGGCATTCCTGGCATCGTGTCGGGTTCCGTCGCGACGATCACGAATGTGTCGCCGCCTGTCGGCACGACTCTCACACTGGAGTGGACCGACGCGACGACGCAAGCGCTGCGCAGCGCATCAACCGCGACCGACGCCGGCGGAAACTTCCTGATCTGCGGCGCGCCGGTTGGTGTCGGTCTTGTACTTCGGGCCAGTGCAGACTCTCTCGCAGCCACGCCCGTCGCCATCGCGTTGGCACCGGAGAAGCCGGCCGAGGTGGTGCGACTCACGCTCGATCGCCGCAGCGCACCCACGGGGACCATCTCCGGCGTCGTGGTAAGCGACAGTGGGCGCACAGTGGTGATCGACGCCGAGGTGATTCTTCCCGATGCAGCGCTTTCCGCTCGCAGCGATTCGTCCGGTGCCTTTCTGCTGCGCAACGTACCAACCGGCGAGCATCGAGTGATGGTGCGCCGCACCGGGTTTGGACCGCTCGATGCCACGCTGAGTGTGCGGACGGACGAGGTGGTCAATCGACGGATGGTCTTGTCGCGCGTGACGGTGCTCAACGAAGTGCTGATCGCGGCAGGCGAGCGCAACCTTGCGGATTTCGAGGCGAATCGCAGCCGGGGACTCGGCGTGTTCATGACGCGCGACTTCCTGGCGGCGCAGGAGGGCCGGAAGCTGGCGACGATACTGGGCCAGGTCGCGGGGATCCGAATCGGGAGCAACGCCGGCGGCAATCGCGGTGAGTTTGTTGCCAGCAGCCGCAAGTGCATCCCGGTCGTCGTGCGGCGGGGTGCCGGAATGCAGCAGACCTGCAC
>SXGU01420140.1_pt1 | contig 15701 bp, 14 predicted proteins | sample 3174531 | NCBI WGS metagenome assembly SXGU01 (sample SAMN11356863, study PRJNA531348) | freshwater metagenome | isolation source: freshwater sample F1-140 | place: China: Fuxian Lake, Yuxi | collected 2017-12-25
ATAACGGGCGTTGTCGACCGGCACCACCAGCTGCGGCCCGGCCAGTTGGGCGATCTCGGCATCCACCTTCTCGGTCGCGATCCGGCAGACCCCCGCCTCCGGCAACAGATAACCGATCTCTTCGAGGAAGGCGCGGTACTGCGCCCCGTCGAGGGCTTGGCCCTCGCTGGCCCGGTGCCATTCGTCGATCTGGGCCTGCAGCGCATCGCGGCGCGACAGGAGCAGCCGGTTCTTGGGGCCCAGCTCGCGGACAATGGCCTCTAGCGAGGCCCAGAAATGCGCCGGCTCCACTCCCGTGCCTGGGGCAATGGTCTCCTTCACCAGCGCGTACAACCCTCCGTCGACCAGCAAACCACCAGCCTCGATCCTGCCCTGTTGCGCGTCGTTCATCGCTGTCCTCGTTCGGTTTTAACGCCGCCCCGGCGGCGCGTGCTCCCTGCCCCTACATCACTTCGTTCAACTCCAGCCAGCCCGGGGGCCCACCGGCCTCCAGCGCCTCCCTGGCCCCCATCACCACCACCCGGCCCTCCGCTTTCATCTGGTCGAGGACCTCGCCAAAGGCGCGGAACCTCGCTGCGGTGGTGCCCAACACCGCGCCGCGCACCTGTTGGCGGAACTCGTCATCGACCCCGGTCAGGTGGCGCACCATCGAGGTGTACCCCTTGGCGTCTGGCAACTGGTGGGCGTCCTGTTCGCCGATGGCCCCGATGATGGCCCTTTCCAGCTCCTCCCGGCTCAACTCCAAATCGCGCAGGAACTGGCCGGCCCGGTCGTAGTTGTCGAGGGTCTGGCGCAGATTTGGATCGCGGTACGAGCCATAGGAGAACACCCCCGAAAAGGCGTCGAAGCTGCAGAAAGCCCCGTACGCCCCGCCCTGCACCCGCACCCGGTCCCACAACCAGGTATTGCGCAAATAGCGCGAGATCACGTTCACCGAACCGTCGTACTCATAACCCAGGTCGTAGAGCCGGGCCGCCTTGCCCACGTAGTTCACCTTGGCCGGGATAACCAGCCCCTCGTTGGCAGCGCGGAAGTTGGGCCGCCATGCCCCTTCGGCCCGGACCCCGGCCGGCAGTTGGGCCAGCAACCCGCCCAGGCCCGCTTCGAAGGCGGCCCGGTCCTCCCCGGCGATGGTCACGTTGACCAGCAGGCCCTGCCGGTTGAGCAGGTGGCGGCGCAGCGCCAGCAGCCGGTCCCGCACCTGTGGCCAGTCGCCCTCGATCTCTTCGACCAACCGGCGCAGGAAGAACAGATAGCTGATGCCCTCCATCTGCTCCAGGGCCCAGGCCGCCTCGTCGTACTGGGCCCGCAGCCGCAGCCCGACCACCCCGTGGCCACCAGGCACCAGGCCGGCCTCTTCGGCGGCCTTCTCCTCCAGGGCCATCTGCAGCAGGCGTCCCTGGTCGTCCAATCTGGCCTCCAGCAGGACCTCGCGCAGCAGGTCGAGCAATTCACCTGACCGCTGGGCCATGGCCTTGCTGCGGACGAGGAAACGCGCCACCGCGTCCTGGCGGTGCCGCTGGGAGATAACCAGGAGCTGCGGCCAGATCCCGCCGGTGCGGGCGCCAATGCGCTGGGCCATTTCCACAAAACTGGCGCCCCCCGCCCCCGTCTCCAGCAGCGCCCGGCCAAAGAGGGGCACGTACGGCAAGAGGTCCTGGGGCACCGAGCGCAGGTCAAAGGCCAGGTCCAGGTAGACGATGCCGTTGGTGAAAAGCTCGTGGTACAACACCGGCACCCCGCCCACCTGGGCCTCTTCGAGGGGGAGCTTTTTGACCCGCGGCTCCATGTCGGCCAGGCGCAGGCGGGGCAGGCTGGCCAGCGCCTCGGGCGGGTCAGGCGCTTCCTGTCGCTCCCTCAACACCTCGTTCTCGGCCAGGATACGCACTCGCTCCTGCGGGCCGAGGCCGGCCAGGATCTCGGCCAGACGCTGCGCCTCCTCGGCCTCCTCGCGCGCCGCCAGGCCCGTGTCGGGCCGCAGCACCACTGTCGTGCGGTGGTTATTGCCCAGCAGATGCGCTTGGATCAGCGCGCCGAAGTATTCCCTGGGCTGCGCCGCCTTGGCCTTGACCGCTTCTAGTGGTGCGGCAAAGGCCAGGGGGGCCAGGGGATCGCGGTTGTAGGTCCAGGAGGTCAGGCTGCGCAGCATGAGGATCAGCCCGCGCGGATAGGAGCCGGTGTTGTTCTCGCGCAGGCCGAATTCCACCGTGTTGAGCGCGGCGGCGATCTCCCCTGCCTCGATGCCCTCCCGCACCAGGTCTTCGAGCACGCGGACCACCAGGTCCTGCACCTCGCCCTCGCGGCCCACTCTGACCCCCTTGAGGCCGGTGGAGAAAAAGAGCTGGCGCAGATCCCCCTCCATGCCGCCCCCGATCAGATCCTCCCCCAGGCCCGAGTCGATCAGCGCCTTGCGCAGGGGCGAGGCCGGGGTGCCGATGAGGGCGTGGGCCAGGATCTGCAACCCCATTTCGGTTTCGATGTCGAGATCGTCTGCCAGCAGCCAGGTGAGGGCGACCATACTCTTGCCCTCGTGCTCCTGACCAGCGGCGTAGGGAAAACTCAGCGACTTGGGCGCGGCAAAGGGGGGCTGGGGTAGAATCTGGGCTGGCGCGGTGTCGGCGGCAAAAGGTGCCAGATATTCCTCCAGCAAGAGCAGGCGCTGCTGGGGATCGTCGTCGCCAGCGAAAAAGATGAACGCGTTGGCCGGGTGATAGTAGCGCCGGTGGAAGGCGGTGAACTGCTCAAAGGTCAGGGCGGGGATATGGCGGGGACTCCCGCCCGAGTCCAGGCCGTAGGGGGTGTCGGGGAAGAGCGACTCCTGCACCTGTTTGTACAGCACCGCGTCGGGCGAGGAGTAGGCCCCCTTCATCTCGTTGAAGACCACCCCCTTGTAGCTGAGCGGACCCTCGGGTGATGCGAGTTCGTAGTGCCAGCCCTCCTGCGCCAAAATCTGAGGCGTGATGCGGGGGTGGAAATCGGCGTCGAGGTACACGTCGATCAGGTTGTAGAAATCTTGCGTGTTCTGGCTGGCCACCGGGTAACAGGTGCGGTCCGGATAGGTGAAGGCATTGAGGAAGGTCTTCAGCGACCCCTTCAGCAACTCGACGAAGGGTTCCTTGACCGGGTACTTGCGGGAGCCGCAGAGCACCGAGTGTTCGAGGATGTGGGCGATGCCGGTGGAGTCGGCCGGCGGGGTGCGGAAGTTGATGCCGAAGACCTTGTTCTCGTCGCTGTTGATCGCCGAGACCAGCAGGGCTCCGCTGCGGTGGCGGTAGACCAACAAGCGGGTGTCGATCTCGCGGATATACTCTTCCCGCTCCAGGGTGAATCCGTGTTCACTCATCTACCCCCTCCTCAGCGCAGGTTCCAGATCTGGGCGGCGGTGCCGCCCAGGATACGGTCGATTTCGGTGGCGCTGAGGAAGGGTAGTCCCTCCCGCACCAGGCGCACTTCGTCCTGCAGGGTGAGCCAGTGGTGTTTGACGCGGTGGTGCCCCGGATAGCCGGTGCCCCAGACCATACGCCCGGCGCCGAAGGCTTTGGTCAAGAGCACCAGATAGGGGTGTACGTCGGCGAAGGGGAAGGCCTGTTTGGAGCGGCCCTTCACATCCGAGAGTTTGAGGTACACGTTATTGTTTTTGGCCAGGTCGAGGATGGGCTGGAAGGCGGGCAACTCCTCCCCCACCTTGGGGTACCCGAGGTGATCGAGAATAAAGATCACCCCCGGACAGCGGCGGGCGATCTGGTCCACCTGGCCAGCGAAAGGTGCGCTGAGGTGGAACTGGACCACCGCTCCCAGCGCCGCGATCTCCTCCCACAGCGCCTGGTTCTGCGGGGTGAGCAGAATCTTCTCGCCGGGGTAATACATCGGGTGGAAACGAAACCCCACCAGCCCCCGCTCTTTTACCCAGTACCGCGCCAGGGTGGCGTTGTTTGGATCCTGGGGGTCCAGCAGCCCGTGGCCAATGAAACGCCCGGGGAAACGGGCGACCGAGTCGGCGATATAGCCGTTGTCCCAGGTGGACCAGCTGGTCTGCACCAGCACCGACCAATCGACCCCGCACTGATCCATTTCCGCCAGCAACTCATCGGCGGTGCCCGGCTCGTCGGGCAGGCTATTCCAACCCGGGGCGGTGGGGCCCACCGGGTACTTGGGGGGGTCGATCTCCCAGACGTGTACGTGGGTGTCGACGATCATGACCTATACTCCTTTCAGACTAAACAGATTTTGCCCAGCACCGCAGGCCGGCTGGCCCCGGTGGCCGCCGGCAGGTTGCCGGGCCTTCCCATCAGGGTTTCGTTGGCCAACACGGCAAAGGCCACTGCCTCCTTGGCATCGACCGAAATACCCAGTTCATCGAGCCCTCCCACCCTGAGCCCGGGCAGGGCCTCGCGGAGCTGGGCCATCAACACCGGATTGTGGGCGCCCCCGCCGCTCACCCACACCTCGTCCACCGCCGTGCGGTTGAGCGCAAAACGCGCCAGGCCGTCGGCGATGGAGCGGGCGGTGAAGGCCGTCAGCGTGGCCAGCCAGTCGGCCGGCTCCAGCCGGTGATTGGCGAACAGTTCGCCCAGCAGCGCAGCGCCGAACTGCTCGCGGCCCGTGGACTTGGGGGGCGGCAGTTGCAGAAACGGGTGGGCCATCAACTCGGCCAGCACCATTTCTTTCACCTGCCCGGCCGCTGCCCCCTGCCCGTCGCGGTCGCAGCGCTCACGCCCCTGGCTGAAATGCGCGGCCGCCCCGTCGATGAGGGCATTGCCGGGCCCCAGGTCAAAGGCCCAGGCCTGCTCGGCCTCGCCCCCGGCAGGCAGGATGGTGGTATTGGCGATCCCGCCGATATTGAGCATGGCCCGGCCGCGCAGTCCGTGGCTGAAAAGCAGCGCGTCGACCAGGGGCACCAGCGGGGCGCCCTGGCCCCCCAGGGCCATATCGGCGGTGCGGAAATCGGCAATGGTGGGGATGCCCGTTCGCTGGGCGATCACCGCCGGCTCCCCGATCTGCAGGGTGGAGGCGGGTGTGCCCTTGGGCAGGTGGCGCACGGTCTGGCCGTGGGAGCCGATCAGGTCTACCTCCGCCGGTGCCAAACCCGCCGCCGCGATCACCTCGAGGGCCGCCTGGCCAAAGGCGTCGCCGAGGGCGAAGTTGAGCTGGCACAGTTCGTCGAGGGAGGCCGATACCCCGAAGAGGGAGAAAACACCCCGGCGCAACTCGTCGGGCATACCCAGGGTCTGGAAGGCCAGCAGTTGGACCCGTGTCCCCGGTCCGGCCCCCTCCACCTCGACCAGGGCCGCGTCGATACCGTCGGCCGAGGTGCCCGACATCAGGCCGACGATGCGCCGGGTCTTTTTGGTCTTCGAGATCAGGAGTCGGTCCATTTCAGGGCTTTCGCGCCACGAGCATAAAATTCCAGGCGTCCCCCTCCACAAGGTGCAGGCGGTCCAGCACCAGGGCGGCCAGCTGCACCCAGGCGAAACCGAGCCGCACCAGCAGGGCGAAAGGGCCGCGCTCGAAGTGCTGCAGATAGTAACAGAAGCGCGCTCCGGCGGTGACCCAGTACCCCGCCAGGGGACCGACCTCCACCGGCTCCAGCCCGGCCCGGCGCGCCAGGTGGGCCAGACCGAAACCCGTGAAGCGGAAGTAATCGTGCGGCTCCTCGTGTATTCCCCAGATATGGGGGGCCGTGAGCACCAGATGGCCCCCGGGGCGCAGCACCCGACTGGCTTCGGCCATCAGCTGCCCCGGCTCCGGCACGTGTTCGAGCACCTGGGCGCAGAGCACCGTGCCAAAGGCACCTTCCCCGAAAGGCAGTTGCAGGCCGCTGCCCCAGACCTGGGGCGGGCAGGCGGCGTACCGGACCCGGTCCACTTCGAGTCCCAGGTACCTGCCCGTCGCCAGTTGCCGGTGCTCCTGCAGGCCACAGCCCAGGTCCAGCAGCCGCCCCTGGCCATACATGCCCATCGCCCGCTCGAGGTGCTGCCGATGCAGGCGCAGCACCAGCCAGTTCACCTCAAAGGGCGTCAACGGTATGGCCCTACTGCCGGTCGCGGGCCTGGTGCGGGTAATAATCCCCCACCTCGCCAGCGGCGTCGATCAGGTAGCTGCCCGGATACAGGATGGTGGTGGGGCACACATGCCCCGGGACGGCCAGGAGGTAGGTACCCACTGCCGGCAACTCCCCCTCGATGCGGAAGAGCCCGTGTTCCTCGTTCTGCAGCTGCAGCGCCGCGCCTTCCAGGCCAACCAGGCGGGCCCGCCTTTCCAGCGGCGGGTCGCCGCAGATGGCCTTGTACCCCAGGTCGGTGGTGATGGTGCCCAGCCGAGGGTGGCGGTCGACCACCTGGCAGAGCACCAGAACCGCCCAGCGGAAGGGCAATTCCGGCATCAGGCGCGAGTACCCGGCGTCCCAATACACACAGGTGCCGGGCGAACCGAGCGCCTCCCCGCTGCGCGCGTAGTACTGAAAAGAAAAGGAGCCGCCGGCCACCGTGCGGGGCACCGGCAAGCCCTCGGCCAAGAGGCGCCCCTTGAAGGCGCGGACTTCCTCCAGATGCCCCAGGGCCAGCGCTTCCCTAGCCGCCGGATCGCTCTCGTGGTCCTGGCCGTCATAGGCGTGTAGGCCGGCAGGCTCCAGGTGGCCCATGCCCGCCAATTGGCGGTAGAGGTTCAGGGCCTCGTCGCCGGGCGCCAGCCCGGTGCGGTGCATACCTACGTCTAGATCGAGCATCACCCGCAGTCTTTGCCCTTTGGCCGCCGCAGCCCTTTCGAGCACCTCGAGGTGCAGGCATTGACTGGCGATGGCGCTCAGCTGGGCCTGGGGATGGGCCGCCGCCAGGGCGCAGAAACGCTCGGCTTTACGCGCCTGGACCAGCGGATAGGCCAGCAGCACCTCCTTGCCGCCCGCCTCCAGGGCCACCTCGGCCTCCTTGAGCGTGGCGCACTTGAACCCGGCGACACCCACCTCCACCTGGCGGCGGGCGATGGCGGCGGATTTGTGGGTCTTGAAGTGTACCATCAGATGCTGGGCGCCGCCGGCCAACTCGCACTGGAGGTGAAGATTGTGGTCTAGCTGGTCCTCAAAGATCAACATGGCCGGGGTCTCGATGCTCTCGGGCTCGCCGACCTTGTATCCTGCGTATTCGATCATGAAAATCTCCTCGGTGTGGACTCGAAAATAGCGCATGCGCCCCCCCTGGGCAATGCTGTCCGGGTTCCTTATCTTGTCTGCCACCCTGACCACTGCAGAAGGAGAGACCGCCGATGTTGAAACTGGGATGTATGTCGCTGAGTTATCAGAAGGAATTCGCCGCCGGCCAGCTGGACCTGGAGGGGTTCATCGAGCGGGCCTACGAGCTGGGCCTGGACGGCATCGATATCCACACCGGCGCCTTTGCCTCCACGGAAGCGGCGTACCTGCGCCGCATCCGGATGCGGGCCCTCAAGCGCGGGCTGGCCCTGTCCTACATCGGAGTGAGCACCAATTTCGGCAAACCAGCCGAGCAGTTGGCGGCGGAGGTGGCCACCGCCAAGAAGTGGATCGACGTGGCGGCCCAGATGGGTATTCCGCTGGTGCGGGTCTTCGCCGCCTGGGTGCCCCAGGGCGAGACCACCGAAGCAGTCTGGGCGCGGATGATCCCCTGCCTGAAAGAGGTCGCTGCCCACGGCGAGGCGCAGGGCGTGGTCGTGGGCCTGCACAACCACAACCACGGCTGCGTCACCCGCACCGGCCGGGACGTGATCCGCATCATCGAAGAGGTGGGCAATCCCTACTTCTCCCACATCCTCGACACCGGGCAGTACGTGGGCTCCCCGGGTGCCTCGGGCGCCAACGGGGTCGAGGACCCCTCACTCGACTTCTACGGCAGCATCGCCCTCACTGCGCCGCTGGCGGTACACGTGCGCTGCAAGATCTACCGCATTCAGACCGGGGAGGAGGCGTGGCTGAACTACCCGCGCATCTTCGAGATCCTGCGCGGGGTCGGCTACAACGGCTGGCTGTCGATTGTGTACGAGGGGCAGGCAGTCGAGGCCGAAGGCAGCGCCGTGCCCAAGGCGGTCAGCTACCTGCGCCGCTTGATGCGGGGGATTGAGGGCTAGGGGATTTTCAGCCGCTGCCGCCACCCGGCATCGGCGTTGTGGTTGAGCTGCCAGTAGGGCTCGCGCACCGTGACCAGCAACTTGCCCTGCCCACCCTGGGAGTCCTCCCAGCCGAGGATGCGGTGGGGATAGGCCTGCTCGACCCAATAAGTCTTGGTGGTCTCCCCTAACTCCAGGGTCCAGGGCAGGGCTGCAAATTCCTGCCCTGCCGCCGCAAAACGTGCGGGTTGCCCCTTGGCGAGGTGGGCCTGCACCGTGGCGCGGGCCTGGTGTTTGACACGAAGACTCCACAGCGAGGGCAGCAGCACCACGGCACAGCCCTCACCAGGGGCCAGCCAGGCCCCATTCAGCTCGCGGATGCGGATCAGCAGGTGGTCCTCGCTCTCGAAGGTGGCCGGGGCCGGCAGTTGATACTGCTGCCGGCCCTCCATCTCGAAATAGCTGTTCAGATACCCCTGCAGGTGGCCGTTCCGCAAGACCACCTCCTCGAACACCTGGCCACACCATTCCTGGGCTGTCAGCGAGATCCGGCACAGCTCAAAGGCATGGTGCGGGCCCTTCACCGCGCTGAACACCGAAGTCATCACCGAATAGTCGTAGATACCTGTGCCGAATTTGAGCGTGTTGTTCAGTTTGAGCGCGTAGAGCCGCTGCTCCTGGGGCACCCCTGCCGATTCCACCTTGATGAAGGTGTCGCGGTGCAGGTCCTCGGTGACAAAGATCATCACCCCGTGCCCTTCGCGGGGCTCTCCGTAGCGCGGTTGAACAATTTGATAGCTGGAGATCTCTGCCTTGCCATCCCCCCATTACTCAAAGAAATCCGGATCTGCCCCTCCCCCCCTTCCCGCCAAGGCCGCCCCCCGGAGCCGCGCCCACGCCCATCTGCCCGAATCTTTCATTCCAGCTCCTCCTGAAAACGACTGGTGCGGGCCGGCTGGTGGAGAAACCACATTTCGTAGATGGGCACCAGGATACACACCAGCAAGGTCAGGCCCAGCAAGGCGGCGTTGATCGGGGCGAGTACTCCCCACGACGCCGAGACATAGCGAATCAGCCAGGGTTTGGCCACGTCGAGCAGAATGTAGACAAAACAGGACGAAACAACGAAGGTCTTCCACCGCGAGGACCAGGCGCTCATCAGGAAGAGATGCCCGGTGGTCAGGAAGACCACCGGCATGATGAAAAGGTGGAAATGGGTGGTCTCGAGCAGTTCCGCCGGCTCCTTGGGGTAGAGTTGGCCCTGCTCGTCGCCGCGGTAGTAGGCCGCCGCCCCCGCTGGGTCGAGGCCCGTTTTCTGGCCCGACAGCAGCATGGCCACCGCGCCGGCCAGCAGCATAAAAACCAGAAAAAAGGTCATGATCAATCGGGTGTGGAAGTCCATCCGCACCAACTGGGACCGGTTGCTGAAGTATTTCATTCCGCCGCGCCCACCGCCGGCGTCTGCACCTGCCCGCCGTAAAGTGCTTCCAACGAGTGGAGTACCCGCCGCACCCCGGCATTGAGTGCCCGGACCGACAGGGTGGCGCCAGAGATATTGACGATATCGCGGTTCAGCTGCAGGGGATCGCGCAGCCCCTTGCCGCGGTACTGGCTGAGGAAACGGCCGCGCCGAACCTCGCCGCCGCGGCTCTCGCGGTAGACCATGACCGCCACCTCGCGCACCGCGAACCCCGGGGTTACTCCCACCATAAAGGTGATGGGCCGGTACTTGCCGATCTCCTCGGCGACCACCGCGTATCCCAGCAGGCGGTTTTCCGAATCGCGGGCCAGGTAGACCTCGAGGCTGTCGGCATCCAGCGGGCGGCCCAGGGCCTCCCGCACCGCTGCCGCTTGGCCGGCGTTAAAAATTCGCTGCTGAGGGGTGAAGGTGTGGGCTTCCGGAAAGAGCCGGCGGCGCCCCTCCTCTGGGGTCAGGGAGACCTGGATTTCCCCGATCTCCTCAGCAGTGGGAACGCGCTCCTGGGCGAGGGCACCTCCGCCCAGGAGCAGGGCCAGCATCAGGAACAGCGCCATCAGAAGTAGGAGGCTACCGAAAAGACCAGGCCATTGCTTAGGTCGTCCTGGTCGTAGATCTCATATTCCAACTTGAGCGCCATCTCCTCCTCGGGCCGGAAATTCAACCCGACGGTGTAGCGCTTCTCGTCGCGGGTCTTTAGGTCAATGGCGTCGTAGCGGAACACGCCGGTGAATACCGAATTGGGAAAGGTGCGCACCGCCCCGGGAAGGAAGTGGTACGCCGCCTGGGCGTAATATCCCCATTGCTGGTCGGCTGCTGCCCCATCCACCGATGCGCGCGCGTATTCGCCTTTGAGCTGGAGCGGACCGCGGTTGAAATCGGCGTCGAGGGCGAGGATGGTCAAGGTGTGGTCGCCGGCGTCGTCGTAGGCGCCGCGATGCCCAGAAAGTCCCAGATCCAGGCCGAGCATGGGGCTGTAGTTCACCCGACCGACCAGCGCCTTCTGTTCGTTGTTGTCGGTTTTGTGGCTGCCCCGGCCATTGCGGATGCTGGTGGCAGTGGCGCCGTTGAAGCCGTTGACCACGTAGAGTTCGTAACCCACCAGGGCCCGCTCGCTGGGGTAAAAGGTGCCGAAGAAACCCATCCCGGTTTCGGCCAGGGTGGTGGGGATGATCTCGCGGTTCACCAGGGGCCGGTTGGTCAGGTCATTGAGCGGGCTGTCGTGTTGGAGGTTGAAGCGCCCCAGCGGCGACAGGATCAGCCCGGCCCTATAGGTGAGCGCCTCGCCGAAATTCAGGTCCACGGTGGCGAACTCCAGTTTGATCTCCCCGTCCGTGTCCCCTTTGCCTTTGACCAGGCCGCCGTACTCGAACTCGAGTTCGGCCATCACCTGGATACGCTCACTCACCTCCCCGTGCATGAAGGGGATAAAACGGTGCTGGGTGAAGGTCTTGGTTTTGTCGTTCCAGAACAGCTCCTGATCCATATAACCGCCGATGACCGTGCCCTTGCCGCCCTTTTTCAGGTGGGGCTTGTCGAGCACCCCTCCGGGAACTGCAGTGCGCCCCTCTTCGGCGCCGGCGCCGAAAACTGCCCCGGAGACCATGCCGATGGCCGCCAATATGATCCTGTACCGCATCTGCTCAACCCCTAGTCTTGCCCGGATGCCGGGTCATTTTAATCTAAGGCCGTATCCCCTCCCACTCCAGGCCCGGTGCACGAATCTGGGGGAGGTGCGGCCCGCTGCCTGGTAATATAGCAAACCAATGTTTGCCATGCAAACCAAATGTATCGAATACATCCTTTCTGGTTTGCTTCTTACACCCAGCGGTATTGACTTGTGCCCCCAAGGGGTATTATATTTGAAACAGATCGATTCGGTTAATAGCATTTTTATTTGCCAATCCGTTTTTTTGTTCGCCTGCGCAAACTCTCAAGACTCAGGTGATCCCATGGAGCTTGGTGGTGCGGAAACACACTCGACGCCCAGCGCGCTGTCCCATTGGCCGGTGGGCAAAGAAGGGGTAATCACCGCGGTTCCAGGCACCTCCAAACTCTTCTCCCGCCTGCGCGAGATGGGGGTGGTTCCCGGGGTCCGGATTCGGGTTTTGCGCTCCGGCACCTCCCTGGTGATCCAAGTCGCCGAAGGCCGCCTCTGCCTGCGCCGGAAGGATGCCGCACCTATCCTGGTTTCGTCCCAGCCAGATCTTGGAATCCTGTCACCTAGACCACAGTGACTCCTGACCGAGGCTTGGCACACGAGCCCTAGCCCATGTCACTTTCCCCTTCCCAAGCCCCCACCCCGGCGACCATCGCCCTCATCGGCAACCCCAATACCGGCAAGACCACCCTGTTCAACGCGCTGACCGGCCTGGCGCAGCACGTGGGCAACTATCCAGGGGTCACGGTTGAACGGAAGCAGGGCCGCCTCAGACTTGGGGGCGAGGCCGAGGTGGACCTGCTCGACCTGCCCGGCACCTACAGCCTCTCCGCCCGCGCCCCGGACGAGGTGATCACCGTCGATGTCCTCCTGGGAAAACAGGAGGACACCGCACCCGTGGACCTCGTCCTGGCCATCGCCGACGCCAGCAACCTGCGGCGCAACCTCTACCTGATCTCCCAGCTGCTCGAACTGAGGCTGCCCATGGTGGTGGCCCTCAACATGAGCGACGTGGCCCAGGCGCGGGGCATCGCCATCGATGCGGCCCAGCTCTCGCGGGAGCTTGGGGTGCCGGTGGTCCCCGTCTGTGCCCATCGCCGCCAGGGCATCGCCGATTTAAAACTGGCCCTACAGACCACCCTCAGCGGCGGGCGCACCGGCATGCCGCTCTCGCATCCCGAGTTCCCGCGCACTCTGCACGAGCAGGCTGCCGGCCTGGCGGCCATCACCGCCGAAAACGGCCAGACGCCGCTCTCGGCCCTCGAAGCCTGGTACGTGCTCGTCGAGGAGGAGGGCCATCCCGAACAGCGCCTGATTGCCGCACGCGGGCCCCAGATCGCCGCCCAGGTGGCTCGGCTGCGCCGCGCCACCGGCATCCCCGCCCCACTCTCGGCCCAGGTCGCCCAAGCCCGCTACCAGTGGATCGACGGCTTGCTGGCCCGCTGCGTGCGCCAACCCGCCCAGCTGCATACCAGCCGCTCCGACCGCTTGGACCGGCTCCTCACCCACCGGGTTTGGGGCACCCTGATCTTCATCCTGATCACCGCCTTCGGTTTCCAGGCCATCTACCGGGGCGCCGCCCCGCTGATGGACTGGGTGGACGGCGTTTTCGGCGTCGTGGGACAAACCCTCGGCCAGGCCTTGCCGCCCGGACCCCTGCAGAGCATGCTGGTGGACGGAGTGGTCGCCGGGGTGGGCGGGGTACTGATCTTCCTGCCTCAGATCGCCATCCTCTTCCTCTTCATCGCCCTGCTCGAGGATTTTGGTTACATGGCCCGGGCGGCTTTTCTCATGGACCGCCTGCTGACCTTCTGCGGCCTCTCGGGCAAGTCCTTCATCCCCCTGGTGTCCAGTTTCGCGTGTGCGGTGCCTGGCATCATGGCGACCCGCACCATCGAGGATAGGCGCGACCGCTTCACCACCATCCTGGTCGCCCCTTTGATGAGTTGTTCGGCCCGCCTTCCGGTCTACACCCTGTTCATCGCCGCCTTCATCCCCGATCATTCGGTGCTGGGCGGCTGGTTCGGCCTCCAGGGTCTGACTTTGCTAGTCATGTACAGCCTGGGGGTGGTGCTGGCCATTCCCATCGCCTGGCTGCTGAAAAAGACCCTGCTCACCGGCGAGACCCCCCCTTTCCTGCTCGAGTTGCCCTCCTATAAATGGCCCGCTCCGCGCACCGTCTTCCTGCGGGTCTACCACAACAGCCGCGCTTTTGTCGTGCGCGCCGGTGGCATCATCCTGGCCACCACCATCGCCATGTGGGCCCTGGCCTATTTCCCGCGGCCCCCGGCGCTGCTGGCCCAGTACGAGCTGCAGCGCCAGGCCGTCTCCCAGTCCACCTCGGGCCCCGAATTGGAGCAGGCCCTCGGCGCCATCAACCAGGCCGAAGCCGCGGCCTTATTGAAAGTGAGCTATCTGGGCCGGGCCGGCGACGTCGTCGAGCCGCTGGTGCGGCCTCTGGGTTGGGATTGGAGCATCGGCATGGCTGCCCTCGCCTCCCTGCCCGCCCGCGAGGTGGTGATCTCGGTGCTGGGCACCATCTACAGCCTGGGCGGCGACCAGGACGAGCATTCGACCGACCTGCGCCAGGCCCTGGCCCAGGCCACCCGCGCCGACGGCAGCGCCCTGTTCACCGTGCCGGTGGCGCTCTCGGTCATGGTCTTCTTCGCCCTCTGCGCCCAGTGTATCTCCACTCTGGCGGTCATCAAGCGGGAGACCGGCACCTGGAACTGGGCACTGATCTCATTTGCCTATCTGACCGGGCTGGCCTACACCGGCTCCCTGCTGGTCTTCCAACTCACTACCTGGATGGGCTGGTGAATGGACACCCAGACCTGGCTGGCCATCGCGTTGAGCGCCGGTTGCGGCCTGTGGGCGTTGTGGTCTTTTATCCGGCCCTTGGTGCGCCCCGGCCATTGCGACGACTGCAGCGGGCAACCCCCTCCTCCCCCGCTGCTCCAGATCGATCCGGTCGAGACCAAGGAACACTGAGGCGCGGGCAGGCCTCGTCTGGATCAGGTTTGGCGGACGAATCTTTTGCCGGGCAGCTGCAGCACCGCTCCGGCCAGTTCGAGGTCGAGCAGGATCCGCAGCAGTTCGGACACCGGCAGGTTTGCCTGGGCGGCCAGCAGATCGACGTGCAGGGGTTCATCGCCGAGCAGCGCAAAGACCTGCTTTTCGGACGGTGAGAGTTCGGGCAGCGCGGCATTGGGGACGGGCAGGGAGAAATCTAGGGCTAGCTGGGCCCGCTGTTCGAAACGGGGCCCCAATTCGTCGAGGATATCCGCCACTCCTTCCACTAGTTTCGCCCCTTCCTTGATCAGCCGGTGGCAACCGGCATTGCGCCCGCCCCGCACCTCGCCGGGCACCGCAAAGACCTCGCGGTTCTGGTCGAGGGCAAAGGCCGCGGTGATCAGCGCCCCGCTCTGGGCCGGCGCCTCTACCACCACCGTGCCCAGGCTCAGGCCGCTGATCAGCCGGTTGCGCCGCGGAAAGGTCCCGGCATCCGGTGGATGCCCCAGCGGGTACTCGGCCACCACCCCCCCCTCTTCGCGGATCCGGGCGTGCAGTTGGGCATTGGCACGCGGATACACCACATCGGGGCCGCAGCCCAGCACCGCCAGGGTGCGGCCACCCGCCTCGAGTGCGCCCTGGTGGGCGGCGGTGTCGATGCCGCTGGCCATGCCGCTGATCACCCAGAGGCCCTGACGCGCCAACTCGGCAGCCAGATGCCAGGCCATGGCCTGGCCGTATTCGCTGGCCTGCCGGGTACCCACCAGCGCCACGGCCGGCTGGGTGAAATCCGCCTCCCCCAGCACAAAGAGCACAGCCGGCGGCGAGGAGATCTGCCGCAGGAGTTCTGGATAGTCCTCGTCCTCGAGGGTGTAGAGGCGCCCGCCGAGGCGCTGGAGCTCTCGCCACTGCTTTTCGGCCCACTGCCAGTCCACTGCCACGGCCCGCGCCCGCCGCGCCACCCCTACCCCCAGCACCCCTTCCCATTCTCGGGGCGGGGCAGCCAGTGCCGCGCGCACCGAGCCAAATCGCGCGATCAGCTGCCGGCAACGAGCCCCACCCACGTCGGGCAGGCGCGAGAGGGCCAGCCAGGCCAGTTCATCCCGCTCCACCGAACTCCTCCGCCGGGGCCACCGCCTCCCGCTGCCGGTGTTCCTTCACCGCCGTGCCCAGCCACACCACCATCTCCCGCAACCCGTACCCGCTCACCCCTGAGATCAGGAACCGCGGCGCCTCCAGGCCCGGGAGCGGATCGGCGAAATCCTTGGCCTCGGGGCCCAGCAGATCGGCCTTGGTGAAGGCGACGGCGTACGGTTTTTCCAGCAGGCCCAGATTGAAATGGCCCAGTTCCCGGCGCAGGGTCTCCAGCTCGGCGGCCGGGCTAGGGCTGCTGCAGTCGATGGCGAAGAGCAGTATCCGGGTGCGCTCGATGTGGCGCAGGAAACGCAGGCCCAGGCCCTTGCCCTGATGGGCCCCTTC
>SXGU01356528.1_pt1 | contig 15697 bp, 15 predicted proteins | sample 3174531 | NCBI WGS metagenome assembly SXGU01 (sample SAMN11356863, study PRJNA531348) | freshwater metagenome | isolation source: freshwater sample F1-140 | place: China: Fuxian Lake, Yuxi | collected 2017-12-25
AGCCAATCATACACTTGCGTTGCGTAAACTTCGTTGTCTCCAGCACTTAGTCTGTTTGGGACTGTTCCTGAGTAGGGGGTTATTGCCATTTTTTCTCCTTATTTATTTACGCCGACTATGCGGACATTTGATTTTGTTTTTGTTGATACTTCCATCGGGATTTCTAGTTGTTCTATGTATCCTAAAGAAATTGCTTCGCTGAATTTGTCTTCTTTTGTCGGTATCCAAACTATATTTCTGTCCATAATTCTATCTGCTATTTGAGATGTGTAACCAAATCTTTCCGTATCGTAAATCACCTCGCCCTCAAGAAGTCTAACCTTGCCGTATCTTATAACTTCCCTAAAACCTGTGAAGTCACTCACTTTAAATTTACTTGTTGATTCGTGTCTTAGTTTAGCACCAACTATTGTGCATCCTAAGTTTTCTGTTGTGCCATAGCAAATTGTGGCAAGTTTTGTTTCGCCTGTTGTTTTTATTCTTAGGATAGAAGACGGAAGCCAGTATAGCCCTGTTAAGATGCTTCTAGTTTTTACTACAATAGGGTCAAAAAAGTAGCCTGCGAATGTTGCCACGCCATAAGTTGTACCCGCTATAGTTTCACTTAAATAAACTCTTTCTGGGGCTTCTGCCCAAAAGGGTGGCGATATGTCTGGAGTGTTTCCAGTATTTGCGTTTTGTAGAGATACCCATAACTTTTCATCAAAAACTACTGCTTCATCTGTAAGGTAAGTCGTGCCTGCGACATAGTCACTTTTATATACTATATCTAGTGTGTCTATTAGCATTACATGTGCAGATTCAAATCTTATGTCTATTCCTGCCATTGCGGTCGCTGTGCTAAAGTCAAACTCTAGCAACACATCAGTGCCAACACTTTGCGCACCGATGTCTTGGTCGGTCGAGAACATAAGATAGGAGTTTATAGCTCCATAATCTACCCAGTGAATACTGCCTTTTACGGGCGGAAAGTTGCCTGTATTTGATGATGAGGCACTGCGATATTTTCTTTTAAGCTCTGGAACTATACAAAAGTCGCCCTCTGCAAAAGTTGTTCCCACTGCCCAGTTTGGATAAGCTTCGTCTGTGATTCCTGCTATTTTGATTGCGGGTTTATAATAAGTTGCAGAATAAGTAATGCTATCATATGTGACTGTTAAGGTTTCAACTCTTGGGTCTATGATATCCATTAAGCTACTCCCTCTGTTCGAGATTTAGTCGTATTATACTCAATTCTCTCTAAATATCGGCTATTTGTTTCTTCTAGCTTTTCTATTCTTGTTATCAGTTTATCCATTCTATCCACTATCCCACTTGTATCGCCAAGCATAACTTCGCCTCTTCTAATTCCTTCAGACATTGTTGCTGTTGGTATCATCTCGCCTTTGTGTATTTGAGCTAACATATCGTATGGTACATTTGGCGTACCAACTGCAAAAGATGGCAACTCTCCAGTTATAGCGCCACTATTTAGTAGTCGCATATACTCATCAATACCACCGAAAGAATCTACATAGTCTCGCTGGTGTGAGATATACTCGGCAGTAATACCGGGAGCGTATGGTCCTGTAGTTGAACTTGCCATAGTTGATAAAATATTAGTTCCGAGAGCATTTATTGAATTAACAAGAGCTTCTATCTGTAGTCTTGTATTTTCTTCAATTTGTTTGAGATAATCTATTTGGGTAAGGTTTGTAACTGCTAACTCTTCGAACTGGTTTGCTGCAACAAGTTGTGCAAATTGCATATCTCTATTTGTTGTAAAGTTTTCCGCATTTGTAAGAGCTGCACTTGCAGCAATTGTTTCATCTAATGATTTTGTGTAAGCTTCAAAATCTGTACCGCTTGACAAAGCTTTTGTTTCTGCCATAGATGTATAAAAGTCTTGTATATTTTCTTCAGCTGTTTTTGAGCCTTCTCTTAGTGTTTTTACTGTGTCGTTTATTTTCTCAAAAGCGGATTCTAATGTTGAGATATTTGAAGTCGTGTCACTCAGTATTTTGTCTAAGTCTGTTGTGCTTGAAACTAACTCTTTATTTGCGTTTAATAAAGCTAAATCAGCATCTGTTAAGCCGTCTGTATCTGTACTTAGTTGAGTAAACAAAGCAGATAAACCTGCCACATCTGTAGCTAATGTAACGCCTAATGTATCTGCTAAATGTTGAGTCGTTGCATCTGAAGTTAAAAGCCCTTCTGCAAAAGATTTTATATTATTGCTAGATGTTTCTAATAGAGCATTGCTCTCTATTAAAGCTTTCTGCCTATCCTCTTCGGCGTAAATAGAGTTTAATATTTCCCTATTTGCATCCGATAGCGCTCTCTCTAACTCTAAAGTTCTTTGATACGCCTCTTTATCTGTTGCTATTAATTCAGCCAACCTAGCGTTTAGAGATGTTGCTTCATTTGTCTGTGATTCAAGAAGAGCATTGCTTTCTGCTAATGCTGCAGCGGTATCGGTGAGAGTATTTATTTGGATTTGTCTTGCTCTGTCCTCTTCTCCCATCCCATCTAGCACTTGTTGTCTTAAATATGCTTCGTTTTCTAGTTCAGTGTGAGTAAGTTTATATATCTCGTTGAGTTGTGATTGTCTATTGACATTGTCTTCTATTGCTCCTGTGGTACCTTCTAGAGATTCTATTAAATTTTTGTTTGAATTTAAAAATTCAAGCTCTGAATCTGTTAGCCCACCAAGCCCACCCTGCAAAGATATGAATAGTTCTTGCAGACCTTCCGCTGTTGTTGCTAAAGTTACTCCAAGTGTTGCAGCCATGTCTTCAGCTAATTGCTGTTCATTTTTAAAACTATCTTCAAAGCTTTTTATATTGTCTCTGCTATTAGCCATAGCTTCTGCAACAAGCTCTATGCTCTCTAAATAGTTTAGAGCTTCCTCTGCTCCACCCTCAAAAGCATTACCTGTCACTTGACTAAACTCGTCCACTTTGAGCATTTGTTCATCTATCAAATCTACATTTTTAGATAATAGAAGCTCGTAGTTTGTTAGTTCTCTACCGTTCTCATCTAGTACGCCAGACAGTTGATATATAAACGCTGTTGAACTCTCTATGTTGTTGATGTTTCTAACTAGATAGTCGCTGTAGCTTTCTCCACCTCTTAACAGAGAATCGAAATCTGCAAAAGCACCTCTCAGTTTAGCATCGGCGTATGTAGTTGTTCCTGTGATACTATCATAGAGTTCTTGCATAGTTTCAGATGCATCTTGTAGTTCTGCTGTTGAATCAACAACTGATACAGCCCAATCGTTTAGATACCCTTGAATTTCTGTAAAACTCTCTCGGATTGCCGATAAGAATGCTTGATGTCCCTCTTCGCCAAAACCTACTGTTCCAGCTATCGATTGTCCTAATGGTCCTGTATAACTAAATCCTTCTCCAATAACCATTTGTGACATATCAGCCATTATTTCTATAAACTCATCTACATTAGTTCTTAGAAGTTCAGTGTTTATTCTGATATTATTGCCAGACATTTCATAAGGGTTAAGCATATCCTGAGAAGAGTAGTAGTCGATTATAGACTGCCACTGGTCTGAGTTTCTAGTTGTATTTCCTTCTCCAACAGTAGAGGAAAACCTAGCATCAACCCACCCAACTCTTGATATATCGAATACATCTTGAACCCACTCGTTTTTAGCTTGTATGAACTCTACAGCCGCTCGTTCAACGCCTAGTTTTTGAGCTGAACCGTTTTTCTCTATAGCCTCAAGTAGTTCTATCTGTTGGTCTAGTCTATTAATAAAGGCTTCGTTTTCAAGCTCAGCTATTTTAGCTCCAGCCATTTCTGACATAGAGTAAGATGAGCCTCCGCCTCCGCCGCTAGAACCTCCCATTGAAGCCAATATCCCAATGATAGGGAGAGCTTGGGCTGCAACCATCGCACCTAAAGCAATACCTGTGGGCGCTGGTGGAGTTGCTAAAGCACTAGTAATAGCTGTGTAAGCATTTACAATACCTAGTGTTGCTTGAATCGCTTGAAATGCTAAAGCTTCTTTGCTCCCTTTTTCAAACGCACTAGCCATAGCTCCAGCCAACGCACCGTAAGCATTTATTTCTGCTGTCTGTCTGTCTTCGTTTATTTTGCCGTTGGCTAGTTGTAGATTACCCCAAGCTTTTGTCTCTGCTATCTCATCGCCTTTAGCAGCAATAAACTCATCACTATACCTTTGGTTTGCAGCAGCTTCTCGTTTCTGCAAGTTGATATTGTTGTTATGGTAGTTGGTTGCAACCTTAGTTGCATTTGCTATTGCACTTAAGCCTTTGTCTAATCCTGTAGTATCAATGTCTATATGTATCTTTTGGTCTTCTAAGTCTTCAAACAGGTTCTTTATTTCTAAAGTATTTTCTTTGGCTTGTTGCACCTCATCCATATAACGCTTAATAGATTCATCGGCAGTTTGATAAGCACTACCTTGACGCATAAGCACGCCCTCAAGTTGAAGATTTGCTACAGCCAACGATTGTACTTCTTCTCTCTGTTGGATATACGCTTCACTCTGTCTAGTTGAGTAACCCAATAGAGTGTTTGAAGTATCGTATAACGACATATTCAGAGAGATAGATTCAGACTTCACACTGTTTAACGACTGTTCGTTTTGAATCAATGAGTTAGTTACTTCGGCTTGAGTTTTTGTAATCTCTAACTCTAAGTTTGCTTGTTGAATCTTTAGTGCGTTTAAGTTTGTTTTATCTTTGGTTGTAGCTATTAGGTCGTTTAGTTGCTTATGTTCTCTACCTAATGCCTCTAGTCTGTTTTCTTGACTGTTATTATTGAGCCCGTCTATTTGTCTTCTAATAGATAACAGCTCGTTTTCTGTTTTGATACTAGATTGCTGTTGCTGATAGTATTCTTCTAGTATCTTAGTGTTTACTTTGGCGATGTCTGCTTTTATTTTTATTTGTTCTATTTGACTTGCTGTTGCTTTCAGTACTTCTTGAAGCTTGTCTCTTTCGTCTGCTAGAACTTCTATTCTGCTTCTTTTTGTGCCGTTTCGGACTTCTTCTAGCTGTCTTTCAACTTCTAGTAATTCTGCTGTTGCTTTATATATGTCTTCTTGTTCTTTTTTTGCATAGTCAGTCATAGTGGTTATGGCTTTTTGGTATGCAAGTGATGAGGCTTGTATTTCTTTGTTTTTGAGTCCTGATTTTTTATCTATTTCTAATAGTTCATATTTACTTACTATTTCTTTGTTTAAAATTTCTAGTTGTGAAAGTGAGCCACTATTTTGCTTGAATATTTCGTATTCTATTTCTGATTCTAGGTCTCTACTTTCTTTTTGCTCTTTTAATATTTGCCATTGTTTTTTTTGTGCATCCTCTAACGCTTTTTGATTTTTTTCATTCTCTTTTTGTTTTATTTCAGAGATTTCTTTTTGCATATTTTTTATTGCGTTTAGTTCTTGGTCTATTTCTTTTTGCACATCTTTACGAGATTGGTCGTATTCTGCTGTTTTTGGGAGAGCGGATTGTCTTTTTTTTCTTTGCTCTATATCTTTATTTGCTTCTTCTATTTTTTTTGTGAGAGATAGCGTCTCTTCTAATGCTTTATTATTATAAGTGATTGCATCTTTTAATGTGTCTGCATTAACTGGGATTTGAGTTACAAGTTTGCCTAGCTCTGTAGTTACCTTGCCTTTAGCGGCAGAACCGTCTTGTATCTTGCTTAATTTTATCATTTCATCATTTATTAGCATGATAGCTTCTAAGTTTCGCTTATATACTGCGGATTCTTTATCTGCACTTGCTAGTAATTTTGCTCTTGCTGTTATTTGAGCTTCATAAGACTTTAAAACCTTATCCACATCTTCTTTATTAGAATCTTCCGTTAAAGTACCTGATGCTTTTGATATATTTCCTTTTATCCCAGTTGTAAATCTTTCTCCTGATAGTTTTTCGGATATTCTTTGTAATTCATATACTCCTGCAACTACTGCTGCAATGCCAGTTGCCCAAGCAGTGAAAGGATTGGCTAAAGCTAAAGCCTTCATGTTTTGAGCAAGTCCACCCACTGATGCTATATTTTTATTTGTTTTTTCATCAAAAACAGTTGAATAGCCAATAAGTGTTGATAATGCTTCTCCAGCTTTACCATAAGCTCCTATTATGCCTTTTGTTCCGTAGTATGCTGCGGCTGCTACTGCCAAGTCGTCAAGTATTCCTGCAAATTGTTTTGATTTTTCGTAAAAAGTGTTAAAGCCTTCTATTATCTCTTTTTGATTTGAGTTAATACTCTGTGCCATTTCTCTAAATGCTACCGTTAAGTCTTTAAAGACTGGCTCTGACATTGCTTTCATTGCTTGAGACCAAGCATCTTCTAAAGCAAGGATATTTTTAGTGTATGATTCTACATTTTCAAGAGCATCAAATGGTTTGAGCATTTTATCCATAAGCTCTTTTACACCATTTTCTCCTCTTTTTTTTGCTTCATTTATTGCTTGGTTTGCTGCGGATGGACTTCCAAAAATCATAGTTGAGATTAAAGAGTCTGTTGAGACATTCCCTGACATTAAAGAGCGTATCTCCTCACGCACTCTGTCCATTGGCATACCTATTGCACCGGCAATATTGCTCATTCGTTGAGATAATTTAACAGTATTGTTTATAATATCCTCTGTCGTAGAGCCAAAACTATCGCCCATTGATAGGGTTTGCCCGATTGCTTGTTGGAAGATTTCAGTAAGTTGAGGAAAAGTAGCATATGTTTTAATGGATGCAAGTCGTAGCTTTTCCATCGTGTCTTTTGCTACATTTTGCCCCATGGCAAATTTTTGATAGCTATCTACTACTGTACCATTTGAGGTAACCATTTGTGTGTTTGCGGATAGAAGTGCAGCAATACCTGATGTATTGTCTTCCATCATCTTGTTTACTTCTATACCTTTTCCAAGCGTTACATCATATGCTGTTTTTAGTGTATATAAAACTAATGCTGCTGTTTCTATTTGTCTTATATGTCTTACAAATGAATTTGTAACTGACTCTGTACTTTTAGAATGGTTTATTGCTGCTAGTTCTGCTTCTTTAAGGTTTTGTTTTTCTTTATCTAGCCCTGCACTGTATTGTTTCTGGTCTATTGCACCTATTGAGTGTTGGTGGTTTAATCTCTCTACTGCTTTGTTGTATGCGTTTGTAGCGGCTGTGTTTTCGTATAGTTGAGAGTATAGTTTTTTTTCTTGTTCTTTTAGTGCTGTTTCTGCTAATGTTAGTTTTTCTGTGGCTATTTCTGCATCTTTTGAACTTTTCTCTAATGAAGAGTAGTAGCTCTTTATGTCTGCTGTACTCCAAGCTTCTTTTGAAGTTGGTGATGGTGTTTTTTGTTGGAATTGTGCTTTTGCTAATTCTTGATTTACTACTATCAGTTGCTTTTGTGCTAATGTTAGTTTCTTAGTGGCTTCTTCTTCTTTTTCTAGCTTAGTTATTTTTTTACCGATGCCTTCTGATTCTTTCTCTCTATGTGCAATCTCGCCTCTTTTTTCAGATAATACTCCTCTTTGTACTTGAAGTAGGTTTTTTGTTGTTTGTAATTCTAAGCTTTTATTTTGGATAAGGTCTTTTGTTGTAGCTACTATTCCCTTATCTACATCCATACTTTGTTTTTTACTTGCTATGTCTTTTTCTAGTGTGGCAATGCTTGTTTTTAATGTAGATATTCTTTCATTTATTAGTATTTTTCCAGCTTCGTCTGCTTTGTTTAATGCCTTTTGCTCTGTGGCTAATGCTTTTGTTTCTATTGCTAATTTTGATAATTCTTGTTTATATTCGCTTGTTGATTTGCTTAAAGATGCACTTTCACTTATTAATCTCTTTTTTGTTTCAAGCAATGATGATTCAGCTTCATTTACAGTATTTACTGATGAATTCATTTCTTTGTAAGTATCGTTATAATACTTCTTCATTTGCTCTAGTTGTGTTTTTAGGTTTTTATCATCAAGCTTTAGGACTGTTGTTATTGAAGCTGGCATAGTAGCTCACTTTTAAGAATATTGTTGCTGTATTATAGCATAAACATCTAAGAGGCTATTGTCTAGCCTCTGCGTCTCTATAGTTTTTTTCTAGCAGTTTTTGCTCATACTTTTTGAAGAATGGGAGGTATCTTTGTAGTTCTATGTTGTAGTCTCTTTTGCCAATTTCGCCTATAGTCCATTGGTCTAAGCCTACTATGTGAGAACTCATACCACCTACTCTTATAGCGTATTTTTCCATCTCTCTAAAGAAATTAAATAGCTTAATGGCTAAACTAGAAACTTTAGGCGGAAAATAGGCATCTATCCTTCTTTGTATGCCGTCTTCTATTAGTTCTTTTGGGGTAATGCCGTGAGCATAGATTATCTTTCTCTGCTCAATGTGATTTTCATCAAACCACCAATCTATCAGTTTCCCAGCGACCTGCCGAGTGAACTTAGATTTGCATCAATAGCTGAAGCATATACCATTGAGATAACTAGCACTCTTTCCCAATCAGTTAGTATTGTAGCATCTATTCCCGCTATCTCAAAAGCTTTGTTTTCTGTTGATTTGGTGGTTTTTCCGATTTCTTCTACTGTCTTAGTTTTTTCTTTGTCTGTCTTTGCAGTTTTTAGTTTTTCTCTAAGTTCTGCATCTTTTTTACCAAGCTTCATTAGTTCGTCAACTTCTATGAAATTTGGTAGTTGACAGTTCTCTGTATTTGGAGTGGACTTATAAGAGCCATCTCCTTTTTTAATAGAAGTTATTCTTTGCTCAACAGCATATAAAAAGTCGCCTACTTCTTTTGCTGTATATTTTGAAATCAACTCATCTTTGTTGAATAATGCAAGAGCAAGTTCCATTTTGTCTTTTTTGAGAGCATCAAAGATGTCTGGCTCCGCTATTGGGGTGTCGCCTAGTTTATCTAACTTTTCTTGTAACTCTTTGCTAAGTTTTGACTCTACTGCTAAAGCATCTAAAAAATGAGATATTTTTGATTGATACCCCTTTTCTATGAGCATATTTACTTTATCTTGGATTTCCATGTTTTTTTTCCTTGTTTTTTGGATTTATAATTGTAGCATATTTTTATAAGGAGAGAGGAGTCCTGTTATTTGTTTGCAGGGCTTAATGGAAACAGGGGAAAACCACCAAGCCCGCTACGATTAGTAATCAGTTTCTGAATACACCGTGTAAGATATTGTTTTTGTAACATTATCGCCACTTGCTGTAAGTGGAATTGTTAAATAAGCTGGTTCGTTTGTTGAGAAATCTGGGTCAACTCTATCTTTTTCAACATAATTAAATGTGAAGTGAGCGATGTCGCCATTGATTTTTCCAAAAAGTGCTTTAACTACTGCTGAATCGTTATTGTATGCAGATAGGTATTGCTCTTTTGTAAACTTCAAGCTGATTTCGCCCTCTACTGTCATCTGTGGAATGTTTGAAACTTTTATATTTTGAGCAACAGCATCAACTAAGGCAACATTTCTATTTACCATCATTCTAAAGCTTCTGCCATTTACTGGCTCTACTCCGCCTACTTGTACCATCAAATCATCATATTTAAATGGTAATTCTTGCAGCGTTTGAGATGTGTAGCCAACTGCATCTTTTATTGATGCAAATGCAGTATCGACAACATTATCTGTTCCGCTCATTGCAACCACTGGAAGAGAATATTTATGAATAATGGTTCCACTTGCTTTCGAGATTTCATAAGAGTTTAAGAAGTTCCCTCCAAATCTCTTTTTAAATGTAGAAGCACTTCCACACCCTGCATCTGCACTAAACTCAGCACCGAATGTTTTTAGACATGGCTCTGACTCACCTACATACTTTTTAAGCTTGTTTCTAACTATCCATGTTACGGTTCCGTCAACGATAGTATCTCCGCTTGATAAACCTACCATGCTTGGTATTGTTGCTCCTGATGTTCCGCCTACTTTACATACTAAGTCGTGGATTCCGTCAGTATGAGCTAGAATATCTCCAACTAAAGTATATGGATTAAATGGAGCGTACAGAGTTAGTGTTACCCAAGCTTCTGCAGTAACATTTGTCTTAGTGGCATCCCCTAGAACATGAGTTACAACAAAAGGCATAATATCTCCCATTGTTTTACACTCAATATTTCCTGCGAAGTCTGAACTTCCTCTATCTTTTTTACTTGCTTGACCGCCCGCACTAAGCGTTGGGTTTGTCTCTGTTTTTTGTGTATCTTTAAGTGTACAGTTAATCACACCACTAACTACTAAACCTTTTGGGTTTGCTGGTATTGTGTTTTCTGTTGTTTCTTTATAAACTACTAAATCCGTGAACTGAAAGTTTGTTTCATTTGCCATTGTTTTTTCCTTTTAAAGTGAATCTAGTTTACCGAACATGATAAACATACTTGCTTGAACATCATCTGCATAACCGATTTCTGATATTGCTATGCTTGTTTTTAGCACATTTATATCTTGCCCGTTTATTCCGCATCCGTTCGCCTCTTTTTTAAGAATCTCTTTTGCTTTCATTGCCAAAAGTTCTACTTTATCCGTTGAATCCCAAACTACTACTCCTGCATCTGTTGCTGAATCTTCACTCGACTGTATGGCTATTGCTACTGGGATTACCCAAGTTTCGTTCCATCCTTGTGTCATGTCGTCTTGCTCGTAGGTGTCGTTGTATGTAGTTAGAAATGGAAGTATCTCATGTTGATTGTCATTAATAGGTGCTGACCGGTAAAAGCTTAAAGTTGAGCCGATTGTGGTTGTACAAAAAGCTTGGTATTCAGCACTGTTTTTAAGAGTGTCTGTTATCCATTTTTTTATAATTCCTTGTGTCATCATGCCGTTCTTACCTCTTTTGTATATACCGTTGCTCTATTAACTTGCTTGTGTATCATCTGCTCAAGCTTATTTGTCATAATATCTTCTATTTGACCTTTTGCTGATGCGTACCCTTTCTCCATGAAGTTTTGCTTTCTAAATTTTGCTTTTTCAAATATTTTTGCTTCTAGTGGGTTTTTGTATATTTTTTTGTAATCGGGATTTATCTCAGCATCTCCGCTGTTCAATTTCTGCAATATCGCATACGAGTATTTTGTTACTGCCCCTACTTTTTTTTGTACTCCCACTACTTTTCCATCTCTCCAAGTTTTTGGATGTAGGTCTTTATGTTTTCCACCTACTACCATTGTCATTGATGATTGCATAAGATTTGATGTAATAAAGCTTGACATACTTGAAGGGTCTGCCATTCCACCTTTATTTTCGTGTGAAATTCTTTGCCCTAAAACCTGTTGAACTTTTTTTCTACCTCTGTTTACTATAACTAATTTTCCTTTATCATAGTATCTTGAAATAGGAGTTCGTGAAGCTCTCATCGCTGCTCTTTGCGATTCTCTAAGTTTTGTACCAGCATGGTCTAGTGCGTCAAGTCCTTGCCCGTAGTTAGCTTTTGCTATCTCATCTAGCATTGACTCTGCACCGCTAAAGATTGTTATCTTAAGAGACATTTTTAGCCTTTGTTTGGTTTCCCATTATGTCGTGATATTCTTCCAAATACATTCCATAATGTTCCTAGCTTGGTATATCTTTGAACTTTGTATGTTTCTCCATCGTAAGAAACTAAATCGTTTACGGCTGGCTTTACACTCAACTTTAAAGCTGAAAAAACTTGATAATCTTCAAGTTTATCTTTTTCTTGTTGATTGAATTGCCCTCCGCCTATGAGTGCGTTTATTGTGACTGAGACATCATCACTTGAGCGAGTATAAGTTATAATTCTGTTTGGAGTAACATTTGTGTTTGCTATCCAATCTTCCCTTATTCCATCTCTATACTCTCTAAATCCCATGTTATTCTACTTCTTCAGCTTTTTCTTTTTTTGACTTTTGTTTTGCTTCTACAATTGCTTCTGGCTCTGTATTTTTTACATAGCCCTCTTGTGATAGCTTTTCAAACAATGAATCTGAAACACTTATAGTTGAGCCTTCTTCATAAGCAATACTAAAAAGCTCTAGTTTCTTTGATAATGTAATTTTATTCGCCATCTTCAAAGCCTTCTGGTACTTGACCTTTTGGAAGAGTAATTGCTACTCTTACATAACCTACTAAAGTTTCTATTTGTGCTTTAAGTTCTGCAATCTCTGCATCTTTATTATTTGCTGAGATGCCGTGCTTTTTTTCATCATACTTTTCTACAAGACCTAAATCAAATAGTTTTTTTTCTGATGCTTCGTCTATATCAACGACTGTATTTCCATTAAGTGGTTGTCTCTTAGAATCAATGCAGTCTTTAATTACTTTTACTTTCATTTTTTTCCTTTGTGTTTAGACTAGCTTTACGCTAGTCTTGTTCCGCTTATAAGAACTTCTGGACGGGTACAATAGAATAATGGATATGAATATAACTCTGTTGACATCCAAGCCTCTCTATCTCTATCTGGAATAGAAATAGCATATCTTCTTCTTCCCGGAGTATTGATATATGGACCAAACTCTGCACATCCTAGACCATGCTTAAATAATCCTCTTGCTCTTGGAAAAAATCTTACTTCATCTGTTGGAATTGCTACTGCTGATTCTGATTGAGAACCTCTATAGTTTATCCAAGTTATGTTCCCGAAAGATACTTTGTTATATGCAACTCCGTATTCATCTACAAGTCTTTGTGCTTCTACTGGGTTTTGTGTATTTCCAGTATATGCTTCATGTGCGATAAGTGCATCAAAAAATGCGTCACCAGTTAAAGCTACAATTTCTGTTATTGCTAAACCTTTTGCATTGTCAACTACATGTCTTTGCACTTTTTTTACATTTGCTTTTACTTGCGCAACTGTTGCTGCTGCAAAATTAAATGCGATTGGAGTTGCAGGAGTAATGCCCCAGAATGTAAACCAGTTATTAAGAACTGTTGAGCCATCTGCATCTACTACAATTCCTTGTATTGCACCCAGTCTCATGTTCTCTTCGGTTAGAGATAAATCCCCTTCTGTTTGCATGATTCCTTCTGCTACTAGGTCTTGTACTTGCATAAGTTCTGTTGCTGAACCAAATGCACGAATATTTTGAACTTCTGTTGCATATACTGTTGATGCTTTACCGATGCGGTGTGTTTCAACATTTCTAATGTCTCTTCGTTTTCTTTCCGCCTCCGTTAGTGGTGCTCCTCTTAGCGATACTGGAACAAGTTGATTTGTACCCTCTTTTTTCTCAAGAGCGATAAATGTTGTTCTTGATGGTTGAGGCTCAAATAATCCCATATCTCCAAGCAGTGTTGGTTGAAAATCCATTTTTTCTATGGCTTCTACTAACTCTACTTCACTAAATGCGTCTGCCTTAAATACATCTGCCATTAACATATAACTACCTCCTTATCTATTGTCTAGGACAATGCCTAGTGTTTTTAATCCTGCATTTGCAACTAAAATTGCCGCTGCATCTGCCCCTGCTGAGTATGTAAGGCTTGAACCTCTTACTACAGTATCTCTTACTACTACTACAACTTTAGTATCTGCTAATGTTGCATCTACATTGTCATATAAAATACCAGAGACTGTTTCACTTCCATCTGCTGCTAAAGGAGCATATCTAGTTACTTTACCACTTAATGTAATTTTACCTAGTAGCGTTCCTGCTTCTAGATTTTGTCCTGTAATAAGTGTTGCTGTTTCTCTTCCTCTAAGACCATTTGCCTCAGATACAAGAAATTCTGCTGTGTTCTTTCCTTCTGTTAATACTGCCATGTATTTCTCCTATGACTTTTTGCTGAATCTGTCGCCCCAAGAATTAACCTTGGTTTCACTTCCGCTTTGTGGCGATGCACCACTTCCATTGCTCATTGCTCTAAGAGCTATAAGACTTGCCTTGTCCGCTGTTTCTGCACCCAACATTTCTACTGCTGTTTCTACTGTTAGGTTACATGAAAATGCTTCTCTTACCCGTGTAACAACTTCTTGTTCATAAGAAGTTTTACTTGCTATTGCCTCAGACAACTTAGTATCAATCTCTGCTTTTAATGCTTCGATTTCCACATTTTTAAGTTCTAAGGTCTCTACTTGAGTCTCTAATGTTTTAAGTTGCGTGCTTAAAACCTCTTTTTCTGCAAGCAGAGCGTTAAAGTTTTCTTGCGATAACTCCATTGGCATACCTCTATGTGAATTTACTATTTTTGCGTCATCTGGCATAGCTGCCAGCCCCACTCTTGCATTTGGGATTGCAGGTACTGTAACTACAGAGCATTCTGTTATTTCCCATTTTGTAGCTCTATATGTTTTTTTACCGTCTATGTCGCTTTCTAATATTTTTTCTATTATATTTATGCCTACTGAAAAAGTTTGCATAAATCCTCGTGCAATTTTTCCAAATATCTCCATTGCCTTTGGGTCTTCGCTATCGAATCTTGCTAATCCTTTTAGTTTTCTATTCTCAAGCCTTACATTTTCCCATATACCGTGTGGCAAATCTTCAGTCTCATGCTGTAGAAGAACAGGCATAATGTCTTTACGAGTTAAAACAACTGCTCCTTCTGAGTGGTCAAGGATAAGGTCGTACATTCCATCTTCATAGCTAAATCTTAAAACTTTTGATTCGTCTGACATTATTACAGAAACTGTTTTATTTTCTAAATCAATTCCCTTTGAATCTATATAGCATTGTGAGCCTATTTTGCATTCTGCCATGTCATCTCCTATGAATTTATTTCCATATTATAGCTAATTTTATATGTAAGTTGTTTGTCTTCTAACATTACAACTTACCTGCATTTATAAAAAATGTATCTAAGTCTATATCAAGCAACGGTGTCATTTCATTAATCATCTGGTTATCCCTTTTTGTTATTAGGTCTGTTTTAAACATCCTACACCTCTGGAGCTAAAGGAAGTGTAGTTATAAACTCTTCATCTGTTATAGTTCCAGCTATTATACTTGCTTGGTTGGCTCTTGCAGTTGCCCACATACTATTCTGCCACTTGATTAGTGTGCTACACTGAGTTGATAACGGATAGTCTTCATCATCTTTGTATATAGCCATATTGTAGATAGAGTCAAAGGCTACTCCATACTTAGTGTTAAAGCTATCCACAACATCTTTAATAGTGTTCTTGATGTATGTTTCACCCTCTTGAATCTTAGCGGCTATAAGCTCTCTTTGTGACTGTTCTACATCTTTGTCTATAATCGTGTAAGTAGCAGTTACAACTAATCCGTTAAGTTCCCAGCTTGTCGGCTCTGCGCTTCTGTTTTGGGTAGTTATATCGTATTGCTCTCCGACTACTTCACATCTGTAGAAGTCATGTTCTGCCCTCGCTTCATCTGTTAGAAGATGAAACCCACCCACTCCACCAAAACGACTTGACATATTTGTTCTATACCATTGGCTATTTTTTCTGTAAGCGTACATTCTCGACATCCTTGAGATTTAGTTTATTTAGTGAGTGTTCATATTTTCGCTTATTGGCATCCTCTAACAGCCCCTCGAAGCTTGTATCTCCGAAAGGGTTAAAGTCTGATTTGCAACTGCTTACTAACTCATTTGCTTGTTGCAATGTTAGAGTTTCAGGCATCATAGTACACCCTCAAATGCTCTCGGGTAATACGCTACACCAATCCCAGTACTTGGCGGCATTGTTGCTGGATTTGTTAGTTTTGTAAATGTATCTCCACTTCTTTTATATATAGCTAGGTATGGAGATGAGGCATGTGCTACTGCCATATAAACACCGTCTGCGCTGAGTGCTACACCATACC
>SXGU01409024.1_pt1 | contig 15695 bp, 10 predicted proteins | sample 3174531 | NCBI WGS metagenome assembly SXGU01 (sample SAMN11356863, study PRJNA531348) | freshwater metagenome | isolation source: freshwater sample F1-140 | place: China: Fuxian Lake, Yuxi | collected 2017-12-25
CGTCACCGATGCGAGCCTCGAAAAGTCGCTGAAGTTCTATCGGCAAGGGCGTAAAGATGCGAACTTCGAGGCGGGAATCGAAATGGCCGTGAGCGCCGTGCTGGTCAATCCCCAACTCCTGTTCCGTGTCGAGCAAGACCCGAAAGACATCGCTGCAAAAACCGCCTATCGCGTCAGCGACATCGATCTCGCGTCACGGCTATCGTTCTTCCTCTGGAGCAGCATCCCGGACGACGAGCTTCTCGATCTGGCCGCGCGCAACGAACTCCGCAAGCCCGAGGTGTTCGAGAAACAGGTGCGGCGCCTGCTGGCGGATGAACGCTCACGTAACCTCGCGACCAATTTTGCCGCGCAGTGGCTGCACCTGCGCAATTTGGATGCGATCACGCCGGACCTGCGTTTGTTCCCTGACTTCGACGACAATTTGCGCAAGGCGTTCCGCCAGGAAACGGAGCTTTTCGTCGATAGCGTGTTCCGCGCCGATCGCAATGTGCTCGATCTGCTCAAGTCGGACTACACGTTTCTAAACGAACGCCTCGCCAAGCATTACGGCATCCCCCATGTATATGGCAATCGCTTCCGCCGCGTCGCGCTCGGCGCCGACCGGCAACGCGGCGGCCTCTTGCGTCACGGCAGCATTCTGACCGTCACTTCTTACGCCACACGCACCTCGCCGGTGATTCGCGGCAAGTGGATCCTCGAGAACTTCCTCGGCACACCGCCGCCCCCGCCGCCGGCCAACGTGCCATCGCTCCAAGACAATACCGTGGCGGCGAATCTGCCTATCCGCGCGCGCCTGGCCGAGCACCGCGCCAATGCCGCCTGCGCGAGTTGCCATCGTCTGATCGATCCGGTCGGCTTTTCGTTGGAACAATTCGACGCGGTGGGCCGTTGGCGAAATAGGGACGAGGGGCTACCGGTCGATGCCGGCGGCGGACTCCCCGACGGCAACCAGTTCGAAGGCGTTGCCGGCCTTGAGACGGCAATCTTGCAGCGGCCGGAGTTATTCGCCCGCACGCTGACCGAAAAACTATTCATCTTCGCGCTGGGTCGCGCGCCGGAAGAAGCTGACGCGCCGGCCATCCGCAAAATCGTCCGTGATGCGCAAGCGAACAACTACCGCTTCTCGGCACTGATCATGAGTCTCACGACCAGCCCGCCCTTTCAGATGAGGATGTCGCAATGATTGTTGTCAAAAAGGCGTTGTCGAGGCGGACCTTTCTGCGCGGCGCGGGAACCGTGCTGGCACTGCCCCTCCTGGATGCCATGGTCCCCGCGCTGACCGCGCAGGCCCAAACGCCGGCTGCTCCCGAACGTCTGCGCCGCCTCGGCTATGTCTACATGCCGATGGGCTGCGATGTGACGCGCTGGACCCCGCCCGGCGGCGAGCGGCTCGACGAGCTTTCGTCCACGCTGGCTCCGCTGACGCCCGTCAAGCAGCATGTCACGGTCATCAGCAATATGGAGCTGCGCAACGCCTACCCCGGTACGCATGCGACCTCCAACTCCGCGTTCTTGAGCGCCGCGCGGGCCCGGCTCACGGAGAGCGCGGACTACTACCTGGGCACCACCGCCGATCAGATCGCCGCCCGGCAAATCGGGGGGAGCACGCAGCTACCCTCGCTCGAATTGTCGATGGACCTGATGACGCTCGCCGGCCAATGCGACAACGGCTACGCCTGCGTCTACCAGAACAATCTGTCGTGGTCATCGCCGACCACGCCGTTGCCGAGCGAGGCCCATCCGCGCATCGTCTTCGAGCGGCTCTTCGGCGACGGCGCCACCACCGCGGAACGCCGCGCCGCCTTGAGGAGCCGGGCCAGCCTGCTCGATTCCGTGCTGGAAGAATTTGCCACGCTCAACAATCAGCTCGGGCCCGCCGATCGCGTCCGCGTCGCGCAATATCTGGACACGATCCGCGAGGTGGAACGCCGCATTCAGCGCGCCGAAGCCAGTGCGACCGCCAATCCGGTGCGCGACCTCGAACGTCCCGCCGGCGTGCCGTCCTCGTATGCCGACCACGCCCGCTTGATGTTCGACTTGCAGGTACTCGCCTTCCAGGCTGATATCACGCGCGTCATCACCTTCCAATTAGCGCGCGAGACGAGCAACCGCACCTATCCGGAGATCGGCGTTTCCGACCCGCATCATCCCCTGTCCCATCACGGCAACGATCCCCGTAAGGTCGAGAAGATCGCCGCCATCAATCGCTTCCACGTCTCGCTATTCGCGGAGTTCCTCGCGAAGCTACGTGACACGCGCGAAGGCAACGGCACACTGCTAGACCATTCGCTCCTTCTGTACGGCAGCGGCATGGGCAATCCCAATGTCCACGACCACGACAATCTGCCGATCCTCGTCGCCGGCGGCGCCGCCGGCCGCATGCGCGGCGGTCGTCATCTCCGCTTCGCCCGTCCGACGCCGTTGGCCAACCTTCACTTGACGCTGCTCGACAAGGTAGGCGTGCGGCTCGAGTCGTTCGCGGATAGCCGCGGCAAGGTGGATGAGCTGTTTGAACCAGTGCGGATGTAGAAGCCAACGTCTCGTTCGACGGGCTTTGCACAAGAACTCGTCAGGTCGGTCGGTGTGATGGATCCAAGGCGGCGCACCAGCATGGGTCATTTGGCCGCCACGAACGAGAGCAATTTTCCCGTTGGCCGATCGCCTTACTTGCTGGGCGGCGCCGCGAGCAGTTTGCGAACGAGCGCCGATTGTTGGTCGCTGAGGACTTGCGAACACGCCAGACCGTTGCCGAACGTCCCGTATTGATTGAACTGCCAGACGACTTTCTTGGCGCGCGTGATTTCAAAGATCTGCGGGCTCTTTTCGCCGGCGTGGCAATTGCCGACGATGAAGTTGCCGTTATCGAGTTCGGTCAGGAAGGTTGTCCACTTGAGCGTGATCTTCGTGTCCGGGACAGAGTCCTTGATTTCCCACACGACCTTGCCGGCGCCGGTGACTTCGACGACGCTCGCGCCGCCGCCCGAAGCGATCAGCGTGTTGCCGTTGCGCAGGCGAATGGCGCCGTAGACGCGCGTCTTGATCGCGTGTTCCCAGACCACTTCACTCTTGGCGTTATACTCGGTGACGACGCCGGGGTTCTCGGCACAGACCAGGTAATTGCCGTTGTCCAATTTCCGCGCCATGCGCGTGTTCTGTGTGCCGCCGGGCTTGAGCTTGATCTCGGCGTGGATTTTCCCGTCCTTGTCCACTTCGATGATGCGGCCGACGCCGCTCTCGGCGATCATCGTCAGTCCATTGGGCAAACGCCGAAAAGCGTGCACGTCGACGCGTTTGCCTTTGTTGCCGTTCATCGTGCTTGAGTCGTAGGTCCAGACGACCTTCTTGTCGAGGGTCATCTCGATGATCGAAGTCCAGTTGTCATGAAACAGGAGATTGCCGTTGTCCAGGAGTTGGATGTCGTGATGCCCGGCGTGCCCGGTCTTGGGTCCGGCGGTTTTGTGGGACCAGAGGACTTTGCCGTCCGCATCGCAGATCGCGACGATATTCTTGCCGTAGGACGCACTGGCCAGGACCAGCCGTTCCGCGTTGGCCTGGGTGCAGGTGATCGCGAATACGAAGAAAGCGACGAGGATGCGTGCGCGGCTTGTCATAAGTGGTCTCCCACGGCTAGCGTTGGCGAAGGGGCGTATCTCGACGCTGCATTAGATTCTACGTCGCGAATCAAGTTCAGACACCTGGCAAATAGTGGCCCAAGCAATGGTCATGCCATAACGTACCATCCAGAGGCGATGTCTCGCACGGACGCCTATGGTGCATCGGCGCATGAACCGCCAAAGACAGGGGATGACAACCATGCACGCGTTGACGCTATTCCTCGTCGGAGCCCTTTCGAACAACCTCACCGCGGCCAACGGTGGCGCGGCGAACACCTGGACGAAGCTCGACAAGGCCGCCATCGCCGGTCGTCGCTGGGATGTACCGCTCGGCTACGCGCCGGAGCTCAAGCGTTTCATCATTCTGGGGGGACGCAGCACCTATGCCGACTATCGCAAGCCGCGCTCCTATGACGTGCTGACACTTCATCCGGACGACAAGACGTGGGAGAACGCCTTCCCGCCGCAGAAGGAATGGGGCCCGAAGGTCGGCGCCTGCACCGCGCCGGCGTGGAAGGGCGAAGTCTGGGGCTTCCGCGATCTCGAAGGCAACGTGCGGCCCAACTGGACCGTGTATGGTACGTTCTCGCTCGGCCAGAAGTACGACTACGATCATGACACCAAGGCGTTCTACTTCTACGCGGGCGGGTCTACCTTCAAATATGAGCCGGCAGAACGCAGGTGGACCGATCTCAATCCACCGACGCATCCCGAGAAAGATCTGGGCGGGGTCTTGCTCTGGAGCTCGATGGTCTATGATCGCCACAACCGGCAGTTCGTTCTCTTCGGCGGCGGCAACGTGCAAAGCCAGCGCGGCGATCCCGGCACGTGGACGTATTCTCCGGCCAAGAATACATGGACGCCGCTGAACCTCAAGAAGGAGCCGCCCCAGCGCGCCAACGCGCGGCTCGCCTACGATCCCGACGCCAAGAAGATCGTCCTGTTCGGCGGCGACCAACTCGATCAGCTTTTGTCGGACACCTGGCTTCTCGACGTTGTCAAGCAAGAATGGCATGAAGTGAAGCCCGAAGTTGCGCCTGTGCCGCGCGGCGGGCATGCGCTGCTGTGGCTGCCCAAAGCCAAGAAGATCCTGCTCGTAGGCGGTTATACCTACACGTCCGCGACCGGGTATGGCGCATCGCTCTATCAGCGCTTGCCGCTCGAAATGTGGACCTATGACGCGGCGGCGAATCGCTGGCAATACCTCTCCCTGTCCAACGCCAAGGACGGCCCCGATCCGCCGGCGAATTTTTTCACCAGCGCCGCCGTCGATTCCGCTGACAACGTGCTGCTGCTGGGCCAATCGGGCGCCTGGGTGTGCCCGGTTGACGCGACGAAAGCCTATGTGGACGCCGCTGCGAAACACGGCGGCAAGCCCGGCGCGATCGTGCGCCGCGGCGGTTCGCACGATCCCGCCTGGTATGCCGAGGACGTGCCGCCCGCCGATCCTGCCAAAGTCGAGGCGGAGTTGAAGGACCTGCCCGCCAACGAGTGGAGGATTCGGCCCACGCCGAAGCGGCCGCTGATGAACATGGACTGGGGGTCCGCGGTCTTCGCGCCGGAACTCGACCTGCTCGTGCGTTTCTCCGGCGGACACTCGGCATACAGCGGCACGGCGCCGATCGTCTATGATGTCAAGACTGACCGCTACTCGATCCCGTTCGCGCCGGAGTATCCGCTCGAATACGTCTACTCGAACGATCAAGTCCGCGGCGAATGGAGCTTCAAGCAGAATCCCTGGATGACCGGGCACACCTACAAATCGACGGGCTACGATCCGAACCACCGAGCGTTCGTCTTCGCGCCGCACGACTACACCTATTTCTTCGATCCGAAGAAGTCGCAGTGGTCGCGCGGGCCGGAGCGTAATCCGTATCAGGCGAATTTCTATGTCGTGACGGTCTGCGCGACGCCCAAGGGCGCCGTCGTCTGGGCGAATCAACGTCAAGGCGGCGCGCCAGGCTTGTGGCGCCTTGATGCGGCGCGCGTCTGGCAGCCGCTTCCCTTGAAAGGCGAGATGCCGCAGACCAGCGCCGACCATCACGGCATGGCGTATGATTCGCGGCGCGATCGCCTGCTGCTCTTCAGCGATCTCGGCAAAAACAAGGGCGACGTGCTGGAATACGACTTCAAGACCGGCGCGACGCGCTGGCTGAACGCGCTCGGCAAGGACCAGGCGCTCTCCGCATCACGCGAAACGATCTACCTTCCGGAACAAGACGCCGTCCTGATCGGCGCGCACAACCCCGGCGGATCGCTCTGGCTCATGTACGACTGCGCCGCCAACGCCTGGGTCGGTCTTGACCTTAAAGGCGCTGATCCCATCGGCAAGAAAGCATTCAACAACTCGATGGGCCTGACCTACGATCCGCATCGCCGTCTCGTTTTTGCCGTCGGACAGTACAGCCACGTGCACGTGCTACGGCTCGATGCGAAGACGGCGCAACGAAAAATCATCGATTAGCTTTCAACCCTCCCGCCGGAGACGATTCCATGAAACCCATCCTCCTTTCCGTGCTGGCGTCCGCACTGCTCGCAGCCGCATCCCATGGCCAGCCTCCCGCCGCGCTCAAAATTCACTTGATCGGCGTCGGCGAATACGAGGCGGCCAAATCGATGGCTGAATTCAAGAAGCACCTTGAACAGACCTATCGCGTCGAATGCACCGCGTCGCTGGGGGGCAACAGCAAGACGCTCGACAACCTCGATGCCCTCAAGTCGGCCGACTTGCTCCTTATTTTTGCGCGCCGCTTGAACCTTCCCGACGAACAGATGATGATCCTCCGCCAGCATTGGGAGAAGGGCAAACCGATCGTGGCGATGCGGACCTCCAGCCATGCCTTTCAACCGGCCGATAACGAAATCTTTGACAAGAAGGTGCTGGGCGGCGACTACAAAGGCTCCGGCAGCTACACGACGCCGTTCAAGGCCATTACCGTCAAGGGGCAGGCCGAGCATCCGGTCCTCAAGAAGGTGGGCCCCATCACCTCGCGCGGCTACTACGGCAATGGCAAGCTCGCCGAGGACGCACTCGTCCTGCAAATTGTCGATTCGGAGCGAAAGACGCCGCAGCCCGTGACGTGGACCCACACCTACAAGGGGGGGCGGACGGTCTACACTTCGATGGGCACTCCTGAAGACTTTCAGAACGAGGATTTTCGCCAACTGCTCGTGAATGCAATTTTCTGGACCACCCGTCGCGAGCCGGAAACACGGGCAATCAGAAGCAAGACGGCCACGGGTCCCGCCATCGGCACTCAGGGAATGATCAGCTCCGCGCACCCGCTGGCGACGCAGGCCGGGCTGGAGATTCTTGAAGCGGGCGGCAATGCCTTCGATGCCGCCGTCGCGGTTTCGGCTACGCTCAACGTCGTCGAGCCGATGATGTCCGGCATGGGCGGCTTCGGGGTCGCGCTCATCCACGACGCAGACAAGGGCGTGACGCGCTGTCTCGATGCGAGCGGCCGATTTCCCGCCGCGACCGATGCCGATGTCCTTCGCGCTTCGACGCCGAATTACCTCGACAACCGCAAGGGCGCGAAGTCGGTCTCGACGCCGGGTAACGTCAACGCCTGGGAGACACTTGCCAAGGAGCACGGCAAGCTGTCGTGGCCGCGCCTGCTCGCTCCCGCCATCAAGCTGGCGGACGACGGCTTCATTATCAGCGCTCACACGGCCAGGCACATCCAGAGCGAGTTCCCCGTTTTCCCCGAACATGCCAAGACGTACTACGGCAACAACAGCAAGCCGCTGCAGGCCGGCGACAGGCTGGTGCAGAAGGACCTCGCCCGTTCGCTCCGGCTGCTGGCCGCCCAGGGTGCCAAGGCGATTCACGGCGGCGAGCTCGGCGAAGCGATCGACAAGGAGATGCGGCGGGCCGGCGGTTTCCTCACGCTCGATGATCTCAAGAAGAATCGCGCGGAATGGTGGGATCCCATCAGCATCGACTATCGCGGCCATAAAGTCGTCGCGAGTCCGCTGCCGAACAACGCCTGGAACGGTCTCTTGCGGCTCGGCATCATGAGCCGCTTCGACCTGGCGAAGATGGGCCATAACAGCCCGGCCTATCTGCACACGTTCGCGGAGGCGACCAAGCTCGCCTACCAGGCGCGATTGCAATATGCCGGCGACCGCGACAGCCCGCCGCCGTTCGACCGCTTGCTGTCGGAGAAGCACTGGGCACTTGAGGCTGCCAGGATCAAGCCGGACAAAGCTCTTCTCCCCTTTCCTTCCGGGAGAGGGGCCGGAGGTGAGGGCGAATACACGACGCATTTCGTCATCGCCGACGCGCAAGGCAACGTCGTCACGTCAACGCAAACCCTCGGAATGTTGTTCGGCAGCAAAGTGATGGCCCCCGGCACCGGCATCTGGCTCAACAACTCGATGCAATACTGCACCTTTGAGCCGAAGGGCAATCCGCTGGACGCGCTCCCCGGACGCCGCAAGCTGGCCGGCTTCTGCCCGATGCTCGTCTTGCGCGACGGCAAACCTTGGCTTGCCCTCGGTTCGCCCGGCGGCCACACCATCGTGCAGACGGTCCCGCAATTGGTCATGAACCTGATCGATTTCAAGATGGACGTGCAACAGGCGATCGCCGTCCCGCGTTTGAGTTTCGTCGATCCGAACATCACTGCGGTGGACGAAGGCGTCCCGGAAAACGTGCGCAAGCAACTCTCGGCCCTGGGCCACAACGTACAGGTGCGCCGCCTCGGCAACGCCCACGGCCTCACAATTGAGTACGACACGAAGGGCCGACCGCAGCGCTTCACCGGCGGCGCCGACCCACGCGGCGAAGGCGCGGCGATGGGACGGTGACGGCCACTATTCCGCGTTCGTCACTTCGCAAACACCCGGTTGAATGAGCCCGCCTTCTTTTTGGGCAAATGTCACTTCTTCCTGAATAGCCCCTTCGGAATCATGCCATGCACGCCCAGGGTTCCGTCCACGAGCTGCGTGATCGAGAAATCCACGGCGAGGCTGGTCAGCATGTACGCCTCGTCGGGGCTGAGCTCCTTGTGCGTGACGAGAAAATCGACGGCCTCGCGCACCGCGAGCTTGGTCGCCTTGGTGAGGTCTTTGTCCAGGCCCATGACGATGTAATGCGTCGGCGTTTCGGCACGTGGCCAGCGCAGCTTCAGGTCTTTGCGGACGACGAACTGGAGCGTGCCCTTGAGCGAGGTCTCGATGGCGGTCAGACAGACTTCGCCGTTGCCTTGGGCGGCATGGCCGTCGCAGACGGAGAACAGGGCGCCGGGCACATGCACGGGGATGAACAGCGTCGTGCCGGCGACCAGCTCCTTGTTGTCGAGATTGCCGGCGTGAACACCGGGCGGGCCGCTGCTTACTCGTCCGGCGGACGGCGGCGGCGCCACGCCCATGCAGCCGAAGAACGGCCGCAGCGGGATCTCGATCCCCTTGCCGAAGTATCCAACCATGCGCTTCTCGTCGAGCCGGATGATCCGGGTCCTGGTGCGATCGAAATCCTCCGGTAGAAAGCCACGCCTGGCGACGAAACCAGTGAAGCCGTAGTTAATAGCCAGCTTGACTTCCTTGACTCGCACTTCAAGGGTATCGCCCGGTTCGGTGCCTTCGATGAAGATGGGGCCGGTGAGGATGTGCCCGGCCGGGCCCTTGTCTTTGACTTCGTTGACGACGGCGATCAGCGCCGGCTCGATTTCCTCGACCGGCAGAAACGCGTCGCGCAGCCGCTCCGGAGTGCCGGCGAGGAGCGTTTGCACTTCGACCGTGTCGCCCGATTTGATCTTGAGCACCGGCTTCGACTCCGGGTCGTAGTAGCCCCACGTCACCGTCTTGGGCGTCGGCTTGAGCACATGCACCTTCGGCTGCTGACCATCCAACGGAATGGCCGCCAGGACCAGAAGGCAAACTGCTGCGCCAGTCATCGATTTGTTCATGGAGTCCTCTCATCTTCAGGGGCGGGTGAGGAAGCAAGCGAGAAGAATTCTATGGCATCTTTTCTTGACGGCGCGGCACGCTGCGCCCATCGCTCTGGAACCGCTCCAGCACTGCCAACATTGCCTTCCCTCGCTCCATTTCTTCCGCATAGCGGTTGGCCTTCTGCGTCGGATCCTCGCGCAGATTGAATAACTCATAGGGCTGCTGGTGATCCGCGTAATCACGGTCCTTGCGGAACCATCCAGGTTCACCTGACGCCTTGATGTTCTCCTGCCCCGAGGCGGCGGCGATCAGCACCCAGTCTCCCTGACGAATCGCAAGCTTGCCGCTCGCGCCCGCGTGTACCAGGCCCTCGCGCTTCACCTTCTCGCCGCGAAAAGCCGCGGAGATATCGACGCTGTCCTCGGCGGCATCATTCGGCAGCGGTGTTTTCAGAATGGCGGCGAAGGTCGCCATCAAGTCCGAGTGCGCGATCGTCTGATCACTCGTTGAATTGGCCTGCACTTTGCCGGGCCAGCGCACGAGAAACGGCACGCGATGGCCGCCTTCCCAAAGATCGCGCTTGACGCCACGCAAGATGCCCATGCTCGCGTGCCCGAAGCGCCGAAGCCGTTCGTAGGCGCCGATGCCGACTTCGCCGACCACCTCCGGCCCATTGTCGCTCGTAAAGATGACGATGGTATCCTCCGTCAGGCCATTCTGATCGAGGGCGCGGAGGATTTCGCCGACCACCGCATCCGTTTGCGTCACGAAATCGCCGTAGTCGCCGGCCTTCGACTTGCCCTGGAATTCCTTCGCGGGCACTACAGGATAATGCGGCGAGGTGAGTGGCACATAGAGAAAGAACGGCACGCGCGGCAAACGCTTGGCCGATTCTTCAATGTATTTCACACTGCGGCGCGACAGCTCCGGCAGAACATCGACCCACTGCCAGCCCGGCAGCATCGGTCCGGGTCGATTGAACTCCGGCCGCGACGGCGCCGACGGGATGCCGATCGTGCGGTCGTTCTCGATGAAGCAGTACGGGGGAAATTGGGGACGTCGGTGCCGAAGTAATAATCGAAGCCGCGCGTCGTCGGCCCGTTGGCGATGGCTTTTTTGAAATCGACGTTGCTGAGGCTATCCTTGCCGCTGGCCGCCGCCTTGCCGTCCTTGGTCGCCCAGTTCCAGCCGAGATGCCATTTGCCGATGCAAGCGGTGCGGTAGCCGAGCCGGCGCAGCAATTCGGGCATGGTCAGCCGGCCCGGTTCGATAATCGGGGATCCCCACGGTGAGACGACACCCTTCTTGAGCGGCGAGCGAAAAGGATAGCGCCCGGTCAAAAGCCCATAGCGTGTGGGCGAGCAGACCGCCGATGGCGAATGGGCGTCCGTGAAGCGCATGCCCTGCTGGGCCAGCCGATCGAGGTTCGGCGTCGGAATCTTCGAGTCCTTGTTGTAGCAGCCGAGATCGCCGTAGCCGAGATCATCGGCGAGGATGATCACGATGTTGGGGAGGTTCTTTTTGTCCTGGCTCAACGCCGCGATCGGACTGATGAACGCGGCCGCAAGTGCAACGGTCGCCGACACGCGCAGGCTCATAGTGCGAACTCCGGACGAGGTGATGGAGTAAGCGTTCAGCTATCAGCCATCAGCCAGTGCAACACGTGCGATCGAGATGGCGTTTCTTGTTTGCATGCAAAAATCGCCATTTCCGCTGAAAGCTGATGGCTGAACGGCGCCCTGGGGACAACTAACGTCCGTCCTTCAGACGGTCGCCCAGGAAATTGTCGAGATCAGGAATGTCGTGGATCTTGCGTACCGTCGTGCCGATGTCGTACTCGACGCGGCGGAACTGCACGTCCTTGCCGTCGAGCATGACGTAGCAGGAGCGCCAGTTGCCATCGCGCGGCTGGCCGACGGAGCCGACGTTGATCATCGTCTTGCGTTCGTCGAGTTTGTGCGTGAAGTTTTCGAGCTCTTCGGGGGATTGGAACTGGTAAGAATCGTCTTGCAAGCTCTCGGTGAAAACACCGGGGACGTGCGTGTGGCCCTGAAAGCAATAGCGTTCGATCATCGCGAAGATGCGGTCCATCTTGCGCTGGTTGTAGATGTCCTCGGGGAAGACGTACTCGTTGAGCGGATTACGCGCCGAGCCGTGCACGAAGAGATGGCCCTCTTCCTTGAAGGTACGTGGCCGTTCGGCGAGGAACTCCCAGCGTTTCTCCCGCTTGGACTGGTCTTCGCCGGAGGTTTCGAGCTGGGAGCGCGTCCAGAAAATCGCACGCTCGGCGGGAGGATTGAAGCCGTCTGGATCGAACATGGCGCCTTGATCGTGATTACCCAGGAGGATCATTTGGCACTTCATCGCCAGGTCGATGCACTCGCGCGGGTTGGGGCCGTAGCCGATGATATCCCCCAGGCAATAGATCTCCGCGACATTGCTCTTGGCAATGTCCGCCAGGACGGCCTGAAGAGCTTCCAAGTTGCTGTGGATATCACTGATGATTGCTTTCACGTTATGTAGTCACCCTTCCTGGCTCTGCACGGGACTGAGAAATTGCGGCGGGTTCAAGCAACAATGATGGACTTCTCTACTATGCAGTTTACTTGGAGACGGGAAAAACTGTCAAGAGGCAGTATCCCGCCGCATGCGGCGCTCAGAGCGCTGTCACGAGCGCGTCGGTCATCGCCGTCGTCGTCGCGTTGCCGCCGAGATCCGCGGTCAGTGCCTGGCGTTCCGTCAGCACCTTCTCGATCGCGCGCAGGATGCGCGCGGCCGCGTCCTTCTGGCCGGTGCCGTTGAGCAGGTCCAGCGCAGGCAACAGCAACGGCAGCGGGTTGGCGCGATCGATGCCGATGCGTTCGCGGCCGGCGCCGTGGAAGCACTCGTAAAATTGGATGCCGTCGCCGATGTTGATTCCCGCCGTCGCGCTGATGCCGCCGACGAGGCCGGCGCCCAGGTCGCTCACGATGTCGCCGTAGAGATTGCCCATCGCCAGCACATCGAACTGCTGCGGCTTCGAGACCAACTGCATGCAGCAATTGTCGACGATGATCTCCTTGGCTTGCATGTCCGGAAATTCTTTCGCCGTCGCGCGAAACGCTTCGAGGAAAAGTCCGTCCGCAAGCTTGAGGATGTTCGCCTTGTGAACGCAGTGGATGACTTTGCGCCCGACCTGCTGTGCCCAGCGAAAGGCGAAGCGAAAGAAACGCCGGGACGCGGTTTCCGTAACGATCTTCAAGCTCTGCACGACGCCCGGCACGATCTCGTGCTCGATGGCGGTGTAGAGATCCTCGGTGATTTCGCGAATAACGAGCATGTCCACCTTGTCGAAGCGAGCTTTCAAGCCGCGAATGTTCTTGAGCGGCCGTACCGACGCGAACAGTTGCAACGTTCGCCGCAGCTGGACGTTGTAGTTGACGTGCGGCTTTTCCGGTGAGGGCAACAGCTTCGTCTTGAGCGCCAGGCCGTTGCGCTTGACGGATTCGAGCATCGGCGCGGGGAGCGGGTCGAGCCCTTGCTTGATTGCCTCGAAGCCGGCGACGTGTTCGTCCCAGTCGATGGCGACACCCGCCGCCGCGAGAACGCGTTTGACCGCGGGGACAACGTCGTGGCCGATCTCACCGCCTTGAATCAACGTGACGCGTAACGACATGGTGATATCCAATTCCTCGTTTAGCGTTCGCGCGGCGCGGCGCGAGTGCTTCGCCGCAAGCGGCTATAGGTTCGCGATCAGTTGCGCCGTGATGGTCCGCGTATTGCCGTCGCCGCCGAGATCACGCGTGAGGCCGACCTTCGCCTCTAGAGTTCGGCAGACCGATTGCTCGATGCGCTTGGCGCTGGCGCGTTGCCCGATGTGGTCGAGCATCATCGCCGCGGATCGCAACAGCGCGATCGGGTTCGCCAGTCCCTTGCCGGCGATGTCCGGGGCGCTGCCATGCACGGCCTCAAAAAGGGCGTAGCGTTCGCCTATGTTGGCGCCCGGCACGACGCCGAGCCCGCCGACCAACCCCGCGCACAGGTCGCTCATCACGTCGCCGAAGAGATTCTCCATCACGAGAACGTCATAAGGCGTCGGATCGAACGCCAGATCGAGCGCGACGTGATCGATCGTTTGCTGTTCATACTCGATGAACGGATAGTCATCGGCGATGCGGTCGGCAATCCTCAGGAACATGCCATCGCTCAAGGGCAAGATGCTCGCTTTGTGTACGACCGTGACCTTGCGTCGGCCTTGATGACGCGCCAATTCGAACGTGTAGCGCACGATCCGCTCGGCCGCCTCGCGCGTGACGATGCGTAGACTCTCGACGACACCGGGGACGACGACATGCTCCAGCCCCGCGTACAGCCCCTCGGTGTTTTCACGTACAACAATCAGATCGACGTTGTCATACGGGACCTTGACGCCTGGCAACGTCCGTACGGGGCGGACGCTCGCGAACAAGGCCAGGTCTTGACGCAGTCGGACGTTGATCGAACGAAAGCCCTTGCCGACAGGGGTGGTGCACGGCCCTTTGATGGCGACGCGATGTTTGCGAATGAGTTCGAGGGTCTGCTCGGGTAGCGGATCGCCGAATTTTTCGACCGCGTCAAGACCCGCATGAGCTTCGACCCAGTCGACACGCGCGCCGACAGCTTGCAGGACTTGCCGGGTCGCCGCCATCACTTCCGGCCCGATGCCGTCGCCCGCGATCATCACCACGGAGGTCATGTGAAGTCTCGCCCAATTGCCGCTTACGGTTTCGTGCTCTTAGCGCGGCCGCGGGCGGGTTTCCGATCAAGGTAAGGCGTGGCAGGCAAATGTTCAAGCCCTGCCATGAGCGTGTTAGCCGGACGCGCAAGCGACGGACGCGGTATCCGTCGCTTGCGCGTCCGGCTAACACACTTCATGCCGAGGCATGGCAGTATTAATTTGCTCAAAGCGATCGTTGAAGTAGAATGACGCCATCACCAAGGGGCCGCGAAGATCCCTATGCCATTCCTTTTGCTCCTGCTGTTCGCGCTCATCTGCCTGATCACCGATTGGCCCGAACCGCGCGCGGGCTTGAGCGAACAGGGCAGCGCTATCCTCGTCGGCACGATGGTCTTGGCGTCGTGGCTGACGGCTTGGCTGGTCGCCCAAACGCTGTCCTGGCAGATGAATCGCCATCCCGATCAGCGTTACGTGCTCATTCGCCGCTACGCGCGCTGGCGGCGCAATCACTTCATCGTGTTGTTTGGCATTTACCTGATCTCGATCTACCTGCTGGGCTGGGGCCGCGTTCTCTTGAACTTCTTGCACGACTGGACCCCCGAAATCCTCACGATCGAGGACCGTGGCGATCCCCCGGGCTTTCGCGTCGCCGTGATGCTGCCGTTCGTCGTCGCTCTCATTCTGGCGTGGGAGCGTTTCTATAAGGTCGAAAAGACGGCCTACGAATTAGGCCATGCGGACGATCGATTCCTGTCGCGCTGGGCGTATCTCGTCATGCAGGTGCGCCATCAATTCTATCTGGTTGTTCCGCCAATCCTGCTCCTGGTCTTTCAGCAGTTCCTATTCGCGTTCTTTCCGAGCCTGAATGAGCATGGCTACATGCCGGCGTTGATCTCACTGGGCATGATCGGAGCGGCGTTCATGTTGCTGCCGATGCTCTTGCGCTACTTCCTTGGTTTGCAGCCGCTGCCGCCGGGACCGTTGCGCGATCGGCTGGAAGGCTCCGCCCGCCGACTCGGATTCAATTTCAGCAACGTGCTTGTCTGGCACACGCGCCATCTCTTCGCCAACGCCATGGTGACGGGGTTGATCCCCTGGATTCGCTACGTTGTCCTGACCGATCGCCTCATCGACGAACTGACGCCCGAGGAGATCGAAGCGGTTTTCGGGCACGAGGTCGGGCACGTCAAGCATCACCATCTGCTTTTTTATCTGGTGTTCTTTTTGACCAGCTTCATCATCTTGAGCGTGGTGTGGGACACGCTCAAGAGCTGGATTTCCCTGGAGGAAATTAAGGCCGCGATCTTCGACCTCCCCTACGTCGGCGCGGACGTCTGGGAACTGCTCAAGATGCTCTCGAGCTTTGGTAAGCTCTTCCTGCTCGCGGGGTACACGCTGTTTTGCTTCGGCCTCGTCTCGCGCCGGTGCGAGCGGCAGGCGGACCTGTTCGGCGCGACGACGGTCTCCACCGAGGCGTTCATCAA
>SXGU01103306.1_pt1 | contig 15690 bp, 11 predicted proteins | sample 3174531 | NCBI WGS metagenome assembly SXGU01 (sample SAMN11356863, study PRJNA531348) | freshwater metagenome | isolation source: freshwater sample F1-140 | place: China: Fuxian Lake, Yuxi | collected 2017-12-25
CGTGGCAAGCATCGTTGCAATCAGCGTGGAGTCAAGGGCATTCACCAGGAACTCGAGCGGATCGGCATCGGGTAACACGGTTGCGCTGACGGCTGATCCACCCACCCCGAAGAGATCGATACCTCCCCACAACGCACCCCAGATACCACCGAATGCGACCCATCGCACAAAGTCGCGGGGAGAGCGAACGGCCCCGGCGGCAGCCCCTCCCGCAAGCCCGCCGGCCGTCTCGGCCGCAAAGATCGCCACACTCGAATGGTCTGGTGCACCGGCAAGGGACGCCCCCATCCCGAACACCACACCGTAGACCCCGCCGAAGGTCACCCAACGGATTGCGTCACGCGGCGCACGCGCCAGACCGGCCACCAATCCGCCTATCAGGCCCGCAATCAGGTTCGCTATCAGGAGCGAATCGGCAGGAATGATGGGCGACTTGAACCGGTAGCCGGTCATGCATGCCTCAATGGCGATACCGAAGACGATGCCGAAGATCAGCGGCCGGTGGCGGTCCCATGCCCGGGGCTTGCCACAGGCGGGACACTCATGCGACTGATCAGGAACGACTTGGTTGCATCGCGGACACCGCACGCCCACGATCATAGCGGCCCAACCGCCAAAACCGATACGACATCCCGGCTACCCCGTGCCCTTCCCGGGGCGGGAGCCGACCCGGGTCCTTCCGGTCTGATATCCGGATCGAACCACTTCGAACCGTGCAAGGAAGTCCCAACCATGGCCGGGACGAACATCGCAAAGGCCCATCTCGGCGCCGGCAAGCCCTCGATCGGCACCTGGATCCGTCTCGACGGTGTCCTCTCAACCGAGATGATGGCCCGCGTCGGCTTCGACTGGGTGGTACTTGATGCCAGACATTCCAACTTGGATATGCATAGATTCCAGTTCGTGCTGTTGGCCAACTCCACCGTCAACATCGTGCCCATGGTGCGCGTGCCGTGGAATCACCCGATCGAACTCAAGCGCACCCTCGGTGCCGACTCGTACGGCGTGGTCATTCCCGTGGTGAAGTCGCGCGGGGATGCCGTGAACGCCGTGCGTGCGGTGCGGTAACCGCCAATGGGTGACCGCAGTTTCGGGTCGGTGCGAGGCCCGTTGCATGCCGGTGACGACCATCCGGTGACCGCCAACGACGAAATCCCCTTGGACCCGCGAACACATCGACGCGCCCTGCAAAGTACACGAGATCCTTGCCTCACCTTGGTTCGACCCCAAACCACCCCACCCCATCACCCCTTCATTTGACATATGACTTGCTGACCCACGCCGCCAATTGGGTGTATCCCACTGGAGGCAAGACTGAGCGAAGCGTAGGCAAATCAGGGGCGATGGGATAAGTTTGGGGTTGGCGGGTCCGCCTATCGGAGACCCGCGATGGTCACGGTAAGCACTATCACGCCGATTGTCAGTCGGTATCCCGTGAAGACGTCCATTCCCTGTGCACGCACGTACCGCAACAGTCCGCCAATCACGATCAGGCCCACCACGAACGACGCCACGATGCCTGCGGCGAACGCCATCTGCTCATCGGCGGGAATACCATCGCTGACCAGATGGCGAAGTTTCAGGAAGCCGGCACCGGCGGTGATGGGCATTGACATCAGGAAACTGAACCGCGTCGCGGCCAGACGCGTGAAACCCAGCAACAGTCCCGCCGTGAGAGTGATCCCAGACCGCGAGACTCCCGGCGCCAAGGCGAGGGCTTGCGCACACCCGATGATCACAGCGAATGGCAGCCCCATCCGCTCCATCCCGTTCCGCTGAAGCCCGGCACGATCCGCCACGGCCAGTAGTGCTCCACCGATGATCAGCAGCACGGCCACCATCCACGGGACGCGCAGTGCCGATTCCACCACGTCCTGGTAAACCAGTCCCGCAACCGCTGCCGGGACGCTTCCCGCGACGATCGCAACCCCTAGCCATCGGTCAGTCGCCGAGGCCGGCCCGAACCACCGTCCGCCCGAAGGAAGCCAGGCCCGCACGAGGTTCCACCAGTCACGCCAGAAGTAGATCAGCAGGGCGAACAGCGTCCCCATGTGCAGGGCGACGTCGAAGGTCTGCGAATGGTCGGGCCACCCTAGCAGCCACGGCACGATGATCAGGTGACCGGAACTGGAAATCGGCAGGAACTCGCTCAGACCCTGGACAACACCAAGCACCGCACCTTGCACCGGATCCATCAACCAACCCTTCCGATACCCGACACACCATCAACGGCGGACGCCGGTCGTGGGACACGCACGATCCCGGAACCCATGCACCTCATGCCGTGGCGTGGAACTGGGGAAGCGAAGCGTAGATGAACCTGGGGCGAGGAGATGGAGGGTGGGCTCAGATCCATTCACGACGGCGGAAGTAGGTGAACAGGGCTACCGCCGACCCGATCATCAGGGTCAGTGCGATCGGATAGCCCAGTTCCATCTCCAGTTCCGGCATCAGCTTGAAATTCATGCCATAGATGGCGGCGATCAGCGTCGGCACCATGAAAATCACAGTGACCGAAGTGAGGGTCTTCATGACCTCGTTCAGGTTGTTCGACACCAGGGAGAGGTAGGCCTCCAACGCGTTTGTCAGCATGTCCTGGTAGACGTCCAGCGAAGCAGTCAGGCGCGCAATGTGGTTGTAGACGTCTTGGAAATAGAAGGTCACGCGCCGGTCGAAAAGCAGCATGTCCTGCCGACTGAGCGCAAGCACGGCATCGCGTTCCGGACCAAGCACCCGGCGCAACTGCAACAGATCGCGCTTGATCCGGAACAATGCGCGGAGATCGTTGTTCTTGCCACCCTTCTCGACCTGCGTGAAGAGGCGCTGTTCCAGTTCCTCCACCTCCTCGACGATCCCGTCGAGGACTGGAAAGAACTCATCCACGATCGCACCCACGACCCGGTAGGTGATCGTCCCGATCCCTTCTTCGATCGGTCCGGTCTGCGATGCCCAGCGCCTCCAGACCTTGTCGATCACCGGCAGGGGAACGGAATGCGAGGTGATCAGGAAGCGGTTTCCAATGAACAGGTCCACCTCGTGCAGATGGAACGGTGTGCCCTCGAGCCACCCGAACTTGCGCGGAGGCGGTTCCACTTCGCCCACCTCGAAGACGTTCCCAACCTTCACCAGACCCTGGTTCATCTCGACCGCGAAGACCACCATGAAGTAGGTGCCCTCATACTCCTCGAGTTTGGGTCGTTGCGCCTGGCGGGCAGCATCCTCGATCGCCAGGGGGCGGAGGGTGAACTCCTCCTGGATCAGCGCCAGTTCCTCGGACGTCTCTCCCACGAGGTCCAGCCAGACGCACGAATTGCCAGAAGCCAGGATGTCGCTGATCTCGGTCGCATTCGCCAGTTCCTGCACCACCGGCACGATGCCCGGCCCGGTCGGCATGGACGCATTCGGATCAACGTTGGATGGCTGCCACACGAGCGTCTTCAGCATGGGTTCTTCCCGTATCCATTGCCGAGACACTGCAATCGGCACGACTGGCCATGAACTGAACGTACCCGGTGTAGTCCAGTCATGAACATCCATCCCAGACTACCGACACGGTCCATCTCCTGAACTGAATGTGTTCGTGTCGCGCCCACCACCCCGCACCTTGGTTGTGACGCTTCCCTAGTGCGGCCCGGCAGTGCGGACCTCGGGGCCGACCTCGTCGGCGAACTGGGCGAACCGTGCGGCAAACCGTCCGGCCAGATCCCGTGCGGTTGCGTCGAAGGCGTCACCATCGGCCCACGTGCGTCGCGGGGTCAGCACCTCGGTTGGCACGCCTGGACATGCCACCGGCACGCCTATCCCGAAGTGCGGATCCGGCTCGACCGCCACGTCATCCAGGGAACCTTCGAGGATCGCACGAACGATTGACCGGGTATGCGCGATCGACATGCGCTTGCCGACGCCGTACACGCCACCCGTCCATCCGGTATTCACCAACCACACCCGGGATCCGTACTGCGCCAGACGTTCGCCAAGCATGTTTGCGTACGTCACCGGCGAAAGGGGCAGGAAGGGTTCGCCGAAGCAACTCGAGAATGTTGCCTCCGGGGCAGTCAGGCCAATCTCAGTCCCGGCAACCTTTGCGGTGTACCCGCACAGGAAATGGTAGAGGGCTTGCGGGGCAGTCAGGCGCGATACCGGAGGCAGCACCCCAAAGGCATCACAGGTGAGCAGCAGCACATGGGCCGGATGCCCACCGACACCATCGGCACTCGCGTTGGGGATGAAATCCAGAGGATAGGCCCCACGTGTGTTCTCGGTCTTCGCCTCGCTATCCAGGTCCAGGACATGCGTCGCTGGATCGTAGACCACATTCTCAAGGACTGTCCCGAACCGGTGCGTCGTCGCGAAGATCTCGGGTTCGGCCGACTCCGAAAGGTTGATGACCTTGGCGTAGCATCCACCCTCGAAGTTGAACAGGCCGTTCGCGCCCCACCCGTGTTCGTCATCCCCGATCAGCGTCCGTGCCGGATCGGTCGAGAGGGTCGTCTTGCCTGTACCGGACAGGCCGAAGAAGAGCGCCGTGGTGCCATCCTCGCCAATGTTCGCCGAAGCATGCATCGGCAGGATGCCCCGTTGGGGCAGCAGGTAGTTCAGGACCGTGAAGATCGACTTCTTGATCTCGCCGGCGTATTCGGTCCCGCCGATGAGGACAATCCGCCGTGTGAAGTTCAGGATGACGAAGGTGGACGACCGCGTGCCATCCCGCGCCGGGTCCGCCTGGAAACTGGGCACCGCAAAGACCGTGAACCCGGGAACCTGCGTGGCGCGCGTGACCTCGTCGGGACGCAGGAAGAGGTTCTGGGCAAAGAGGGCCTGCCAGGCGTGTTCAGTGACAACCCGGATCGGGAGACGGTAGGCCGGATCGGCACCACCGGCAAGGTCCTGCACGAAGAGATCGCGATCAGAGACATGGTTGGCCACGCGGGCCAGGAGGGCGTCGAATGCCTCCGGCGCAAACGGACGGTTCACCGGCCCCCACCACACCGTGGCAGCCGTGACGGCGTCGCGCACCACGAACTTGTCCTGGGGCGACCGGCCAGTATGGTGCCCGGTATCCACCAGCACGGCACCACCCGGGCCAAGGACGCCTTCATCCCGTCGGATCACTTCCGCGACCAACCGTGCGGGTGACAGGTTCCGGCAGATTACACCCGTCGTGTCGACCCCAATGGAAGCAAGCAGGTCATTCGCCCCATCCCTCCCACTTGTCCTTGATGCAGAGGCATCACCAACACCCGGTTTCGCAGTTCCGCCACTCTCCACTAAGACCATTTCCCAAGCTCCCGACCGTGGCGCCATCGCCACGCTTTGCCTGTGTACCACGCCGTCTCAAGGGTGCGCGCGGATGAAATCGGCATCTCTGCGGAACACGACGCATGACGCAGAAATGTACCTGTTTGACGTGACACCCTGACCCACCCGGCAACCATGGTCCGGCCCGTCAAGCCCCCTCCGAACGCACCTTGCGGTGCGTTACCCTGCCCTCAAGATGGTCGGATGCTGCCCCGGATCACGAGCAACCAGTGACACCCCACCCCCGGCAAATCATGCGTTCGCGAAGCACTCTGCGATTGGCGGTGATGGGGAGGGCAAGCGGAGCGTCCTGCACACAGGGGGTGAGGGACAGGGATCTCCCGAGGTGGGACCAAAGTCCCTGCTACCACGACATGCGTTGACGCCTACCGATCAAGGAAACAAGGGTGGGTCCCCGGATGGTTGGGGCGGTCGGCCAGGCGTGAGACGCACACCACCTGTTGATGCGTCCCGAATGACGCGCCATGATCTTGTGGTGCTTCCCGCGGGCACCTTCGGCATGGGTACTGCACAGCCAAACCTGTCCCAAGTGGGCGAAGCGGAGTGGAATGGCGCCGGGTTCGAGGCGGACGGTGAAGGCCCGGTGCGCGAGGTCACTGTTGCCTCGTTCGCGATGGCACGCACGGCGGTCACCAACGCACAGTTCCGCGAATTCATCCGTGCAACCGGCCACGTCACCGATGCCGACCACCTGAAGTGGTCGTATGTCTTCCACCACTTCGTCACGCCCGAGGGCCTGACCCGGGTCGATGGCCGTGCGAATGGTGCCCCTTGGTGGTGGGCCGTGCGTGGATCCTCTTGGTCAAGGCCGGAGGGCCCGGGATCGTCCGTGCGCACGCGTCCCGACCATCCGGTGGTACACGTCTCATGGAACGACGCGGTCGCCTATTGCGAGTGGGCGGGGGTACGCCTGCCAACAGAGGCGGAATGGGAGTATGCCGCCCGCGGTGGCCTCGATGGTGCCCGCTACCCGTGGGGCGACGACCTCACGCCGGAGCGAAGCGTACATGAAGCAGGCGTCGCGGGGTGGGGTCATGGCACGCACCGTTGCAATATCTGGCAGGGTGATTTCCCGCATCGGAACACGGCCGAGGATGGGTACGCCGGCACCGCGCCGGTGCGGACGTTCGCACCGAATGGGTTTGACCTATTCCAGATGGCGGGCAACACGTGGGAGTGGTGTGCGGACTGGTGGAGTGCCACCGACCACGCACGTCCCGATGCACCGCGTGATAATCCGGCCGGCCCGGCCACCGGTACCGCCCGGGTCCTGCGGGGCGGTTCGTACCTGTGCCACGCGTCGTACTGCAACCGCTACCGGGTCGGCGCGCGGTCATCGAACACCGCCGACAGCACCACCGGCCACATGGGCTTCCGCGTCGCTGCCGACGTCGGGTAATCCGTCTGGACAGTCTGGTCCGCGGGCATCCCTGCCCGCATCTACCTCAATCCACCAACACCCACTGATGACATCGATGCCCCGTCAACCGTCCCTCACGGGTAGCCATGTCGCGCCCGGGCCCTCTCCCTTGGCCTGAAAGACGAACGATGCGCCACGGCCACCCGCATCCCGGGTGAACGTCGCCCGCGCAATGCTTGCTTCGAATGCAAACTGGTCATCGCCAAGCGGGATCACGGGCATGGAGACAGTTACGCCCCCCTCTGGCGCCGGATGCCACGGCGCCGGCGTGCGCCGACCTTGGATGATCGCCGCCTGCACGGGAGTGCAGTCAATCCACAGGCCGTTGCCGGTGACGTGCAGGGCTACCGACTGGTCACCGAGGCGGTAGGTACCCGCCAGGGGTGCCAGGGCCTCCGGTGGCGTCGGCACGGTCAGGGGCGGGCCGTAAGGCTTCCCTATGGCGAAGGCGACGAGTTGCCGGGCAATCATGTCGGACATCACGGCCGGGTCATCGGTGTTCGCAAGCACGGCGACCGTTGTCTGGGTTGACGGCACCCAGGCTAGCAGGGTGGCAAACCCCTGGATGCCTCCACCGTGACTGAGGACAGGTTCACCATGGTTCGTCGAGGAAGCGATCCCCAGACCATAGTCTGGCGGTGTCCCGTCTGGCCCTGGGATGGCACCGGCGCCTTCGGGAGTGATCATGCGGGCATGGATTGCCGATGGCAGGATGTCGCCGCGGTGCAGGGCGAGGTTCCATTTCATGAGGGAGCGGACATCGCCGACCAGTCCGCCGGCGCCGTGGGCGATGTGGAACATGGCCGGGAAGGCGCGGTTGACACGTCCGCCCTCGCCGATCGAGTGCCCCGCAACAAGTCCGGGAACAACCCGCCATCCGTCAGGGAACATGATCCCTTCGATCCCGTGGGGCGCAAGGATGGCCGTGTCCAGGTAGGTGTGCCACGGCATGCCGGCAACGGCTTCGATGACAGCGGCGGCGAGGACATAGCCCGAGTTGTTGTACGACCATCCTTGACCGGGAGTGAAATCCGGGGTGAGGATGGCAATCTTCGCAACCATCTCGCCAGTGGTTACGGCGAGGGGCGGAGGTGTGGTCCAGAACGCCGGGACATTGGTGAACGATGCCACGCCTGAGGTGTGGTTGAGCAGTTGCACGACGGTGATTGCCTGCGCGTTCGGGAAATCCGGCAGGAACCTGGCCAATGGGTCCTCCAGATCCACGAGGCCTTGCGCGACGAGGTGCAAAACACCCGCGGCGACCACCTGTTTGGAGACAGATGCGAGGGCGAAGCGGTGGGCGGAGGTGAGGGGGACACCGAGTTCGGCACTTGCAAGACCGCGCGCCCCCTCAAAGAGGATCTCGTCACCCCGTGCCACAAGGATCGCCATTCCGGGCGCATCGTCTTGGAGACCGTAGCCGTCAAGCAGTCTGGTCGCGAAGTGCCCGACCTCAGACGCAGTTGGCAGGGACGAAACGAGTTCAGTGGTGGCCATGTCGTACCTCCGTTACGGCGGGATCACCGTTCCGGCACGCTGTCCCCACCGGTTCAGGATAGCGCGGGAGGACCGGCACGGCGTGCATGCCGCCCGCCCACTGGTGGACCCCTACAGTGCCTCGCCACCGGGTTGGGTCGACTGGCCCCGTCCGGAACGGATCCGTTCCTCAACCTCAGGCCAGATGGCATCCGGCAGCGGTGCGAGTGATGACGCGAGGTTCTCGGACATCTCCACGCCATCACGGGCGCCGACGAGGGTGCAACCCACCTTGCGGTTGCGCAACACCCACTGGATTGCGACGGCACGCAGGTCGACAGCCCGGTCGCGCGCCCACTCCCACCAGTCGATGGCCGCCACGAGGTCAGGATGGTTCGCCAGTCGGGCAACTGTCCGCGGGTCCGGGCCGGCAAGCAGGCCTGACCCGATCGACCACGCAGCGATGACCCCCATCCCGGAATCATGCGCAGCCTCGATCAACGGCGCCGCCGTCTGACGCATCAGGTTGTAGTCGCCGAAGGTCAGCATCAGGTCGAACCGGCCGGTGTCGATCGCCTGCCGGTGGAAACTGTGCGGGCGGCACCCGAGACCGATGCTTCTCAACTTGCCTTCAGCCTCGAGCGCCTCAAGCGTGTCGAGGGCGCCACCATGCGCAAGGACGGCGTCCATCTCGGTTTGGTCGCGCGGGTCGTGCACCAGAAGGCAGTCGACCGATGTCACGCCCATGACGTGCAGGCTGTTCGCCACCGACCACCGCGTGCCCTCGGCCGAGTAGTCGCCCCGGCGGGTCGGGTGCGTGCCGGTCTTGGTGGAAAGGTACGCCCCCGCCGGCCACCCACCACGCGTGGCAAGGTAGCGCCCAAGACGCACTTCGCTGTCCACATACAGGGGGGACGTATCGATGAAGTTGATCCCGAGTTCGAAGGCGCGGTCCGGTGCGGTAGCGGCTTCAGCCTCCGGAACCGGTCCGTGCAGGCCACCGAACGTTACCCCGCCAAGCGAGACTTCGGTGACATGCATGTTGGTGCGACCTAGGGTGCGGGTGGGCAGTGTCATGGGTGGCATGTCCTTTCGTGCAAGAGGAGCGTAATGCACCCACCCACTCGCCTGTTATGCATATTTGCTTCGATCAGGCAAGGGAAATGGGGCGGGAATGTTTGTGATTTGGTCCGCGGGCATCCTGCTTGCCACTCAGGACGGTGCGTCACTCCTTGGTCCACCGACGCCCCATCCTGCCAATGCATCAGGGTCGTTGGATGGCCATCTGACCAAGGATTGACGGGTGGCGGGATTGTCACCAGTATCCCCGAAACTGCCTCCGGTAGTGGTCTGCATACGCGCGTCGTGACGGATCGCGATCAGTCGTCGTTACGCATCGCACGCAGTGCATCACCCAAGGCACGGTTGCGCCGGGCGGTGACGGCCTGCACCTGTCCGGGTGGCCACGGGTAGGTGCCGGCGCCGGTCTTGACGCCAAGGGTGCCCGTTACCACATGTGCTACCAGTTCCGGGGGAGGCGCGCCGGACGCCGTCTCGGCCGACAGGTCGGGCCACACATTCGTCGAGAGGGAGGCGTAGACGTCCAGTCCCGCAAAGTCCGCGACGGTGAACGGCCCGAGGGCGGCGAGGCGTGGTCCGAAACTGAACCGGGCCACCTCATCGATGACCTCGGGAGTGGCAACACCGTTGCGCACGAGGTGCAGGGCCTCGCGGAACAGGGCTTGTTGCAGGCGATTGGCAACGAATCCCGGCACAAACCGCCCGAGGATCGCCGGGCGCTTGCCGGCGTCGGTCAGGAGTTTGGCGGTCCGTTCGGTAACCCACGAGACGGTGCCGGGATGAGGCACGACCTCGACAAGGGGGATGAGGAAGGCCGGCCCGAAGTAGTGGGCGACGACGACGCGTCCGGGATGCATCAGGCCGGCGGCGAGGTCGGCAGGGTCAAACCCGGAGGTGTTGCTTGCCAGGATCACATCCGGGCCAGTGAACCGGTCGAGGGCGCGGAAGATCTCCTGCTTGGTCGGGAGATCCTCGGGTACGGCCTCGACGACGTAGGATGCACCGTCCGTCACCTCGGCAAGGGTGTCGGCGGTACCTAGACGCGCGAGGCGTCGGGTGGCAACGTCGGGCAGAAGGATGCCGGCCTCCACCAGGGCATCGGCAACCTCGCGGGCCCGTGCGACGGCAGTAGCGGCCCCGCCAGGTCGGGCATCCCACAGGGTCACGCGGACATCGTGTTCCAGACGCAGGGCGAACTCCGCACCGATACCCCCACCCATGAACCCGGTCCCGACGACGGCGATGCGGTCGATCATTCCCAACGGAGTACCCATGGTTCCGAGTGTACTGCGGTGGACACCTTGGTCCCCCGGCAAGGGGAGACGGGCCGTCACGTCACGGACGGCTACCGAACCCGGTGGCAAACGCGTCGTCGGCACGTCACAATGGCCCAATGCTTATTGGGGAGATCCTTCGACGTCAGGCGTCACCGTCGGGAAGGCCGAACCAGGCCGCCCTCATTACCGAACGGGGACCGGTCACCTACGCCTCCCTGCATGAGACCGCCTGCGGGGTTGCCCGTGCCCTCGCCAACCGGGGCGTGCGTCCCGGCGACCGTGTCGCCCTCCTCGGCCGGAACTCGGCAGAATGGGTTGCGGTCTACTACGGCGCGGCGATCTGCGGCGCCATCCTGGTCCCGTTGAACTTCTGGTTCCGCGCCTCGGAAGTTGCCTACGCCGTCGCCGATTCCGGCACGACCATCGTCATCACCGACCGGGACCACGCCACGGTCATCCAACAGGTGCGCACCCTGCCCGAGGCCGCCCCGGTCCGTGAGTGGGTGTGGCTTGACGAGATCGCATCGTTCGGCACGTTCATCGGGAACGATGTCCCCGCAGTTTCCATCGACGAACGCGATGCCCACATCATCCTGTACACCAGTGGCACCACCGGGTTCCCCAAGGGCGCGATCATGTCGCACCGGGCGCATGTCCTGCATGCGATGACCTTCGCCCTTCACGTGGGGGCACACTCCAACGACGTCTACCTCAACGTCTACCCTCTCTTCCACACTGGTGGGACCGACTGCGCCCTCCTGCCGTACCACTTCGTCGGCGCGACGGTGGTCCTGCTTCGCGACCCGCGTCCGGATGCCATCCTCGAGACAATGGCATGCCACCGGGTGACGGCCATGATGGCGGTTCCGACGATCTGGCGACGCCTCGCCGACGCGCCCAACCTCGGCACCCACGACCTATCGGCGTTCCGGCGGGCGATGGGGTCATCGGATGCCATGCCCCTGGACCTGCTTGAACAGGTGATGACCGGTTTCGACGCGACGTGGACGCAGACCTATGGCCTGACCGAGGGTGGGTGCATCCTGACCTATCTACCACCGGCGGACCACACGCGCAAGATCGGGTCGGCGGGCAAGGCACATGCCCAGGCAGACCTCCTCATCGCCGACCCGTCACGAGACACCGATCCCGACTGGCCGGCCGGCCCGAGACACCGCCTGCCACCCGGTGAGACGGGCGAGGTGGTAGCACGCACCGAACACGTGATGACGGCGTACTGGGGGCGTCCCGACCAGACTGCAGAGGCGATCCGCAACGGCTACCTACGTACTGGCGACTTCGGCTACCTCGATGATGAGGGATACCTCTTCATTTCCGGACGCCTGAAGGACGTCATCATCAGCGGCGGCGAGAAGATCTACCCGGCCGAAGTGGAACCACTGCTTCGGACGTATCCCGGCATCCGCGACATCGCCCTAGTGGGCGTACCCGACCGTGAGTGGGGCGAGAGTGTCCTGGCCGTGATCGTCCCCGAGGAAGGCGCGGTGATCGATGCCGATGCCTTCCGCCAGTGGGCGCGGACACGTGTCGCCGGCTACAAGACGCCCCGGCACACCGAGATTGTCGATGACCTCCCGCGCACGACGGGTACGGGCAAGGTGCAGAAAGGTGTCCTGCGCGAACGCTTCCGCATGATCGGCGGATAGATCAATCCCGGCCGGTGGTGCCCACTCCAGACTTCCATTTAAGGTGATCGTCAAGATGAGGGCGCCTGCCGGAAAATGGGATGGGGGCGTGACATCAAGGAACAGCGCGACCGCGCGTCGCACGCAGATGATGGAAACATCCCGGCAGTGAGGTGGAGTGGTATGCCACCATGCATGGGCATCCTGCATGGCCACTCGCGATCACGGGGCGATGGGGTGGAGTGGTTCGACTTGGCATGGCCACAACCAGACTGTACGAAGAAATGAGGATCAATCCGCATGCTGACCGCACTCAACCCTCGCCCCGGTCCCGCCCTCCTGCCGACATCCGTGGTTGGCAGTTATGCCCTGCCCAGTTGGGTGTGGACAGCCATGGAGGCCATCCGTGAGGGAAAGTACGGCCAGACCGATGTGCGCGAGACCTTCGATGATGCGGTCAACATTGCCATCCGCGACCAGGAACGTGCCGGGATCGACATCATCACCGATGGCGAGATGCGCCGGTGGTACTTCGTGCAGGGGTTCTATGACCTCTTCACTGGCCTCGAACAGATCCCGCCACTGCGGACACAAGGCGTGTATGGCTACGACTCGCCTCCGCGCTATCGCGTGACCGACAAGGTCTCCTGCCCCAATGGACTCGGGATTGTCGGGGAATGGCAGTACACGCGCCATCAAACCGACCGGGCCATCAAGATGACATGTCCCGGCCCACTGACGCTGACGATCCACATGCAGTTGCGCAAGGGCGATGCCTACAACGGTGATCGCCTTGCCCTCGCGCATGAGGTGGCAGATGTCGTCAACCACGAACTCCACGCCCTCGCCGACGCCGGCGTGACGTGCATCCAACTCGACGAACCGTCGTACTCGATCATCCCCGGCGAAGTGCACGACTGGATTGGCCTGTATAACCGGGCCGTGCGGGGCGTACGCGAACGAGGCGTCCGGGTTGGCCTTCACGTCTGTTTCGGGAACCTCGGAAGCCGTCCACGAGGCAAGCGACGCTACGACTGGATGTTCCCCGGCCTTATGGAGGCCGATGCCGACGAACTGGTCCTTGAGTTCGCGAACCGCGAGATGATCGAACTCGAACTCTTGGGCGAGGTCGCCAAGGCGAAGGATGTTGGGGCAGGCCTCGTTGACATCAAGTCGTTCTGGGTGGAACCGGCCGAAGAGGTTGCCGACCGCATCCGGCAGGCCCTGCGCCACGTGTCACCGGAAAAGCTGACCATCCTGCCCGACTGCGGGTTCTTCCAGGTGCCCCGTTGGCTAGCCTTCCAGAAGTTGCAGCGGTTGGCAGAGGGCGTGCGTATCGTGCGCCATGAACTGACCGGTTCGGCGGAATGACCCCGCGAGGGATTGACGTGGTGGAGGTCGGGCAGACGGCGACGTACGTCCGGACTGTGACGGAGGCGGATGTCGACCTCTTCGCAGAAGTTTCCGGTGACGACCATCCGCAGCACGTTGACGAGGAATACTCGCGTGGCACCCGCTTTGGGGAACGTATCGCACACGGTGCGCTGCTGGTGGCGTACATGTCGGCCGCCTCGACCGGTTGGGTTCGGCAGTGGCTGACCGGTCGCACCAGCCAGTCGACGGTGTCGTATGGCTACGACCGCATCCGGTTCATCCGGCCGGTCCGGTTTGGCGACACCGTTGAAGTGACCCATACCGTCGACGAGATCGATGCCGGTGCGGATCGCTTCGTGGCCACGGTGACGATGACCAACCAGGACGGGGTTGTCGTCGCCGCGGCCCGCCATGTCATGAAGTTCGTGTAGGGTCAGGCATGCGTCCAATCCTGCGACGTGCTTTTCCCCTCGCGTTGCTGATTGCGCTGCTATATCCCGTGTGGTCGATCATTTTGCGCCCAGATCTGGATCTGTGGGCGACAGATGACGGCGAGGCGCACCTCCAGCGCATCTACGCGATGCGTCTGGTGTTCCGCGAAACCCTCGCCTTCCCGCGGTGGATACCAGACCTCTACCGGGGATATGGCTACCCGGTCTTCAACTTCTACGCACCGCTGACGTATCTTGCCGGGCATCTTGTCACGTCTGCCGGGCTATCTGTCTGGAGTGCCTTCCAGGTGCTTGGAATCGGGGCAATCTTGTCCGGCGCGACCGGTGCGTACACATTAGTGCGCATTGTCAGTTCGCGCGTCACCGGCAATCGTGACCACACGGCCGCCATCGCCTCAGGGTTGCTCTACCTGATGGCACCGTATCCCTTCGTCACCAACCTCTACGTCCGGGCTGATTTGCCCGAGGCACTGGGACTGGGCATCCTGCCGTGGTTCCTTCTCGCGATTGACCGCTGTCTCGTCGCCGAAGGGCGCAGTACAACACTGAAGTCGGTCCTCACCGCGGCGGTCCTCGGCGCGGTGCTGCTGCTAACCCACCAGTTGAGCGGGGTTCTTGCACTGGTTGCGTCGATCTTGTGGTCAGCTTCACGCCTCGCAACCAGGCATCAAGTTTTGCGACAAGGGATGGCAAGACTGGTCATCGGAGGGATTGTTGCCGGTGGCTTGGTGGCATTCTCGGCGATACCGACGCTCACCGAAGGGGCAAGCGTGCAACTTGCTTCAGTCCGTATCCCAGTCGGCGACATGACGGAGAAGCTTGCCGTTCCATTCGGAACGGTGGCCCGTCAGCTCATCTCACATCCCAGTGCCGACCCGGGGGAACCCGGCGCCGTAGACTGGTCATGGGCCTACCGCTACCCGTGGGGGGTGGTATCGACCTTCGGTCCGGTGAAGCCCGCGGCAGCACACGCAATCATCGCCTTGAGTGCTTCAGCAGCGCTCATCGCCATGACGTGCGCCAGGATGCTGACCCGGATCAGTGACCTTGCGGTACCGACAATGGCGCCGGTACTGATCCTCGGGGCGATGTGGCTTTTCAACACGACATGGACTGAGGCCATCTGGGCGAACTTCGCCCCGATGCAGTTCCTACAGTTTCCATCTCGCCTCTACGGGCCGTTCTCGCTGGGTGTCGCCCTCGCAGTCGGGATGCTTCTGGATCGTCTGGCCGTCCAGTCGGTGCGTTGGCGACGTACCGGTTGGATCGTCGCCGTCGCAACGGTGGTTCCACTCGCCTATGCAAGCCTGATCTCGCCACCGATATACACCCGCACCGGCACGTCGCGCGCTGTCGGTGCCGACACCCTCCTCCGCACCGAGTTCAACCGTGACCTCTGGAACGGCGGGACGGTGACCGGGAATGCAGAGTTCACACCCGTTGGTGTTGACATTTCCATATCCGTGCCGGGACACCCCAGTGGCAATCAGGTCTACGATCGCCAGTACCCGCCAGGATCGTGGGTTGGCAGCACCGCACTCGTGTACGCCGGTTCGGCACGGATCTCCGAACTGCGACGCGATGGATTGCGGATGGAAGCCGTCGTCGACGTTGAGGGTGACGGCGCAACGGTCGCTTTCCACCAA
>SXGU01385739.1_pt1 | contig 15685 bp, 16 predicted proteins | sample 3174531 | NCBI WGS metagenome assembly SXGU01 (sample SAMN11356863, study PRJNA531348) | freshwater metagenome | isolation source: freshwater sample F1-140 | place: China: Fuxian Lake, Yuxi | collected 2017-12-25
CACACCAGTTTGCTTGGTGACCATAGCGAGCGTGAACCACCCGATCCCATCCCGAACTCGGAAGTGAAACCGCTTAGCGCCGATGATAGTGTGGCAGTTTGCCATGCGAAAGTAGGGAATTGCCAAGCGCCTATTCTAAAAGCCCGAGTTTAACCACTCGGGCTTTTTTTTGCCCAAAAATCCCCTATGGATTAGGCCTGCCAACTAGGCAATCCACTGCTTACAAACAGCCCGTGGTTAAAACAACACGGGTTTTTTGCCCGGAAATTCGCTACTGCTCTACCTCAGGCAATATCGTGATACCAGTCCAACAATGCTTCGCCGCCCCAGTTTTCGGCATCGGCCGGAATCGTTTCCGGGGTTTCATAGAGCGCCATTTGGCCCGGTTTGGGAGTGCTGACCAACAAACTTTCTGCACTCGGACCTGCTTAAATAACTCGACCCCGTCGGGGTGCCTTGCATTTTGGCCACGCTTCCCGTACTTCTTCATAGCTTGCGCTGGAAAAATAAAAAAACTTTTTCTAATTTATTGTTTGATGAGACCATGTAAGCTATGACCTGATTTTGTTGCAACACATGATGACTTGACGACAATTATGAATCATCCTGAACACCCCGCCGAACAAATAAACCATACCGTCGATAAATCTGAGTTTTTACGCCTGCTAAGCAGGTTTCTTAAAACTGAAAATATATTGTCCGCTCCGGAAGCGATGCGGCCTTACGATTGTGATGGTATGTCAGCTTATCAGGTATTGCCTTGGCTGGTGGCGTTGCCGGAAACAGTCGAACAAGCAGAGGCGGTATTGCGTCTGTGTCATCAACAAGGTGTGCCCATTGTGGCACGCGGTGCCGGTACCGGGCTATCCGGCGGTGCGTTGCCGGTTGCGAACGGAGTGTTGTTGAGTCTTGCCAAGTTTACCCGGATATTGAATATTGATCCCGAAAATCGTATCGCCTGCGTGCAGCCGGGCGTGCGCAATCTGGCGGTATCGGAGACGGTGGCGCCTTTCGGTTTGTATTATGCGCCCGATCCTTCTTCACAAATCGCCTGCACGATAGGCGGCAATGTGGCTGAAAATGCCGGTGGTGTGCATTGTTTGAAGTACGGGCTGACTGTGCATAACCTGCTTGCTCTCAAATTGCTGACGATTGACGGCGAGTTGCTGACGCTGGGTGGTGCCGGTCTGGACAGCGCAGGTTACGATTTATTGGCGCTGGTGACCGGTTCGGAGGGATTATTGGGGGTAATTGTTGAAGTCACCCTCAAATTATTACCGATGCCGGAAACTGCTTCCACCTTGCTGGCGGTATTTAATGACATTGAACAGGCGGGTGCTGCGGTTGCGGCTATCATAGGCGCAGGTTTGTTGCCCGCCGGATTGGAAATGATGGATAACCTCGCGATTCGTGCCGCCGAAGCGTTTATTCATGCGGGTTATCCGATTCATGCCGCCGCCCTGGTACTGTGCGAAATGGACGGTATGGCCGCACAGGTATCCGCCGACCTGGCGCGGGCGCGGACTATTTTGTTGAAGAGCGGTGCGACTGATGTGCATCTAGCGCAGAGCGAAACCGAGCGCAAAAAGTTTTGGGCAGGACGCAAGGCTGCATTCCCGGCAGTCGGGCGCTTGTCGCCGGATTATTATTGTATGGACGGCACGATTCCGAGAAGGCGGCTGGCTGAAGTGCTGCGTGGTATCGCGGCGTTATCGGAAGAGTTTGGTCTCTCTGTGGCGAATGTGTTTCATGCCGGCGACGGTAATTTGCATCCTTTGATTTTGTATGATGCCAATCAGCAGGGCGATCTGAAGCGCGCAGAACAATTCGGCGGTAAAATCCTGCAATTGTGTGTCGCATGCGGTGGCACGATTACCGGTGAACACGGTGTGGGTATGGAGAAAATCAATCAGATGTGCGTACAGTTTTCCGTGGCTGAATTGCGCCAATTTCATGCGCTCAAGGCTGCATTTGATCCGCACGGCTTGCTGAATCCGGGCAAGGCGATTCCGAGCCTGCCGCGTTGCGCGGAATTCGGTGCGTTGCATGTGCATCAGGGGCAATTACCGCATCCCGAACTCGATAGGTTTTGAAACTATGACTGAATCAGGCTGTGATTTAAGTGTCATGTTACGCGAACGGGTATTAGCCGCGATTGCCGACAAAACCGCTTTGAATATCATCGGAAGCAACAGCAAGGCGTTTTATGGGCGACCTGCGCAAGGCGAGGTGCTGCTGGTTAAAGGACACTCGGGCATCATCAACTATGAGCCGACCGAACTGGTCATAACGGCCCGTTGCGGTACCCGCTTGTCTGACATCGAGGCGGTTTTGGACGAACGCGGGCAAATGTTGGCATTTGAGCCGCCGTATTTTGGACCTAATGCGACCTTGGGCGGTGCCGTAGCTACAGGCTTGTCGGGTTCTCGTAGGCCTTACGCCGGAGCGGTGCGTGATGTGGTTCTGGGCGTCAAGCTTTTGAACGGTCATGGGGAAATCCTCAAATTCGGCGGTGAGGTGATGAAGAATGTCGCTGGTTTTGATGTGTCACGTTTAATGGCGGGGGCGCTCGGTACGCTGGGCGTCGTGCTGGAGATTTCGATGAAGGTATTGCCGAAACCTGAAGCTGAGATCACGCTACAGTTTGTTATGAGTACCGATGCCGCGTTGGTGCAGATGAATCGCTGGGCGGGTCGGAACTGGCCGTTATCAGCAGCTTGTCATGATGGCGAGATATTGCGTATTCGGCTCTCAGGCGCAGAGGCAGCGATTGCGTTTGCGCGGCAAAAACTAGGCGGTGACGCAACGATGCCTGATGACGAATCGATTGCGTTTTGGATGGAAGTACGCGAGCAGCGGTTGGCCTTTTTTCAAGCCGAGACGCTGTGGCGATTGTCACTGGCCTCAGCGACAACACAGCCGAATTTATCGGGATCATGGTTTATTGATTGGGGTGGGGCTTTGCGTTGGTTGAAAACAGATCAACCGGCAGAGTCGGTTTTTCAGGCAGCCCTCGCATCAGGTGGTCATGCCTGCCGGTTTAGATCGCCCTTGGGCGGTCAATTCCAGCCCTTGTCTAGCGGTCTGGAGCAACTGCACCGCAAAATTAAATCGGCATTTGATCCCCACGGCATCTTTAATGTCGGGCGATTATATGAGGGCTGGTAATGCAAACCGGCATATTGTCAGCATTGACGGATACCGCCCAAGCTAAGGAAGCCGAAGACATACTGCGCGCCTGTGTTCACTGCGGCTTCTGCAATGCCACTTGCCCGACTTATCAACTGCTTGGCGACGAGCGTGACGGTCCGCGCGGGCGCATTTACCTGATTAAGCAGGTCTTGGAAGGTGTAGACGCCAGCCAAGAAACCCAACACCATCTGGATCGTTGCCTGACCTGCCGTGCCTGCGAAACGACCTGTCCGTCAGGGGTCAATTATGGACGATTACTGGACATAGGGCGTGCTGTGGTTGACCAGCAAGTGCGCCGCCCGTGTTTGGAGCAGCTTAAACGTCGCGTGCTGTGCATTGTGTTGCCGTATACGCAACGTTTTTCCTTGCTGCTTCGAGTTGTGCAAACTTTTAAGTTCCTAATGCCCCCTCGTTTACTTGGCAAAATTCCGGCTGCGCGCCAGATTGGATTACCGTCACCGCAAAACACCCATAGCCGGAAAATGCTGGTTCTGACAGGCTGTGTGCAGCCTGCATTGGCACCTTCGATTAATACAGCGGCGGCGCGAGTTTTGGACCGATTGGGAATCAGTCTGCAGGTCGCTCCGGGAGCGGGTTGCTGCGGCGCATTAAGTTATCACTTGTCGGCACAGGCGGACGGTCTGGATTTCATGCGCCGTAATATCGATGCCTGGCTGCCTTATTTGGACCAAGGCGTGGAAGCGCTTGTGATGACGGCTAGCGGCTGTGGTTTGATGGTGAAGGAATACGCTGATATTTTTAGGTTTGACCCGTTTTACGCCGATAAGGCGCAGCGCATCTCAGCCGCAACACGGGATTTGGTTGAGATACTGGCGGCTGAGGATTTAACGCCGTTAAAGCCCGATGTCAGTGGGACGGTGGTATTTCAATCACCCTGCACACTACAACACGGTCAGCAATTGGGCGGTGCAGTGGAAACCCTGTTGCGCAATTTGGGTTTTGACTTACGCACCGCAGCTAACTCGCATTTGTGCTGCGGTTCGGCTGGGACTTATTCGCTATTGCAGCCGGAACTATCGCAGCGATTGGTGCAAGATAAAATCGCTGCACTGGAAAGTGTTCAGCCTGATGTGATTGCCACCGCCAATATCGGTTGCTTAACGCATATTCAAAGTAATACGGCTATTCCGGTCAGGCATTGGATAGAAATTCTGGATGCGGCGTTGGGGGCTTAAGGTCTTCAGATGAAAAAGCCGCCTGGCTTGTAAATCTTAAATTAAGCGCTAATATAAACGCTTAATTTGGCATTTATCAGAGTGTTTATATGCAACAAATATTAGCTTCGTTTAGCGCAAGTATTTCTGAATTAAAGAAAAATCCAACTGCTTTACTGAATAAGGCCGACGGGGAAACAATCGCCATTTTGAACCATAATCTTCCAACGGCTTATCTTGTGCCTGCGGATGTATACGAGCGGCTAATGGATAAACTGGAAGATTATGAATTAGGTAAAATAATAACGGAAAGACAGGCGGAAAAGCCATTGGCAATTGAAGTTACGCTCGATGACTTATAAATTAAAATTTCTGCCGAGCGCAAAAAGCGAATGGGATAAACTGGATAACAGTATTAAATCGCAGTTTAAAAACAAACTCCGAAAGTGCCTGGAAAACCCGCACATTCCGGCTAATAAATTACATAATTTCGATTGCGCCTATAAAATCAAGCTTCGCTCAGTCGGTTACCGGCTAGTTTATGAAGTTGACGATAAAGAGATCATCGTTTTTGTTATTGCGGTAGGCAAAAGGGAAAATGACGATGTGTACAAGAAAACAAAGAGCCGGTTGTAACCAAATCCGCCAGTATTACTCGCCAAAAAAGTACGTACAGCATAACTGACGTGCTCAATATAGTTTGGTATGACGATAAGATTAGTCTATCCGCACGCTTCCCGAAGAGTTGCTAACGCGGAATGTTCGCTGTAAAAACAAACAGATGATGCAGTAAAAATGTGCATCTAACCCACTCTAGCAGTCTGCAAGGTAAATTTTATTTGATATTGCCATAATTCAAGATTGATTTAGACACGGCGCAAAACAGCCCCGTCTCTGCTACAGTGCAAAGGGGTTATTTCTTTAAATGCCGTTTGATATTTAATAATCTTCTCTTTATCTTCCTGTAGCTCAAAACCAGTTCGCATAAACTTTCCATCACTTGGTTGTGGCATTGTTAGGTATTCCACCTCAAAAAAACCACCCAATGGACATTTTCTGATTTCATAAACAAGTTGGTCTTTGGCAGAAATAAAAGACTGCTTTTCTATTTCAGTTAGCAGGTAATTGTTGTAGAAAAGTCTGGAGTCGTTGCTATTCTTGTCTTGATGGTACATTAAAACTACTTCTTCTCCATTTTTATTAAGATGGAAACTATTTTGAATTATGAGAACAGTGAAATCTAGTTCAGCTAAAAATTCCCTTGATGCGATTACAGGGTTGAAGTTTTTTTCAAGTTTATCAAGGTATCGAAGATGGTAAGCACGTTGCAAAAGCCTAATGAAATCTTCATTGAGATCACCCCAGAGTTTTGGGTCGAAATTTTTAACCATGTTGAAGTGAGCTTTCTTGAGGTGACTAGAATTCTCCTTTCCACTAAATGCTAAAATTGCTTTGAAATACTTTTCAATAGCTGTACTAGCCAATACCGCGCCTTGTATTAGCAAATCGTTATTGAGTAACACGCGTGCTGCCAAGTAATCTTTGTAAACAATGTTTAAAAAATCGGCTGTTTTTTGACCGAATTCAGGTTTTCGTAAAACTTTGTGTTTATTCATTGGTAGACCGTTATTGCAATTTAAGTCCTCTTTGATTGTGGCAAAAGTTTAATGCTATCTACTTAGTTAATTTGGCCTAACTTTCGATGAGTGACAATTCAATTTCTTCGGCAATTTTATCAGCTATCTTAAAGCCGCGCATTTCCAGGACGCCTTTGGTGTCGAGTGAAATAATCAGGTAGATGGCATCAGGATAGGCAGCCATTTCCAGGTCCGTAGCGGAGGGTTGCGCCGGTGCGGTCGGGTGGGAATGGTAGATTGCGAATAAGGTTTCGCCCTGCTCGCGTATGGCCTTCATGACTGAAATTTGTTGGGCGGGGTCCAGTAAAAAACGCTGCGCGGGGTGTTCGGCGATGTTGGCGACCGGATAGCAATGGGTCGGCAAGCCGTTGATGCCGCCGATGAGACCGCATATTTCAGTTTCGGGTGAGATTTGCGCAAGATGCAAGAGTTGGGTGGTTATTTTACGGGGAATTCGGATGTGTTCTGGCGTCATAATGTCTGTGTGCTTAGGTGTGAAGATGAGAGTTCCATTGTCCGTAAGTTACCCGCGGCTGTCCCGATAAATCATGGTGAGTTTGCACGTTATCATAGTCAAAATCCCTGAAAATGCGTTGCACCGGTTGCTGTTGGTCATAGCCGTGTTCAATTAACAAATGTCCGCCGGGTTCCAGATGTTTACGGGCGGTATCGGCAATAGTTTTAATGTCGCTAAGACCTTGTTCAGTAGCGCACAATGCGCTTCTTGGCTCGAACCGGACATCGCCTTGCCGGAGATGACAGTCGTCTTCGGCAATATAAGGCGGGTTGCTGATGATCAGGTGAAAGCCGGTTTCGGCGATGTCGGCAAGCCAGTTGCTTTGATAAAATTTAATGTTGTTAATGCTGTGTCGCTGTGCGTTGCGCCCGGCGATGTCGAGTGCAGGCAAGCTGGTATCGGTTGCGCTGATGTATGCATGCGGGCGCTCTGCCGCCAGGGTGATGGCGATTATGCCGGAGCCTGTGCCCAGGTCGATAACTTTCACTGGTTTGTCGGGCGGGATCAGCGTTAAGCCGAGTTCCACCAGCAGTTCGGTGTCGGGTCTTGGAATTAATACCGCCGGGCTGACGGTGAAATCCCGCGACCAGAATTCCCGAACGCCGGTAATATAGGCAATCGGTGTGCCTTGTTGGCGTTTTTGTATCAACAGCCGAAAATGCTTGGCGTGTTCCGGTTCTAGGGCCTTGTCAGGCCAGGTGCGAAGATACGAACGTTGTTTATCCAGCACTAGGCACAACAGCACTTCTGCATCCAGTATTGCCGAATCGGAATGCGCTTCAAGCAGGCCGACAGCTTCCGCCAGCATGGATTTTATAGTGGACATACCAGGTTTTAGTCGTCGCCCAGTTGGGTTAGCAGTTCGGCCTGATGTTCGCTGATCAGCGGCTGGATAACCTGCTCCAGTCCACCTTGCATGATGTCATCGAGTTTATACAGAGTTAAGTTGATGCGGTGATCGGTTAATCGTCCTTGCGGATAGTTGTAGGTGCGAATCCGCTCGGATCGGTCGCCGCTGCCGACTTGCAGTTTTCGGGTGGCCGATTGTTCCGCATGGTGTTTTTCCTGTTCGGCGGATAACAGCCGTGATGCCAGCAATGACATGGCCCTGGCGCGATTTTTATGCTGCGAGCGCTCGTCTTGGCATTCCACAACGACGCCGGTCGGAATATGGGTAATCCGTATCGCCGATTCGGTTTTGTTGATGTGCTGTCCGCCCGCACCGGAGGCGCGATAGGTGTCAACCTTAAGGTCTGCCGGGTTGATGTCGATAGCATCGACTTCTTCCACTTCCGGCATGATGGCGACGGTACAAGCGGAAGTATGGATGCGGCCCTGCGATTCGGTTTCCGGTACGCGTTGTACTCGGTGCGCGCCGGATTCGAATTTTAATTGCGAATACACGTCGCGCCCGGAAACCCGCAGGATGACTTCCTTGTAGCCGCCGTGATCGCCGTGACTTTCGCTGATGATTTCAGTTTGCCAGCCTTTTCTTTCCGCATAGCGTTGATACATGCGGCTTAGATCGCCTGAGAAAATCGCTGCTTCATCGCCGCCGGTTCCTGCGCGGATTTCCAGGAAGATATTGCGGTTATCATTGGGGTCCTTGGGCAGTAACAGTAGTTGTAATTCGTGATCAAGAGTTTCCAGCAGGTTTTCCGCTATTTGGACTTCTTCCTTCGCCATTTCACGCAGCTCGGGATCGTTGTCATTAGCCATTTCCCTGGCTGAAGCCAGTTGTTCCAATGCGTTTTCATATCTTTTGTAGCATTCGACCAGTGGATTGATTTGCGCGTATTCCTGGCTTAACGTGCGAAATTTATTTTGATTGCCTTGTACTTCGGGCTCGGAAAGCAGGGCGGCGATTTCGTCGTAACGTTCGCACAGGTTTTCCAGTTTATGTTGTATGGATGCTTTCATTGATCAATAGCTTCATTGAGTTGTCTTTAGTTTAAAAATTTCGCGGGCTGCGGCAATCAAATCGTGCCGTTCGTTTTCGGCGGCGGCGCGGATTTGGGCGCTGGGCGTATGAATGAGTTTGTTGGTCAGGCTATGGGCAAGCCGGTTTAGGACTTCTTCGGCAGGAAGGCCGTTTTTTAGTGAGGCAAGCGCTTTTTGCAGGGCTTCATCGCGGGATTGTTCGGCTTGCTGGCGATAATCCTTGATGGTCGATTGCGCGCCTTGTGCGCGTAGCCATGCTAAAAAATAATCGACTTGCGTGTCAATGATTTCTTCGGCTTGCTTCGCGGCCAGCCTGCGCGAGTTCATGTTCTGGTCTATCGTGTGTTGCAGATCGTCCACCGTATAAAGGTAGACATCGCGGAGCTGTTCGACTTCGCTTTCAATATCTCGCGGTACGGCAAGGTCAACCATGAACATGGGTTTATGTTTGCGTTTTTTTAGCGCACTTTCAACGCTGCCTTTGCCCAGGATGGGCAATTGACTGGCCGTTGAAGAGATCACGATGTCCGCTTCAGCCAGATGTGAAGGTAATTCCGATAAAGTGATGGCGTAGCCGTTGAACTGCATCGCCAAGGTGTGTGCCTTATCGTAAGTGCGGTTGGCGATGATGATGCGGCCAATGCCTTGCTGTGATAAATGCCGCGCCGTCAGTTCTATGGTTTCTCCTGCGCCTATCAGCAGCGCGGTTTGCTCACTGAGTTTGTCGAAAATTTGTTGCGCCAGTTGCACGGCGGCAAAGGCAACCGAGACCGGGCTGGAACCGATAGCGGTATCGGTACGTACTTTTTTAGCAGCAGTAAAGGTGTACTGAAACAGTTTGCCGAGGCGTTTGCCTACCGTTCCGGCATCACAAGCGGCTTGATAGGCGGTTTTCATTTGTCCCAGAATTTGCGGTTCGCCGAGAATCATTGAGTCCAGGCCGCAAGCCACTCGAAACATGTGGCGGATGAGTTCACTGTCGGTATGGCAATAAAGGTAAGGCGTAAAGTCAGCGGCGCTAATCTGTTTACTTTGGGCAACCCAATCGATCAGAATTTGTTGGTTAGGGCTGCTGGAAGTGCAGTAAAACTCGGTACGATTACAGGTCGACAGTATGGCGGCTTCACTGATTTCTTTGAGTCGCGACAACTCCTTTAGCGATGACCCCAGTATTTCAGCCGGAAATGACAGGCGTTCACGAATGGAAACCGGCGCGGTATTATAATTAATCCCTACGGCAAGAAGTGTCATGGTATTGGTGGCCAATGTTTAGGTGAGTTTTAACTGTGATGGAGCTGATTATTTTGGATTTTAATGAACTAATATATCAGGCTAAGGTGATTTAAAGCAGGTGCTTACGCCGCCCTGCGCGCCTTGACTTATTTTTTTAAAGAGCGCGTCAAAAACAAGCGCTCTTTCAGATCAACTACTTGCAGGAATCTGATGGCAAGTTGCGGATGTAAAGTTTATTCATAGAGTCAATGGCATTTACTCATAATCCCAGTATATTATGTCGTTGTATTCTAGGAAATATAATAGTTTTATCCAAATGGAATAAATCAGCAGCCTGAAACAATTGGTTTTTTCTGCTAATCTATAGTCAAATTTGAGAAATAAAATAGGATCCTGAGTGTTAATTTTTAGATTATTTTCAGTGCTAGTGCTCGTTTTGCTTATTGGTTGTGCCAGTTCGCCAGAAAAGCTTAATGAACCAGAAAAAACCGTTGCGCCAGTCAAAACAGCCCCGCCTAAGGAAAAAGCCCCGCCAAAAGAAGTGAAAACAGCGATTGATCCTGATGTCTTGTTCATGCTGTTGACGGCAGAACTTGCCGGTCAACGGGGGCAATATGATGTTGCCATGGAAGGTTATATGGAAGCCGCCAAGCGTGTCAAGGATCCGCGATTTGCTGAAAGAGCGGCAATGATTGCCATGTATATTAAAGATGGTAATAAAACCAACCAGGCGGTTGATTTATGGCTGCGTCAGGATGCTCAAAATCCGACGGCAAGAAAAATTGCCGCATTATCGGCATTGAAAGCCGGTGACAAGCAGGCTGCTGTTGAGCACCTGAGCGTAATGCTGAAAACTGATCCGGCCGGTTTTGAGAAGTCAATACTTGAATTGGCCAGTGCAATGCGGAAGGATGGCAAGGTTGCTTTCATTTATGACGTGTTGGACGCCTTGTCGCTAAAGTATCCTGATAAAGCCATTGTTTATTTTGTGCAGTCAATACTGGCTATGCAAATGGACAACAAGGGCTTGGCTGATATGAAAATACAGAAGGCGCTAAGCGTGCAGCCTGATTGGGATAAAGCGCTGATTTTACAGGCACAGGTAGCGGTATTTTCCGGGAATTTGAATAAAGCAAAAGCAGTATTGAGAGGAGCATTACAAAAAAATCCCAATGATGACAAGCTTGCAAAATTATTGGCTCAGGTGTTGATAAAAGCTGAAAATTACGAAGAGGCGGGCGAGGTTTATCAGCGTATTATTCTGGCTAATCCCAAAGACAATGAAAGTCGGTTTGCTTTGGGGTTGGTGCATTTGGAATTGGATAAGGATGAGTTGGCCGAAGAGGTTTTTAAGCAGTTGCAGGAGCAGCCGGACTGGCGTTATCAAGCCAACTTTTATCTGGGAAAAATAGAAGAAAAACGAGGCAATGCGCAAAAAGCTTTAGCTTGGTTCGATAAGGTGAGCGAAGGGCCTTTTGCTTTTGATTCGTCGATTTCCGCAATTTCCCTGCTTGCCAAAGAAAAACAATTTGATGATGCAAATTCGCGCTTGAGTCAATTGCAGAAGCGCTTTCCCAAACAAAAACTGCGTATTTTGCTGATGCAGGCAGAACTCTATAATCAGCAGAAAAAATATGCCGAGGCATTCAAATTATTAACTGATGCTCTGGTTGGTATACCGGATGACAAAGATTTGTTGTATACGCATGCCTTGATGGCTGAGCGTATCGGCAGAGTGGATATCCTGGAAGCCGATTTGAAAAAAATACTTATCAAGGAGCCTGATAATACCCAGGCATTAAATGCTTTGGGATATAGTTTGGTTAGCGTGCCTGGACGTTATGCCGAAGCTGAAAAGTATCTGCAACAGGCAATAAAATTGGCGCCGGACGAGGCCGTTATCATGGATAGTTACGGTTGGTTACAGTTTAAAATGGGAAATACGCTAAAGGCACTGGATTACCTTCAGCGTGCATTTGCGAAACAGCCTGAAAATGAAATAGCGGCTCATCTTGCCGAGGTGTTGTGGGCTTTGGGTAGAAAAGATGAGGCGAAAAAGATATTTAATAAGGCGATTAAAGAATCTCCGGAAGATGAATATCTAATTAATTTTCAACAGAAGTTTATGAATAAAGAATGATGGTGTCGCGATTTAAAGCAAGGTGTTTTATTTGGGGGGGCTTGATTCTGTTGCTGTCGGCATGTTCCACTGTGCCTGTCGCCCCTGAGATTGCTTATTCGAAGTCCGCAAGACTGCATCTTTACAAGCTGGCGCAATGGTCGTTTGATGGCAGATTGGCATTAACAGGGAAAAATGATTCATGGTCGGCAAATATCATCTGGGAACATAGTGTTGATAAAGAGCAGATAAAATTATCCGGCCCTTTGGGTCAAGGTGCTACCGTTATTCGATTAACCGGTGATTTTGTCACAATAGATCGTGGCGGTGGTGACGTGCAATCATCCGCTCAGCCGGAACAATTTATTAATCAACAGTTGGGCATGTTTGTTCCTGTTCAGTCTTTACGTTATTGGGTAGCCGGATTAGCGGAGCCTACGCTGGCATTTGTAGAAACGGGTGCTGGTTTTAAGCAGGCCGGTTGGTTAGTTGAATATAATCAATGGCAGTCTGTTGACGGGCAATCTATGCCGCGTAAGATGACTGTCATGAATGACCGGGTCAAGTTAAAACTAATCATCGATCAATGGTCTTTAATATGACATGCCGGAGTGTGACAAGCTTGCAAAACAATAATCCAATGTGGCTGGAAAGCTGGCCTGCGCCGGCAAAATTAAATTTAATGTTACGCATTGTCGGCCAACGGCCCGATGGCTATCATTTATTGCAAACAGTGTTTCAATTTGTAGATTTGTGTGATTGGATACGTTTTCATCCTGTTGAAGATGGTCGAGTGACTTTGCAGACAACTATCCCTGGTGTGCCTGAGCCTGATGATTTAACAGTCAGGGCTGCTAATTTGCTCAAAGCAGAAACGGGTTGTCAGCAAGGCGTATGCATAGAGGTAGAGAAAAATTTACCGATGGGCGGAGGTTTGGGAGGTGGGAGTTCCGATGCAGCAACAACATTATTGGTATTGAATCAACTTTGGGATCTGCAATTATCAATAGAAAGATTAATGACGCTGGGCTTGTCTCTAGGCGCTGACGTACCTGTATTTGTTTTTGGACATGCTTCTTGGGCAGAGGGCGTAGGTGAAAAGCTTGAAAAAATAACTATCCCGGAACAGTGGGTCATCATTATCAGGCCTGAGTGTCATGTAAATACAAAAGAAATATTTTTGTCTAAAGAATTGACACGGGATAGTAAATCAATCACAATAGCCGACTTTATAGCTGGTCAACATAAAAATGATTGTGCTGACGTAGTTTCTCAGCGATACCAGTCTGTTAAGGATGCTTTAGTTGATTTGTCTCAATTTTCAGAGGCAAGGCTGACTGGGACTGGAAGTTGTGTTTTTGCGCAGTTTGATTCAAAAGATGCAGCGGTTGGTGCCTATAAGGCTCTTAAAGATAAATGGCAGGTTTATTTGTCACATGGCATCAACGAATCTCCTTTGCTTTCAAAATTGAAAGCAGGTAATAAATATTCTGATTATTGGGTCGTCGCCAAGCGGTAAGGCACGGGGTTTTGATCTCCGCATACCTAGGTTCGAATCCTAGCGACCCAGCCAATTACCTCCACTGAGTTAAATTCTATTTGGGAGTGCTTGAATGAATGACACCTCAATGATGGTGTTTTCTGGAAATGCTAACCTGGCTTTATCTGAAGGCATAGTTAAGAAGCTCAATATGCGCCTAGGGATGGCGACTGTAGGTAGATTTAGTGATGGTGAAATTGCGGTAGAAATTGAGGAAAACGTCAGAGGGAAGGATGTTTTTGTTATTCAGCCTACTTGTTCGCCCACTAATGAAAATTTAATGGAGTTGTTGGTGATGATAGATGCTTTTAAACGAGCGTCGGCATCACGAATCACGGCGGTAATGCCATATTATGGATATGCCAGGCAAGATAGGCGTTCCCGGTCTGCTCGAGTGCCGATCAGTGCCAAGCTGGTTGCCAAGATGATAGAGCAGGCAGGTGCAAGTCGCCTTCTTACGGTGGATCTGCATGCCGATCAAATTCAGGGTTTTTTTGATATACCGGTAGATAATGTTTATTCATCGCCAATTTTGTTGGGTGATTTGTGGCGCCAACAATATAAGGATTTGATTGTTGTTTCTCCTGATGTTGGCGGTGTTGTTAGGGCTCGGGCTCTTGCAAAGCGATTGAATGATGCGGATCTGGCAATTATAGACAAACGCAGGCTGAAGGCGAATGTTTCTGAGGTGATGCATATTATCGGTGATGTTGATGGCCGTGTTTGTGTTTTAATTGATGACTTGGTCGATACGGCCGGTACTCTATGTCATGCTGCAGCTGCCTTAAAAAGGCATGGAGCAACCAAAGTGGTTGCTTATTGTACTCATGCTGTGCTGTCAGGTTCTGCGATGCAGAATCTAAACGGCTCGACTTTGGATGAGTTGGTTGTTACGGATACTATCCCCTTGAGTCAGGTTGCCATTGATTCGGGAAAGATAAGGCAGTTAAGTGTCGCAGAGATGCTGGCTGAGACAATAAGGCGTATATCTGTGGGTGAGTCGGTTAGTTCGCTTTATGTAGATTGATAGATTTTAAATGTATGTGCTTTATGCACTGGCTTGATAGAAATTAAGGTGAGGAAAAATGTCTAACGTATTTGAATTTGTTGCCGAAAGTCGTGGGCAATCAGGTAAGGGCGCCGCAAAAAGACAGCGTCGTCAGGGTAACGTGCCTGCGGTAATATACGGTGGGCATGCTGAGCCTCAAATGTTGGTTTTAAGTCATAATGAAGTGATTAAGCATCTTGAGCATGAGGCGGTTTACTCGCATGTGCTGGATGTGACTATTGATGGCAAGACAGAGCAGGCGATTTTAAAGGGTGTTCAGCGTAATCCTGCTAAATTTCAGGTTATGCATCTGGATTTTCTTCGAGTTAATATGTCCGAGCTTGTAAAGGTCCATGTGCCGTTGCATTTTATCAACGAGCATGCGTCCGTTGGTGGAAAAAAAGGTGGAATCGCAACTCATTCCATGGTTGATGTGGAGATTTCCTGCCTGCCTTCGGCCTTGCCTGAGTTTATTGAGGTGAATCTGGCTAATTTAGATATTGGTGAGACAATCCATCTTTCTGATATTGTGTTGCCTGCCGGTGTCGAGATTGTTGTTTTAGCTCAAGGTCCGGAGCATGATTTGCCTGTTGTTTCTATGATGGCTTCAAAGGCCAGTAAAGACGATACGGCTGTCTAGGGCGGCGATGATTAAGTTGATCGTTGGTTTGGGTAATCCCGGTCAACAGTACGAAAAGACCCGACATAACGTCGGGTTTTTGTTTTTAGATGCCCTGATGATTGAATCAGGTGTGGCTTGGGTCAATGAGTCCAGGTTTCAAGGATTGTTTGCGGAGATTGTTGTTGCCGGTAGCAATGTTATGCTGTTGAAGCCAACTACATTTATGAATAGAAGTGGTGGCTCAGTGGGTAAGGTCGCCCGATATTACAAATTGTTGCCCGAAGAGATTCTTGTTGTTCATGATGAGCTGGATTTTGCTCCGGGAGTGGTAAAGCTTAAAAAGAATGGCGGTCATGCTGGTCATAATGGCTTAAGAGATATTATTGCGCATTTGGGCTCCGGCGACTTTTATCGGCTAAGAATAGGTATTGGTCGCCCGTCTGTGGGTGCTGTTGTAGCTGATTTTGTGTTGTCGGCACCTTCAAAATCTGATTTGAAGTTACTGGTTGGTGTTTTTGATTATTGCAAAGGCTTCGTTAATCAGATAGTGTGTGGAGATATGGCAGCAGTAATGAATGCTTTGAATGGATCTTCCCGATTTAAATGACAGTTTATAAAAAATAGTAGTTGACATCGTTTCTTTAAAAAAAGATAATAGATG
>SXGU01528886.1_pt1 | contig 15683 bp, 18 predicted proteins | sample 3174531 | NCBI WGS metagenome assembly SXGU01 (sample SAMN11356863, study PRJNA531348) | freshwater metagenome | isolation source: freshwater sample F1-140 | place: China: Fuxian Lake, Yuxi | collected 2017-12-25
CGGCTTCGCCGGCCTGTTCGGCGGCCCGCGCGCGGATCGTCTCGAGGTCGAGGTCTTGCTCGGCTGTCTGGGCCGCGGCGCCGGCGAAGGCGGCAGCGCCCGCGAGCGCGGCGATGGCGAGGAGATGGGGGAGCGTCTTCATAGCGCGCAGCAGTTCCGTTTGCGCCAGACCAGATAGCCCATGTCCTCGCCGATGGCGGGATAGACCTGGCCTGCCGACATGAAGGTGGTGGAGGCGCCGATGGGCGCGCAGGCGTAGCGTCCCTTCGTCTGCGGATTGGGGTTGGTGGCCTGGAAGCGGTATTGCTGCTTGCGCATCACCGGCATCAGATACTTGCCGCACAGCCCCCTGCTGCCCATCGTGCCCCAGGCGACGAGCTCGCGATGGAGCTTGTAGGAGAAGCGGGCGAGCGCGAGGCGTGAGGCCTGGACATGGCCGATCGTCGCCGAGACGTTTCCGTTCAGCGGATACATAGTTCCCTGGCAGCCGGCGCACCAGAACAGCTCGTCCGTCGGCAGCTTCGCCGTCGCGGCTACGCAATCGGCGGCGCAGGCAGCGAGCGCGAGCGGATTGGCGAACAGCACCGCCTCCGGATTGATGATCGCGGTGAGCTCGCTGTCCTGCCAGAGCGGATCGATCTCGGTGATGTAGAGGATGTCGACCGAGCCGGATTCGAGGCACAGGAAATCGGCGACGAGCTCCATCCAGTAGATCAGCGGATAGGCGTACCAGTGGACGTGCCACTGCGAATTGTACTGCGTCGCACCGCCGACGGCGGATGGCCCGGCCATCGTCTTGAAACCGATGTCGAAGCCGGGGTCGAGCTTCATCCCGCCGAGATTGACGAAGCACCACGGCTTCATGCTCACATCGGCAAGCCGCACCGGCTCCCAGAACCCCATCGCGATGCCGGGCCTCAGGCCGCACAGGCACACCGGCGAGTCTGGGTTGTCGGTGTCGGGCCGGCTCGACGGCCAGATCTTCAGGGCCCCGACCGAGATCGGGAACAGGCACGACCAGCAGATGTCGGTGATCGGGTTGACGAACTTGCCGGTGCAGCGCCCGGGTCCGGCCGCGGCCTGGGCTGGCGTGCTCGCCGCCACGCTCAGGCTGACGAGGAGCATCGTCCCGCAAATCCATGATAGCAGGTGCTTTCTCTTGCTCATGATGGTGCGCGCTCCTTGCGCTCGATCGCCTGTTCGGTGACGACGAGGACGCGGCCCTGCTGCTCGACGGTCGCGGGGACAGCGCGGATGCCGAAGTGTTTCACAAGGCTGCCGCCCTGGTCGAAATAGAAGCGTCGCTGGCGGGTCTTCATCAGCTCGAGGGGCGCGCCGCGCACGAGGATCAGCTTGGCACGGGTTGGGCCGAAGCGGCGCGCCGCCCAGGCAAGCTGCGCCGGATCGTCTCCGTCGAGGAAGACGAGCGGCACCCGCAGCGGGACAGTGTCGAGCGGATTGACGCGCGTCCCCGCGGCAATGATGACCCGGCCCTTGTCGTCGGCAATGTTGCGCTCGACCGTAATGGTCGGATCGAAGCGCCAGCTGCGCGTCGCCGAGGCGGAACCAACACCGGACACGGGCTCCGGCCGGTTGACCCGCGTGATGGTGCGGCGCTTCAGCTCCTCGTTGAGCCGCGCCGTCTCGCCGGTTTTCTCCAGATGGGTCAGGCGGGCGCGGATCTGCGCGAGGATGTCGGGCTCGACGATCGGCCAGACAGCGCCCTGCTGACCGTAATCGCGGGCGAACGCCGGCGCTGCCGCGCCCAGGCAGGCGACAAGGAGCGCGATCATTGCGGGCAAGAGCTTCACAGGATCGGCCTCCCCACGCCAAGGATACGGGGAGCGCAGATCCATCCGATCGCCGCATAGCGGCTGTCGAAGCCGTCCTTGTGCGCGGTGGTGACGAAGTAGCAGCCGGCCGGAACCTGGCCGGTCGGGCCGAGCGCCAACGGCTCGCCGAGGCGGCTCGTGAGCTTCGCTTTCGCGACCAGGCGACCGTTGACGAAGAAGGCGCGATTCTTCTCGGTGACGAGATCGCCGGGCAGGGCGCTCACCCGCTTGCCAAACGGCCTGGGCTCCTTGCCGAAATGCTTCACCAGCAGGGGCGAGGTGGGCGGATCGAACAGGATTATGTCGCTGCGCTTGGGAGCGGCGCCGCGCTCGAGCCAGATCGCCCAATGGGGCAGGCTCGGGCTCGCGTTGATCATCAGCGCGTGCTCGCGCGAGAAGGCGGCCAGCGTGCTGAGCGCGAGCGCCACTGCGCCGAGGCCGCCCCAGAGCACGAGGCGTCCCCATGCCGAAGAACGAGCGAGGATGTCAGCTGCGCCCATCGGGAACGGCTCCCATGCCGCGCACGACGTCGGCGCGCACAGTCTCGGTGAGGTCGGGTGCGCTGCCGGCCACCACCGCCTCGGCGACAAGGACCGTCCGGCCCTCGCGCCCCAATTGCTCGACCGAGTCCTCGACGGCCTTGAGATAGACCTGGACGCGCTCGCGGGTTTCTTCGGGCGACCGTCCGGCCCGCGCCTCGGCCTCGATGAAGTCGCCCATGATGCGGCTCAGCTGGACCGTGACGACCTCGCGCTTTTCGAGCGCGAGAAGCTTGTCGGTCGCCCAGACGCCCCAGAGCGTGGAGGCGATCATGCTCAGGCCGAGCGCGATTGCGGTGAGATTGATGCTGAATCGGCGCGCCGACAGGGCTGATGTTGCCAATATGTTCTTCACAGCTTTTCCTCCCGGAGACCTTCGGCGACCTCGCACAGGAAGCGCGGCATCCGCAGGCAGGCGACCAGGGTTGCAAGACCGATGAGGCCGAACTTCAGGTCGTTGACGAAGCCGACCTGGCGTGTCGGATCGGCGCCGATGAAGCGCTCGGCGAAATTGGCGATCTGCGCGAAGAACAGCTCCACGTTGCCGCCCGAGACCATCAGGAAGAACAGGAGCGGCAGCCCGAGTGTCATGAGATAAGTCGAGGCGAGGAAACCGCCCGCCTTGACGAGAATGTAGCAGGTGTCGGCAAGGTGGCCGCGCCAAGTCTTGTCGGGCGGGGGTGGATCGAAGCCGTCGTCCCCGCCCGATAAGAGCGCGCGCTCCTGCGCCTGATCGAAGGGGCCGACAAGATGAAGTGGCATGGTATCGTGGTCCTTGATTGGAGGGTGGATTCAGGTGCGGCCCGCGAAAGCGATCCGCTCGATCGCATCGGCGAGCTGGTGGCCGCGGGCGATCTCGGCATCGATCGCAGCGAAAGTCTGGGGTGAACTCGAGAACAAAGTCGCTGAATAGTCGTCGAGCACGAGCCGGCCGATCGCCTCGGTTTCCGGTCCCTTGATGAAGACCTCGGAATAGTCGCTGCCCGACCGCTTCAGGCTGCGGATCAGCGTCTCGGTGCGGTCGTCCATGTCGAGCCGCTTGGAGGCTTTGAAATCGGCGATCGTCTCGGGCTTCTGCTGGAGGATCAGCATCCAGTCGCTGTTCTCGAGCGCCGCCGTCGCCCCGTCGGACTTGTAATAGTCGTTGAGCGACTGGGTCGCGGTCGCCAGCGCGCCGCCATATTTGCGGCAGGTGCGGGCATAGGTCTCGACGAACTCGCCCATCGAGCCGCCCTTGAGCATCGACCAGGCCTCGTCGATCAGCAGCAGCTTGCGGACCTGGCGGGGCGAACGCGTCATCGCCTGGCTGGTCATGAACATGATTGCAGAAAGGACGACCGCCCTCAGCTCCTCGCGGCTCGCAAGGTCGGACATCTCGAAGACGGTGAAATCGGCATCAAGGTCGAGGCTTGCCTGGCCCTCGAAGAAGGCGCCGTAGGTGCCGCCGGCCATGTAGGGAGCAAGCGCGGTCGCAAGGTCGGTTGCGGCCTCGTTCGCGAGACTCGCGAGAGCCTCTCCCACGCCGGTGATGGTCGCCGCCACGCCATGCTCGCTCCAGACGGCATTGACCGCCCGGTCGATCAGTCCGCGCTCGGTGTCGGAGAGCTTCGCGCTGTGGCGCGCCATCTGGCCGACGATCGCCTTGACCATGGCAAAGCAGTCCAGGCGGTAGTCTTCGTCCTCTGCCGCGCGCCCCGCGTCGATCATCGAGAAGGGATTGAGGCAGAAGCCTGCCTTCATCGTGAACTCGACAAAGCGGCCGCCCTGCAATTTGACCGAATGCTCACAGCTACGCCCGTCGTCGATGACTACGACCTGCGCGCCGGCGCCGCGCAGTGCCGCGCACATCTCCTGCAGGAGCACCGACTTGCCCGAGCCCGACTTGCCGCAGATCGCTACATTGTGATTGCCGGCGTCGTTCTCGAACGGCGACCAGAAGAAAGGCTGGCCGCGGCGGCCGACGAACAGCAGGTGCGGGTGCGCGCTCCCCAGATATTCGCCCTGCATCGGCGCGATGTTGGCGGCGGTCGTCGAGAGCACCGTCTTGAACCGCTTCAGGCGCTCCATGTCGGCGCCGAGCCCGTCGGCGAGCGTCAGCGGCATGGCCGCGAGCAGTCCCTGCACCTGGAGATAACGCTCGTCGGCAAGATCCCAGCCCGCCGCCTTGTAGATCGACTTTATCGCCCGCTCGTGCCGGTCGCCGGCGCCAAGCGGGGAATAGGCCGTGATCCCATAGAAGACGCGGACGAGCCGGCGGCCTTCCTGGAGCTCGGCCTGGACGTGCTGCCATTCGGCCGCCTGCTCGCCGATGCGCGGCAGGAAGCGGGCGCTCTTCGTGCCCGCAAGGCTCGTCGTCCGCATGAACTTGAAGCCGGCCTTGGCGCTGGCCGCTTCCTGATCCGGGTAGACGAGGCAGAGCATCGTCGCGGCCGGGCAGGGAAAGCGCAGCTTGTCGGTGAACAGATCGCCGATGAGCCGTGCGCATTCCCACGGCGCCCAGCGCTGCGGCATGTTACGGACGGAAAAATGCCGCACGTCGAAGGCGTCGGGATAGACGATGCCGATCTCGGGCACGCCGTCATTTGTCCTGCCCGTCGGGCGGAAACGCTCGGTGCGCAGGTGCATCCGGTCTTCGTGGACGACGAGCTCGATGTCGTGACGGATCGCCTGGGCCGCGATCGGGTCGTTGGCGTTGTAGGGAACCGCGTCGTCCTGCGGCGCTGTGGTCGGCGAGGTGAGGTCGTCGAGGATGGCGATGAGTTGCTGCGGCCCCACCTCCGCGACGCCGAGGTTCAGGGATTTCAGCATGGCGATGAGCCCGTCGCGGGTCTGCTTGAGCTCCTCGTTGCTCACCGTCTTCGCTGCGGGAACGCCGACCGAGACGATCACCTGGTGGTGCCGCGCATGGAATGGCGCGTCCGCCGAGCCCGATTCCCAGACGAGGCCATAGAGCCGCTTGGCCCGGTGGCGGGCGATGGCCTCATAGACCCCGCCCTGGACGTAGCGCGGGGCAAACCAGGGCGCGACGATCCGGCTGATGCGCGGGGAGGCGAGATGCAGCACCTGGAGGCAGGCGCCGGGCGGCAGGCCCTCGGAGAAGAATGCCCCGAGGATCTCACCGGTGCGCTCGTCCGCGCCGATCAGCGGGGTCACCGAGAGGATGAACCCCTTCGAGCGCGCGTTGAAATAGAGCCGGCTTGCCGGATCGTAGACTCGGTAGGGCAGCCAGTCCGACAGCATGTCGAGCATCAGCGGAGGCCGCCGCTTCTCGGCGTGCTCGGCATCGCCGAGAAGCCCGCGAAGCACTCGGTCCAGAATCGTGTTCAGCCGCTCGGCCATCACTTGGGCTCCTTGTCGGGTGCCGCGGGCGTGTAGGTCTTGCCGGTCACCGCCTTGGCGGCCTCGATCGCCTCGATGCTTGGGAACGTGAGCGGCTTTTCGCCGCCGCCAGGCCGAGGGGTCCGATCATGCCGGGGAGGGGACATGTCGAACCCCTCGACCGCCGGTGCCTTGGCACCGGCGACGGCCTCGCGCGCCGTGGAGGGGAGGACCAGCGGCGAGGCAACGGGGGAATCCTGGACGGGAGGGACAGCAAGCGAGAAAGGGGAAGTCAGGTCGGCGGCATCGCTCTCGTCGCTGGCCTTTTGCGCGGCCGGGTCTGAGGCGGCCTGGACGGCCTTGAGCTGCCGGCTGAGCTGGCGCAGCAGCGGCGGCGCCGCCCCTTCGCCGGGCTTGCGGCGCAGTTCCGCGGCCCAGCGGGGATTCTCGACCACCGCCCAGGCGACAGCTTCGCCATGAAGCGTTCCGGCTTCATCGACATGCGCCGGGAACACGATCCGGAGCGTGCGCTCTAAGGTTCGGCCCGTATCGCCGGCAGCAACTCCGGCCCGGACCCGCGCAAGTTCGTGGGAGGAGCCATTGCGCTCCAGCTCGGAGGTCGCGTGGGCGTCGATCACATGGCTGGGAGCGCAGTCGCCCTTGGGCGCGCGACAGCTGAAGTCGCCCTGGACATTGGTGCCGAACGTGGTGCAGCCGGTTAGCACTGCCGCGAGTCCGGCGCTGACGATGAGGCGCTTGGAAGGGGACATAGAGGTCATCCTTTGCTGGTCTGGCGGGGAGCGGCCGCGAGGAACTCGCGGAGGGCGGCGGCAGGCCGATAGCCTTCGAGCACAGCGCCGTCGGACGGCCGCACGATGACCGGCGTGCCGCCGAAGCCGTGCGCTTTCGCAAAGGCCTCGTTGGCGTCGAGGCCGGTCGTGTCGCAGGGCTTGGGATTGGCGAGCGCCAGGCCCGAATAGGCCATGCGCAGCGACATCTCCGGACGGGATGCACAGAGTACTCGCTCGGCCAGCTGGCGGCTTTCCGCACCAAAGATCGAGATCGGCCGTTCCTCGACGCGTGCGCCGATCGCCTTCAATTCGCCTTCGAGCTTCTTGCAGTAACTGCAGTTGAAGTCGGAGAAGACGACCACCTTTGGCCCTTCGGCCGGACCCCAGGTGATGGCCCCGTTTGCCGGGAGACCGGCGAGCGAAACCCGCGCCGGGACGCTCGGGCGCTGCTGGGGCGGCTCGTCCTCTCCTGGCTGGCGCCGGGCGGCGCCGGCGGTGAGCAGGTCCGGGTTCAGAGCAAGCAGCCGCGCGGCCGTCAGATCCTGGCGGGCCTCCATGTCGTAGACACGGCCGATCACGAGATACTTGGCTGCCCGGTCGACGTAGAACAGGGTCGACTTCGAAGCGACTTCGCACAGGCCGCCGAGCCCCGAGCAGTCGATCGCGTCGATCGGCGTCTTCGGAAGCCTGAGCTTGAGCGCCGCCCGCACCTTGGCGCTATCGGGAGCGGTCGTCGGCGCGGCGAGGCTTGCGACGCCCCAGCCGGTGGCGGCGGACAGGGCGATGACGGCGGCGAGCCCTGCCGCGGGCCGCAGCCAGCGACGCGCTGGAGAATTAGGTGCTCCGATCACTGGGAATTCCTCACGTAGACGCCGTCGAGGAACACGATCTCAACATCGATGCCGGTCGGCATCTCGACGACAGGTTGGTACTGTTCGGCGCGTTCGATCAGATATTTGCTGACCGTATCGGCCGCGTCCGCGGCGCCCTGGCCGAGCCCTCCGCCGAGAATGTCGCCGGGCGACAGCTTGGAGCGCGTTCCGTCGGCGTTGGTCGTGACGCCGGAGAAGATGCTGTTGGCATTGGCCGAGAAGCCGCGGCCGAAACCGCCGATGATCCCGGCGAGCAGCGCCTGGCTGACAAGGCTGCCTTCGCGGCTGACGACGCGGCCGCGCACGCCGGACTTGCCGGCAAAGCTGATGAAGCCCTTGACCTCGCTCACCGCCACGCGCCCGCCGGGCTGATCGCAGGTCATGCGGGCAAGCTTCACATAGACCTTCTCCGAGGAGAGATCGCCGCGCGCCGCTCCGTTGACCACGCAGCCCTGAATCCGGGTGGTGAGCACCTTCCCGTTCTGCATGACCGAGCGCGCCGGGCCGGTGATCCTCAGAACCACGGGCAGTGGATCGGTCTGGCTGGCAACGCCGGCCGAGGCATCGACGCCAACGATCACCCGCGCCGCCGCATAGGAATTGGGCGGCAGGTAATCGGGGGAGTCCTCGACCACGACCGGCGGGGCGTCAGGGCGGGCCGAGCGGCGGCCGGTCGCGCCCGCCTTCTCCGAGGTGAAGCTCAACAGCTTCACTTCGCCGGGAGACGGGACCAGGGCGTCACCGCCTGCTGTCGCGCTGCCGGGCTGCGGCGCTGCGGCTGGACGGCCGCGCGCATCGTAGCCGCCCGCCTGGGGCCCATAGGCCGGCGCGGTCGGAACCGGAGCCGGCGCGGCAGCCTGCGTAGCAAGCCGCGACTTGAGGTCCGCATTCTCCGCCGAGATCGCATCGATCGCCGCCTGCCCGTCAACCCGCATGGCCTGGTTTTCGGCCTTGAGCGCCGCGAGCTGCGCCTCGACCTCGCTGCGCGGGACAGCGGATTCCCGGAGCGCCTTCTGCTCGCGCGTTACCGCGTCGAGCCGGTTGCCATAGCTGGCGACGAACTCGCGCTGCGAGAGGTCGCGGTTGACGAGGCCGGCCGTATCGATGGTTTGCGCAGCTTGCGCGTCGTCCGACGTGCCGTCCTCGTCGCCGCCAAGGATGAACCAACTGCCGCCGACGAGCGCGAGAGCGCCGATGCCCCCAAGCAGCAATCTCTGCCGGCGCGCCGTTCGCGCGTTGAGCCCGGACACTTCGGACGGCGAGGCTGGCTCGGCCTGCAGCGGAGCGGGATTGTCGCTGGTATCAGTCATGGCTGCTTTCCCCGTTGGCGCCGACCACGAAGGCCGTCGTGCTGGAGCCGGGATCGAGCGCCGGGTTGACGATCGAGACGGCGAGGGTGTCCCGGGGCGCGAGGTCGCGCTCCGCGAGAGTGATGGACTTGCGTCCGCGGTTGGTGATGCGGATGACCTTGCCGGCGAGGTTCGCGCCCCGATAATCGGCGACAAGCTGGATCTCGAGGTCGCCCACGCGGGCGGGCAGGGCGGTAGACTGCCGCACCTCGTAACCCTCGATTGTCCGGTCGTTGGCCATCGCCTGCACAAGCCGGACAGCGCTGGTGTCGAACGGGGTTTCGCTCTCCCAGTTCGCCGCCTGGCCCGTCGCGATCGCGGGATTGGTGATGAACACCTGCGCCGCCTCGATTGGCTCTACGCGGCAAGCGACCTTGTAGACGTAGCCCTTCTTGGTCGTCGCAAAGAAGCTGATGCTCCTGGCCGCGTAAGTCTCGGGCACCGAGACGTAGATGTCGCCGCGCAGCGGTTCGTTCGTGACGGCAAAGTCGTTGTAAGGCGTGCCGGTCGAGATCTTCGAAACGCTCGCGAATTGGTCATTGATGAGCGCGAAGCGGGTGAGTTCGCGGGCCGAGACCGAACATTCGATACCCGCGCCATCGGCCGCCCGCTTGAACTGGTCGGCTGCTCGGGCCGGGCCGCCTGAGAGCGCGAGCAGAGCGGTCACGCTCAGCAGCGCCGTGCGCGCACGCATTGCACGTTGGTAAGCCATCACTGGGGCTCCTTGGTTTTGTCCTGGGGTGGCAGCTGGGCGAATCCCGAGAGCGCGAGCCACAACCCCCGGTAGGTCCAGCTGAAGCGGAAACGGCGCTCGTCACTGGCGATGACCTGCGCGCCGACGAAGGTCTTGAGCGTGCCTGAGACCTCGGACGTGAGGCCTTTCGGGTCGACGGTCATCGAGCGGATGACGAAAGCCTGGGTGACGTCCGAGCCGCGCTGCTCTTCGACGATGCGTACGAGCTCGGCTTTGAGGCGGCCGTGGCTGGCCGGATCGGCGAGCTTCAGGATCTCGTTCATCCAGTAGTCGAGCCCTTCGGGGCTGCGATTCAAGAGGACGAGCGCGGTGTCACGGGTGACGAGCTCGAGATAGTCGGCTTCGACGCCCGCGCTGCTCACCGTCAGCTGCTTGGGCAGCGTCGGTAGGAGCACCACCTCGCGGTCGCGGGTCGCGGCAAGGCTTGCCGTCACGGTGAGCGCGACAGCGAGGCCGGCGCTGGACAGCGCGAACAGGTTGCGCTGCCTCAGCAGCGACTGCTGGCGCTCGTGTGAAATGTCGGCGAACATGGCTTTCTCCCCTCAACCGGCAAGCAGGCGGCAGTGGGAAGGCGGCGTCGCCCGGAGGCCCAGAAATCCGGCCGGCAGATACCAATATGCGGCATGGGTGAGCCAGGAGCTGGCGCGTCCTGCTTTTGCCTTTCGCAGAGCGAACCAGGCGCCGAAAGCGACAACGATGCCGATGAAGATATGCTGGCTGAGGATTCCCCAGGTGAAGGGAACGATCATCCCGGCGAACTCGTCGATGGTCCAGAAGCCGATGAGCTCCGGATCGTCGAGCCGACGGGGAATGATGTACCGGTCCGCCATGACGACGCGCCTTCCCGTGCCCGATCGCCTCAGATGACCGCGGTCACGACCGAGGTGACGATCGGGACACCCGTGCCGACGCCGATGCCGACGCCGACCGGAACCGCGACCTGGCTAAGCGAGACGCGCCCCGAGGCGAGGCCGATCAGGCCGCCCGCGAGGCTGAGGACGGTGATGATCTTGCCGCCCGAGCCTTCGAGGAAATCGGTGAACTTGGTCAGCGCCGGGGTGAAGGTCGTATCAGCGCCGGCGTAAGCGGCGCTGGCCGCGAGCGCGGCGATGGCGACGGGAATGGCAAGATTGACGGCCTTGCCGAAGCCGTTGGCGCTGTGGCGCCGAGGGAGGGTGAGAGACTGCATGTGAAGCTCCGCTTCGAGGGATGAAGGCAGCGTCCTTTCGTTCGCTGTGTGTTCCACATGCATCTAGGAAATGGGTGTAGGAAAGGCTTTCCAGCCATCGCGGCACCGGCGCGGACGCATACGGATCGATGGCAATGTCGCGCGCCGGAGAATCCAGCCTAGCGCAGCTACTTAACCGGGGTTCCTTGACGTAGCACTCCGCCAGGGCGGCTGGATTGCTGCGGCGAATCGGTCTCTCGGCGCGTGTCGCCTATAAACGAGATGTTCCTGATGTGTTCTTTTCGTTTTCCTACAAGGGGCTGTCGCGATATGCCTGCGAATCACCGCATCAACCGAGAGTCCCGCCATGCATCGAACGACGCCCATGAACGGTCATGCGAACGACTGTATCGCGCGAACCCTCGCCTACGCTGTTGAAGAAGCCGACAAGCCCCGGCACCAGATTGCCCGCGAGGTCGGGATGCATCGAGAGACGTTGCTGCGGGTCCTTCGCGGCGAACGTCCGATCGGCCTGGATGAGGCAGCCCGCATTCTCGATGCCTGCGGCGCCTTCCCACGCGCGACCATCGTTCTCGCTCTGGCGGGCCAGGAAGACCTGGCTTGCGAGTGGATGCGTAGCGAGATGGGTGAGTTCCTCGAGGAATTCTTCAGCGCGTTGCCGGGGCAGCTTGAGCGCACGCTCGGCCGGCGGATCGAGGACGTCAGGCCGCGCTGGGCCAATGGCACGTCGCAGCTCGTGGCGCGCATGCTGGCCAAGCATATCGATGACCTGGCCAACCGCGACATTTCAATGTCGCTTAGCCGTTGACGCGACCGACCTCGGAGGGGACCGAGTTCGTAAACGAAGTAGGAAAAACCGATGGCCACCGTCCCCCAGAGCAATGCTTCTGTGCCTCCGTTCGTCCAAACGGAATCCTCACCGCCTCCGCCGGCGCGGCTCCTGCGATTGCCTGAGGTTATCGCGCGCGTTGGCCTGAAACGGTCAGCCATTTACCAGCGCATGAGCGAAGGCAGATTTCCGAGGTCGCGCTCACTCGGTCCGAAATGCGCCGTCTGGGTCGAGTCCGAGATCGATGATTGGATCAACGGGATTGCGCTGAAATAGCTTCGCTCCAAGCCGCCGCTTGCTGGGAATCACTTCCGGCTAAGTTGCCATGATGGCGTCCACTGATCCTCTCCATCCTGAAGTGTTTGAAAGATAAGCAGCGCCGACTGCGGGATGGTTTTTCGACCCCGTTGACGCTTCGCGTGCACCGGTCCCTGTCGTGGCTGCGCCGCGCGCAAGGCGAGACCGATGATCTCGATGTCCGCTTCATCCTGCTTTGGATCGGTTTCAACGCCGCCTATGCGGGCGATATTGAGGCCTCGGCCGTCTCACCCGCGGAGGGCGAGCGTGGGCTGTTCCAGGCTTTCTTCTCGACGCTGGTCCGGTTCGATAGTCGGCACCGCGTCTACGACATGGTGTGGGAGCGGTTCAGTCAGGAAATTCGGCTGCTGCTTGGCAATAGCTATGTCTATCACCCCTTCTGGCAGCATCAGAACGGTGTCCCCGGGTACGCCGATTGCGCGGAAAAGCTGAGCGCAACAGGACTGCCATCAATCACGCACTGCGCGAGCACGATACGGTCATGATTCTCTCGATCCTCTTCGATCGCCTCTATGTTCTGCGCAACCAGTTGGTGCATCGCGGCGCAACGTGGAACAGCGACGTGAATCGCGACCAGGTTCGGGACGGACCATCTCCGCAGGGATGTCCGCTTCCGATCCTCATCGATCTGATATGGACGGAATTCGTCTATCTCTCCTCGGTTGCTGGCCACGCCGTACGGACATCTCCGCGCCAGATAAGTTTGAAAAGGTCCATTCAAAGACTGCGCGAGCTCGAATCGACAGCACCAAACCGACCGGCTTATCGAGATCTGAACTTTCGTCTCAGGAACACCCAAACGACCATTGCCGCTGCCACGCCCGCACTCAGAATTGCCAGCAAAGGTAGGTGATCAGCCAGGATGGCCGCAGAAATGAGCAGGGCGGCAGGGATGATCGGAGGTTCCGAGCGTCGGTCGCGCCGCCCAATTTCCCCAAGTGCTCGCAAATCCTTTGCATTGATGCTCACCGGGATCGTTCCGGTTCGCGCCACCTTTTCGAGCTGACCGACGATCTCCGGCGTGCTCAAAGCTGCGCGGCCCAGCGCCGCAGCCAGCTTGCGCCCTTCCTTTCGCAGCCGAACGAGGCTGGTTCGTTCCGCGATCAGCTCGCGGGCTATAGGCGCGAGCTCTGCTGCAATGTCGAACGAAGGGTCGATGCGTCTGACAAACCCTTCCGCGGTCAGCAGCGTGCGGAGGACCAGCGCCAGATCCGGAGGCAGAGCCAGCTGGAACTCGCGCAGCAGCGCGAAAACCTGCTGGAAGGTCTGCGTAAGGTCGATCTGGTCGAGAACAACATTCTTGAAGCCGTCGATCAATTGACCAAGCGCGAGCTCGAGCCGCGGCCGCTCGACATCCGGATCACCCGCCCACAGCATGAGAATGTCGGCGACGCCTGCGACATCGTCCGCCGCAATCGCCAGAGCGAGCCTTACCAGTTCGTCGCGCCGCTGCGGCAGTAGCGTTCCAATGGCCCCGAAATCGATGAGCCCCAGCGATCCGTCGTCGAGCAGGATCACATTGCCCGGGTGCGGGTCGGCATGGAACTGACCGTTGAAAATGATCATCCGCAGCATCGCCTGGGCGTAGGACCGCGCAATGGCTTGGAGGTCCAGGCCCGCGGCCCTTGCCGCGTCGAGATCGGTGGCGGCGATGCCCGTCAGCCGTTCCTGCACGTTGACCCGTCTGCCGGTGATCTCCCACTCGAACCAGGCGGTGCGAACCCCCAGCGGAGCAAGAAAGGCGCCGATCGAGTCGCTAGACCGACCTTCGGCCGAGAGATCCATTTCGCGGTCGAGGCTTTCGGCGAAATAGCGCAGGAGCTCGTCCGGCTTCAGCCTGGCAACTTCCGGAATGCGCCGCTCGGCAGCGCGCGCCAGCCTGCGCAGCAGGCGCAGGTCGGCGTCAACGACGCGTTCGATGCCGGGTCGCCGCACCTTGACGATGACCGAACGCCCGTCGAGCAGCGTCGCGGCGTGGACCTGGGCAATCGACGCCGCGGCCAGCGGCACCCGATCGAAGCTCGCGAAACAGCTTTCCAGCGGGCCGCCCAAGGCGTCAGACACCACCGGCTCGATATCTTCGAAGGGAAGCGCCGGAACCCGGTCCTGGAGTGTCGATAGGGCGCGGATCCATTCGGGTCCGAGCAGGTCGCTGCGCATTGCGAGTATCTGACCGAACTTGACGCCGACCGGCCCAACTTCTCGCAAGACCGCCACCACCGCTTCCGGCCGCGCCGATTCCAGCCCTTCATCGCGGCCACCTTGCAGGCCGAGCCGGGCTGCCAGTCCGCGCAGGCCGTGGCGTCCCAGCAGGCCGACGAGCTGGGCGAACCGGTCGCGCTCGCGCAGCCGGCCCTCGTCAGGTGCGTGGCGGGCTTGGGGCGTGATCACGGCGCAGGGTTCTCCACAAGCGCGACCGCCGCATCGACTTTGGCAAGCAATGCCGAGAAATCCGCCAACTCCGCGTCTCCAAGCACTCCCATCGTTTTCCCCAGAATGCCCTCGTAAAGAGGCTGCGCGTGGGACAGCAAGGCCTCTCCTTCGTCGGTCAGTTCGATAAGCTTGGCCCTGCGGTCGCCCGGAACCGGAACCCGGCGGATGCGCCCCGCCGCTTCCAGCGCATCGATTGCCTGGGTCACGGTCCTCGGAGCTTGTCCGAAGAACGAAGCTATGTCGGTCGAGCGCCTCGGCCCCTCGGCGACAAACGCGAGCAGACGGATTTTAGCGAGCGAGGCCTCGTGGCGCGACAGGCTCCGGTCGATCAGCCGCTGGAGCCGCAAATAGACCCAGGCGAACTGCTTCGACACTTGGAAGACTTGAGAATAGTGAGGTTCCATATGATATGCGCTTGCAGCAATTTCGCGGTTAGGGCAAGGGCATTCCGAATCGCCATGCGATTCCTCCGGTAACGAAAGGCAGTGATGGCCACGCAAGTCATGGAGGCAGCGGAAAGTTCCGGGGCCGATAATTCTCGGAGCTCGCCGCTCCGATCGCGAAAGGTTCGGCTTGGGCTTTTGATCGCAGCGCTCGCTGCCCTGCTTCTGGGGCTCTGGTGGTACCTCGACTACGAGTCGCACGGAAGATACCAGCAGAGCACCAACGACGCATATATTCAGGCCGACTCGGTCGTCGTGGCGCCCAAGATCGGCGGCTACATCGACCGCGTGTTAATCGCCGAGAACCAGTCTGTCCGCGCCGGCCAGCCGCTCGCGCTTCTCGACCCGCGCGATTATCGCGCGCAGGCATCGCAGGTCCAGGCACAAATCGAGGCGTCGCGGGCGACCGCGGACACCGTCCGCGCGCAGGTCGGCGAGCAGCAGGCGGCCGTGGCACAGGCAGAGGCGCAACGGAATGCAGCGCAGGCGGAAGTCACGTTCGCCCGTCAGCAGCTCGATCGATACGAACCGCTGGCCGCCTCGGGTGCCGAACCGCGCGAGCGCGTGACGCAGCTACGCAACCAGCTGCAGCAGGCGCTCGCGAAGGCGGAATCCAGCCGCGCGGCGGTCCTCGCTGCCCAGCGCCGATTCGGGACCCTGGACTCGCAGATCGAGCAGGCGTTGTCGCAGGCGCGGGCTAGCCAGGCCCAGCTGGAAGCAGCCAACGTCATTCTCGAAAGCACGACGCTGCGCGCCAGCATCGACGGTCGGGTCGGCGATCTGACCGTCCGCGTTGGCCAGTTCGTTCAGCCTGGAACTAGGCTGATGACCATCGTTCCGGTCAACCAGATCTATGTCGAAGCCAACTTCAAGGAAACCCAGGTCGGCCTCATGCGCGTCGGCCAGCCTGTTTCCATTGAAGTGGATGCGCTGCCTGGCGTCGAGCTGAGAGGCAAGGTGGCCAGCTTCGCCCCTGGAACGGGAGCGCAATTTTCGATCCTGCCGCCGCAGAACGC
>SXGU01195480.1_pt1 | contig 15680 bp, 10 predicted proteins | sample 3174531 | NCBI WGS metagenome assembly SXGU01 (sample SAMN11356863, study PRJNA531348) | freshwater metagenome | isolation source: freshwater sample F1-140 | place: China: Fuxian Lake, Yuxi | collected 2017-12-25
ATGAAGTCAGTTTTGCGTACGAGCCCAACCCCACCGCTGACTGGTTTGCAATTGAAGCAGCGGGCGCTAGCGCCGTGCCGGGCGGGCAGCTGGCCAGCTGGGACACCACCCAGATTGCAGATGGCGCGTACCAGTTGCGGCGTGCTCCTCGTCCGCCGAGATGGTGCGCAATCTACTAGCCAGCGCAGCCCTCAGCGAACCTCCCACGGGAAGCTGTCGAGCCGGTGCGCGCCGTCCTTCTTAATAACGACCTGCGTCTCGAGCTTGATGCACTCCTTGCCGCCCTCCTCGCCGATCAGGCTTTCGACGCAAACCGTCATGTTCTCGGAGAACCAGCCGCCGTGCGCGTTGGCGAAGTCGGGGCGCAGCGGCACGGACGGCCATTCGTCGGCCAGTCCCACGCCGTGCAGCGCCACCGAGTAGCGGTTGCCGACATACTTCTCCGGAATTCTCCAGGATTTTTCGTTGAACTCGGCGAACGAAAGTCCGGGCTTCAACAGCGCCATGTTGTGGTTGATCTGGTCGAGTGAGGCCTCATACATCGTGCGCTGCGTGTTGGTCATGCGCGTATGCCCCACGGTCCACGAACGCGAAAGGTCGGCGCAGTAGCCGTAGGGACCGATCATGTCGGTGTCGAAGGAGAGGATGTCGCCCTCCTTGCCGAGGTGGTCGGAGCATTCTTGGAACCACGGGTTCGTGCGTTCCCCGATCGCCAGCAGGCGCGTCTCCAGCCACTCGCCACCGGAACGGATGTTTTCGAAGTGAAGTTCGGCCCAGATCTCCTGCTCGGTCTTGCCGGGCAGCGAGTGCTCGTACATGCGCGCCATGCCAGCCTCGCACACGCGGATGGTCCAGCCCATGAGCTCGAGCTCGTCGTCGCTCTTGATGCATCGCGCCATCTCGGTGAGTTCCTGGCCCTCCACAAGAGTGACACCACGACGGCGCAGCGCATCAACGCCTGCTGGCTCCAGCTTGTCGACCGCAAGGCGCATATTGCCGCCGTTGCGCTCCTTCAGTGCACTGACGACCTCGTTCGCCCACTTCTCGACGAACTCCTTCTGGCGCTCGGCAGTATACATGTAGAACCACGAGGTGCCGGGGCGGATCTCGTCGATCGTCTCAAGCCCCTTTGCCAGGTGCTCGGCGCCCCGGTACTCGAAGTCGATGGCGTGCCCGTCGGCAAACAGCATCGCGTAATGAAACGCGTTATGAGTCGCCCAAACCTGCATATTAGAGACATCGAGCGCATAGCGCACGTTGATCGGGTCGTAGAGCAGGCTCGCCGCGCAGTCCTTGCGATTCACCTGATCCACAAGGCGGCGCTTTCGGTAGCCGCGTGCCTTCACCAGCGTCTCGTGCGGGATCGGGCTCTTCAGAGATTTGTCCGCCCCTTCCTTGTTTAGGTATTCCTTCTTGCGAGCGTCCATAAACATTTTCATTGGAATATTATATACCTGAATGCGCGCGCCCTTCTAGTTGAAGAGCGGTTAACATTGCGGCCGCAGCACGGACGCCTGTCGATGTTTTCTATTTCAAAGCCGTCGCCATTGCCAGTGAGCTCCCACGTCAAATAGCTAATAGCTACCAAGATACGGAAAGGAACGTCAGGTCGCAAAGAGAGTTTTTTAATTGCCCTGACCCTACACGGGGCAAGTCTTACTTTATGCTAGCCTCCATCCACAAGTGCATAATAGCCGAAGTCCACACCAAGTAATTAATCAGAGCGGTATGACCCACACACCAAAACCATATTACAAATTTTCTTTAACACGGCATCACCAGTCACAACTTACACCGCACCCATCCAGCATCTGGACCACACCCCTGCACCAACCGCCACATGCGTTATTACTGCGGCGCATAGTCACCAGCCCATTCGCCACGCCCCACTAAATATGGGGGCGCATCGGTTGATGCGAAACTGAATGCGGTTGGAAGCCTCAAAGGTCAGCGCCAAGAGACTGGCAGTAATTATGATCCGCAACTGGAATCGGCACCTACCGACTGCTCGTCCCCACCTTGCGAGCAGCCATGCACGCAAGCGTCCATCGCGCCAGCAACAGCAGGGCACTCCCTCCCCAGGCTCAGGCGCATGAGACCTGTGAGCTTGCTGAGGACAATCACCACTAGGCCGAGCGCATAACAGCACCCACGCCTACGCGTGACGCTCGTAGGGCACCGCAACCGAGTCAGGTAGGAAGGGAGATTACGATGCCCAGTGCCTCATCTTGAGCGGCCGAAACCAACCACATGCACAAGAGATGGGACCACCCTAGCAGTGGCCTTAGTTTGAACAAGGCTAGCCCTATAAAGTGGTGATCCAGCCCTGCCAAAGGCTGCCGAGCTGCACCCGCTATTGGCACACCTCACGCCGAACGACGGTCAAGATACGATGCGCATATATACTTTGGCCAGCGCAGTCCCCGCGGCATCGAGCTTGATTACGGCCGATTTTGTTGGACCATCTGAATAGAACGAAACGGTGGGCGCATCGGCCCGTCCTTGCTGGTTATTTCGGCGCCAGTCTTGGCCATGATGGCTGCCGTCACTGTGCCGCCCTCGTGGCCGATGCATGCCCGTAGGGCTTTGCGCAGCCGTTGGCTGGCAGCGGCGCCGTGAATCAGCCCAAAAAGGGCCAACCCGGTCAGGCATTGCCCGGCGAGGAGGGTGCCCTGCTCACGCATAACCGCTAATACACCCTGCGCCGCGTCCGTTTCCGAAGGGAGGGAGTTGGCCAACAACAAGGCAGCGCGGTTGGCCTGGTCTAGTGCGATCCAAGCATCCGCAAAAGCCTGCAGATCGTCTGCTTCCACGGCCGCAAACATGCGTGTCTGCGCGGCATAAGCGGCGTCCGCATCTAGTCGCGCGGCTGCCGCGCGCAGGGCGGCCGACCGACTGGATTCAAAATCGCTAGGGGTGCCCTCGGGCGAGCGCGGCAAGACAAACACCAGCACCCAGTCTTCGTCTTCGGACGCGTGCGCCAAGGCCGCATGGCGCAGCACCTGCGTAGCCGCCGCGGAAGGGTCGGCCGCCACCAACAGCAGACCTCCTCGGACAACGCCCCAAGCAGCCGGCTCAGCTAAAAGACCAAGGTCCCGCAGCAAAGCCACCGTGTCTACCTTGGCCTCACCGCGCACCCCCGCCAGGGCGCACGCCACCGCCATGCCCAGCGCCGGGTCCGCGCCCAGTCCCATGTGACTGGGGATAGCCCACTCGATCTCAACATCGGTTTGCCGGGTGGGCGGGCGACGCGCGGCTAAGCGGTCGGCGTAACCATAGGCGATGTGGGCACGCGGACCCACCACTGACAGCCCCTCGGAATTGAACTGGGCACGTAATTCCACCATGGGAAACTTCAAGCTCAGGCTGACCCAAGCCATAGTCGCGGAAGGGTTAGAGGAGCTGGGAGCTAGACCAAGGGGCAAGCTACATGGGGCTTTGACTTCGACGAACATACACCTCTTGAGCCGGTGGCTGGGGGGCTAAATGTGAAACCCCGGCTTGAAGTCGGGGTTGGTGATCGCCGGCCGGTGCAGTGTAAAGGCCGCGATCGGATGACGGGTGCGGCCATCGATGGCCAGATCGCTTAAAATCTGGCCCAGAAGGCTAGCGAATTTATAGGCATGACCCGCGCCACTGCACACGAGAATCTGGGGAAACCCCGGCAGGGCGTCGATGACGAAGTTACGGTCAGGCGGCATATCATATAGACAAGTCTTAGTATACAACCGCGGCCCCAAAAAGTTTGGTAGATGCTCGGCCAGCCAGGCGGCCACCCGTTCTTCCCGGGCGGAGTCGGGCTCATAGGAGCGCGTCTGCGGCGTCACCACCGGGCCGGCAGCGTCAATAGCGGCCTTGGTAGCCAACTCCCCATAGACTGGAAATCCGTAGATCACTTCGTCCCCATGGCTTATAAAAATGGGAAAGCGGCCGATAGCGAATTGGCGGAGGTGAGGCGTGGCGTAGTAAGTGACCTGCTCCTGAGTGGCGGTGATGCGCAAACTGCACCCCACCCAACCCAGCACTTGGTCGGTCCAAGCACCAGCAGTGATTATCAGCCTGCGACCGGTGAAGGTGCCGCGTTCCGTGCTCACCTCCACTCCGCCCTCAAAAGGCCGGAGGCCGGTAACCGAGCACTTATCATAAATAGTTGCGCCGTGCAACCTCGCTGTTGCGATGTGCGTGGCGTTGCCCTTGACCGCGTCCACTAGCCCGGTATCAGCCTGATAGAGTACGTCCATTGGCTGACGTAGACGAAACTGCGGAAAGCGGCGCATGCATTCCTTGCCGTCAAAGCGCTCGTAGGGGATGCAGGCCGCGTCCATAGCGGCGGCGTAGATCTCGATCTCTTGATGGTGGGGACCGTCGCGGCGGGCCAGCTCCACGCTCCCGGTCTTATGCACCACCTGCACACCGGTTTCGGCCTCCAGCACTGCCCAGGCGGCGAAAGTGTGCGGTGTGAGTCTGGTGTAATCGGCATGGTGGTAGGTCAGGCGGATTATCCGTGAGTGGTCCTGCGAGCCGCCATGGACATGGCCAAGCGGGAACTGCTCCAAGCCTAGAACCTCGGTGCCGGCGCGGCGCGCCAGCCAATAGGCGGCCCCGCTGCCCAGCCCTCCGCAGCCAAGCACGATGTACTCGAATTGTCTTCGCGTCATCGCCTGTGTTCTCGTCTCAATGATCGGTCATCATGCAATATCGTGGAAAGCGATGGTTGTTTCGCGGGATCCTTGCCATGAGCAGCAGTGTCTGACAACGACGCGGGTTGGACATTTCTCAAGTAACGGGGCAGGCGGATTAAGTGGCAGACTGCAGGTGGCTGATCGCAACATGTATCAGGCCCTCCCTCCGCCTCACACTCGGCAGGATACTACTCAGCCCTATGCCACCAAGGTCCATGCGCTTAGCATCAATCACATCAAACGCTTCCGGCCCGGGGGCAAGACACGCTTCGAAAGCGCCTGTTGAATCCCGACAAACACTGAGGTCTTGGTGGTTTTTGCCAGCACTGCTACTGACTTGTTTTGGTCGCAAGCGTCTCGCGCAGGTCCACCAGCTCCTGACCAGGGATGCTTGTGAGCGCAGCAGTCAACTCCTCCCTAGAGCAGTGCCGCACCTTTAAGATAATATCCCAGGAGCCAGATTGGCGAGGCGAGCGCACACTACCCATTGCCATGATGCCCCAGTTGCGGTCGCCGATCACACGCGCCACCTTGCGGAATTCACCCAGCCGGTCGGGGACGCGCATCACCGCGCGCCACCCGGCGTCGATCGCACCCAACAGGTTCTGCAGTTCCACAAGTAGATCGGTGTCGGTGATTATGCCGATTACAGCATCCCCGCCGGGCTCCACCACCACCAGCCCGGTTAACTTGTTCTGAATTAGCAGTTGCGCCGCCTCCTCTAGTGTGGCATCAGGTTGGGTGGTGTGAAGGTCTGCGCCAGTCAGCATCATCTGCCTCACGGTGAGGTCCGAGAGGAAACGGGTGATCTCCCACACATTCAAGCTGGCCAGCCGCTCCACCGGAACCGCCAGCCGCGCGTGAGTCACCAAGCCGAGCAGGCACTTGCCATTCCCTACCACCGGCAGGTGGCGGATGTTGTTTTCGGTCATCAGCTTTTGAGCATCCACTACCCGCATAGCCGGCTCGACCAAAATCGGATGGGGCGTCATGTAATCTCTAACTATCATGAAGTACCTCCGTCGGGTTTGGGGTTTGCACCACCGGCTCGAGCGTACGCAAGGTTTGAATCGGGATGTGGCAGAGAATCTGATGGCCGCCCTCGCCAGACTGATAATGCGGGGTTTCTGTCTCACAGATCCGGCCGCCATCGGGTAGGAGCTGGCGCCGCGGACAGCGGGTGTGAAAACGGCAGCCGCTTGGCGGGTGTAGTGAGCTGGGCACCGTACCATCAAGCCGGATATGGGCCTGCGCCGCCGTCGGATCGGGAATGGGCACAGCCGCCAGCAAGGACTCGGTATACGGGTGATAGGGGGGGGTGTAGATAGCGTCCGCCGGGCCAATCTCGACGATCTGACCTAAGTACATCACCGCCACATAATCCGAGAGGAAGCGCACAACACTTAAATCGTGCGAGATAAAGATCATAGTGGTGCCGCGCTGGTTTTGGATCTCCATCAGAAGGTTGAGCACAGCCGCCTGCACGGAGACATCCAGCGCGGAGACCGGCTCATCTGCCAGCACTAGGTCGGGCCGGCCCGCAAAGGCGCGGGCTATGCCCACCCGCTGTTGCTCGCCGCCACTCAGTTGACGTGGCAGGCGACCGTAGTAGTGCTCATCCAACTTGACAGCGCGCAATAGCTGCACCACTTCACCGCGGATCTTTTCTGACGGCACCACCTTAAAACGGCGCAGAGGACGTTCGATTTGCAGTCCCACGCTGTAGCTTGGGTTTAGTGTGGAATCCGGATTTTGAAAGACCATCTGCAACTCTTTGATGAGCTCCAGCCCGCGCCGGCTGAGTTTGCGGCTGATGTCAAAGCCCATAAAATGCATTTTGCCACCGGTGGTGTCTTCAAGGCCGATCAGCGTCTTCAATAGCGTGCTCTTTCCACATCCGGATTCGCCGACCACTGACAAGGTGAGGCCTTTTGGGACGCTAAAGCTCACACCATCCACCGCCTTGACATACTCGCGCTTGGCCAAACCCACCAGGCTGAGCACCGAACTGCTGGTGTGGCGGTAGTATGTCTGGAGCTTCTCCACTGTGAGGATGTCCTCGCCGCCGAGAACAGGTGCAGCCAGCGGCTGCAAATCGGTTAGGTCCGCGGGTGGCCGCCACTGGGAGGCGTCGATCTCTTCAGAAAACAGGCAGCGGGTGGTGTGGCCGATGGCCAGCGGGCGGATAGCAGGCCGCGCTTTGCGGCAGACATCGCGCCCGTAATCACAGCGCGGCTCAAAAACGCATCCCGGCGGCAGGAGGTTGGGCGGCGGCACCCGCCCGGGGATAGGGTAGAGCACGCTGCTGGATTTGGTGCGGCCCAGCCGAGGCAGACAGCGGATCAGCCCTTGCGTGTACGGGTGGCGCGGGTTGGCGAAGATCTCCTCGGTGGGCGCCAGCTCCACTATCTCGCCCGCGTACATTACGCCGATGTGGTCGCACACGCGTGCCATCACGCCAAGGTTGTGGCTAATAAATAAAATGGCTGTGTCGAAGTCCCGCCGCAGATCGCTCACCAGGTCAAGCACCGCAGCCTCCACGGTCACATCCAAGGCGGTGGTCGGCTCGTCCATTACAAGCAGCGCCGGGTTGTTGAGCATGGCCATTGCAATGATCACGCGCTGTTGCTGGCCGCCGGAGATCTGGTGGGGAAAGCGGTCCATTACCTTCTCCGGATCCGGCATATATACGCGGCGGAGCATCTCCGCACAGCGCTGGCGCGCCACAATCTCCGAGGCGCCGCGGTGCACGGTAAGCACCTCGGTCATCTGCTTGCCAACGCGCAAGACCGGGTTGAGCGAAGTCATCGGGTCTTGGTAAACCATGGAGATCTGATCGCCGCGCAGCTTGCGTAGCTGAGCCGGCGAGCGCCCCACCAGCGCCTGGCCCTGGAAGACGATATCGCCCTTCACGATTTTGCCGTTGCGACCGAGGTAGTTTACAAGTCCATAGGCCACTGTAGTCTTGCCACAGCCGGATTCGCCCACAAGGCCAAGGGTCTCGCCGCGGTGGATGTCAAAGCTGACATCGCGCACGGCGGGCACCTCGCCCTCACGTGTTTGATAGGAAATGGCCAGATCTTTAACCGAGATAACCGGCTGGCCCATTTTAGCCAAGGATCGCTTCATAAGGTCCTCTGAGAAAGTTTACTGTTAAGTGTCATGGGGGGGGCCTGCTATCACACCGTCTTCCACCGCGAGACCTTACACGAGATCCCCGCCAATCACCTATACCGCTGCAGTTCCTCATTCAGCCCATCCGCTATCAGGTTGAAGCCCACCACCATCATGGCCGTAGCCACCGAACCCCCTAGCGCCCCCCAAGGATGGCCAGACATAATGAAGGCTCTGCCGCCATTGACGATACTACCCCAATCCGGCGAGGGCGGCGGGAGGCCAAGCCCCAAAAAGCCGAGTGTACCGATGGCAAAGACAGCATAGCCCACGCGGAGCATGGCGTCCACTATGATTGGCCCACGTGCGTTTGGCAGAATCTCCACAAACATGATAAACCACGGACTCTCGCCGCGCGTCTCGGCGGCGGCCACATAGTCGCGTGTCTTGATGTCCAGCGACAGGCTGCGCACCAGCCGGGCAATGCCTGGCAGTCCGCCCACTGTGATGGCGATCACCACGTTAATGGGCGAGGGTCCAAGCGCCGCGATGATCACCAAGTACAACAGAATGTTCGGGAAAGCCAGCATGGCGTCAAGCATACGCATGGTGATCTCATCCACCAACCCGCCGTAATAGCCGGCTACCACCCCCAGCATGCCGCCCAACAACACAGCTAGGAGCACGCTAGCCGGTGCGAGGGTGAGGATCGTGCGGGTACCATGCGCCAGCCGCGCCCACAGGTCGCGGCCGTTGCGGTCGGTGCCTAGCCAATGCTCACCAGAAGGCTGGGCCAGCACCGGCCCGTCAAACTGCTCAAATGGCGAATAGCGGGCTAGCCAGGGGGTTGTCTCGAACTTTTCATCCCCGGCCCAACAGCGCGGCTTGATAATGCAATCATCAGCAAATATCCCCACGATCACCCAGAACATGACAAGCGAAAGCCCAAAGATGGCCGGCCGCGAGCGCCCCACCAGCGCCGCCATTTCCCGCATCTGGCGGAAGAAGGTGGCGAGCCGCGGGGGCGCGGCGGGCATTTGGTATTGATCAATCACGGCCACACAACTCTTTGTTCCCAGATCCAATTATGTATAGCGGATGCGTGGGTTCAGGAAAGTGTAGATGATATCGGCGAACAGCTGACTGACCACCGCGATGACAACCAACACCATGGTCACTGCTTCCACTGCAAAGACATCTTTAAAAAGCGCCGCCTCCAGCGCGTACCGCCCCAGCCCCGGATAGCCAAACACCGACTCCACCACCACCAACCCGCCCACCAGCCAGTTAATGTGAAGCATGATCATTGTGATGGGCGCCATGAGCGCGTTGCGCAGAGCGTGGCGCACCACAATCTGAAACTGCGGCAGGCCCTTGAGCACCGCCGTGCGAATGTAGTGGGTGCGCATCACTTCCACCATACTGGCACGGGTAATCCGCAGGACATAACCCAGCTCCGCCAATGTGAGGGTAAGGATGGGCAGGATCAGCATCTTCGGGTTCTGAAATATAGAGTCTTCGGTGGTGAGCACCACCGCGCCGGGGAACCATTTGAGCCAGCTGGAAAAGATCACAATCGCGAAGATGCCGCTTGCGAACTCTGGGGTGGCGGTAGCAACCAGGCTGCCGATCGAAAGCACTCTGTCCACCAGTTTGCCCTCGTTGAGCCCGGCCAGCAGGCCCAGTGCGAGCGAAATCGGCATAATCACTGCAAAGGAGAGGCCAGCTAAATACGCGCTATTTACCAGCCGCCGAGTGAGAGTCTCCGCCACTGGCCGGCGGGTGAGAAAGGACACTCCCGGGTCGCCGCGCACCAAGCCATACTGCAGGGGAATGTAACTGCGGGGGGCGCCCGCCGCGGAGTTCCAGTTGGCTTTGGTGAGCGTCCATGAGCGCAGGTCCTCACCCCGTACCCACATCGCTCCACGGCCGGCAGGGTCCACCCCCCAGAACACTTGTATGCCCTCGGCGTTTGTCTGCCAGACCTCACTGCCCAAAAGCGTCTCGGCCAACAGACCATCAGGCTGACGGGTCACCTTAGTCATGATCTCGCCATCCGAGGAGTAGGTCTGAAAATAGCTGCCGTCGGTGTCCACGATCCACCACGTGTACCGGTCGCTGCTGGGGTCATACAGGCGCACCACTGGCCGACCAATCAATTGCGCCACCTGCCAGTCGCTGCCAAGTACCCAGCGGAGATAGCGGGTAGCAGCAGGTTGATCAAGGCCATTTTGCGCATTGAACGAATCCTTTTGCGCAGGGGTGATGGTGTTGCCTAAGGTGTTGATGGCGATATCTGCTGGGACCAGTTCCGAGACCCCAAAGATTACCAATGAGACGAAAAACAGGGTAACCAACAAAAGTGAAGTGCGGCGTACCAGAAATTTAATCATGTCAACCCACTCCCCATTTGGGCGCGGTACCACACCACGCGCACCCTCTCAGCGAGGGCGCGCGTGTGAATGGTTCAACCGACTGGAAGATGCGGCTGGCGCACCGTGGGACCAAGCTGCGTCAGCAAGCACTCGGCGGCTGCAACTATGTGAACGAATTCTTGTCCGGATCGAGCCATGCCTCGTTAGTCAGCCTGTAGCCGGTGGGATGCGCGCCGACGTTTTGGACCGCCTTGTTGTAAACAGCCCAGACCTTTTGCCAGTACGCGATGGCGACCGAGCCACGCTCCTGCTGAATCCGCTGGAGGTCCTTCATCACCGCACGCCGGGCTTCATTATCAGCGACGCTCTGGGCCTTGGCCAGAAGGGCACTAAATTCCTCATCTACCCAGCGGGTCTCGTTCCACGGTACGGGCTTGCCACTTGAGTCAGCTATGTAGGCCAGCGGCAAAAGCATGACGCCAATCGGACGGTGGGTCCAAGGGGTGACACCGGCCGGCGTTTCGGTCCACACATCCCAGTACGCCGACGCTGGCATACTCTCGATCTCGACGGTGAGGCCAGCAGGCTTGGCGTCTTCCTTGAGCGTCTCAATGTAAGAGACCACGTCCTTCCAGTCAGTGCCGACTGAGATCTTGACAGTCAAACCATCCGGATAGCCTGCCTCGGCCAGCAGTTTCTTAGCCCCTTCGGGGTCGTACTTGGGCGATTCCATAGGTGCATAGTCCGGCTGGACTGGAGCGACGTGGTGGTCTTGCCCCTCATCCGCCTCGCCAAAGTAAGCCACGTTTACGATCTTCTTGCGGTCCTGACACATCTTCAGCGCAGAACGGACGCGGTTATCAGTCCACGGATCCACATCCACACGCATGCGCAAAACCCTAGTCTGGGCCGTCTGAGCGGCGTAGACAACCATGCGATCGTCGGTCATGAGGTTTTGGGCGTCCGTGGGACCCGGGTGAACCAAGTGGATCGCCCCGCTCTGCAGAGCCGCGATGTAAGGGGTGCTGTCAACTCCAAGGTCTACAAACTCCACCGCATCCAGGTATGGCAATGGTTTGCCGTCTTCGCCGTTCTGCCAATAGCCCTCGCGCTTCTCCACTCGCGCACCTTCACCCACCTTATACTTAACAAGCTTAAACGGACCCGTGCCGGCATTCTTGGAGGTGGTGACGTCACCATCAAAGCTCGGGTGCAAGATCTGGGCAGGGTAGTGAAAAAGGTTTTCGGCCACGTCCACTTTGGGCCTATTCATCTTCAAGACAACAGTATGGTCGTCTTTAACTTGAACATTGTCTATCGTGAGGATGCCCTCAAATAAACCGAGGACCGAGGAGCCAGTGTCCGGATTTAGCCAACTTGCGAAGTTGTACTTGACGTGGTCGGCAACCAGCTCATCGCCATTGGACCACTTAATGCCCTTGCGGAGGGTTAGCGTCCACTCGGTAGCATCATCGTTGGCCGCCCACTTGTCCAGTAGGTACGGCCGGGTGATATTGCTGTTATCGGTGAAGGTTAGGTACTCGAAGTTAGTGCGTAGCACATCCGAGCCCTCTGTCCACGACATACGAGCAGGGTGATCTACCGCCTGCAGACCCAGGCCAACCTTGAGAACACCACCGCGTTTGATTGTGGCAACGGCGGGGGCAGCTGTGGGCGCGGCTGGCGCGGATGTGGCTGGAGCAGAGGTTGGCGCTGCCGGCGCGGATGTGGCCGGGGCAGAGGCTGGCGCGGCCGGCGCGGGCGCACCGCAGGCGGCCAACACCAATGCGCTGGTGGCGCCCACGCCCATCAGCGAGGCTAGTCGCAAAAACTCCCAGCGACTTATACGGCCGTCAAAAAGTTGCTCTTGGGCCTTCCTGACGAACGGGTGGATATGCTCTTGGTTGGGATCCATAAGTTTTTATTCCTCCTAAAGATTGGTAAATTGAAAAGTGCAACAATTACTGGGGGATAGATGAGGGCGCGGATAAGGCTTCTCCTTGAGGCGGGGCGTAGGCAGCCTCGGTATTTTGAAACATCAACCTTTCCCACAGCGACGGGGCGGGACCAAAATGATAATCTCTCGCGCAGAATATGGGAATTTTTCAACTTGCGCGATCATTAACACATATGCTAATCGAAGTTCATAGGCTTGTCAAGTTCTGGAGCACAGACCGGTTTGAGGATTGTTAGCCCTTAGTAGGCCGCCGCCGCCGTTTCCCAAGCTGGGGCGGCGCCCGCCGACAGCTGGCCAGTCTCAGAATCAATGGTGATACAGTTCACACGCCCAAAATACAGACTACCTGGCCGGTCAATCTGCTTCACCACGGTATGGCCACGCGCGGTGAGTTGGTCGATCACCGCGGGTGGAATGCGCTCATCCACAAAAGTTTCCTGTCCCTGGCAGTACACACGCGGAGCATCCGCCGCCTGCTGGGCGCACATGCCAAACTCCAGCACATTGAGCGCGGTGTGTACAGTACCGCTCAAGATGCGGTAGCCACCCGAGCCGCAGCTGCCAAAGCGGGCTTTGCCTTCACGCGCCATGGCCAGCACCGGCGCGCCAAAAATCGGCATCTTACCGGGAGCTATGGCGTTGAGCTGATCGGGCCGTGGGTCGAAGTTTTGCATGGCATTGTTCAGAAATACGCCAGCCTCCGGAACGTACACGTGGCTGCCAAACGCGCCGGTAAGGCTGGTGCAGATAGTAACAAGATTGCCGGCGCGGTCCGCCGCGGCCATCTGCGTAGTGCCGCCGACGCCGCCCAATGAGGGTCGCTCGGGCATGCGCTCGGGAGCGAGCGCCGGGTCATCATACGGCCACGGGTTGGCCGAGGCGATGGGCCGCGGCGCCGCCTGGTCCAACCGCAGACCGCCCGCGCGCAAGGCACCAAAGGCCGGGCTCGAAAGGCCAGCCACCGGGCTGCGCACAAAGTCTGGGTCGCCGTAATACTGCATGTTGTCAGCAAAAGCAAGGCCAAAGGCTTCAGCCACCAGGTGCCGATACTCCACGCTATCCGGGCCATAGTCGGCAAGTCCAAACTGTTGGAGGATGTTAAAAACCTCATAACCCACCGGGTCGAATCCGGTGATGTACTCATGGCCGCGATAACGGGACGGCTTCTCGCGTAGGATCCTAGGGCGGTAAGCCGCGAGGTCCGCGGCGGTTAGGATCCCGCCATGCCCGATCACATAGCGCTCGATGGCCTCGGCGACTGGGCCAGCGTAGAAGCCGGCTGCGCCAAACTGGGCGATACGCCGCAGTGTGCGGCTCAGTGCCGAAAAATCCAGACGCGCCGCCTTGCTCCACGCAGACTCATACGACGGCACTTGCCCGCGCGGCATTAAGATTGCGGCGGTATCCGGTAGGATTTGCAAGGATGCCTGCAGTTGGGCGATTGTGAGGGCCAATTTCCAATCCACGGGCAGGCCGGACTCTGCAATCTCGATGGCGGGGGCGACAACTTCGGCCAAGGGTAGACGGCCAAACTGCGCGTGCGCGGTGCATAAGCCCGCCACGGCGCCCGGAACCGCGATGGCCAGAAAGCCCTGCTCCGCCCGCCGGCCCTTGGTATGTGGGTGACCGTAGTACTGCGCCGGCACGTCTTCATCTAATTCAAACATATCCGGCCGGGCGGCGCTGGGGGCGCGCACATATGCGTCAATGGTAGTGAACTGTCTCTGCTCCGCCCAGTAAATGGAAAGCCGTGCGTAGCCCCCCACCCCGCAGTTGCTCGGTTCGCACACAAAGCCCGCAAATGCTGCAGCCACAGCGCCATCCACCGCGTTGCCTCCTTGTTGCATCACACGCAGGCCTGCTTCAGCCTGCAAGGGGTGTCCGCCGGCTACCACACCATTCTCCCCAGTGACCTCGGACTGAGTTGTGATCATCTGTGAACGGATCATTTGAAATCCTCCGAGTGTGTCTGTCTAGCTCATCTTCACACTCGCATTATAGGCGTTGACCCCGCACTGGGCAATATCCGCTCGGCGCTTTCCTTCACCCCATAAGTGGTCTCATGGCTACACGCCACAGTTGTGACATTCGCAGAGAGGTTTGATAAACCCTTTAAGCTGAATTTACACAACTAAACTCAAACGGCACTAACAGTCAGACATTCGCCGCAACATACCAACGTCTGGACCACATAGACCAGCGCTGCGCCGCATGTGCCATTTTTGCAGTTCAGACTTACCACCTCAATTTGCAATCAAATTCCGGTGCTGGGAGCGGCTCTGCACCCGTACCTGCAGCATGCAACAGCTGATTACGGGCGGCTGCGTTGGTCAAGGGTAACGTCTGGTCAAACTCAAGCTCTTGAATTATCTCAAAGACCTTTTCTGGCGATACCGTCGAACGCGCAAATTTAGTCCCCGCCGAGCGTGAGCACGCTTGTGCGCTTGCCACAGCCTTAGCGGGCTTGCCACAATGTCCCCAAACCTGCCGCACCGTCGCGGGCCCTGTGATGAACCCACTACGGCACACCCGTCAGCTAGACCCGCCGCACTTTTGCGAAAACACTTCTAAGATTATTTGTAACTGTTTAGCGAGTAAATTCGAAATCCTTTCCACGCGCGAACACTACCTTAGACACCGCGCTATTCGAACGCCAACTTAGGCAGATCTGCATCCAACTCTTGCCTCGCGTACAAATAGAACACTTGTTTGGTATTCTGAGAAGCCACCCGCACACCAATCACAAATTTACAAAACTTCTACAAAAAAGTTTTATCTATAGAAGCAGCCCCGATAATACGCCAGCATCTTTTGCACACCTTTCCACGCTCCGCCCTCTGAAAAATTTCAGCAACTCTGGACCAAGCAGCCCGTAGTCTATCTCTGGTTGGCCCCTGAGTGTGGTCCGCGTGCCGGTCAGGGCTCGCCGTCGCCGATCAAGGTGCGCCGCGTAGAGATGTAGGCCTCGAGCTCCTCGCGCACGGAGGAGTCCATCGGGGGTTGTTCGTACTCGGCGAGCGCGCGCTTCCACACCTGCGTGGCGCGAGCCGTGGCATCGTGAGCGCCGGCCAGCTGCCAGTTCTCAAAATTCTCCCAGTTGGCAAGCAGCGGACGATAGAAGGCAGTCTCGTAGCGCGCAAGCGTGTGGGCATCGCCGAAAAAGTGACCGCCGCTAGGCACGCGCGCAATGGCGTCCAATCCGAGTTCCGCATCGTCCACCACGATGGGCTTCAGGAACTCGGCCATCATCTGCAGCATCTCGACGTCCATCACCAGCTTTTCAAAGGAAGCGGTGAGCCCGCCTTCCTGCCAGCCTGCAGCGTGGTACACGAGGTTCGCGCCGCCAAGCACCGCGCCCCAGAGCGACATCTGCGTCTCCCACGCACCCTGCGCATCGGCACAGTTCGAAGCACTGGCATTGGAGCTGCGGTAGGGCAGGCGGTAGCGGCGCGCGAGCTGGCCGCTCGCCACATTTGCTTTTGCGTTCTCGGGCGTGCCGAAGGCGGGCGCGCCGCTGCGCATGTCGACGTTAGAGGTAAATGCACCATACAT
>SXGU01239608.1_pt1 | contig 15680 bp, 16 predicted proteins | sample 3174531 | NCBI WGS metagenome assembly SXGU01 (sample SAMN11356863, study PRJNA531348) | freshwater metagenome | isolation source: freshwater sample F1-140 | place: China: Fuxian Lake, Yuxi | collected 2017-12-25
TCTGCTTGAGCAGGCGAATCGCGTCACGGTCCGCGAGGGTTGGTGGGTTGAAACTCCCACCAAAGAGGACAACACGCATGGAATGAACTCCGGAAAACTAGGGTGAGGGTTCAAGGTACAAACCGCGTTCCTTGATGATCGCGGCGACCGCGGGGCCGGTGAGGTGTTCGTAGGGTTCGCCATCATGCACGAGGCGACGGATGTCGGAGGACGATACTTGAGGAACGTGTCCGTCGATCATGCGCCAGTGGCGGGGGCTTTCGATGGGGCCCTCAACGCCGCCGCGGCGAAACACGAGGAACGGCCAAACATCCAGTAGCGTGCGACCGAGTCGCCACGTCGCCGAGATTTCGCACTTACCCTCGAAGGGCGCACGTACTTGGAGCAAATCGAGACCAATGATCGGTTCGATGGTGCTGTCCGGATACTGTTCACCGAGTCGGCCGAGCAAGTCGATCGTCTTGGTGAAGTCGGGCTTGTGCGCGTCTTGCTCATCGACGACGAGTTTGACGTGCGGGTTGCCGACGATGCTCGCACAGAGGGCGCGCGTCATGGCGATGCGGGCTTCCGCGCTTGCGAGCTGCGGTTTGTCTGCACGCCCTCCGCACGGGATGACGTGTAGTACATCCACGAGTCGACCACTCACGATGGCCTGGATGATGGCCTGATGCCCAATGTGCGGCGGGTTCGCCGAGAAGCCAAAGGCTCCTACGATGGTTGCCATGTCTCACTCCAATGTGTTTCGTCACCACTCCATGTGATGACGAGAGGAGTACACACGAACGGTTCGCACGCACACCTCTCAAGGCAGAAAGAGGGCCAACTATACTAAAAAATCGCGATTTTGTCAAGGTATTTTGACAGTGTTTTTTTGGGAAAAATGTGCTGTTTTTGCTGTGGGAAGTAAAAAAAGAGGGGACAGCACGTCATGCTGTCCCCGGGAAGGTTGGTTTGCCAGACCTGTGTTGGTTGGCTACGGAGAGGTGAACCCGCCGCCAGTGGCCTGCTGGCTGAAGTTGGCGCCACTCTGGCTGGCGCGCTGGGCCGTCTGGGACACCGCTCCGAACGCCGCTCGGATCTCCGACGGGCTGTTGCCCGGGGTGAGGATCCAGCGGTCCTCGACACCGACGGAACGGAAGATGCTCCGGAAGTCGGTGTAGCCATCGCTGATGCCCATGCCACACACGATCACCCGCTCGCTCTTGAGCAGGCTCGTCACCACCGGCTCGAGCTTGGCGGGTGTGTACTTGCGAGACCCTTCGTCGTGACCGTCGGTGATGACCACGATGACCGCACGCGCGGTGACACCGTTGTCCTCGAACTCCTGGATCTTGGCGGCGGTCGCAGCGACAGCCTCGGCCATCGCGTCGTACAGCGGGGTTCCGCCGTTGGGGTCGTAGTTCTGCGCGGTCATGCGAGGTACATCCTCGATGAGCGCGAAGTTGCTGAGCACCTTGCCGTTGAGGTAGGTGCTGCGCATCACGACGCCACTCTTCTGCTTCGAGCCGTTGAGGGCGTCGAGGACCAGGTTGTGTCCGTCGCGGACAGCCTGCGCGTTGCCGCTCGTGAACCGGATGGATCCGGAGTCGTCCACGACTTCGACGAGGATGAACACCTCGCCGGCCTGGACCGAACCGGGATCGACACCGAGTCCGCCTTGGCCGAGCTGGGCCGCGAGGTCGGGGGTGAAGAAGCCCTGGGCGGCGGCCGCGTTGACCGTTCCGCCCTCCACGAGGCTTCCGAAAAGACCGGAGATGCTGGGTGCGCTCTGGGAAGACATTGTTGCTCCACTTGCTGATTCGAGATTCTTGTTGGATGAGAGGCCACGGGCCGGCGTCCAACGCGCCGGCCCGTGTGTGAACGAAGGCTGAGCCGTGGTCGCCTAGGCGGCGATCTTGCTCATGACGCCCGGCCAGTCGCGCAGCGGCGTGGTGCTCTCCACCACATTCATGCCGGCGCGCGCGAACTCGTCGAGGGCCTGCTCGGCCTGCGGCGTGAAGTCCGCGAGGAACCCACCCTTGCCATCGGGCACGGCCACGGAGGACATGCAGTCCTTCATGATGTAGATGCGCTTCGCGAGCTCGGGATCCTTCTTGGCGAGTTCCCGGAGGAACTGCCCGATGGAGCTCTTGACGCAGTGGCTGGCCGCCTGGCCGGCGAAGATCGTCGCGTCGCTCTGCGCGAGCTGTGTGACGAACCCGGTGTTGACCTGCGCGATCTGCCGCCCGGTGTGGTCGATGTCAACCTCCTCGGCGAACACGCCGTACCGCTCGGAAAGCGGGAGCGTGCCCTTGAGCTGGAACAGGGGCTGCACGTTGCGCACCATCCCGTGGAACAGGTGCGCCTCACGGATCACACCGGCGACGTTGTGGCCCCAGGTGCCGATCTGCGTGTGCAGCGGCCAGAGGTACAGCGTGTAGAGACCGCCCTTCGCGAGCATCTCGACGTAGTGCCGGTAGTAGCGCTTCATCTCGTTGACACCGACGATGCCGACCTGGGCGCCCATGAAGGTCGCGGCGACCGGGTTCGGCCCCACATCCTCGTTGAGCACCGTGCCGTCGAGGCCGATGTTGTTGAGGGTCTTGCCGTCCTTGGCGAGCACGATGAGCGTGTGGGGAGACAGCGGCTTCCCGTCCTTGGTCACCCACGCCGTGGCGAAGAAGATCATGAACGCGTAGTGGGAGTCGAGCGTACACGTGATGTACGTGATGAGCCCCATGTTGCGGTAGATGAACTCCGCGAGGCGCGCGTTGTCGTCCATGGCGCCGGTGCCGGAGCGACCACCCACGTAGAGCGTGCCGCCGTCGGTCTGCTCGCCCGTGGTGTCGAAGATCGGCGGGAAGCAGAAGTCGTTCTGCCCGTCGATGATGGCCATGTTGACGATGGCGCCGCGCAGCGCATCCGCGGTGTAGGGCTTGATGCCCGTGTCGCGGCGGTACTGCGTGGCGAGCGCGAGCATGCTGTTCTCGCGCGGACGGTAGTTGGGGTTGTAGGCGTTGCTGCGGTCGAAAAATGTCGGGAGGGGTGCGGACATGGGATCTCCATGGAAGTTGCAGACACGATCTTGGACTTGCTTGCGACAGATCAAAGGCTCCGTCGCCCGCCTGAAAGAACAGCGATCAGGAAATACGCAGCTCGACAATGTCCTTCGTCGAAACCACGTAGATCCCCTGGGGGGACGGGAACAGCTTGCTGGCGCTCGTGACGAAAGGCTCCGTATCTGGGAAGACCTTCTCTTCGAACGTGCTGCCATTCAACGTGACACGGACAAATCCATCGTCCGTGGGCGCGAACAGGAAATCTTGGACAGCGCACGCGCCGCCAAACGTTCCCAGCCAGCCGGGGCTTCCAGCCTCGGCTTCTGCCGTGCCAAGAATACGACCATCACTGTGGATGACGTACACTCGGTTGATGGTCTTTCCGGCTTCTTGCGTTGCCGTGAAGAACCAGCACCGACGATTCGAGAGCGTGGCCCACGCATCGATCAGCTTCGTCCTGATGGGCGGAAGCTGGACACGGTCGTTGATGACGGCTTGCGTGCCGTCGGTGGGGAAGATGAACCCCATGGTGAGGGCTCCCGCACGACCGAAGCCGAATCCGAAGGTCGGACCGGCCCAGATACGCGTTTGTCCCGCAAGAACGGTTCCAAGGCTTTTGGGGGCCAGGGCTCCGTCGCGGTAGAGCTGTCCGTTGTGGGTCCAGAACACTCCTTGGGCGTTGGCCGCATAGGAAGGGTATCTGTCCTGGATGGTGTCCAGTGCTTGGGGAGTCGTCGTTGTTCCTCCACCCATGGTGACGATGCGGCCCATCTGTACGAAGACCGTCCGTTTTCCATGCACTCCATAGTGGAGATGTGTGGAGAGATCGCCGGCTGTGAGCGTCATTTTGTCTTCACGACGCCAGGCACCAGATTCGTGATACAGCCACCCGATCGTTCGATCCATGAGCAGAGCCGCTTCGAGGATGGCTCCGTGTGTTTCGAAGATGCGCGTTGCTGTGACCTTGCCGCGGACCGTGGTTGTTGTCTTCACGGCCGCCGGTGCCACGATGACACAGACGGGGCAGGAGGTGCGCGCGTGGGCCGTTCCGCAGGTTGTGCAGGTGGTCCAGCGCAGGTTCTCGAGGAGGTTCTTGTCGAACGGTTTGCGTTCATTTTTCACGAACACGCGTTCCCACAGGCCGAGAAGATCATCCGGCATCCGAGCGAGCGGAATCGCCGGCTTCGGATAGATGACTTCCGGGTGGAACACGGTAACGCGTCGTTGCCAGCGCTCACCAGGCTTCAATCGGTCAGCCAGGTTCTTGGGCTTGTACACCCCACCGTAGGGATGCACGAAGCAGAGACACTCCATCAGCATGGTCGCGAACGCATACCAGTCTGTCAGTTCCGTGTGAGGAGTGTTGAGCGAGAGACCGCCACTGGCGTCGGGCACACAGACGAGTGGATCCACGTATCGGGTGGTGAACACACGACAGAGGAACGAAGCGAACTGCATGCTGTCCGCGTCGATGAGCTTGGGCTGGTCACCGCGTACCAGGACGTTGAGGTTGTTGAAGTCGCCGATCACGATCTTCTGTCCGTGCGTCTCGAGAACCGCCCCGTGGAGGTTGAGGAAGAGGCGCGGAATCAGGTTGGGGTCAACGCTCGCCCGAAATCCTTGATCCGTGTACGACAGCAGAACTTCGCTCTTGTCGAGGAAGGGCATGACGTATCCGGCCAACTGACCGGACGGCCCGTCGAGCGCAAGTTCGACGGGACCCACGACGTGAGTCGGACACGGCTTGGGGAAGGCGGGAAGTTTGACCCTCTGTTCGATCAACCTCCGCTCAGCTCCATGCTGCTCCGTTGCATTTCCGAGGTAGTCAGGGTCGTCCGGGCCTTTGTACACCTTCACAACCCGGTCGGTCCCCACGCGGTAGACCCGTGCCTCGCCTCCGACGGCGAGCGGGTTGCTCGGGTCAATGGCGACGGGTTTCCCGCCGATGAAAACCTGCCTGATCATGATGCCTCCATCGGGTTTCGACGCCCGACGATGAGAGTGGTGTCGTCCGAGAGCAAGCCGTGGAACACGGTGTGCTGTCGAGACAGGGGATCGATCTTTCCGACGTCGCGTCCCACAAGGTGAAGGCGGCGGCGTACGAGATCTTCGTTGTGTTCGAGGAGCCCCATCTTTTCACGGTTGGGGATCATCTGGTAGAGCCCGTTGTCGTACCAGAATTGGGAGAGCGGCCCAACGGGTCGCGTCTGGCCCGGGATGGGATGTCCTTCCGAGCGTTCGAAGTCATCCAACCCGTCGGAGCCGATCAGGAAGCTGTGGAGCTCTGTGGTCGGCAGACGGCGGTGGATGAGGAACGACAGAAGCTCGGGGCGCTCACGCGAGAGGGAAGTCTCCACCAAGCCGTACCCGATGTAGGGCGGCATGTTGCCGGGGAACGGACCGATGGGAATGTTCTCCTCGTTGACGACGATCTTGCCGTCGCCGATCGAGAAGAAGTAGGTCTCCCACGGAGTGATGAGGACACCCACGAGGGTGAACATCAGGAACTCTTCGACGATCTCGCCGAAGTTGTCACCCATCCCCATGGCCACCACCCTCAGCTGAGCGAGAACGTCCTGTCGGACGCGCTCCCAGTGAGGGAACGATGCCTTGGGGAGATCGGCGGGATTCGTACGAGTGACGAAACGTCGCCAGTGGAACCGAATGGCTTTCGTGGTAAGCCGGACGCCAATGCGGGCGCCCACCTCACTCGACTTGCTGCTGGAGCAACCATCCGCCACCAGGGCGACGATGCAGTCACTCTCACTTTCCACCAGATGGCAGTCCTGATTGTTTCGGCCCGCTTCGCGATGTTCGCGACCGATGACCGAACCGCCCAGAACCGCGAACCCAAGTGCGTTCATTGGAGCTCCTACGAGTGAGTATTTGAATGCAAAGTCATTTCAATCGATCAATTGTCAACGACCCTGCCGGCTGAAGAATTCGGTCGAGATTGGCCGGAAATCCCCAGAATGCGAGGCGGGAACGTAACAATTTTTTGCGAATGTGTCAAGGTTACCTAGACACATTCGCTGAGTTTGGGGACTCAATTGTAGAGAACGGGCGCGACGAGCCCTCGAGAAGATCGTGCGCGGGTGGCGTCCCAACGACCCCTCGCGGAAGTCTTGGGACAACAGCCGAGCATAATCTTGTCATTTATACACGAACTGACTGTCTGGGGAAACCCCGCGGGCAAGGCGGGGTTTGGGTTAGATAACATCGATGTATTCCAGACGACGGTGTTTGAACTTGTAGAGCTCCGCAGGTCGGTGGGCATCACCACGGCGCTTGGTGCCGGTGGGAGTGATGATGCCGAGCTCGAGCACACGGCGACGGAAGTTACGCTTATCGAGCGTGCGAGCGAGGATGATTTCGTAAATGTCCTGCAGTTCTGTGAGACTGAACTGGGCGGGGAGCAAGCTCCAGACAATGTTTGTGTATTCAAGCTTTCCGCGAATCCGTTCGACGGCCACGCGAATGATTTCTTTGTGGTCGTAGGCAAGAGAAGGGAGTTTAGCTACCGACCACCAGCGGACGTCTGCATAGCGATCCGTGGTTTTGAGTACAACGTTTTCGCTTGGGACAACCGCGACGTAGGAAATGCTGATCACACGGCCCAGTGCATCGCGTTTTGGGTCGTCAAAGGTAGCAAGTTGTTCGAGGTGTGCATCGCTGACACCGGTTTGAGTGGAGAGGATGCGTCGCGCAGCTTCCTCTGACTTTTCACGGTCACCGAGTAGCCCGCCAGGCACAGCCCATCTGCCTTCGTACGGTTTCTTTTTCATCTGGATGAGCAGCACCATGAGTTCACCTTGCCGCACGGTAAAAATCACCGCGTCTGTGGCTACGTGAATGGATTGGCTAATGGGATGCTTCATATAGCACTCTTAGTGTCTTCTAAACACAAAGTAACATCCGCTTCAAACACTGTCAAGAGCCATTATACACTTTCAATCGGTTTTGTGTTGAGAACAATGAGTTGTCCACAAGCGGCGGCAATGTCGTCCCCCATGGTTTTTCGGCGGGTTGAAATAACGTTGGCTCGTTCGAGGATTTCCAAAAAGCGCGCAATCGCTGCATCGTCGCTGCAGGTAAATTCCGAGTCAGTAAAGTTGTAGGGGATGAGATTGACACGCACGTCACCAATGCGCGAGCAGAATGCCGCGAGCGCTTTGGCGTGTGCCTCCGTGTCATTTACGTTCTTCAGCATGACGTATTCGAATGTCAGGTGATGTCGGCGATTTCCGAGTACTTCTTGGTATCGATGTGCCCAGTCTTCAAGCTTGGGAAGAAAGTCGTCGTAGGAAGTCGGAACAATTTCTTTTCGAGTTGTGGCAACAGCGCTATGTAAGGAAATGGCGATGCGAGTGTGTGGCCAGGTCGCGTCCGTCAAAATTTGCTCAAGCCGTGGAAGAACACCAACCGTAGATACGGTAATGTGGGTCGGTCCTAGGTCTGTCCGCTTCAACCACGTATTGATGGTTGTCTTCACGTTTTCGTAGTTTGCGAGCGGCTCACCCATTCCCATGAAAACGACGTTTGAAATACGCGAGGTTCGCAGGCCCTCAGGTCCGCAGATCCGCATGTAGTTGATCCAGAAACGATATTGATCTGAAATTTCGTCTGAATCTAAACTGCGCGTAAGTCCCATTTTTCCCGTCGCGCAAAACGCGCAACGCATGGCACATCCCACTTGTGACGACACACAAATCGTCCAGTCACCGCGCGCATTCTCCATCAGAACACTTTCTACTTCTTTTCCATCAGACAACGTCAACAAGGCTTTGTGCGTATCACCACGCTTGCTCACCATCACGGTTTTCGCCGAAACGCTCATCCAAGGAATTTCACGCTCACACACTTCTCGTACCTCTTTTGGTACGTTCTTCACGCTCATCCAACCAGAAACCTCCGGCCGATAGAAGGCTTCCTCCATTTGTGTCCAGCGAAACGTAGGTTGCGAGGGAAAAAGTTGTTGAAAACGGTCGTGTCGTTGTGGCATACCCAAAAAGGGCCGAAGCCCTTTTATTTTGCAGCTGTTTTTGTGGAAGCTTTCGAAAGACGAATTGCTTTGGCGCGGCGGCGTTCAGCAATACCAACCTTGCGGTCTTTCTTCCACTGTGTGCGAACTTTTTTTCGAATACCCATAGTATAGTGAGATTTTGCCCGAGTATAGCTGCATTCGAGGATGTGGTCAAGTTTGTGTGATAGACTATCTGTATATGTGGCTTGATCCGGTACAAGTACTGTTTGGGCTCGCGGGGGTTTGTTGCGCGATTTCTGTGGCCTTTGCGTTTGTATTGCATGAAGCCAAATGGGCCGTGTGGCCGCTCATCTGGACCGTGGCCGTGGGTTTGTGTGCGTCAGTAGGGATTGTCCTTCTTGGTTTGATGGGGGCCGTTGAGCCTGCATTCATTCCCGCTTCACTCACGACGTATACGGAAGTGATCCTTGCCCACCGTTGGTTGGTTCTGCTGCTACCTATTTTGTCCCTCGTAGCTGTGCTGGTTGTGCTTGTGGTGTATCGCGAACGTTTGCTTGATCGTCATGCGGACCCGTACCATCGCAGCGTGATGGTAGGAAGCGTTGCTGCGTTATTTGCCACGCTTGTGGCAGTAGCTGAATGGAGTTTGTAATATGGGTCGATCACGCGTTCATGAATCCATTGCACTCGCCGCCTTGTTTGCGACGAGTTGGGCCCTTCACGTGGGGTGGATGACAAATTTGCTGGTGGCAAAGTCCGTTTCCATGAACCGACTATTTGATGTGGTGCCTTCCATTGGGCCGATTGCTGGCATCTATCTCTGTTCGTTTACCACTGGACTCGTTTTGTTTGTGGCTATCAGTCTGTGGTTACGTGGAAAAGATTGTACACCCATGCGTCATCGCGCTTTTGCCTTTTTTGTTTTCTCCGTATTGATGTTCGCTTTCATGACGCTTCCGCTGGTGTATGGCACAACGGTTGGCGTGACTCGCTCATAATTCGAACTTGTGTATGCAAATAACGTTGCGAAAAGGATTGCTTGAAACGGAAGCATGTGACGTGCTCATCGTGAGCGCTTGTTCAGATGCGAAAGAACTTGGTGGCGCGGCGGCCGTGGTAGATGCCGTCTGTGGAGGGCTTGTGTCCGCTGTGGTGAAAGAGGAAGGATTTAAAGCCGGGCTGGGACAAACACTTACGGTTCGAACGGGTGGTGTGCTTCCGGCAAAACGTGTGATTGTGGTTGGGCTGGGTGTGAAACGAGATATTCAAGAAGAGACCGTGCGTGTTGCAGCCGCCGCGGGTTTTCAGGCGGCCAAGGCGATTGGAGCAAAATCGATTGTGTCAGTGTTGCACGGGGCCGGCGGCGGGGGATTAGCGCCGAAGCTCTGTGGAAAGGCGGTTGTGGAAGGGGTACGATTGGCCGCCTACGGTTTCGGTCGCTATAAGAAGGAGGAAGGGAAGATGCCTAAGAGTCTCACGTTTGTTGTGCGTGATGGCACGGTGGCGCGTTCGGCATTGGCAGGTATGGCCATGGGAGAGTTGGGTGCGCGTGGAACCATGCTGGCACGTGACTTGGTGAGCACGCCGGCGAGCCATATGCGTCCGATTGATCTTGTCGAGGCGGCACAAGCCATCGCAAAAGCCACCCCTGGGGTTCGGGTGAAGGTCTACGACCGTGATCGTTTGGCAAAAATGGGTGCCGGCGGCTTGCTTGGTATTGCTCAAGGGTCCGAGCATCCACCATATCTTGTTCATCTCACTTACACTCCACGAAAAAAAACACGAAAGAGTTTGGCACTCGTTGGGAAAGCCATCACATTTGACTCCGGTGGTTTGTCGCTCAAGCCGGCGAACTCCATGGCAACCATGAAGTGTGACATGGCGGGAGCGGCGGCGGTGCTAGGGGTATTTTCTGTCATTGGAGAAGCGGCTCCGGGCGCGGTCGTGCATGGTATTTTTGGTGCGTGTGAAAACATGCCATCTGGAACGGCGGTGCGACCAGGTGATGTGTTGACGATCATGAACGGAAAGACGGTTGAAATTTTGAACACGGATGCGGAGGGGCGGGTGACGCTCGCTGACACACTAACGTACGCAACTAAACAGAAGCCAGAGGTGATTATTGATCTTGCGACACTGACCGGCGCCTGTGTTGTGGCGCTGGGTGAGGAATATAACGGGCTGATGTCGAATGATCGTGCGTTAGCAGAACGCGTGCTTGCGGCATCGAAAGCGGCGGGGGAAAACACATGGGAGTTGCCTTTGGCAAAAGAATACAAGGAACTCATTAAATCTGACGTGGCGGACTTGAAAAACGACGCGCCACGCTGGGGTGGTGCACTCACCGCTGGATTGTTTTTAGAGGAGTTTGTCTCGGGGGTGCCGTGGGTTCACTTGGACATCGCTGGTCCGGCATTTGCGGAACACACCGTGAATGCCTACACCCCTAAGGGAGGGACCGGGGCGGGTGTTCGGCTACTTCTCGAGTATTTACGAAACGTATGATTGAAGCCCCACATCCTTATCGAAAATTGATTCTGGTTTGCACGAATGCTCGCGAAGACGGATCTAACTGTTGTGCCTTGCGTGGCGGAAGCGATTTGCATACAAAAATTAAGATGGCTGTGAAGGCGGTCACGAGCGATGTACGCGTGTCACGTTCCGGTTGTCTGGATAACTGCAATACGGGACCAACGGTTGTTGTGATGCCTGATAACAGGTGGTTTGGTGAGGTCACAGAGGCGGACATACCGCTTATTGTAGAGATGGTGCGCTAAATGTGAATGATAACAAAATCCAGCTCGAAGGGCTGGATTTTGTGTAAGTCGAATTAGGCTTTTCCAAGAGTCGTTCCACCCTCTTCCCAGTTCACAGGACAAAGTTCGCCTGTTTGTAAGGCTTTGAGGACACGAAGCGTTTCCGACACACTGCGGCCAACCCCGAGGTCGTGGTAGAGCGCGTAGCGGAGAATGCCTTCTGGATCGATGATGAAGGTGCCTCGCAGGGCAATTCCTTGGTCGGGGAGCAATACGCCGTAGTCTCGCGACATGGCACGAGTGATGTCTGAGAAGAGCGGGTAGTTGAGCTTACCGAGTTCTTTGAGCCAGGCACGGTGTGAGTGGACGGAATCTGTGGACCCACCGAGTACTTTTGCGTTTAATGTCTCGAATTCTGCGTCACGGCGAGAGAATTCCGTGATTTCTGTTGGACAAACAAAGGTGAAGTCGAGTGGATAGAAGAACAGAACAAGCCACTTGCCTTCGTAGTCTGAAAGTTTGATCGTTGTAAATTCTCCTTCACCAACAACCGCTTCGCAGCTGAAATGTGGAGCGGGGCGCGCAACCTGTGCCATTTGTGGGGCATGGAGAGATGTTTCTTCGTGTGAGGACATAGACTAAAGAGATAGTGAACGAACTTTTTCAAAGCGAGCTGTTGCAGTGACCCAGTCGAGATTTTTCCACCAGTCGGCGATGTAGGCTTTACGGTCTGAGCCGTAATCAAGGAAGTAGGCGTGCTCATACACATCGAGTACGAGCAAAGGAACGCATCCCCACACACCGCCCTGATTATGTGCATCAACGCCGTATATTTTCAATCGACCGAGATGGAGATCCCATGCTAGCACAACCCAGCCGCGTACGGCCATGCCTGTGGCCGAGAAGAATGCCGTGAACTGTTCCATTGACCCCCACTTTTCTGAAATTGCATTGGCAAGGGAATCGTTGGGCGCACCCTGACCTCCAAGGCTATCGAAATAGTACTCGTGCAGTCGCACGGCGTTTGTCGCAAATGTTTCGGCGTCGCGTAGTGAACGCAATACGGACGTTGACTGGTTTGCAGCAGCAAGGGTCGGGGGGTCATTGAAGGCGGCGACAAGGCCCTCATTCACTTCGTTGAGCTTTGTGACGTACCCCGCGTATAGTTTGTCGTGATGGATGGTGCTTGTTTTCGCGGAGATGCCTTGCAGATCAGCTGTGTACGGAAGTGGCTTGGCTTCGTACGGTTGGTGGTTGGCAGAGGACATAGTTTGGGGTGTGTGATAAGGTTTCAGAGCGTTTTCATGGTAGCTGAGTCGTATGAATCGTTCAATCTTTGTTTGGGGGTTCACTTTTCTTGTTGTGACGGCTGGATGTGTGTACGGCCTCTATTGGTATTATCGCATTCCTCCTCAAATCGTTGCACGTGAGGAGAAGGTCGATTCCATTGCTGCCTACAAAGGAGAGGATACCATTCAGACAAGCGATGCGGCCGCAATCCCGGCTATCTCTGAACCTGTTTTTGAATCCGTCGGTGTCGCGGATCTCTATTTGAAGGAAAACGGTGAAGGACTAGATGTGGAGATTGATGGTCGACACCGATTTTATCCTTACCAGTTGTTGGTCTGGCACGAGTTGGTCAATGATGAATTCGGTGGTGAAGACATCCTGATTACTTACTCACCGTTATCTGAGGTTGGGATGGTGTTTGACCGGACGGTTCGAGATCAAACATTAGAATTTGTCACACTCAATCGGGTGTGGAATGGAACTCAGCTTTTTGAAGACACCGCCACGCATTCGGTTTGGAGTCAGATGCTCGCACAGTCCGTGGAGGGTTCTATGCAAGGTACAGGACTTGCACGTGTACCATCAGAAACCATGACATGGAGCACTTGGAAGTCGCTGTATCCGAATGAAAAAGTCTTGTCACGTGAAACGGGAGCGGTGCGTGATTACACGCGTGATCCGTACCAAACTTATTCCAACACATCAACCGTTTGGTATCCCACAGGTCCACTCGACGCTCGTACGGCACTCAAAACTCCTGTCGTGCTCGTGACTGTAGCTGATACACGCAAGGTATACATCCTTGAGAATGTGAGGCAACTTGAGCATATCGACGACCAAGTAGGAACCGTAGCGTTTCGGTTGGTGTATGATAAAGCTTCTGGGCGCGTGACGATCGAAACGGATTCGGAAAGACCGATTTGGTTGGATGCAGGATATTGGTTTGCGTTTGCCTCCACGTTTCCAAACATTGAATTATATCAACCATAATTTGTGCTGTACGTCGTAGCGACCCCTATTGGAAATCTGAGTGACGCCTCTGCGCGGTTGAAAGAAGTTCTTTCATCGGTAGATGCGATTCTTTGTGAGGACACACGTGTGACCTCGAAACTCTTAGCTGTTTTTGGCATCCAAAAGACGTTGATCGCGTATCATCAACATTCAGATGATCGACGGGTTAAGGAAATTCTCACACGGTTAGAACAAGGTGAATCGCTCGCCCTCGTAACAGATGCGGGGACACCCGGTATTTCGGACCCGGGTGGTCGACTCGTGCAAATGGTTGTCGAAACGCTCGGTGACAATGTGCAGATTGTTGCTGTCCCAGGTCCAAGTGCGTGCATCGCCGCTCTCTCTATTTCTGGTTTTCCAACAGATAGCTTTCTTTTTTTAGGTTTTCCGCCGCACAAAAAGGGAAGGCAAACGTATTTTCGTCGCGTGGCTGATACCCCTGAAACGGTTGTATTTTATGAAAGCACACACCGCATTGAAAAAACACTTTCAGAACTCGGAGCCCTCGCTCCCGATCGTCGCCTCGTGGTTTGTCGTGAACTCACAAAGCTTTACGAAACCACCTACCGAGGGACCGCCGCAGAAGTGACGGAGAAACTCAAACTTGGTAGCATGAAGGGTGAATTTGTTGTCGTGGTAAGTCCGAAATAGTTATTGCACATGGTTATGAAAAATTACTCGTTAACAACCACCCTGCCGTACGTAAACGCTGACCCACATATTGGGTTTGCTTTGGAGATCGTTCAGGCAGACGCTCTCTGTAGATATCATTGCTTACTCGGCGAAAACGTTGCATTCAACACAGGGACAGATGAGCATGGCATGAAGATTTGGCGCAACGCGGAAGAGGTGGGACTCGACCCTAAAGCCTATTGCGATGGGTACGCGGCGAGGTTTCATGGTCTCAAAGACGCGTTGAACCTAACGTATACACACTTCGTTCGCACGACCGATCCACATCATATCGAGGCGGCTCGTGCCTTTTGGCAACGATGTGCGGCAAATGACGATATATACAAGAAGACCTATCGCGTGAAGTATTGCGTAGGGTGTGAGCTTGAAAAAACGGACTCGGAGTTAGTCGAAGCACGTTGTCCGATTCACCCAAATCGCGATCTCGAACTCATCGAAGAAGAAAACTACTTCTTCCGCTGGTCCAAATATCAGCAGGCTCTTCTAGATCATTATGCCGCGCACCCAGACTTTGTGGTGCCGGAAAATCGCCTGAATGAGATTCGTAACTTTGTCGCAGGAGGTCTTCAGGATTTCAGTATTTCGCGACTGAAATCGAAGATGCCTTGGGGTATCCCTGTCCCAGGTGATGACGAACACGTGATGTACGTGTGGTTTGATGCGCTCGTCAATTATATTTCGACGTTCGGTTGGCCGCGTGAAGACGGTGAATATGCCGAATTCTGGCCCGCTGTACAGGTCGCTGGAAAAGATAACTTGCGTCAGCAGGCCGCCATGTGGCAAGGCATGCTTCTTTCGGCTGGCCTTCCGCTCTCTAAGCAAATTTTCATTCATGGGTTTATCACCGCGGAAGGACAGAAGATGTCGAAGTCCGTGGGTAACGTGATTAATCCGTACGATCTTGTTGCTTCGCACGGAACCGACGCGACACGGTACTACTTACTTGGAGCGCTTCCTGCGTACGATGATGGAGATTTCTCTGCCGCCATCTTTGAATCGATTTACGGTTCAAAGCTTGCCAACGGAATTGGGAATTTGGCTGCACGCTCCACAACCATGGTGGGGAAGTATTGTGATGGAAAAACTCCAACGGTCGCAGAGGATCGTTATGGGGTGGAAGCGTTTTGGAAGACCTATACGGAAGCATTCGATCGATATCGTTTTGACGATGTGGTTCGTGCGATTGAAGATCTGGTTGCCGCATGCAACAAGTCTGTGGACGACGAAGCGCCCTGGAACAAAGCAAAAGAAGGAGGTGATGTCGCCCCATTCCTTTATCAGCTCAATGAAGCTCTGAGACACATCGCCGTAGCCTTGCTTCCGATTATTCCATCCGCCGCCGAGCGCATCCTCGCGGATCTTTCCATTGATCCTGCATCCGTCCGGTTGCCGGCTGCTTCGGCTTGGGGCGGGCTCGTGCCAGGTTCGACGATTCTCAAAGGCGAACCATTGTTTCCACGTCGAGACTCTAAGACCCCATCACTTTAAGACTCTACGACTATGTTCTCACTCGTCGACCTGCTTCTGGTCCTCATCGTAGGCATGTTCGTCTTCTTTGGCTTATTCTTCGGTCTCATTCACACCTTGGGCAGTGTCATTGGAACGGTTCTTGGTATTGTGGTCGGCACACGGCTCATCGACCCGGCTTTCGATAAGTTAGGGTTCTTGTTTGGGGGCGGTGGAGCTGGAAAAGTTATTCTGTTTATCATCCTCTTCCTACTTATCTCGCGACTGGTCGGCTTGGTGTTCTGGATCGTCGAAAAAGTCTTTGGAATACTGGCTTGGTTCCCATTCGCAAGTACAATCAATCGCTTGCTTGGTGGAGTTCTTGGATTTGTAGAAGGCGTTCTTGTTGTTGGTGTCTGTCTGTTTTTTGCCCTTCAATACCTTCCTGATACCGCCGTCAAA
>SXGU01228471.1_pt1 | contig 15676 bp, 14 predicted proteins | sample 3174531 | NCBI WGS metagenome assembly SXGU01 (sample SAMN11356863, study PRJNA531348) | freshwater metagenome | isolation source: freshwater sample F1-140 | place: China: Fuxian Lake, Yuxi | collected 2017-12-25
CGAGCCAGATCTATGATCTTGACCGACTGGCCCATATCGAGGACAAACACGTCGCCACCTTTGGCCATAGCGCCCGCCTGGATCACCAGCTGAGAGGCTTCCGGGATGGTCATGAAATAGCGAGTGATCTCTGGATGGGTCAGCGTAATTGGACCGCCATCACGAATCTGCTGTCGGAATTTGGGGACGACGGAACCAGAAGACCCCAGCACATTGCCAAACCGCACCATACTGAACTTGGTACCAGAGGTGCTAGCTGCCAATGCCTGCAGAGCCATTTCTGCCAATCGCTTGCTGGCACCCATGATGTTGGTGGGGCGAACGGCCTTGTCAGTGCTGATCAGCACAAAGTCCGAAACGCCGTTTTCGGCAGCAGCCTGTGCCGTTCGCAGCGTGCCGAGTACGTTGTTCTTAATTCCTTCAGCCGGGTTGTGCTCCACCAGGGGCACATGCTTGTACGCTGCAGCGTGATAGACCGTGTCCGGGTGCCACGTGGACATAATCTCGTGCATGCGCTCGTTGTCTTGCACCGAGGCCAATAACGGTACCAAAACGATGTCGTGACCCGCAAGCTTCTCTTCAAGCTCTTGGTGAATGCCATACAGTGCAAATTCGCTTTGCTCAATTAACAGTAGTTTGCTTGGGCCGACCGTTAAAATCTGACGGCAAAGTTCGCTGCCGATCGACCCACCAGCACCAGTCACCATGACCACCTTGCTGCGCGCGTTCATCGCCAGCAGGATGTGGTTTGGCATGACCGGTTCGCGACCTAGAAGATCATCGATGTCCAGTTCGCGCAGATCAGAAACACTGACCTTGCCTTGTGCCAAATCGGTCACGCTGGGCAGGGTGCGCACCGCGACCTGAGCCCTGCGGATCTCATTTAGGATTTCGTTTCTGCGCTTGCGGCTCAAACTGGGCATCGCAAGAAGCACATCATTGATGATCAGCGTAGAGGCAAGATTGGCCAGATCCGCAGGGTTGTAGATAGGTTGGCCATTCAACACATGGCCATGAAGGCGGTCATCGTCGTCGAGGAAACCGACGACTTGCATTTCATGGTTATTGGCCATAGCCGCAACCAACTGCCGTCCAGTTCGCCCGGCACCGTAGATGAGCACTTTGGGGCGAGATGCATGCTTAAGAATGCTCTGGTACTGATCACCCAGCCAGATACGTGCCAGTGCTCGTGATGCCCCGACAAAGAGAAGCAGGAGTATTGGCTGAATGATCCCAACGGTACGAGGAACGTCTTGAATTCCAATTGCTGTGAACACGGATGCGTAGAGCAGGCCATAAATTACAATAGCCCTGGCAACGGCTAAAAGGGCGGGCCAACCGCTGTAGCGAAAGATGGCACGGTAGAGCCCGGAAATAATGAAGATAGGCAGTGCGATAGCAATGGAGGCCCCAGCAGCCCAAAGGGCGTTGCCTGACATCGCCACAAATTCACCGAGTCGAAGATAGTAGGCTAACCAGACCGTCAGTACGCACAGGGCAGTATCAAGCGCCAAGACAACAAAACGTTTAGCCCATCGCGGCAAAGCCAGCATCGGCATTGCAAAGTTTTGCATGAGCATTCTTACTCCAATCCGCTCAGTTGTTTAGTGGGAAACCCCATCCCGACGCAGGACCTTGAGCAGCGTCAGCCACAGAATCCAGAGATCAAAGCCGATCGAGCGTCTCCGGATGTATTCAACATCCAGTTTGACCTTCTCTGAAATCGGCAACTCATCACGGCCATTGACTTGCGCCCAACCCGTAAGACCTGGCATCAGTTCGTGGACGTCCGCATCAGTACGCAAGGCGATGAGGTCGTCCTGATTGAAAAGGGCCGGCCGGGGGCCGACGAAGCTCATGTCCCCTTTGAGAATGCTCCACAACTGTGGCAGTTCGTCGAGACTTGTCTTGCGTAGAAATGAACCGATTGGCGTCAGCCACTGATCGGGGTTCTGCAGCAGATGCGTGGCCACGGCAGGCGTGTCGATGCGCATACTACGGAATTTTGGCATTCTGAAAATCTTGTTGTGACGTCCAACGCGGTCGCTCCAATACAGTGCCGGGCCTGGCGAGGTTAGCCACACCAGGGCCGCAATCAGCAGAATCGGCAGAGACAGCGCCACGGCAAGGAGAATCGCGACGCAGAGATCAAATAAGCGCTTCATCCGGCCCCGCCCTCCCTGCTCCGTCCGGTTGTCACCGAGGACCGATTCATAGAAGCCCACCCAAGCCTGTGTGACAGACTGGCTCGAAAACTGGCCCCGGGCTCGCTCTAGCGCCGCCTCGCCTAGTTCCAGGCGCCGGCCGGCATCCGTCGCCAGACGCTGCATCGCCCTAGCTAGGGCGCCTCGGTCATATTTGTTGACCAACAGACCAGTCCGATCATCCTCGACCGCATCCACGATCCCATCTATGCGGTAGGCAATGGTGGGGATGCCGCAGGCTGCCGCCTCGATCACCACGGAACCGAAGCCTTCGCGATAGCTCGGCATGACGAATACGTCGGCGGCCGCCATGAACCGTTCCGGCTGCATCGTGGCTCCACACCAGCGGATGCGGCAGCCGGCCTGCTCCGATTGTTTCTCGTAGTCCGCCTGCCAGCCCTCCTCATCCGGGCCGACCATCCAGAGCTCCCAGTCGGGATGCGCGAGGGCGAGTGCCGAGAAGGCCTCGAATATGTCCGCGACGCCTTTGTCGCGAACCAGACGGCCGACGAACAGAAAGACCGGAACCTCGTCGGAAACGCCGAATTCCGCCCGCAATCCGTCCCGGGTGGCCGGATCGGGCCGGAACCGTTCCAGGTCGACGCCGGATACCGAGCCCGAGCCCAGTACCGAGACCCCGCCCGGCCGGACCACCCGCTCGTCCGTCAGGAAACGGCATTGCGAGGCGCTGTCCGCGAACACCCGGGTCGCACACAGGGCGATCAGGCAGTCAAGGCCCTTCAGCAGCCGCCGTCCCGCACCGCGTTTGGTCGCCCAGACCTGTCCGGTGAAGGTATGGAAGCGCAACGGCACCCTGGCCAGCAGGCCGGCCAGCATCGCCAACAGGCCGCCCTTGGGCGTCATGCTGTGCACGATGTCCGGACGCAGCGATCGGAAGCAACGGAACAGCTGATACAGCGCCAGCAGGTCCCGCCAGAGCGAAATCGGGCGTTCAATATCCACCTGCCACACTCGGACACTGTTTTGCACGTCCTCCACCAGTGGATAAAGCCGGGTGTTGACGCACAGAGTCACGTCGTAGGTCCTGGCCAGGGTCAGCAGATGCGTGCGCAGGAACGCATTCACCGCGAACGGCGTGGTCGCCACGAAGACCAGGGAATGCCTCATCGCCGGCCAGAGCCCTATGTCCCTTTGCGCCCGACCAGCCAGTTCACCGCCTGGCGCAGGCCCGGCAGCGAGGCCCATTCCCACTCGCCCAGACACTCGACCAGCACGGCGCCGGTGCCGTGCTTGAAGTCGTACACGCCCTTGTTGCCGGCCGGGTCGACGCCGCTCAGGTCGTATTCCTTCAAGCCGAGCCGGCTGCAATGATCGAGCAACGCCCACAGCGTGGCATGGGAGGCATAGACCTTGCGCGCCGCTTCGCCCGCCGCCGCCAGCAGGTCCATGGCGGTCGCGCCGCTCAGGCCGGCGGCGCGCATTGCCAGCAGCCGGCCCTCGCCATCCCGGCAGGCATAGGTCACGACCTGTTCGCCGCCGTGCCGGAAGATCGCCTCCAGTTCGGCATCGCTGTGCTGCTCCGGCAAGGATTTCAGGCTCTCCATCTCCCGGTACAGCGCGGACACCTCGGCCAGGTCGGGCTGCGCCCAGTGCTCGATGCACAGACCGTAGCGGCCGGACCGCTTCAGGTTGTGGCGCCAGTTGCCGCTGGCCCGCTTCAGGCGTTCTTCCGCGTCGCCGCCGAGCGCGCAGGACATGGTCAGTCCGCTGCTCATGGCCACGGCCGGACGCGCCCAGCCCTGGCCCGAAAGGAAGGCCGCCTCGTCCGCCCCGGCCGCCCGCAGCAGGCTCATGCGGCAATAGACGGCGCGGGGCCCGAGATGCCGGCCCAGGGCCGACCGGAACCCGCCGTCGAGGACATCCGACACGCCGACCGGACCACCCGGGACCCAGCACACCGCCACGCCCGCCTTGCGCTTGACCAGCACGCTCGCCGCCGTGACCACCGCGTCGGCGCGCCGGGCCAGCAGGCGCAGGGGCTCCCAGCCGGCCACCCGGCGCACCTCGCCCCAGCCGTAGGTCTGATAGAACCCGCCCGCCAATGCGGCCACATGGCCGTCCCATTCATCCGCCAGCCCCCGATATTGTTCCCAAGTCACCATAAAAAATTGACCATCAATACATTCCGATAATGTTCCGGGGCATGGCCCACAATCGCCCCCGGCAAATCCGGCCAAGTGACGAGATCGAAGCCATGTCGATCGGCAAACCCCTGCATGATCTGCCGCCCTGCCGGATCACTGCGAAAAGGAAAGCCGTACGGTGCGCAATGCATCGGTAATTCCTTGAAAACAGGCTCGACGCCCACTGCTCTTGCAGCAAGTGTGGCGCACGCTGCATAGGCCTGTCGCCGCCTGCGAATTTCGTCATCCACATCGACATTGCGCAAGGCGTCGCGAAGACCGGACCACGGGTTCGATCCTGCCGGCAATTCAATTTCAGAATGCGGATCCGCTTGCGGGAATTCGCTGCCGGTACGCAGCCTGCGCACCCTTCGCGCCAGGGCTGTACTCGTTCTCAGCAGGGCATCGCCGAGCATCGGAATGCGCCGCATTCTGGCCTTGTGACGTTCGGCAGGGTTCAGGCCGGGGCCATCGAAGGGCAATGGCGGCGGCAAGCGTTCCTTCCCTTGGAGATCATTGACCATCAGCGCCGCGCCATCGGGAATGCGCAGGGTTTTGCGGATGCTGAACACACCGTAAGGCGCACGCGATCCCAGCCAATTGCCATCATCATCCCGGCTCAGGAAGCCGTGTGCGTTGTCCTCAATGAGGAGCGCCCCAGTGCGTGCCGCATAAGCGCGAAACGGCGCCAGATCCTGAGGAAAACCGAAGTAGTTCACCGCCAGCACGGCGGACGCCACCGGCCAATAATCAGGCGCCTCGACCGGCTGCAATCGTTCATCCACGGCATACCAGACCGGGTTTGCCTGCACCTTCGCCAGCGGGGCTAACAGATCACGGCATAAAAACCCGGGCATCAGCACCCGCTGCCCGGGTGTGATACCTGACATCTTCAATGCCTGCATCAGGGCATGCCGCGCCAGGCTGTAAAAACGGATTCCCCGGTCGGCTTCCAGCGGCAAGGGGCTCGACTCAGGCATCCCGCCCCGCCTGGTTCTCCCTCCGGGATTTCGACAGAACGACGAGCATATCGTTACCCCAGCCGAGTTGATCCAGCGGCTTCAGAAAATCACGGATGGCGATCGCTACGCCGATGCTCTGCCGTGCCGGAAACACCGGGGGCAAAAGCCCCACCTCGGCCGCGGCACGGAACATCTCTGGATAAGAGAAAGTCTTGGCCTCTACGACTGAAAGGCCGTACTGATTAGCATAGGCGACGATATCTTCAGGCCTGAAGTGGTAGAGATGGACCGGCAATTCGACACACTCCGGCGCCAGGCGATAAATCAAGCCGTTGTAGTTCGGCACCGTGATGATGGCCTGCCCCTGCCCCGAAAGATGCCGGGCCATGAAACTGAAATATTCGCGGGGGGAGTGCACATGTTCCAGCGACCAATTCATGCGAATCAGCCCGAAGCGCTCCTCCGGCGGTACCGAAGCCAGATTCGGCCAGCAGCGTATCCCCGCAGTAGTCAGTGCTGCCCTCGCCGCCGCGGAAACTTCCACGCCGGCGAGAGGACTCTTGGCAAGGACATCGAGCGTGCGATCCAAGCGGCGACGCCAGCCTGGTGCATCGGCATGGAAAGCATAGCCCGCTGCGTAGTAACGGCCGATTTCTGCAAGGGTCGGCCGTGGATTGGTGTAGTGCAGGCCACATTCGACACAGCGAACGATGGTGAAGATCTCTTCCGTGGCGCGATGCAAGCGATCCGTCTGGCGCGCAACCGGTTCATGCTTTTCAGAACCACACAAATCGCACTTCACGTATTCCATTCCACTCATCCTCAGGGCCTCATAGGCCGACCACGCCCCTTGGCCAGCAAACCTTGGATTATCCCCGTGATTTTGGCCGCATCCAAGACCGGCCCCATGGCAAGCGCCATAAGGACTGCTTGCGGATGCCCGCCCCACCACCGCCTTGGATGACTGCGACGCAGCGGATCCACCACGCCACGCAACAGCAGATACGCCGAGAAAATCAGCGCGCCCCAAGTGGTGCCCGTCAGCAGTGCTGCGTAAAGCAAAGGTAGCAGCATCAGAAAAGCTGCTTGCTGGCGAATACGCACGCCGGCTAGTACACTGAAGTACTCGGCTATCTGCCACTTGCGGGCAGCTCCCACCCATGTTGTCGGGAAATGGCGGTAGAGGACTTCCGCGTCTCGGCAGACCGCGGGCGAGCCATATGCGGACTCGTAGCGCGAGACCCACAGCAGGTCCTCGGCAGCGCGCAGGCGCTCGGGGAAATATCCTGCCGTATTGAAGACCTCTTTCCGGAAGAGCGAGGCCGGCACGACCGGGTAGACGGCGCCCATGCCGTTGCTCAGCGCACAGAGCGTGCGCTGGAATGCCGGCTCGGCCGTAAAGCGGCAAACCCCGAACACGCCCGGCGCGCCGCTCGACTCGAGGGCTCGCTCGAGCCGCTCCAGCCACTTGCGATCCGGATCGATGCCCGCATCGATGAAGGCGATCCACTCCCCCTGCGCCACCCGGACGCCGGCGTTGCGGCCGGCCCCGGGAAAGGCACCTGGGACCGTGATCACCTGACACCCTAGCCCGGGCCAGCCCTCGCCCGCCCACCAGCGGCCAATCACGTCTGCGCTGCCATCGGTGGAACCGGCATCGACGAACACAATCTCGTCCGGCCGGCGGCTCTGCGACTTGAGCGCCGCCAACAGTTCAGGAAGGGTCCGCGTCTCGTTGAGCATCGGGACCACAACGGAAATGCGAGGCTTCACGCGCATGCCGGGTCCTGGGTCCGCCAGCGGTACCAATCCCAGTCGCCTTCGAGCTTCTGGCGGAAGGAACGCACGTTGTCATGCGATAGGACTTCCGTGCGGCGGATCAGCAGCGGATCCCGGTCCGCCTCGTTGACCCCGGCATGGCTACATGCTGCTAGAACGTAGCCAGCCGCTTCCACCGCCCTCCGCACGCGTTGGTCGACGGCGCCATAGGGATAGGCCATCATTTCCACCGGCATGCCGATCACGTCTTCCAGATAATGCCGGCTGGAAACAAGTTCCGAGCGCAGCTGCGCATCGTTGCACGCCGTGAGGGAGGCATGGCTTGCACCATGGGCGCCGACGCGCGCCCCCGGCATGCCGGCGAGGCGGCGCAGGGCCTCCGGGGTCATGAACCCCGGCCGCCGCCCGCGGACGAACTCCGAGGAAACGAAGACGGTGAAGGGCAGATCCAGTTCCGCCAGCAGCGGCGCCGCTACTTCAAGGTTGTCGCCATAGCCGTCGTCGAAGGTGATGGACAGGCGAACGCCCTCACCTGCAAGCGCATTCGAGCTGAACGGCACGATTAGGTCGCGTGGCAGCGCCGACAGCACTTCCAGGTGCTTTCCGAACATCTCGGGGCTGAGGGAGAATAGTCCGCGCTGGTCCTCCAGTGCCGGCGTGCCGATGGCGTGGTACATGAGGACCCGCCAGCCAGGCCGCCGTGGACGGAATTGGGAGGCACAGGCCATCGCCTCCGAAATAGCACGGGCGATCAACAGCTTCAGATTCATCTTGGAATCGCGGCGCGGCATGGGTGACTATCGCCGGACATCACCGTCTCAGCGCATCCAGCGCCTGCCCGACATGGGACCGGAGCAGGTTCTTAACGAGGAGAAGGCGCGTGCTCCAACTCACGCCCGCATCCCAGAAGAAGCGCCTGTAGACGGTCCGGACCTGATTGCGGATGCGGGGAAACGTGGCAGTTGCCTGGTTGGCATGGATCCGCCACGCCGCCAGAGTCTCCGGGGTGTAGGCGAAGTCGACGGTCAGTCCGGCACGAATGAAGTATTCGTAGTCGCAGGCATAGCGGAGCGACTCATCCATCGGCCCGAGCGTCATCGCCGATTCCCGATGCATGAAGAACGCCTCGGAATCGACGTAGCAGCCGAGCTTGAGCAGCAGATTCCCGGCCTGCCCCTTGGGGATCAGCGTCCCAGGGAGGTTGAATTTCGCCAGATGGCGATCCATCACCTTGTCGTTCTCGTCGATGAAATCGACATCGCAGAAGATGAGCCGTGCCGAAGGATTGCCCCGCGCGACCTCCAGTTGGCGCTCGAGGCGGTTCGGGTAGCAGAGGTCATCCTGGTCGATGATCGCGATCCATTCGCCGCGCGCCTGCGCGAACGAGAAATTCCGGCAGGCGGGCAGACCGTGGTTGGTGCGATAGAACGGCCGGATGCGGGGGTGTTTCTCCGCCAGCGAGGCGATCAGTTCGGGCGTCCCGTCGCTCGAACCGTCGTCGACGACGACGATCTCGAAGTTGGAATAGGTCTGCACAAGCACGCTGTCGATCGTCTGCTCTAGATACTGCTTCCCGTTGTAGGTGCAGATCAATACCGAAATCAGTGGCTGAATATCCAAGCTTCTACTCCATGAATTCATGCGTTGCGACGCGTTGTAGCGCGTCGGCCTATGCCAGGCACTCCAGAAAGAGCCGCCGGTATTCCTCTGCCATGGAGACACGCTTCGCCTTCAGTTCCTTCTGCGCCGCCTTGGCCCGCTGCTGCCACGAGAACGGATCATCGATGAAATCCGCGAGCGCGTCGGCCAGCTCTTGCGGTGATGCCGGATGCACTAGGACGCCATTGCCCTCGTGCACGAACTCTGGGATGGCACCGACGCGGGTCGCGAGAACCGGCACGCCGACGCTCATCGCCTCGATCAGCGTGAGTCCGAAGCCTTCGAAACTGCGTGTGGCGACGACCAGAAGATCCAATTGCGCTATCAGGTCTGCTGGCCTTCCCTCGACATAACCAAGAAAGTTGAGGTGGTCTTCCACGCCAAGATTGCGGGCGATGCGCTGCAGTCTCGGGATTTCATCGTCTGTCCCGGGAGAGCCCAGCACGATGATCTGTAGGCGGCTACGTTGTTCGGGCGCCAGCCGGGCTAGCGCGAAAATCAGATCCTCGTGCCCCTTGTAGGGATCGATGCGCCCCACGATGCCGACCAGACGCGTGTCCTTCACCACGGGGATGCGGCTGCGAAAGTCCGTGGTTTTCCGAGGTGCCTCTCCTTCCTCCGGCAAAATGCCGTTGTGAATAACACGGATGCGCAGCGCGGCCTCGTCGATCCAGCGTTGCCGGAGAATTTCTCCCCGCGTCGCGGAGGATACGCATACCAGGGCGCTGGCATATCGCATCAGACGGGAGTCGACCATGCGCTCGAACATACCCATTAAGGCTGCGGGCGGCTTGGCGGCATGGTGGACAAGGAGTAGCCTGGCGCAAATGCCGGCACGTGCCCCTGCCTCGATGGCGCTGATCGTCCCCCAGGCCGCCGGGTAGCCGCCGTTGTCCGCCATCAGGAGATCGAACGCACCGAGACGGCGGAAAGCCTTGAGGAGACGCCGGACTGAAACCAGATAGGTAAGCGGCTGAGTAATATGCAGCAACCGGGTCAGGAACCGGGGCCATCCGGCACCCCTCAGGCGCCTGCTGAGTTCGTTGTGCGAATACGAGCGAAACGATTCGCACCGAACGTAGGGCAGCGACTCGAACCGGTTCTTCAGCCGATCGAACCCGAGGTTGCCCTCGTTGGTCAGCAAGACGATCTCGTCATCCCGGGCAGGCCAAGTGCGGAGCAATTCCAGCAAGTGCGTATCCACTCCCCCCCAGGACTCTTGTTCCCAATAGACGAGGATTCTCACGCCTTCTCCTCGGCCAGGCCTGTGCACCCATCGCGCTCGAACAGCGTCGTGCGGATGATCCCGCCATGCTCGGCAACTTCGCATAGAACGCGATGTGAATAACCCCGTACGCTGAATGGGGGGGCAAGCAGGTCAACGCCGGATCCGAACAGGATGCGGATGCCGCAACCAGCATCGATGTCGCGGTTTGGCACAAAAATGGGGCTTCCTGGCAGGTGCTCGGTAATCACCCACCGCGGGAAGCGCCGGCACTTGTCCAAGATCTTCTGGATCTGGGCGTTCGACAAATGCTGGAGAACCTGCCGAATAATGATCACGTCACCGGCCGGCAGTTCATCGTCCACCGCATTCGTACATAGGAACTCGACATTGTCGAAGGCATATTTCTGCCGATTGAACGCCTGCAGGTCGGCCACGATGTCACAGGCGTAATAGTGCTTTGTCAGGTCGACGAAATGCCTGCCGACATTGAAGTCACCGGAGCCGACATCCACCACTACGGGCGGAGTTCTGAACCTTGCCAGTACATCCCGGACCGCCTGAACGTAAGGAACGACGATGGCTGGATCACGCGAACCGCTTCCGGAATAGAACTCCTTCTCGCCGCCCCACTCGTTGCCCTGGTAGATTCTGGTAAACACTGCCTCGATCGGCAGGCTCTGGTATTCCCTGTGGCGACGCACTTCGGCTGCCTTGGCCCGCATTTCGAGGAGGCGTCGCGGGAGCACTTTCCTCGCCAGCTTGCGCAATGTTGCCAGCATGCCTGACGGGGATGGCTTCGGCGCGGTCATGGCGCTACGCTCGCCGCGTTGCCACGCAGCCAGTTGCGCCGCAAGGCCTGCCCGGAAAGGGTGCGCCAGTAGTGGCGATAGCAGAGCCTGATACGCTTGAACAGGAACGGCAACGTAAGGAGGAGTTGGACCCGCATCACACGGTTGCCGCTTGCCCACACCTCGCGAACGTGCGAGGGCGACATCAGGCGTCGTTCACACCTGAACGGGACCAGTATCAGCATGGCCACGGCCAGCGCATCGAACATGCCCACCGATTCGGCTGGGTATCCATACCACTTGAGCCGGTTGTGCATGATGTAGTTGAGCACGTATTTCTCGATACGCCCGAGGCGCTGCTGCCAGCCATTTTCCGTCCGGGTTCTGGACCAACCGGTGGCGGCGAATTTCTTCGCCGAAATCCTGTCCCCGTGCCAGTCGAGCCCGGCCCAGGTGCTCCTCAGCATCGACTCGCGGTAGTCGACGCCGAGCCAGGCGGCCAAGTCACGCACGACATCCTCGCGGGGAAGATCCTCCAGGCGAGTGGCCGTGTAGTCCAGCCCGAACTCGTCGGCCAGCTCCGAATCCTCAAGCGCCATCTTCAGGCAGTTGAGGATGTGCTGCTGGTTATCGTGGGTCTTGTAGTAGCGGCGGAAATGCTCGACATGGGAACAGAAATTGGCACGCGGATCGCGCGAGCTGAAGATGACGCGTGAGCCCGGGAAATCTTTCACGAACAAGCGAAACTCGTAATCCAGGTGGGGGTGGTGGAACAGAATCCGGAAGTTCTCGATGCGCTGGCCGAGGCACAGGTTGTATGCGCCATATACGGCAAGCAGGAAGTCCCTTGAGTTGAGCGGCAGGTCACCCATGAGCCCGACGACGTGGGCCTTGAATTCGGTGGTGTCGATCCTGAATGACTGGTCGGAATTCTCGCCTAGGCAGTCCTTCGCCTCCTGGATGTCGTAGCGTGACACCAGCTTGTAGAGATACTGGCCGATGAACTCATCGGCGGCATCAGCCACCAGCGCGCCGGATGTTGCGAAGGTAGCTGCCCTGGAAAAGAATTCGGAATGGGCCGCGAAATGACCGTTGAACGTTGCGATTTGGGGATGGGAGTCGAGTAGGCTCTGCAGGAAGTCCGAGCCGGTGCGCCCGGTGGTGACCAGGGCAATCACCGGCAACTGCTGCATGTGGACCATCCAGCGTCGATAGTCGCACGACGCCTCCCGCATGTCGTTGTCCGCCAAAGTCAGGCCCTCGCCCGGGTCTTCGATGCCGACTGGATCTCCGCACGCATGACGATCGGATCTTCCTCGCCGAACGGCGCGAACCCCTTGCTGATCTCGAAGTAACGGACACTGAAGCGCCTGGTCAGATCTGCCAGGAACTCATCTGGGTCGATGAACCGCCGATAGTGATCGGTCCGGAATTCATGCCGACCGACCTTCGTGCCCTGCCCGTAGAGCGTATCGAAGATGGTCCTTGCCTCGAGCACTAGGACCCATGGCGTGCCCGAGATCTGGGCCACGTTGTCGAGCAGCCGGTCGGCTTCTTCGTAATCGATCGAGTGCAGGGAAAAGCGACTATAAAGCACGAGGCGCTTGGCCCCTTCGCCGAAGGCGTTGAAGTCCAGCGTGGTGAAGTTTGCCTGCTGGACCGACAGGCGGCCCGAGGCGGCGAGCTCAGTCGACTCGACGACATCCTTGAAGCGGCTGACCGCGATCGGACAGGCATCCAGGCCGACGTAGCGCGATGCCCGCGAGGCGATCGCCAGCCCATCCCGGCCGTTGCCGCAGCCCAGCTCGACCACTGTGTCGTCGGCAGTGATGAGGTCGTCCAGGCAATACCGAGCGAACAGCGACGGCTGGCTGAAGGAAAAATTCTTGTAGTGGTTGTCCCAGAATAAATCTTGCATAAATAATTTCGCTTCTAATAAGTGGTTAACGCCGCCAGCTGGACGGGCGCCGTGATTGGTTTATGCGGCTACTTCCGGCGATTGTCGGCGGGCGGCAGCGAGGGCATCCATCAATTTCTGCAGTTCGGTTTCGGGATCCAGTCCCGGCTGGTATTCGAGGGTCAGGTCCGGCCGCTTTGGCTCGTCGAAAGCCATGTCGAGCCCTGCGACATTCTTCAGTTCCCCCTGGTCGTAACGGCAGTAAATCCCCTTCGGATCGCGCCGCCTGAGCTCGTCCATCGGTACTTTCAGGTACACCTCAAAATACCCCGGCAGATGCTCGCGATTCCACTGGTGGATCTCGTGGAAGAGCGCCACGGTGCTGACCACGACGGTCACCCCTTGGGAGGCCACCAGGCGCGCCAGTCGGGAATACTTGTGGGCCAGCTCCAGCCGCGCTGCCGCTCCGTGGTTCGCGGTCGACGCGAGCGCTTCTCGCAGTTCGTCGCCGTCCATGAGCACGGCCGGCGCGCCTCTTTCACGTAAAGCCCCAACTACGAGACGGCCGAGCGTGGTCTTGCCCGCCGCGGAGAGTCCGGTTATCCAAATGACATTCGACATAAACGAGCCTTCGCTCAAGCTAGATTCTTTCAAGTATTCAGGGAGGAATGGACCCGGCAGCATGCTCCAGTCGAGGGACTCGTGGCCCCCGATGCAGCCAAAGACAGCAGGCCGCTGCTGCAGAACGACATGATCCCACAAAAACCATGCTAAGTTTATAAACTCGGTCTGACACCAGCACCAACCGGCGGGCTCTTCGGATCAAAACGCAACGCCCGCACGAAATCTCGAACTGGACGCGGAGAATTCCGCGCATAGACCTCGCAGAAGGCTTTTCTCGCTGCCTGGACACGATCCGAATGCCACCAGGCCGCCACGTCGTCCCAGATGGCATTGACATGTGCGGCTGCGGCCGCCGGATCGGCGTGAAAGATGCCGGCTTCTTCCAGCAGCGAAAAAAATGGCCGGGTGGACTCCCTGAGTTCCCAGTGCTCCGGATTCCAGAACACGACGGTGGGGATGTTGCGCGCCAGGGTCTCAAGGTAGCCGGTCGAGTTGTAGGTATAGACGAACAGGCGCGCCGCGCGGATGCGGGCCTCGATCGGCGTCGTACTCGGATCAATCTCAACCTCTGGATACGTTTTACTCCAAGCGTGCACAAAACCGGTACCCACCTTGGCCTCAGCTGCACTATGAATACGAAGCACGATTGACGATCTAACTGACGCATTTAAGCAACTAGCAAAACACAACTGATTTGCAAGAAATGCATCGGACTGCTGTGGCCCCATGGGCCAGCTATTGCACTTAAACCCTACCCTACGGATGGGTACGGTCACAAGGAGCAAGTTCCCCTGACGGTTCCACTCGACCTTGCCCTTACCCAGGGTAGTGATCATGCTGAAGGGATATATGCTGGGGCGCTGATCGCTCCAACCCCAGGTAAGGAAGCGGTCGGCAATCATTACCTGATGTTCTTCCCCGGCTACGATCTCGCCCACGCCAAAGAAGCCGCCATGCTGCCCGATCACCAGGGGCGTGCCGCGCTCGGTCTGGCTGGCGGCCCAAGCCTGGAAGACCTCGTCAAACTGATAGGCGTTGGCCGTGAAGATGACGCTCGGCCGGTGCGGCCACGGCAGCTCCGCGACGACCGCCTGCAATGCGGTGCGGCCCTCGAGGTAAATCGTGGGCACCTGGCGTGGAATCATCTGCCACAGAAAGGCGGCGAACCCTTTTCGGTCGCCGAGTGGCATCAGTCCGGCCAGCCTTCTCCTGGTGGCAAGGTCCGGGGCTACCTGCGGAATGCGGGGTGACCGCCAGAACTTGGGGAACTGCCCCAGCTGCAACTGCAGCGCGACAAGCAGATTGCGCGGCATGTAGGAGGCAATGAAGAAGGCCTCGCTCGACCGCACCAGCGAATTGAGAAGCCTGCGTGCGAGGCTGCGCACGACCTCGTGCGCGCCACGCGGCGGCCGTACTGTCGCACTGTCGGGCACCACCCCGAGGCTATTGCCTGGCAGTTCGCGGATGCGGAAGCCGCCGTGGCTGCGGATGGCGCAGGCGTAGATGAAATGGTTCCAGCGACTGTCGTCGGGGTTCAGTCCGCGCAGGTCGCGCGGGATCAATTCGTCTTCGGGATCGTCGAGCAGGCATGATTCAGGGTCGTCGATCTCGGCAGCCGCCCTGGTAACCATCTCCCAGCGGTCGAACAGGATGCTGACGAAGACATAGAGCCAGGGCCCGAGCAGGATGCGCCAGTAACGCTCGCCGTGCGAGGTGCCGTGAAAGGTGTTCAGCGCGTCGACGAGGGCCTGCAGCGAGGACTCATAGGCAGCGGTGATGGCAGCATAGTCGCGCTTGAACTTGGCGCGGTCATCCCAGTGGTAGGGCAGGAAACGGGCGACTGCAGGTGGCGGTTCCTGAGTACCGAAACACCATTTTCCCAGGTAGGTCCGAGGTGTCTCTTCGTCGAGACACCAGGAACGCCTGTCCGAGGTCGTGATCAGCAGCATGGTGGGTAAAGGCGCATTAGAGCAGCCGGAGAAGATTCCTGATCTCCGAATCCGAGAATACCGACACGTCGCCCGGGCGGGATTTGATGAGCTCCAGCAGGCGAAGGGTCTGTGCGTCATCGAGTGCGACGCCCATCTTCTTCAGCCTGGCGGCAAGCCCCTTCCTTCCGGAATGGCGGGTGATCGGCAGGTGACGTGCGGGCGCCCCCACCCATTCAGGCAGGATGATCTCGTAGGTGTCCGAGGCCTTCAGCATGCCATCCTGATGCATGCCGGAGCCGTGTGCATAGGCGTTGCCGCCGACGATGGCTTTGTTGGGCGGCACGGAGAACGAGGTGATCCCGGCCACCAGCTGGCTGGTTTCCCACAGACGCCTGGCCTGAACGCCGCACTCCAGGGCGAAACGGTCGTGTCGCACGCGCATCGCCATGACGATCTCCTC
>SXGU01380720.1_pt1 | contig 15676 bp, 17 predicted proteins | sample 3174531 | NCBI WGS metagenome assembly SXGU01 (sample SAMN11356863, study PRJNA531348) | freshwater metagenome | isolation source: freshwater sample F1-140 | place: China: Fuxian Lake, Yuxi | collected 2017-12-25
ACGGCAATGGATTCCACATGCGCTGTATGAGGAAACATGTCCATCACACCTGCTGCCACCATCCTAAATCCTTGTTGGTTGACTAGAATATCAGCATCTCGAGCGAGAGTCGCTGGATTACACGATACGTAGACTAAACGCTTAGGATGAATGATATTGATGTTTTTTACGATTGCCATAGCCCCAGTACGTGGCGGATCTAGTAATATCTTAGAGATGTTATGTTGCTGCAAATTAGCCAGTGCAGATTCATCGTCTAAATTTGCACAAAGGAATTCTGTATTGGTTAACCCATTTCCTTCTGCATTCATACGTGCGCGTATAACCATGGCATCACTCCCTTCAACACCAATGACCTTTGCACAATGCTTGGCTAAAGGTAGGGAAAAATTACCCAAGCCACAAAATAGATCGAGTACTCTATCTTGCGGCTCCAACTGCAATAACTTTAGCGCTTGCTGCACCATTAATCGGTTTATTTCTGCATTCACTTGCGTAAAATCTGTAGGATAAAATTGGAAGGTAATTTGCTCCTCAGGAAGGCGGTAGGTTAAATACTCATTGCTATCCTCTGGATAAAATAAATAAACGCTGCCTGGGCCTCCTGGCTGCAAAAAAATACGGAACTGAGCAAGACGGGCAAATTCCCTGATTCTTTCTTCATCATTCAAGCTAAGTGGAGATAAATTACGGATGATCAAGGCCACGTCATCATCACCTGCAGCCACCTCAATTTGTGCAATACTGTGAGGTGCTTCTAAGGAGCCTATGAGATGGCGCAAACCACTAATTTTCGCATCAATCCTTGCATTTAGAACAGGGCATTGATCGATCTCTGCAATGTAGCGTGGATTATTTTTTTCTCTAAAACCAACGAGCACCGCTTGTTTTTTTTCAACATAACGCACACTCAAACGTGCCTTATTGCGGTAATGCCATGGATGGCACGTGAGTGGTTCCAACACAGTCTCTGGGCGATTGCGACCTATTCGTTCCAACAAATCCATGAGCAATGCTTGCTTCTCATGAATTTGCTGAGATCCATCTAGATGTTGCAATGAGCAACCACCACAAAGAGAATAATGTGGACATCTGGGCAGAACTCGGTGCGATGACGCCTCATTAACAGACAATAATCGCCCTTCATCAAAATCACGTTTTTTCCGAGTATATTGGAACGATACCGTTTCATCAGGTAATGCGCCGTCTATAAACGTCGTCTTACCATCAATACGGGCGATACCACGCCCATCATGACTAAATTTTTCGACCCTCGCCGTCATAGGCGTTGGCGAGAGGCGCTGCTGTTTTCTGCTCATTTTAAACCCAAAATAAATGCGTCTACTTCCTTGCTCGACAACTCAACAAACTCACCCCTTGCTAGTGATCGGGGCATATGCAATTGGCCATAACGAATGCGAATCAAGCGGCTAACCTCTACGCCCTGCGATTCCCACAACCGACGCACTTCACGATTCCGTCCCTCACTCAACGTCACATGGTACCAACTATTAGTACCCTCTCCACCCCTTTGCTCAATCCGTTTAAATTTAGCCATGCCATCATCTAAGTTGACACCTCGCAATAGGGTTTTAATTGCATCGGGGCTTACTTGCCCATAAACACGCACGGCATATTCACGCTCTAATTCATACCGAGGGTGCATCAACCGATTGGCTAATTCACCATTATTTGTAAAAATCAACAAACCTGATGTGTTGAGATCAAGTCGACCGACTTGTATCCAACGACCTTGTTTTAAATGGGGCAAATGATCAAAGACGGTTTGCATGTGCTTTGGATCACGCCGACTGGATATTTCACCGACTGGTTTATGATAAAGTAAAATGCGTGTTTTAGACTCAAGCTTCAGTGGGTTTTCAATCACCCGTCCTTTAACACTAATTTTATCTTCAGCAGACGCCACATCGCCAAGACGTGCCTGTACGCCATTGAGTTGCACCAAACCACCCTCAATCCAGCGCTCCATTTCTCGGCGGGAGCCAAATCCCGCTTGACTTAATATTTTCTGTAAACGTTCACTACTCATTATTTATCACACTCTGGGGCAAGTCATTAAGGCTTGCCAGATTAAAGTAATCAAGAAAAGCTCTAGTGGTTGCATACACTGCAGGCTTTCCGGGTACATCGCGGTGGCCTGCAATGTGGATCCATTCACGTTCTAGTAGCGTCTTTAACATGGAGCTACTCACGGCGACACCACGAATTTCTTCGATGTCGGCCCGGGTCACGGGCTGCTTGTAAGCTATAATGGCTAATACTTCTAAAAATGCACTTGAGTGTTTTGCCGGTTTTTCAGTCATTAAACGAGTGACCCACGGGCTGTATGACTGTTTGGTTTGCAAGCAATACCCACCTGCCAAACATTTGAGCTCTATTGCTCGCAAAGCATAATCATTCGTTAAGACACCAAGGACTTGCTGTAGTTGCTCATATGATGGCTTTTGATCATCCTCAAAAGCTGAGAGCATTTTGTCTAACGTCAATGGTGCTCCGTAGCTCATCAACAAAGATTCTACAATTAATTTTAACTCGGTATCATCCATTTTAGTGGCTCCCCCCTTGTAGGTGGATTGGGGAGTAGGCCGCTGTTTGAGTAATGATGACTAGCGATTGCTTTGCTAGCTCAAGTATTGCTAACAACGTAACGACTAAGCCCATGCGTCCCTCATCCTTACTCAATAATCGCGAGAATTCAATGAGTCGCTCATGCTGCAAATGACCTAAAATAGTAGTCATTCGCTCACGAACAGATAAAAGCTCACGACTGATTTGATGATGCGACATGCGCTGCTGTTGCTGCATCAATCCATTCATAGCAGTCACCAAAGAAGATAGGTCAATGTCTGGAAAAACCTTCTTTATGATGTCATGAGACGTATTCAATTGAACTTGAAACACATCTCTCTCGAACCTCGGTAACCTATCAATGAGGAACGCCGCCTGTTTGAATTGCTCATACGCTTGTAAACGTCTGACAAGCTCCATACGAGGATCTTCTTCAATATCATCCTGTAATGAAGAATTGACGGGTAATAATAGCTTTGATTTAATTTCTGCAAGTAACGCCGCCATCACTAAATAATCAGCAGCCAACTCCATACGCCTCTCTTCCAGCAATTCGATATATTGCATATATTGTTGAGTGATAACCACGATCGGAATATCCAAGATATCGATATTTTGTTGACGAATTAAATATAAAAGTAAATCAAGGGGGCCTGTAAACGAATCCAGCAAAACCTCCAGCGCGTCGGGTGGAATAAACAAATCGGTTGGTATCTCGGTGAATGGTTTCCCCGCCACAACGGCCAAGACCGACGGTGATTCATCAACTAACATCACAATCGTCCCCGATGATCAATGAGCCATCTAGATTTTGGGGAATAAACCTAGATGACATATAACTTACCATCAATAATCTAACCCCATCACTTCACGTACCTCTGTTAACGTTTTATTCGCCTCCTCTCGTGCCTGTTCACTTCCCTCTGCCACAATGCGTTTAACAGAACCAAGATCCCCTTCGTAATCCTTAATGGCCGCCTGAATAGGTTGTAACTCGCGATGAATCGCATCAATGACCGGGCGCTTGCAATCAACACAACCAATACCCGCCGTACGACAACCTGTTTGTACCCAAGTTTTCGTGGTTTCATCCGAATAAATTTTATGAAATTGCCAAACCGGACACTTTTCTGGCTCGCCTGGATCGGTGCGCTTCACTCGTGCAGGATCCGTAGGCATGGTCAACACTTTCTTTTCAACCTGTGCCGGCTCTTCACGTAAACTAATCGTATTATTATACGATTTAGACATTTTTAGACCATCAAGCCCGGGCATTTTAGCATGTTCGGTTAGCATAGGTTGTGGTTCAAATAAAATAATTTTTCCTGCACCCTCTAAATAACCTAGTAAACGCTCTTTATCACCGATGGATAAGTTATGTTGGTTTGCCAGCAATGCTTGCGCTGTACTCAGCGACTCATGACAACCATCTTGTTGAAACTCTTTACGCAATTGCGAGTAGAGATGTCCATTTTTTTTACCCATTTTTTTTATCGCGTCTATTGCCTGGGTTTCAAAGTTTGGCTCACGACCATAAAGATGGTTAAAACGCCTAGCCACTTCACGAATGAGCTCAATATGAGCCACTTGATCATCCCCAACAGGCACAAAATTTGCCCTGTAAAGGAGAACATCCGCACTTTGTAGTAGTGGATAACCGAGAAAACCGTATGTAGATAAATCTTTTTCTCGCAGTTTCTCTTGCTGATCTTTATACGTTGGCACACGCTCTAACCATCCTAATGGAGTGATCATCGATAGCAATAAATGTAACTCAGCATGCTCTGGCACCCACGATTGAATAAAAATCCGCGACAAGCTTGGATTAAGTCCACAAGCCAACCAATCAACCACCATTTCCCACACGAGCTGCTCAAGAACACCTGGCTCATCATAACGCGTTGTTAAACCATGCCAATCAGCCGCAAAGAAATAACATTCATATTGGTGTTGTAGTTTCAGCCAATTTTTAAGAACACCATGATAGTGGCCCAGATGTAATCTACCACTCACGCGCATTCCTGAAACCACTCGCTTACTGTCTCCAAATATAGCTGACATTAAAATCCTCTATCATTAAAATTTGAAACCACTCTAACTATCTCGTTGTAGGCATCATGAAACACGCCCCACTCCACGACTTTAGAGGGTGCACTCCGTATATTATCTAAACGGGATAGGATCTCCTTTCCCCTCACGTATAATCTTGGGATATTCACCCGTCAAATCAACGACTGTGGTCGGCTCATGTCCGCAGTTACCACCATCAATCACTAAATCGATCTGATGTCCCAATAAATCTTTAATTGATTCAGGCTCACTTAAAGGAGCAGTAGCTCCTGGCAAAATCAATGTCGTGCTCATTAATGGTGCCTCCAAACACTCAAGCAATGACAACGTAATCGTATTTTCTGGAACCCGTAGACCTAGGGTTTTACGTTTGGGATGCAACATTAATCGTGGAACCTCGCTAGTCGCACTCAAAATAAACGTGTAGGCACCTGGAGTAAATGCCTTAAGCAAGCGAAAAATAGCGTTATTTACGCGAGCGTATGTAGCAAGCTGTGACAAATCACTACAAATTAATGTCATGTTATGGTTTTTATCTAACTGCCGCAAACGTCTTATACGCTCTAATGCCGATTTATTGCCAAGAGCACAACCTAGGGCATACCCTGAGTCAGTTGGATAAACAATTAAACCACCATCTTCTACAATGGCTACCGCTTGACGTAGCAACCTTGACTGCGGGTTATCCGGATGAATTGCAAAAAACTGACTCATAAATTAAGGTCCTTCCATTGGTTCCAAATAGGTGTACAGTTTACTGGTAGAGGTCTCTGTTGGCCAATCGCGATACGCGATAGTGTGCCACCATGGTAGTCAGAACCGGTTGATGCCAAGAGGTCAAAACGACAACAAAGACTAGCAAGCTCCCTCGCTTGAACGTCTGTCGTCTCACCAGAGATCACTTCCATGCCAACACCACCTGCCACTTTAAATGCGTTGATTAACTCATGCAGTTTTGATCGAGTCAATGCATACTTTAGCGGATGCGCAATAACAGCCTGCCCTCCAGTCCGCACGATCCCGTCAACCGCCTCCTCTATACTAAGCCAAGCCGTTGGCACATAAGCAATACGCCCTTGGCCAAGGTAGCGCTTAAATGCTGTTTTCATATCAGGGACACGACCTTCATTTATCAGTAATTTCGCGAAATGAGCTCTACCAATTCGCTCATGCCCCGCCATATCACATGCCTTTCGATATGCATCATGAACACCACAATCAATTAAACGCGCACTGATTTGTTGTGCGCGAGTCATCCGACTGACATGTTGTTGAGCGATCAAATCACATAAACCACGTTCTTCAGGCCTAATGTTTAACCCTATAATATGAATGTCATATTTTTTCCAGCGCACACTGAACTCAATTCCATCAATGATTTTGATATCACTATCACGTGCTGCCTGATGCAGGGACAAAAGCCCCGCCGTCGTATCATGATCTGTCAGAGCTAGAACGTGTACATGAGAATCAATGGCCCTATTTAACAAGGCAAGGGGGCTAAGTTCCCCATCTGAAAAATGGCTGTGACAATGAAGATCAATCATAGTGGATTGTCAAAAAAATAATAATCGGTCAGTCCTCGATCACATAAATAAACAGTTTATTATAATTCATTTTGCATCTCGTTATATAATTATGAAAAAAAATAGCATATCTTGTTGAACGAAATACATTTTTTTAAATTATACGCTTATACTCTATGAGACACTTAAACGTTTTGTTAAGATGTCATGCGTAGTACTTATTTTACTCTCTTACTAATGTTCAAGGAAGGTATCATGAAAAAAACATCATTAGCTGTCGCCGCATTGTTGACCACTTTAACTGCCGCTACAATTGTCCCTGTTGCTTATGCCGATATAAATGGCGCACAAGTTGCTACATGTAGTGGCAGTTGTACCGGCTGTAAAGGTTGCAACGGTTGTAAAGGATGCAAGGGCTGTAAAGGTTCATGTGCTGGATGTAAAGGTTCATGTGCTGGTAGCACTGATGGTGCATGCAGCGGTAGTTAATACACCTCAACGTCAATCCACTAGCATGTTAAAACATGCTAGTGGATTTTACTGTTAAACATTAGTTATTATTGAATTTAAATTATTTTATGCTAACAGACACACCATTTCACCTTCCCTCCCTAACGCCGTGGCGAAAATCAAAAATGTTGGGCTATGCTGAACAAGTGTTAACAACACAACAACAGATGTTAACCCATACTGGCAAAAATATCTTGCACCATACCCTACAAAAACATCGCCGACATAAAAGGATGGAGCATTATCCAAAAGGTGACCGCATTGATCAACGAACAGGGGCTCAATATTTCTACCATTGCCATCGGGAAAATAAGGCGCTAGGTGAGCATGGCCACTTTCATTGTTTTTTGCGATATAAACATATTCCAAAACGGATTAAACCTACACCTTTAGCTGATTGGAAGAAAAATTTAGATAACCCCATGACTCATCTTATTGCTATTGCGATGGATCGTTATGGCCAACCTATTCGTTTATTCACAGTCAACCGTTGGATCTCTTCGGAAATATGGTATGACGCAAAACATGTTCCAAACTTTGTAAAACGATTTAAAATGACGTTAACAGATGACCCTTACTGGCAGACGCTTGATCAATGGGTAGAAGGTATGCTTCATCTTTTTTCCCCCCAGATTGCGTGGCTCCATCAAAAACGCGATGCCACTATTGAACATCATAAACGACTGAACCCCGAGATGAATATTTATGAAGCTCAACACCTTGAAGAATTATCTGAAATTTCAATTGATTTGAAACACCAGATCCAATGGGTCATTGATACACCTTAGTACGAACGAGGAATATACACCCGACATGATGAACCATTTTAAGCTAACTCGAAAAACAATTACGGCTCGTAACCCCAAGCAAGCTGAATTCTTAAAGAGTATTGACAAACATGATCTAACATTTGCTGTGGGTCCTGCGGGTACTGGAAAAACCTATCTTGCTGTAGCCAAAGCCGTACAATATTTCGAGAAAGGAGAGGTTCAACGTTTGGTTTTTGCACGACCTGCCGTTGAAGCAGGCGAAAAACTAGGTTTTTTACCCGGTGATTTGGTTGAAAAAGTCTTGCCCTATCTTCGACCTATATACGATGCCTTATATGAAATGATAGGCTTTAAAGAAACACAAAAATTAATACAAAGTGATGTCATTGAAGTGCTGCCACTAGCGTTTATGCGCGGAAGAACCTTAAATGAGGCATTTATTATCCTTGATGAAGCACAAAATGCGACCATTATGCAGATGAAAATGTTTTTAACTCGTATTGGCTTTGGTTCTAAAACAGTCGTCACTGGTGATATGACCCAGGTTGATTTGCCCAAAGGCATCGAATCAGGGCTTGCGCATGCTGTAAACCTACTCAAACCCATTGATGAAATTTCTGTTCACCAGTTCTCTAGTCGCGAAGTCGTCAGACACCCCTTGGTCGCACGTATTGTTGATTGCTACGATGTAAAGGATAAGAACAAATGAGTTATTACATCGATATTCAGCATGCCTGTAAAGACCCCCTTCCCATAACGGATGAAATACTTCACAACTGGGCAACCTTGCCTCTCGCTCCCTATCGGGATACAGCTGAGCTCACGATACGCCTTGTTGATCCAGAAGAAATGACCCACCTTAACCATGTCTATCGCAAGAAAAACAAGACAACCAATGTACTCGCATTTCCTGCCACCCATCCTAAGGATTTGGAGCTCGATTACCCCTTATTAGGCGATATCATCATCTGCCCTGCCGTTTTAAAACAAGAAAGTGAATCATTGAAACAACCATTAACAGCTCACTGGGCTCACATTGTCATCCATGGTGTCCTGCATTTATTAGGCTATGATCATATTAAGACAGTAGATGCCCATGTGATGCAAGCCATCGAAATTAGATTACTCAGAGAACTTGGTTTTGCTAATCCTTACACAGACAGAGGATCATTAGATTGAATAAAGAAGACGACACAAGCTCTTGGTTTGTGCGCTTAAAGCAATTCTTACAAGTTGAGCCACAAAACAAGGAAGAATTAATCAGCTTGTTACGTGACGCACAAATTCGTGCTCTCATTGACTCAGAAACACTGGCCATGATTGAAGGAGTCATCTTATTCTCTCAGCTGAAAGTTCGAGATATTATGCTCCCTAAAAAACAAATGACCTGCATTCTTGAGGATGCGCTGCTTAATGAAGTGATCGATATTGTCACCGAGTCTGGCCACTCACGCTTTCCAGTGATTGATAATAAAAACGAAGTCATTGGTATTTTGCATGCCAAGGATCTTTTACGTTTTCAAGCAGAAGAAAACTCTACTTATGATTTGCACGATATTGTCCGTCAAGCTACCTTTGTACCTGAAAGTAAGCGCCTTGATTTACTGCTTAGCGAGTTTCGCTGTAATCGCAATCATATGGCCATTGTTGTTGATGAGTACGGAGAAACAGCCGGATTTGTCACCTTGGAAGATATCATTGAACAAATTATTGGTGATATAGAAGATGAATTTGACATTGATGAGGAAGCATATATCAAAAGCCATGGGGACGCACACTATATGATAAAGGCACATACCCCGATTGATGAATTCAACGAAGAATTGCGTGCTAACTTTAGCGACGAGACCTATGATACGATTGGAGGTATTGTAATGACTAATTTTGGCCATTTACCTAAGCGTGGCGAAGTCATTACCATTGATCAATTCGAATTTAAAATAATTAATGCTGATGCAAGGCGTATTAAATTGTTAGAATGCATCGACTTACGCCAGAATAAACCAGGGAAAAGCCATAGGAAAAATGGGGAATGAATAGTCAGATCTTGATCATTGATGACGATACAGAACTTACAGATCTTCTCGTTCAGTACCTAGAACCGGAAGGTTTTATTGTTAGTTGTGTTCATGATGGACAAAGTGGAGTAAAGAAAGCGCTGAACCAGTCCTTCGATGCCATTATTCTTGATGTGATGTTACCTCAATTAAATGGTTTTGAAGTATTAAAGTCCATTCGCGAACATCTAGACACCCCCGTTCTCATGTTAACTGCCCGTGGGGATGATATTGACCGCATCGTAGGCCTTGAAATTGGCGCTGATGATTATTTACCTAAACCTTGTAATCCACGTGAGCTAGTAGCGAGGCTTCGTGCCATACTACGTCGAACCCAGAAAACACCAGTACATAAACCCGTTATTGAATATCATAATATTGTTGTTGATTGCAGCAAGCGGCTAGCAATGCTTGCTGGTGAGGAACTAGAATTAACAAATGCCGAATTTAATATTTTAGAGATGCTTATCAAATCACCCGGACAGGCATTTTCTAAAGAGGAATTAACTGAATATGCATTAGGTCGAAAATACACAGCATATGACCGTAGCATTGATGTACATATCAGTAACTTGCGCAACAAACTAGGCGAGGATGCCTCAGGCGAGACTATCGTCAAAACAGTCCGTGGGTTCGGCTACTTGTTCAATGCGTAGTCTCTATTGGAAAATTTTTCTTTCTTTTTGGCTTGCGACCATTCTCATTATTGTTACTACCGCCTGGGTTACTAGTGAAATAGCTCGAAAATCATCCATTTCAGCGCGAGAACGAGAGTTTATGGACAGCTATGCGAATGCCGCCGTTGTCACTTTTGAGGCAGGTCATCACATCGCACTCACGCAATGGTTAGAAAAAACAGGTCTAAGCAAACATATGCAGCTATTTCTCCTCACCAGTCATGGGGAGATAATTGGCAATGAAAATATTCCTGCCGTGGTAAAACAAATATCTGAAAATTTTGTGCATGATCAATTAGATGAGGGGATTTTTAAATCAGGCCATTTAATCGTCAGTCATGAAATAATTTCCACCTCAGGCCTGGCATTCCGACTCGCGGCCGTTAGCAAAAAACCGCTTTCTCATTTTGTACAAATACCTTGGGCTGGCTTAACAGCACGCCTACTCATTGCGATTTTTATCAGCGGTCTCATTTGTTATCTACTTTCAGTTTATCTTACAAAACCACTACGCTCCTTACGTTTAGCTGCCATTTCGCTGGCCACAGGTAAATTAAATACCCGCGTTGGTCGTTTTGCTGGTCACCACAAAGATGAGATAGCCGAGCTAAGTTATGAATTTGACTCCATGGCGGAGCAATTGGAAACATTAATAAAATCGAAACAACGATTATTGCAAGATATTTCTCACGAATTACGATCACCCTTAACTCGTTTACAAATCGCGATAGAACTGGGTCGAAAAAAAAGTAATGGTTTGGCAAACAGCGAGTTTGACCGCATAGAATCAGAGTGCTTAAGATTAAATACGTTACTTGGTGAGGCCCTTGATTTTGCTCGCCTCGATCAATCAACCAACACGTTGAATCAATCATTGGTTTTTCTACCCACGTTACTAGAAGGCATTATCAACGACGCAAATTACGAATTTTATAACGGTTCACCGCGTGTTATTATTCGTCAAATGCAAGCGAGCCAACTCATGCTCGATGAGAGACTCATTCACCGTGCCATTGAAAATATTCTCCGCAATGCCTTACGATATTCTCCATCGAACCACGAGGTTGTTGTCTCTTTATACGAAAATACCTCAGAACATACCGTGTTGATTGATATAGAAGATACTGGCCCTGGCATTCCTGAGGATCAATTAATAAAAATATTTAATCCATTTTATCGCGTGGATACCGCGAGAGAGAAGAAAACGGGCGGTTATGGATTAGGATTGGCCATTGCAAAACAAGCGATCCAACTGCATGGAGGTGAAATACATGCAATAAACCGTCAGCAAGGTGGATTGTTGGTGCGTATCATTCTCCATACCTAGGTCTGTTGTATTCACGAGAATCATACCCCACAATAAGACCTTTTTGGACACTGTCGATATCTATAGGAACTTAGACTTGAAAAGCACTACAACAACAGTACTTGATAAAATAAGTGGTTATCTTTTTCTCGCGGGATTCATTTCTACAAAATTAAAAAATATCCCAATTACTATCGTTGCTGTTGCTTTGAACATAGTATCTTTATTTTCCTATTTAATTGGTTATGTAGCATGGTATTTAGCTGCTTCCCTTTACCCAAACTATCCTAGAAAGAATGATACTTGGTATGGTTTTGCAGAATTTAAGAATCAATACCAAATCGCAGCACTGCTTGGCACTATCGCGGCCATTACCACCATTGCCTGCATCTTAGTCCCCCCACTTATCCTCCCTACTGCCTGGCTTTACACGTTGAGTAATTTGGTATGGTCTATCAGTGAACATCATAAAAAAGAGAACCCACCGCCAGATGACGAACAGTACTCTGGTCTCAGACAAGCACTCTATCTTCGATACGCCCTGCTGGTAACAAGTAGCAGTGCCCTCGCCGCAATCACCACTACTGCCACATTTTTATTTCCACCCGCCGCGCTCATTATCATCACGACTTCAACTATTATCGGCATAGGCTTAACGATTGCGTCCCTATATTATTGGGCGAAATGCGCTTTTGGCACCTATCCACCAGACAACGTTAACCACAGTTATAACCAATTCTCTCGTCAATTGTCTTTTACCCTAAACAATGAACCCGAACCAGATAAGGTGTGTATGCCCAACATGACTCATGAAAAATCAAATCCAAGCACGGTTCATATGCAACATGATGTGGATGGATACGAGGATCCAAATTCTGTATCCATCATGGCTTGCCACTAAAAATGAATATGAGTATAGTCGTACCCTCTTAAATACGTTGCTTATACTGCCTTAAGACTAGGGGTTTTTTCGTGAACGACGTCACTAAATTAATGATAAAGAATGCACACCAAGCACTTCAGCATGCATATGCGCCCTATTCTAAGTATGCGGTAGCCGCTTGTCTTTGCAGTGAAGATAATCATTTATTTACTGGTGTCAACGTTGAAAATAGTTCTTATGGACTTACCCTCTGCGCTGAAACCTCGGCGATTTGCCAAATGATTGCAGCGGGCAAACATCATATTAAAAGCATGGTTATTTTAAATGATCGTAATACACTATGCCCACCCTGCGGCGCTTGCAGACAACGTATTTATGAATTTTCATCACCCGCAACCCGAATTTATTTATGTCATCAGCAAGACGTTTTACACGACATGGCGCTTGATGATCTTTTACCCATGGCATTTAGCCTAAAACCTTTGTCTGGACAATCCAATGATTAAAACGAACCCAACTCACGCACACTTAGCCGCAGCAAAAATTAAAGAATGCGTACCTACGCTCCAGCCACGCCTAGGCATCGTACTTGGTTCAGGCCTTGGTAGCTTTGCAGAGCAATTAGAGGATGCCGTCACCATTCCCTATGAACAACTACCTGGATTTCCTAAATTAACAGTACATGGTCACGGTGGTAACTTAGTAGTCGGTCATCTCGCAGGCGTTGATGTAGTTTGTCTTCAAGGCCGCGCCCATTCGTATGAAGGGGCCCATTATGACACCGTAAAAACGTATGTGCGTACATTAAAATTATTAGGGTGTGATTATTTTTTAGCCACCAATGCATCGGGCTCTCTCCGCGAAGACGTAGGGCCAGGAGAGCTGATGTTGATAACCGATCACATCAATATGCAACCAGGCAATCCATTGGTTGGCCCGAACGACGACGAGTTTGGTCCACGATTTTTACCATTGGACAATGCCTATGATCATGGCATGCGTGAAAAACTATTAATGATAGCTCACCATGAAAACATACCACTTTATCAAGGTATTTACCTCTCTGTGCTAGGACCACATTATGAAACAGCGGCTGAAATTAGAGCATTTCGTATCTTAGGAGCTGACGCCGTTGGTATGTCTACTGTGCCCGAAGTATTGGTTGCCAACCATTGCGGCATGAAAGTGGCCGTCATAGCCACAATCACTAACTATGCGACGGGACTTGCTCATACGAGCCATAGCCACGAGGCGGTCGTATCTACGGCAACACAGGCAGCAGAAAAATTAAACCGGCTCGTCAAACAATTGATTAGAGAATTAGCATGAACATCGATGCTAAACTCACGGCGGCATTACACGACATAGAGCACGTGCATTCTGATAAAAACATCATCTCAACAAAAGATATTATTTCTTTAATTGATTTAACGCATATAGATGGCAATGCAACAGCTCATGATATAGATGGACTGGCGACCAAAGCCATGAAAAACCAAGTAGCTGCGATCTGTGTTCTTCCCAAACACCTAGACTATATTTCACCAAACATTAATATAAAGCGTGCAACGGTTATCAACTTTCCTACTGGCAATAAACCCCATCTCGAGGTGTTAAAAACAATTGAACAGACGATAGCATTTAAGACGATTGATGAAATTGATTATGTTTTTCCTTATCAAGCATATCTTGCACAAAACCAACGTATGGCGCTCTCATATTGCCATGAAGCCTATAAGCTCTGCAAACAACATCAGCTCACCTTTAAAGTCATTATTGAAACTGGCGCACTTCCATCTAATGAGATCATTTATGAGCTAAGTCAGGAGATCATCAATCGTGGCTGTGATTTTCTCAAAACATCCACGGGAAAAATCACCCACGGTGCAACCATACCCGCTGTATTTGCAATATTGGCTGCCATAGTCGATAACAATTCAACTTGTGGCATTAAAGTATCAGGAGGGATAAAAACAATAGAGCAAGCACTTAGCTACATGCAGTTGGCACACTATATGTTCCAGCGCAAACTGGATAACACAAATTTTCGTCTAGGAGCAAGCAGCCTACTTGATGTGATCCAGGCCGCAATGACCATAGCCATTCCAGGCTTTGTTGCGTAACTATCCGCGATTATATTGAATTAATTATAAAATAACCGCCAAAACAAGCCGTTAAATGGCGGTTTATCACACGACCTTTAGTCCCAGGCCTAATTGGCTTATATCGTGATCTAGCCGATTATTGAGCTAAGAAAAGCCTTCACGGTGTCCTTTCGGCAAGGCTGTGTGACAATACAAGATTAACGGAGACTACTCCTCATGGAGATACTATCTAATGCTTCTTGAGCGCCAGGAAATAGCTTAGGGCAGTTTTGACGTAAAAGAGCAATGACCTTCCGACCATCTGCTGTTTTTTCGAGGCAGTCAAGAGGAGAGGGGTGTATTGGTGATACGCGATTATTCCAAATTCTTGGAGGAGTTTCAGAAAATACGTTCGGAGCTATTGTAATCAAGCGATCAAGAAATTGAATACCATTTTTAGCTAGCCAATGTAGTGGTGTTGTATTGTTATCCGGAATATACACGGAGTTAACTTCTGTCACCCAGACCTCTGGCGAAATTTCTTTAATTATATCAGGACAAATACGAAGCATCTCATCGAGTATATTTCGACCTTCCTTGGTTTTTGTAAGTGAAAAAATAGGTGTCCTATTGTCGCAGCCCTCATTGCAGCTCGATCCCCATGTCTTCACAGGAATATCTTTTAACGGCTCAGGACAATTCTTGAGCAATAACTCAATGATTTTTAGAGCGTTAGTGTCTGATGTAAGGAAATATAGTAGTTTATCAAGCGCCGAACTGTCTGCGCGACGAAATCCCCAGTCTTCTGTTGAAAATGTAGAAAGAATGTTGGGGTATTTCTCCGTCAACAGTACTATCATTTTTTGACCTTCAGGATGTGCGGCAAGTGAAAAAAGCCAGGATTCGCCAATCGGTTTAAGAAAAAAACCTGTTCTTTCCCTGCCAGGTGGGGTTCTAGCAAGGGCGTGTGGATTCTTCATTAGGAAATTCTGAAGAGTTTTTTGGCCTTCAGCGCTTTCAAGTAACTGACGAAAGCGCCTGTCGTCTATCTCCAGAAGCTCTTTTTCAATATTAACGGGATCAACGGGATCAACGGGATCAACGGGATCAACGGGATCAACGGGATCAACGGGATCAACGGGATCAACGGGATCAACGGGATCAACGGGATCAACGGGATCAACGGGATCAACGGGATCAACGG
>SXGU01554211.1_pt1 | contig 15673 bp, 11 predicted proteins | sample 3174531 | NCBI WGS metagenome assembly SXGU01 (sample SAMN11356863, study PRJNA531348) | freshwater metagenome | isolation source: freshwater sample F1-140 | place: China: Fuxian Lake, Yuxi | collected 2017-12-25
CAGGTTCAAGTACTACGTCGGCCTGTCCAGCACGCTGCCCAAGCTGGAACGGCTGTTCGGGCGCTACCGTTTTGGCAGCATTGGCCAGGTGATTGCGGCGCATCAGAAGGACCACGCGCTGCATTTGGATGCGGCGGCGGTCGCCTGACTATCCGCCCACCGCCGCCTGCAACCCCGCCAACTGCTCGCCCACCGCCCGCGCCAGCGCCAGTTGATTGCGTCCGCGCACCAGGTTGTGCTCGCCGCGGCTGGCAAAGCGGTTGGCGTCCCAGCCAAAGTAGTTCTCAAGTAACGCGTCGGCCAGAAAGCGCGCCGACAGTTCCAAGCAGATGCGCAGCGTGCCGCGGGCGATCGCCTGCCGCTCGTCCGGCGTGATCCAAGCGCCAGCGACGCTCAGATACCCGCGCACCGCGGCCGCAAACACCTCGGCGTCAAAGCGTGGCGAGGGCGCGTCCTCGGCCGTTGCGTTGCACCATGACCGTAGGGCGTCGCCCAGCTCAATGTCCAAGGAACTCCAAGCCATGGTGTCCAGGTCGATGACGCCCCAGACTGCCTCGCCGTCCCACAGCAGGTTGGACACCTTCAAGTCGCCGTGGATGATGCGCGCAGGCAGCGCCGGCACCGGCCCGAACGCCGCCCAGCGCTCTTGCAGGTCCGTGGCCAGCGGCGCCACCTCATCCCACAGCTGATGGCCACGGTGTTCGTCCACGGCCTTGGCCAGCTTGGCCATGTGCGCGGGCGTGTCGTGCGCCCCCGGCCGCGTGAACGCAAAGGCGTGCTCCACCCCGCGCAGCGCCGCGTGGAACCGGCCGACCATCGCCCCTGCCGCCGCGGCCTGGCGCGGATTGTCGAGGCGGTGGCGCGTGGTCCCCGGCAGCCGCGACAGAATCCGCCAGGCGCCGCAGTGCGGGCTTTGCACGTCGTCGATGTGAACCCAGGGCTTGCCGTCGCGGGCTGGCAAGAGCCTCGGCACCGGTACGCCGCCAGCGGACAGGTGCGGCACCAGTGCGGCGATGTCCAGGTTGACCTCGGGCCGGAAGATGCGGTGCAGGCGTTGCAACACAAAGCGCTGGCCGAGCGCGTAGGTGTCGTTGATGAGGCCGCCGGCCAGCGGCTGCACGGGCAGGGCATAGGCGGGCGACGGGCCGTCGCCGTCGTCCAGGTCGGCAAAGCCGTGCAGAACGGCGTCCAGGTTCAAGATTGAGTCGTGATTGGGCATGTGGGCAGCCTAGCACGGCGTCAGTGGCAGGCGAAAAATCGAGCGGGGTCCTCGTTCCCGCCCCAACCGCTCCGTGCTAGCCTGCCGCCATGGCGAAAGCGCGCTCCGTGGCTGGTTTTCTGTGGGTGGCGACGCTGCTCGTCCCCGCCATCAGCAGCGCCACCACACTGGAGCTGTACGGCTTCGGCCCGCGGGCCATCGCGCTCGGCAATGCCAGCGAGGCCGTCAGCGACGACTGCTACGCCGCCTATGCCAACCCCGCCAACCTCGCGTTGGCTCGCCACATTCACTTTGGGTTCGGCCTGGAAAGCGTGTGGAACCGCTTTGGCATCGATCGCCGCGGCGGCGAGGCGGCGTGGCGGACGCGGCTGCCCAAAGACAACTACCTGGCGCAACTGGGCATCTCTACGCCGCTGCCGGGCTGGCTGCAAGACCGCGCCGCGCTGGGCGTCGCCATCCACGTGCCGCTTGGCGGCCCGACGCGCCTGGACAGCCTGGATCACCGCATCCCGCAACTGCCGATGTACGACACGCTGGGCGACCGGCTGGCACTGGTGGCGTCGCTCGGCGTTCGACCGCTGGACTGGCTGGCGATTGGGGCTGGCGTGCAGGTGCTGACGGGTCTGGACGGTCGCGCCGACATCGGGCTTTCGGTGCTCGATCAGCGGGTGACCTACAAGGCCCTGCAAGTGGACCTGGCCACGGTGGTCACGCCGCTGGTGGGTCTGACCGTACTGCCGCGCGACGGTGTGCGTCTGGCGCTGGTGTGGCGGGCCGAGAGTTCGGTGCGCTACGACCTGCCGCTGGCCGTCGACATCGATCAGGTCGGCCGGCTGGATTTCAAGGTCAAGGGCATCGGGCTGTGGCTACCCGACTCGTTTGCGCTGGCGGGTAGCTGGCAAGCAGGGCGTTGGCTGGTAACGGGCAGCGCGGCCTGGCAGCGGTGGTCGCAGATGCCGCCGATTGCCCCCGACGTGACCGTGCGCATCGACAACAGCCAGTTGCTGCAGCCCGGCAGCAAGTCGCTGGACCTCATCTCGGTGCGCAACGTGCCGGTGGCCATGGGCACGCAGGACATCGTGGTCCCCAGGGTCGGCGTCGAGTTGCGACCGGACGAGGTGTGGACGCTGCGCGGGGGCGTGCAGCACCGGCCGACGCCGTTTCCCAAAGCTGACGGTGAAGCCAATTACCTCGACGCCGCCGCCACCACGCTGTCGCTTGGACTGGGCCGCGTCGCCGGCGACCCGATGGGCATGACGCGCAAGCCCTTGCAGCTGGACCTGGCGCTCGGCTGGACCACGCTCGCGCGACGCACCGTGACCAAACGCGACCCGGCCAATCCAGTCGGCGCGACCTCGGTCTACGGCGACTCTTGGCATCTGGCGCTGGCGTTGCACCACGATTTCTAGGGTGCGCTCAGTTCGGAGCATCCGGCAGATGGCGCCTTTGACGTACCGCCGACAAGCATGAGTTCTCCGGTGCCCCTCGGTTCGCGCCTGGGTCAGTTCCGACATTCAGTCGCCATTCTGCGCGCCGGCTTACAAGTGGCGGACGCATCGAAGTCTCAATTTCTGTCCGACCGCGCCACCGCGTCGCCAGCATCGGACAGTCCGGCCTGATCGACGCCAGAAGAATACGTTTGTAATTCAATGGCCAATGCCTTGGCACGCTCCTTGAACGCGGCAGGCCCGCGCGCCGTGGCCATTGGGGTCGGCGGCGCCGCATCACCCCGCATGGCCGACGCTGGGTCGGTCGCGACAAGGAGTACGCCATGACCTCGCTCAACCCCAGTCCCATCGCCGCCACCAGCGGCACTGCAAACACCAAGTTCCGGCGCGCGTGCCGTGCTGCCCGCTTGCGCATCGCCTTTGCCGTTGCCGGGCTGTCAGTGCTGGTCGGCTGCGCTGCGGCCCCAGTCGCGGCGGTCGTCGCCCCGATCGTGCCCGCGCCGGTGCCCGTGCCGCAGGCAGCCCCGGCGCAGGCCGTCGGCTACCAGCAGCACCACAATCAGGGCCTCATCGTCGACGTGCCGGACGGCTGGCGGGTGCAACAGGACGGCGCCTCGTTCGCCATCAAGTCGGCGACCGGTCACGTGATGGTCAATTTTCTGGCGATGCCGGCGAGCGAGACGGCCAGGTGGCTCGCGGGCGAAAAGAAGGTGCTCGCCAAGACCTGCAAGCGCAAGAAGTATGGGCAGGCCGAAGCGGCCGTCTTGCATGGCGCGCGCTGGACACGCCAGCCCTTGCAGTGCACGGTTGACGCCACACCGCTGTACGCCGAGATCTTTACCGTGGCCCTGCCGGACAACCGCGGCGCGGCCGCCTGGATCTGGGCCGACGACGAGCTGACCGAAGCCGAGGCCAAGCAGGCGTTCGCCATTGTCTACGGTGTGCAGTTTGCCCGCGTCGGCGGCATTCAGTCGGCGCAGCACTAGGTCCGCGGTCGTCGGCCCGCCGCCGTGTTCAGGCTCGTGATCCGACGACGTCTTGCCGGCTCAGCGTGGCACAGCGCTGGTTGCCGGGTGCGGTTCCTAAAATGGGGACGACCGGCGGGATGCTGCTCAGACACACCTCGCAAATACTGCCGGCGGCCAAAGCCGCGGCCTAGGTGTACCAAGCCTTGCCTGCGCAAGGCTAGGCAATCACATGTGAAATCTTAGCCCGGCGCAGGCCGGGCTTTGCAAAGCTAGCCTGCGGCTTGAGCCGCCGGGTCCAACCAGAACGCCTTGAAGACCAATGAGTTCTGTGCACAAGGCCGTGGACCCGCAAGCGCGATCCGCACCCCTGGTTGCCGCGCGCAGTTGCGAATCCCCGAAACGGCGGTATCCTGCGCCCCTGCCGGCCGCCCGCGCCGGATCCTCGGTTGCCGTTGCGCCTTTTCGACCCCGTACCCTTGCGCACCCTGCCGCCCAACGTCATTACGGCGTCGGCGATGGCGTTTGGCTTGGCGTCGGTCTACCAGTCGCTGTCGGGCGGCGACTTGCAGCTGGCGGCCTGGTTCGTGCTGCTCAGCGTCCTGCTCGACAAGCTCGACGGCAGCGTGGCGCGCGCACTCAAGGGCAGTAGCGACTTCGGCATCCAGTTCGACTCGTTCAGCGACGCCACCGCGTTTGGCATTGCCCCGGCGGCTTTGATTTTCGCCAGTGCCCGCTCGCTGGCGCCTGCGGCGTGGGGACCGCAGGCCACGGTCGCCGGTTTGTCTGCCACCGGGGTGCTCGCCGGCATTTGCCTGGTCTATGCCGTGATGACCGCCGTGCGACTGGCGCGCTTCAACGTGACTACCGCCGCGATCGGGCCCTATCTGTTCCTCGGGTTGCCTTCGACGTTGTCCGGGGCGATGGTGTGTAGCGCGTTTCTCGCCGCCCACGAGCTGGGCTGGAACCAGTCGATGCCGCTGGTGTTCGCGTGGTTTCCGTGGCTGCTGCTGGTCAATGCGGCGTTGATGGTCTGTAACCTGCCTCTGCCCAAGTTCAAGGTCAGCCAGCACCCGGCGCTCAAAGCTTTTCAGCTGACGTCGGCGGTCGCGGTGTACCTGCTCATCCCGCTGCGCACTGGCTTTGCGGTGGTTCTGCTGCTTTTGCTGGGCTACCTCGCCGTCGGCTTTGCCTGGCTTGGGCCTCGACTGTGGCGCGACCATCAGGCCGCCCACCCCGCGTGATCGCATGCCCCGCGTCGCCGTAGCCGCCCCTGACGGTGCCCTGGTCTCGGTGCGCAAGCCCATTCGCACGACTGGGCCGTGGGTGCTGTTGCTCGACGGCATCGGCTGTGACGGCTACATCTGGCGCTATTTGCGGCCTGCGCTCGAGCGCCAGTGTCGCGTCGTCCACCTGCAATACCGCGGCCACGGTCTGAGCGCGGCGCCCGCCGACCACGCCGGGCTGACGATCGAGCAATGCGCGCGCGATGGCTGGACGGCACTGACGGCCAGTGGCTTTGGCGTCGACGACAAGGTCGTGCTGGTGGGCCACTCGATGGGTGTGCAAGTGGCGCTGGAGGCCGCGCACCAGGACTTGGAGCGGGTCGCGGGACTGGTGCCCATCTGCGGCGCCTTTGAGCGGCCGCTCGACACCTTTCAGGGTTCTGACGTCGGGGCGCGCATCCTGCCGGTGCTGTCCGGCGCCGCGCTCAAGTACCAGCAAGGTCTGCGCAATGTGTGGCAGCGGCTGATGCCGACCGAGTGGGCCTACAAGCTGGCACTGGCCACCGAGATCAACGCGCAGATGATCCGCCGCGAGGATTTTCTGCCGTATTTCCGGCACATGGCTCGCATGGATCCGCTGGTGTTTCTGGCGTACCTGCAAAACGTCGCCAGCCACTCTGCGCGGTCCTACCTCGGCGAACTGCGGGTGCCGGCGCTGGTAGTGTCCGGCCAGCGCGATCACTTCACGCCCGACCGGCTGCAAAAGGAGCTGGCCAAGGGGCTACCAGACGCTGAACTCTGTGAGATCCCTGGTGGATCTCACACTGCGCCGTTGGAACTGCCAGAGTTGCTGGAATTGCGGCTGGAAGACTGGAGCCGCCGCCGCGGTCTGGCGCTGTTGTAGCCCGCCAACTCGCACTTGCCGCGAACTCGCGACCCACTTAGCTGGCAAACGCGCAATGTTGCTGACCAAAGGTCAGCAACGAGGGCTAGTGCTCAAAGAAGATTGCGTCGTGCACTTGCAGAAAGGCGTTGAGGATCTTCTGCTCCTCGTCGCTCAGGTTCTCGAACTTGACCCCAGCGCCAGCGTGGGTGCGGCTGTCGCCCCCGTCGGCATCGACTGGCCGGGTCCAGCACACGGTCGCCTGCTTGTCGAACACGTAGTTGCTGCCAGGCACGCTAAAGCGAACCTGCACCTTGTCGCCGCGCTTGAGCGGGGCCTCGGTGGCGATGAACAGGCCGCCGGCCGAGATGTTCTGGGTCAGGCCGACAAACAGCTTGTGATCGGTCGCCACGCCGACGCGAATGTCGAACGCCGGGCGCTCGCTGGCCCGGTGATTCGCACCCGCAGCCGACGGCACGCCAGCGGCCGGCGTCAGGTCCACCCGCGGGTACTTGCGGCTCTCGTTCTTGCCTGAGGTGGTCTTGCTCATCGCAGTTCCGTCCATCGACGCGCCTCCAGCTAGCGACACGCGCTACCCGGGGCTGCCCAGGTGCACGCGCAAAAGGTTACGGCCAAGCAGAAACAGGTCGCCATTGCGCAGCGGCGTGTCGTGCTTGACCTTGACAAAGGTGCCGTTCGAACTCCCCAGGTCCTTGAGGAACGACCGCCCGCTGCGGTCCGACAGCACTGCGTGCGACCCCGAAACGAAGCCGTCGCGCGGAAACAGGATGTCGCCTCTCTCGCGACCAAGGAAGACGTCGGGTGTGCTGAGCAAATAGGCGTTGGCGACCTGCCGCGACAGGCCTAATTGGCACAAGCGACCCCAAACACCGCGCGGCGGCTGCCATCCGACGGTCTCGGCGAGTCCATCGGAATTGACCTCTGGTACCAGCCGATCAAAGCGCTCAAAACGCAATATTTCCTGGCCGATACGCACGACTTCGCCGTGGTGCAACTCGACAGGTGTGGTAATTCGTAAAAACACACCATTGCTGTGGTCTATTGGCCTCAGCATCGCCCGGCCGGCATCGGCTTCGACGACGCAGTGCAGGCGCGCCAGAAAGCCGTCATCGGGAAAGCGCAGCTGGCACGCCTCGCCCGAACCGATGCGGTTGTCGCCGACGACGATCGGAAATTGCACCGACTCGCCACCGTTGTCGTCGATCAGTGCGACGTAGCCGACACGATCGTTGCGGATGGACGCCTGCGGCATCGGCAGGGTGGTGCTGTGGTGCGGGTTGACGGCGCCACAGCTGCCACAAAACGCGTTGGTCGTGGGCACGGGCGTGCGGCACTGCGAACACACCTGCTGGTTGGGCGGCGGCGGTGCGGGCACCGGGCGCGGCGACGGTACTGGCTGCACATCGCTCAGGCCCAATATGGCTGAGCCTGGCGGCGGCACCGGCTGGCTGTAGCGCATCACCGGCGGCGGCACGGTCGTAGACGGCTTTGGCGGGGCGACGCCGGACGCGGCGCTGAACTCGAGCGGCGGGTTCGCTGCCGTGACCGAAAAGTCGACCTTGTCGGCAGCGGCGGCCGGCCCGGCGATTGCGGATTGCGAGATCGATGGCCTGCTGGGCGCCGATCCGCTGCGCTGCCGCAGCGTGCCACCGGCGATGGCACTGTCCGCGGCCGCAGACGGTAAGCCGGCTGGGACTTGCACCGCCCTGGTCGGCAGCACGTCAGCGCCCAATTCCTCGGCCACCATCGGCTGAATCTGCTGGCTTTTGCGGTTGGCGCGGTGGTTGCCCGATTGGCGCTTGGCGGCCGCCGTGACCATCGCAGGCGGCGGCACGGCCACGGTCAGGCCCTCGTCCACCGGGGAGGGCTTGGCCACTGCGATCTGCGGGCCGGTCGCGCGCCCGGCCGTGGACGGCTGCCGCGGTGGCAGCACCACGAACTCTGCTGGCGTCGCCGGGCGCATGGTGGCCGGCGTAGTCGCGGCCGAAGCCGGAGCGGCAGGCCCAGGTGCGGCGGGTACCGCCGGAGTCGCATGGGCAACTGGCCGCTGGCCGGCGATCGCGGGCGCTGTTGTCGGTGTTTGCGGCACCGCACCGGCCGCAGCTGGTCGCGCCGTCGGTGCTTGCGGGGCAACGGTGCCGGCCGCGGGCGTGGGCGTCGGTCGCACGACGCCTGCCCCGCCTGGGCCGCCGGTCTGCCGCAGCTCGTGCGCGACGAGCGCGGCGCCGCAGCCCAGGCAAAATCGGTACTTGCCCTCATTGCCGCGGCCGCAGCGCGGACAGGTCACCATGGCCAGCCTCGCGCGAGCGGTGAGCCTGAATTTGCCGCCAGATTGTGAAAATCAATGGCTTTCATGGGGCGCCGCGTTTCCAGTGTCGCACCGCGGGGGCGATCCGGGCGCTGCGATGTTGCCACAGCGAACCGGCGCGCGCTACACGCCAGGAGGCCGGCGCCGAAAAGTCCGCCCAACGCGCGACGCAACAGCCGTGCCGCCAGCGTCCGGCGCACCGGCCACTGGTCACGGCAGGTTTCCGCGCCGCCACAGCGGCGCTGCAAGTGTCCGTTGCCCCAGACCACCTTCGACAATGCCTGACCTAGAGCGCCGACTGCTCGGCCAGCCGTTGCAGTTCTGCTTGACGATGCACGGTCTGGCCGCGCAGGCACACATCGAGCAGTTGCAAGATCTGTGGCCGCCAGGTGCCGTCGCGATCGCAGCGCAGCGCCTGCCCCAGCAGCTCGAAAGCCAGCCCGTGACGGCCGCGCTCGGCTTCGACGTAGGCCAGGCTCCACAGGCTGCGGGCATGGCGCGGCCCTATTGCCAGCGCATTGGTGTAGGCGCGCCGCGCGGTATCGCCTTGGCCCTTGGCGTGCAGCGCATCACCGAGCACGCACCACAGATCCGGGCTGTAGGCGCTGTTGAGTTGCACCGCACGCAGCGCGATCACGTGGGCCACGTCGGGCTGGCCCAGGGCATCAAGCGCCACCCGCGCTGCGTCCAGGTGCAGCGTCCAGTCGGTCGGCTCGCGCGCGATCGCTTGCCGGATGAGCTCCAGGGCATCGGCCGGCTCGGTGGCTGCCGTAGCGCGCTCCAGCAGGCCATGTGCAGCAAAAATCGCCTCGGTATCAAAGGTATCGGCAAACACGGCTTCGACCACCGGGTCAGGGCGACGTGCGATCATGCGGCTGCACTGGCCGCGATCGCCGTCCTGGCGCGGCGCGACCACCCGCCAGCCCAGCTCGCTCAACCACGGATCGAATTGCGCCAGGTTCACCGCGGCGGCCGACACCTGCCCGTAGTGCGACAGCCCGCGCGCGGTGGCGGCCTGCTCAGGGGTGCTCAGGCCCACATCGCGCAGCAGTACCAGGCCGTCTTCGGCGGTGGTCTGCGCAAGCACCTGCGCCGCGCGCAGCGCGCCCGCCGAGTGGATGATGACCGTGCCCTGGTGCAATGCCGGGTGCTGCGGGCCGAGCGCCGCTTCCTGGGCGTCGGCAAAGCGACTCAGCGCCTGCGCGTCGGGGTGGTTGTCGAGCGTAACCGGCCAGGCGCGCAGCTCTTCTTGCAGCAGCGACCACGCTTGCGCGATCGGCTCCACGGTGTCGGGACGCTCCTGCGCGGCGAGCGCTTGCAGTTCCTCCACTGTGGCGTCGCACACCGAGGGCAGTAGCCCAGGGTCGCGCAGCCACGAGCGCACCCACAGCGCTTCCCAGTGCGTGCCGTCGTCGAACAAGCGGCGCCGAAACACGTCGACGGGCAGCAAATCGAGCACGTAGTAGGCCACGAACACGTGCACGCGGCCGCGCAGGTCCAGTTGCACGCCGGTGTCGAGTTCGACAAAGGTGTCCGGGGCCTGCACGTCGCAAAACCCGATGCGCACGTGATCGGCGTGATCGGCGAACAGCCCGCGCTCTTGGGCCGTGCGGGCCACCTGCGCGCTGACGTCGGTGCCCAGCGCCAGCAGCCGACCATACCAGTCCGTGCCCTTGTCGGCGCACAGATCGCGAAAGGCATCGAGCAGATAGCGCAGGTGCAGCCCGGTGCCCATGCCGATCTCGCACAGTACGATCTCATCGGGCAGCTGGCCGGCCGCCTGCCGCGCCTCGCACCACGCCGCCAGCACCTTTGCGGTGCGCTGCGACATGGCGCCGTTGTCGTGGACCCAGTGCGGCACGGTGTCGTCGGCAAACAGCTCGCCGGCATGGCGCAGCCAGTATTGGCGACCGACCCGCTGCGACAGGCACTGGCCGAGCGGCGTCCAGTCTTGCAGCAGCACCCGGTCCGGCGGCGGCGGGTCGTCGGGGACGCTTGGCCGAGCGGCGGCAGGCTTTGCGGCGACTGCTTGGCCAGCCTCCGGCTCGGTGGCCACGTTTACGGGTTGGGCGGGCGCTTTGCGGCGGCTCATGGTGGACCTGACGAAAACGGCGCGGCGGCGCACGGCCCAGGATGACACCGTTGCGACTCGAACGGAATTGGCGCGCCAACGGTCTTAGACCGCGACGGCCCAGTCGGACGTCCCAGCGCTATCGGTCGCGATCACCGCCGATCCTCGCGGCGCCGGAGTTGTTATGTCTGCACGATCCAACCTGTTTTTCACCAAGGCCCTGGTTGTCTGCGCGCTGTTGGCGCTGGGCCTGGACGGCCTGTCGAGCGCACCCGACGCCCGGGACACGCGCTTTTTCCGCTTGGACAAGGCCGGCAAGCTGCTCGGACCGGCGAGCCACGTGCCCCCGGTGCTGGCGCTGCAGCTGGTGTCGGTGACCCCCGATCAGCCGCAGTTCTGGCCCGAAGAGAAGCTGCGGGTGCGGGTACTGATGCCGGGTCGAGGCGGTCAGGCGCTGCAAGTGCGCTGGAACAAGCGCGATGCCACCGTGGGCGAGCTGCCGGGCGTGGCGCTCGATCCGGACGGCGTGGCGGTCATCGAGCTGGCAGACGGCAAGGAAAAGCGCCATGAGCTCGGCGAGTACCGCGTCGAGATCAAGACCGCCGATGGCAAGGCCCAGGGCCACACCACCTTCTCAGTAGTCGAAGGCACGCTTGGCGCCGTGTCGCTGGCGTACGCGTTCGACCGCGTTACTTCGGCCGCCGACCTCGATGCGCGCAAAGCCGGCTGGTACCTCGGCAATGGCGGCGGCGCCGGATCGCGGTGGGGCAATGGCCTGTCGTTCAAGAACGAGCTGCGGGTGGACAACGTGCCCTTTGAGGGCGAGGTCGAGCTGATTCCGCGCTGCATGCTCAGTGGTTGCAACGGCGTAGTCGCCGGCCCGCAGCAACGCCTGCACATTGAGAAGGGCCAGATCGCGGCGACGCTCAACGTGGGCGGGCACTCAGGGCCGTTTCAGGTCGAGATCGTGACCCCGCAGGGCAGCCTGCGCCATCAGTTCGACGGCAGCGGCCACGTTGAGCGCGAGATGATCCCGATCAGCAAGGGTGTTCGCTTTGCGCACCGCGTCGGCCTTGCTCCGTACACCAACACCACCCAGGTGCCGGGCCGCGCGCTTTTTGTGGACCGGCTGCCGCAGACCGCCGACAGCGACGCCTTTGAAGTCCAAAGCCCAATCGCCACCGGTGGCAAGGTGGTGTTTGCGGCGCGGCAGGACATCAAGAACGTGATGGCGTTGGTCTACGCGCCGCGCGGCGACGGTAGCGTCACCGCCACGCCGGCGACCGTGCCGCAGGCGCTCAAGGTCGGCGAGACCGTCAGCATCGCCATCAGCGGACCGCTGGCGCTGGTGGCCGTCGGCGGCCAGGCCCGTGTCGGCAACAAAGACGACTTTCGCGAGGGCTACGTGCTGGCGCTGGCGCCCAGCGCGCTGGATCTGGCGCTGACTGTGCCCAAGGCCGCGGCACCCAATGGCCAGGCGCGCATCGAGGTCGAACTGCGCGACGCCCACGGCAAGCCGGTCCAAGGCTCGGTGCTGGTCGAGGCCTACGACATCCGCGTTGCCGCCCGCGATCCGCTGTCGCAGCTGACGAGCGACATCGGCGACACCGCGCGCCGCGCCGGTCGGCACCTCGACAGCTGGGTCGATCCGGTTGAGCTTGAACGGCAGCGCCTGGAAGAGGAACGCCAGCGCAAAGAAGAGGAGCGCCGCGAGCGCGAGGAGGAGAAGCACCGACAGCGCGAAGAGCGGCAGATGCGCCGAGATGAAAAGCGGGCGGCCGCCAAGGATGAGGCTTTTGGCCGGGGCAGCGGGCGCGTTTATGGCTACGGCGCTGCGGGCGCTGCTCCAAGTGGTGGCGGCGTCGCATATGGGTATAGTCTTGGGGCTAAGTCTAAGGAATACAAGGCGATGTCTGCGCCGCGTCCCTCAGTCGCTGGCGGCCATGCCCACGCCGCGGGCGACCACGACGACGAGTCCAGCGAAGGCGAGATCGTGCGCGAAGGCGAGGTCAAGATCGCATTTATGGGCGTGGTTCGCACCGGTGCCGACGGCAAGGCCCACTTGGACGCGCCACTGCCGCCGCAGACGGGGCGCCTGGCCTGGCGGGTGACGGCGATCGCCGGCCTGGACTGGGTCAGCACCGAGAAGCAGACCGACCTGGTGCGCGAGGCGTCGGTCGAGATCAAGGCCCCGCGGGCGCTGGTCGCCGGCGGCATGCTCGACCTGCAGCTGGTGACGCAGTCCAAGTCGTCAAAGTCCTTGCGGTTGCAGGTGACCGGCGCGGGCTTTGAGCGGGCCGCGTCGCTGCCGGTGCCGTCGGGCAAGCACACCCACCTGCTGGCGTGGCCGGCGCAGGCGGGCGAGATCGTGGCGGCGCTCGTCGATGACGACGGCAAGGTCCACGACAAGCGCAAGGTCGTCATCGCCGACGTCGCCCGGCAAAAGGTGACGTGGTCGCGGCTGGCGACCGGTGGCGGCAAGGCCATCACCGTCAAGGGCGGCGAGAAGGTGACCGCCTATGCGACGCCGGGTGCGCTCCTGCACGGCATCGTCTCCAACATGGTCACGACCATGGAGAGCTGGTTTCCGCACGCTGAAGCCCTGTCGGCGCAAGTCGCCGTGCGAGCGACGCTGCTGGCAGCCATCGAGCGGCGCCTGTTGGCCGACGACGGTTACGCGCCGCAGCTGCGCGGCGGCTTTGAGCAGGCGGTCTTGAAGTTGCAGCGCGAGCTGTACGACCCGCAAGGTCGCATGATCCGGCCGTATCCGGGGGTGGCGGGCAATCCGCTGTGGTCGGCGTGGGTCGCCAACAACCTGCACATCGCGCGGCGGGCGTTCGCGCAGGTGCCGCAGGCGCGCGCTCGGGTCGGCGCAGCGGCGGCGACGGCGCTGGACCAGCTGGCCAAGGATCTCGGCGACGGCATGGTGGCGCGCGGCGAAAACACTGACAAGCATGGATTTTCGGTCAGCCGCGATGGGGCAGAGACGGTGGAGATCGCGGTCGAAGGCGGCGGTCGATTTGAAGTCGTGACCGACGACGCGGTGCAGCAGTTTGTGCTGGACAAGCTCGGCCCGGCGTTGGAGCAGTGCGGCGATGACTGTGCCGACCCCAAGGCGCTTGGCAAGGCGCTCGACCATTTTCGGTTGGTGCGCGCGTTCTCGCGGGTCGGCCGCCTGCAGTGGCTGGTTGCGCAGGCCAAGGCGGCGCTGGCTGCGGGTCCCAAAGGCCAGGCGACCTTTGACAAGCTGTTCGACATCACTGCACAGGGGTTCGTGCTGTCGCAAGAGCCGGGGATGCTGCAGGGGCCGGCGCTGTTGGGCGGCGTCTACAGCCAGCCGATGGCGCTGCCACGGTTTGTCGAGCTGTTGCTGGCGATGGGCCTGCGCGGCGGCGACAATGGCGCGGTCGCGGCCACTGTGGACGACAGCAACAAGAAGCTGCACTGGGGCGAAGCAGTCGAGGTTAAGCGGTTTGCTGAATTGCGGCTGCCGCGCGGCGCGATCGCGCGCATCGACCGGCCGGGCAGCGTCGATCTGCGGGCGTCGAGCGAAAAACCGTTCGCCCGCGCCATGGTGGCCAAGGCCGAACTGCAGATCGGCGAGCAGTCTGAGCTGGTGGTCGAACTGGACGCCGCCGCTGACCCATTGGAGTTCTACGCGCTCGTCGCCGTGCCGGCCACAGTCGCCATTCGCCAGACGCAGGATGCGCTCAGCGACTACAAGGGCCAGCTCATCTACGGCCAGCAGGCGATGGGCGGCGCAAAAATGCAGATCATCGCGGTGCCCTTCCGCGGGTTGCGCACGCTGCGGATTTGGATTGAAGGCTTGCTGCCCGGTCAAGCGCCGGGGCTGGTCGCCATCCGCCACGTCCACGACAGCGATCGCAGCTGTGCGCTGCCGATCCCGGCCGTGCGGGTGCGCGCCGACAAGGCTGTGGCGGTGGGGCAGGTCGTGCGGCCCGCTCGCTGAGCCATTTTCGCCCACTATGCTAGCAGTTTCAACGATCTGAACAAAGCCCCCCTCAGGATTGACGCACCGCCGCAGCGGGCGTACAACCCGCGCAGACTGCTGGCTTTGCACCACCGCGACCCTGCGGCCGCAGACGCTGGCCCTGCCGCAGAGGTGGCCGATGTTCTGCCCATTTCGTTGTTTGCCGCGGTCGGTGGCGGTGTTGGCGTTCACCATCGCCGCGCTTGGTAGTGCTTGTGGTAGCTCGCACATGATCCAGCGCGAGACCAAGCCCGCAATCAGCGCCCAGCCCGGTCGCGCGACGCTGCTGATTATCCGCACCACCTCGTTTGGGTGGGGCATCACCATGAGCGACTATCTGGACGGCAAGATGATCGGCCAGACCCGCGGCCGCTGCTTCTTTATGACCGACGTGCCACTTGGGCCGCACTACGTGGTCGCCGACGCTGAAAACAAGGCGGTCGCCAAGCTCAACTTTCAGGCCGGCCGCATCTATGCGCTGTCGCAGGGCGTGTACCCAGGCATCTGGAGCGCGCGCACTGGGTTTTCGGCCATGACCGCCGCCGATGCCCGCAAAGAGATGGCCGACAGCAGTTGCGACTACCGCGAGTACAATACCGCCAAGCCTGGCAAGGACCTGGATCCCAAGGATTACAAGGAAGCCGTCGACGATTTTGAGGAAGAGGCGAAAAAGGAGCCCGGCCGCCACAAGGACACCTTGGAGTACCAGGGGTTTGATTCGCTGTAGGTGCGCTGCGACCGTGGGTCAGGTCGCGCTGCCCGGCCGCCAAACGCGACACAGTCCCAATCGTTCCATGCGCGCGAAGTCGCCGTCCGCGGACCACACCGCTGCGCCGACTCTGCCCGCTGACGCAGCGATAACCAGGTCAGCCGCGCCGAACCGCTCGCCGCGACTGGCTCCGGCCAACGCCATGGATTCTGCGCGCTGCCAATCGGCGGGGGTTACGTCCAGCGGATGCACACCGCTCAACTACCCCAAAAGTCGTTGAACCTGCTGAGGACTGGTGGCCGCGGCCAACTCGACGCGAACCGCGCTGTGCAGCGCCACTTCATCTGCCGTCAGGAGCGCGTCTAGGTGCAACCTCACCGAGGGATCGCCCCGTCGTAGGTAGGCAATCCAGATGCTGGTATCGACCGCGATCAGGCGGAGCCTCGCGCCACAGGCCGCCGCCGCGACGCTGCGATGTCCACTTCAACGTCGACCTGGCCCGCCAGGCCTTTGAGGCCATCCCGCTTGCGCGCCCGCACCAACTCGCGCAGCGCCGCGATCACGACTTCGGTCTTGGTGTGCAGGCCGAGCAATCCCTTAGCTTCTTCTACGAGGTCAGCAGGCAAATCGAGGGTGGTGCGCATTCGGACATTGTAAGGCCGGCCCGATCCTGGCGCCAGCTTGGTGTTGTCGAGGGCGCAGATCGCAGAGAGTGCGCTTGACCACGAAGGCATAGCTAGCAGAATCAACTGGTTGGCGACATGCCTGTTCGGTTATGTGTGGTCGTCATGTAAGGCCGCTGATTTACAGACACTTTGAAGGCAGTCTGGGC
>SXGU01510858.1_pt1 | contig 15672 bp, 9 predicted proteins | sample 3174531 | NCBI WGS metagenome assembly SXGU01 (sample SAMN11356863, study PRJNA531348) | freshwater metagenome | isolation source: freshwater sample F1-140 | place: China: Fuxian Lake, Yuxi | collected 2017-12-25
GCCTGCCTCGCGGTTGGCCACCACCAGGTCGCGGTGGCCGTCCTCGTCGAGGTTGGCGGAGACCAGAGCCGCCGGCCCAGCGCCCACCGCAAAGGAATTGCGGACGTTGAAGCTGCCCTGGCCGTTGTTGTAGAGCACGGTGATTGAGGGGGCGCTGCCATCGGCCACCGCCAGGTCCACATCGCCGTCGGCGTCGAGGTCGGCGGCGTGTACGTCTTCCACCGCGTGGCCGATGAAGAGTTCTTGACGCCGGCCGGCAAAGGTGCCGCTCCCCTCGTTGGCCAGGATGGTCAGCGAGCGACCGGCCCGGTCGGCCACCACCAGGTCCGGGGCATTGGCGAAGATCGGCGCCGCATCGAGGGCCGCGGCCTGGTCCCAAACGCCTTCCTCGGTGGGCGGGTACCACCCCTGGCGGGCACCCGGGAACAGCCCGGGGCCTTCGTTGAGCAGCACGAGCACCCGCCCCGCACCGGCATCGACGCTGGCCAGGTCCTGGTTGCCGTCCCCGTCCAGGTCCACCCCCACCAGGTCCTGAGGGGAGCTGCCCACCGGCACCGGGGTGCGCCGCCGGAGCGCCAGGCCGCCGGCGCTGCCCTTGAGTGGAATGCGCAGGAGCCCGGCAGCGGCATCACTGGCCACCTCGAGGGTGTCGAAATGTTCGCCGGCGCGCAGGGGCAGGAAGGTCACCCTGAGCCGCCGCACCTCCCCGGGCTCCAGCACCATCGGCAGGTTGGCCGTTACCTGGAAGGACCCACCCGCCAGGCTCAGGCGCTGAACGTTCAGGGCGCTGTTGCCGCTGTTGGCCAGTTCTAGGTTCTGGGTCACCACCCGCTGCAATTGGCCGGCGCCGAAATCCAGCGCCGTCGGGTTGGCCCTCAGCACCGGAGCATTGCCCACCCCGGTGGCCAGCACCTCCACCCGCGGGTTGCGCGCCGCGTCGCTGAGTACCGTCAGCCGGCCCGCCAGGTCGCCGATGCGCGAGGGTCGGAAGCGGACCCCCAGGGCCAGGCGCTGCCCGGCCGCCAGTTGGCGGGGGCTGAAACCCAGCACCTCGAAGGCGCTGCTGTCGAAGGAGACGCTGCGCAGGGAGAGGGGGGTGTTGCCCATGTTGCTGAGCACCACCGTGGTGTCGCGGAATCCGCTCAGGCGCACCGGGCCAAAGTCGATGTGGGCCGGGCTGAGGGACAACTCGGCCTCCACGGCCGTGCCCCTCAGGGGGATGGCCACTGCCCCGGCGTCGGGGTCGTTGCTGCGCAACTTGAGGGTGTCGCCCTCGCTGCCGCGCTGCACCGGGGTGAAGCGCAATTCGATGCTGGCCTCGGCCCCAGGCGCCAGGTCCAGCCGGGAAGGCGCAACCGCAAAGGGCGGCGTGCGGCCCACACTCAGCCGCGACAGGCTCAAGCTGGCCTTGCCGCTGTTGGCCAGGCGCAGACGCAGCACCTGCTGACCGCCCACGGCCACCTCGCCGAAATCCAGGGCCTGGCGCTCGACCTCGAGATGGGGCTGGTCGCCCTTGTCGATAATCCACACCCCGGTTCCCGGGCCCCCGCCCAAAACCCGCCCGGATTGGGAGGGATGGGCCAGGACGCTGCGGGCGGCGAGGCCGGGCAGACCCGTGTTGTAGCTGCGCCAGAGCTGGCCGCCGTCGGTGCTGCGGAAAAAACCCTTGTTGGAGGTGGCGGCGTAGACCACGGCGCCGGACCCCGGCTCGGCGCTCAGGCCGCGGACCAGGAGATCCTCCAGCCCGTTGTTGAGCGCCGCCCAGTTCAGGCCGCCGTCCTCGCTGCGGAAGACCCCGCCGCCGAAGGTACCCGCCAGCAGGCGGCCGGCCCCTGGCAGCGGCTGTATGGTCCGCACGCTGAGGTTCTGGAGCGCACCACCGCCCGGTGCCCAGGTGCGGCCCCCGTCGCGGCTGAGGTAAAACCCGGCGGCGGTGCCGGCGTAGGCGAGATTGGCGTCCTCTGGGGCTATGGCCACGGCAAAAACGATGGCGTCGGCCAGCGCCCCGGCCACCGTCTCCCAGGTCTGGCCCCCGTCGGCGCTGCGGTACACCCCCTGGCCAAAGGTGCCGGCCAACACCTGGCCCCCGGCACCGGCGGCCAGGGACAAAACCCCGGCGGCCGGCTGGGAAGCCTTGGTCCAGCTGGAACCAGCATCGCCGCTGACAAAAAGCCCGGCATTGGCGCCGGCGTACACGCGGTCGCCGTTTGCGGGGGCCACCGCCAGGCACAACACACTGCGCCCCAGCAAAGGCCCGCGCACGTTCTCCCAGGTCTGCCCCCCGTCGGGGCTGCGGTACAGGCCGTCGGCCCCCGCCGCGTACAGGCGCGCCGGCAACTGGGAATGGACCGCCACCGCGTTGACGGCGCTGGCCGGCCCGCCGGTGGTCCACTGGTTGAGGCCAGCCCGCACCTGCACCGCCAGCAGCAGGCCGAGGCCCAGTATCATGCCGCCGCAGCGTTTCATCTCAGCGCACCATGAGCAGGGACTGCCGGCGCAGCTGGTCGCGCTGCTGCATCCGGCACAGGTACAGACCGCTGGCCACCTCCAGGCCCGCCTCGTCGCGGCCGTCCCAGCTGGCGCTCCAGGTGCCCACGTCCTGGAAGTCCTTGTGGACCAGCACGCGCACCGACTGGCCCAGCATGTTGAAGATCTCCAGCCGCACCGGACCAGGCACCTCTACCTCGTAGACGATGCGGGCCGGGGCGGCCGGGGAGAAGGGGTTGGGATAACTGCTCAGGGCCTGGCTGGCGCGACGCTGTGCCGGGTCCACTGGCCCCACCCGCAGCAGCCCTAGGCGGTCGAGCGAGGTAGAAAGCCAGCCGCTGCCCGGGTCGGCGCTGGTGGGCAGTTCCTCCCACTGTTGTGCCGCCTCGTCCCAGCGCAGCACCCCCAGGTTGTCGGCGGCGCCGGCGCCCACGTAGAAGTTCAGGGCCACCGGGTGCAGCAGGTCGCGGCCCCGGGCCATGTCCACGGCGTACACCGGCTGCTCCTCGCTGCCGGGCGGGGCTTGGCGCGGGTCGAGTCGGTAGATCAGGGCCAGGTTGCCCGGCCCGGCCGCGTCGTCGCCGGCGTTGAGCGACACCTGCACGTCGGGGCTGCCCAGGCTGCCGCCCTGGCGGTCCATCCAGCGCAGGCCCACGGCCAGGGAATCGCGCACCTCATTACCGGCCTGGTCGAAACCGACGGCCACCAGGTCCACAAACTGCTCCCCCTCGGCTCGGGGGATCTGGTAATAACCCACGTAGCGCTGCTCGCCGGCGGCCTCGACCTCCAGGGCCTGCGGGCCGGCCGCGATGCCGGGCAGCTCGCGCAGCGGCTCCTCGGCCAGGGCCTCCACTGCCAACAGATCGGCAAAGAGCGGATGGCGGGCGACCCGCAGTTTCAGTTCCGGCGGCTGGCTGTCGACCTCGACCTCGATCTGCACCACCCCCTGGGCCTGGTTGCCTTCGGGGTCACTGACCATCAGCCGCACCTGGGTGCGCTCGCTCTGGCCGGCGGGCACGGCCACCACCAGCTGGCGGTTCTCGATACGCGCCACCACGCCCTGTTCGGCGGTCACCTCCCATCCGAGGTTTTCGTCCGGGGTGTCCCCGTCGCGGACAAAGGCGTCGAGGCTGAGTCTCTCCTCTCCCCCGCCCGCCTGCAGGCGGATCTGCGGCAGCGCCGAGATCTGGGGCGCCTCACCGGCCTGGATCAGCGCCACTTCGAGTGCGCCGCCGCCGGCGTTGCCCGCCGGGTCCACCACCAGGAAGTTCACCAGTTCCAGAGAGGGTTGGGCGCTCAGGGCGCTCAGGGAGACGATGCGGGTCAAAGGATCGATGGCCACCTGGACCGCTGCCGGAGCGCTGGCGGACCAGACAAGCGCCGAATCCGGATCGTCGTCGACCACGTACTCGTCGAGGTCCAGGGTGGTGTTCACCTCGCCCTGCCGCAGCTCCAGGCGCGGGAAGGCCCGCACCTGCGGCGCGACGCCGGGGTCCTTGATCTGGACCGCCACGGTGCCACTGCGCTGCCGGCCCGTCGGATCGACGGCGGTGAGGCTGAGGGTTTCGATGCCGCGCACCGTCTGGTCGCGGGCCTGCAGGCGCACCCGATGCGGGGTACTGGCGTCCACTTGCACCCGCACCAGCTCCGTCGGCGCCGCGCTCCAGAGGATGGCCGGCAAGGTCCCCGAGGCGATGACATACTCGTCCAGCACCAGGGTGGTGTCGGTCTGGTTGGCGTAAATGCTGATCGCCGGAAAGGGTTTCAACTCGAAGACCGGCGGCAATTGCACCTCAAAGAGTGCGCTGGCGCTCTTGCCTTCGGTGTCGCGCACTTGTAGGGCCAGCTGCACCGTCGAGCTGGTGTCGGTGGAGCCGGGCGCCCGCCGCACCTTGAGCAGATGGCTGGCTGGGTCTACCTCGGCCTCCACCCCGGGCGGCGCGGCGACGGTCCACGCCAACTCGGGCTCGTGGTCCTCCCCGTCGAAGGCGTAGTCGTCGAGGTCCAGGCGCAGCTCGGTTTCGAGGTTTTCGAGCTGTCGCGGGGCAAAGGGACGCAGCTTGGGCCCCTCCCCCGCCTGGGTGATCAAAAGCGGCACCACCTGCTGGTCGGTATTGCCCAGCGGGTCGGCGACCCCGAGGGTCAGGGAGGCCGGTTCAACCGGGGCCCCGGCCCGCAGGTACAGGCGGCGTTGCGGTTGGTCCAGGCTGTCCTCTATGGCTGCCTCCGGGCTCAACTGCCAGCTCCAGGTGAGCAGTTCATCGATATCGTCGGGGTCGTCCACCAGGGCGTCGAGGGCCACCTCCCGCCACTGGCCCACCACCAGACCGATCTTGCCCGGCGCCTGGATATGCGGCCCCCGGGGCAGACCCTCGGCCAACACCTCTACTTCGATGATCACTTCGTCCTGGTTGCCCTGGGCATCGCGCACCTGCAGGGTCACGGCGCCACGGCCCGAGAAACCGGCCTCCGCGCCCACCTGCAGCTGGCCATCGACCACCTCGGCCCGCAGCGGCGGGCTGGCGGTGGCCTGCCACAGCAATTGCTCGGCCGGCCCGTCATCCCAGGCCAGGCTGTCCAGGGGCAGCCGGCCCAGCCCTCCGGCGGGGAAACGCACCGGGGGCGCCTCCTCGATCTGGGGGGCCGGTGTCTGTCCGGCAGGGGTGACCATGGCCACCTGCTGGCCCTCGCTGCGCGCCCCGCTGGTGTCCTCGACGCTGAAATGGACCAGTCCCCGCCCCTCTGCCTCGCCGGTGACAATCAGAAAGTCGCCGCTGAGTTGGGCGCTGACCCCGCCTTCGGACCGCAGTTCAAACTGCAGGGTGTTCAGCGGATCGTCCTTGTCGGCGACCAGCTCGGCCAGCGGAATACGCACCGGTTCGCCGCCCTGCTGTGCATAGATAGGACCGGACCGCAGCGCCACTGGCGGGTCATTGACCGGGGTGACCACCACCTTCACCACCGCGCTATCGGCGTTGCCTTCCCCGTCGCGCACCGCGAGGGATACCACCTCCTCCCCGTACCAGTCGGGCGCCGCGCTCAGCAGCACCGTATGGGTGGCGGGGTTGATCTCCACCCGTACCTGGCTGGCACCGGACGCGGTCCAGACCAGCGAGTCGGCCACCGGCCGGTCGTCCAGATCGTCGACAAAGGCGTCCAGGTCGAGGCGCTGGTGGCCGCCGTCCTCTGGGAAAAGCAGGGTGTCGGGCAGGTTCTCGATGAGGGGCCGGGCAAAGATGGCGATGCGGATGGTGTCGGCCGTCGTCAATCCCTCTACACTTTCGAGGGCGGTGAAGATCATCCGGCGTTCGCCCACCAACCCGGCCTGCGGCGCCATGGTGACCAGGCCGTTTTCGGGGTCGATCTGGGTGGGGATCTCGCTCAGGCGCGAGGTGGTCCACAAAACCTGGGTGCCATCCTGCTCGGTGTAGTCGTCCAGGTCGAAGACCACCTGTTCCTCGCCGCCCACCAGGCGCACATCGGGCAGGGGCCGCACCCGGAAACCGGTCACCCGGATCGCCAACTGGCCCAGGGGCGGGACAAAGCGCTGCTCCACGCCGCGCCGGTCGCTGGAGAGGTAATGGGACACGTGGCGCTGCCCACCGTCCTCCAGGCGCACCACCGTCTGTTCGTCCGTGGGCCGGCGCAGCACCTCAAAGCGGAAACGGGCGGCCACCCCGGCGCCGGAGCGCGGCGAGCGCTGCACCCCGACCGCCGTGGAAAAACCCAGCCGGTTCACCCCCTCCTCTTGCTCGAGGGCGTTGAGCAAGACCACCCCTTGCAGGTACTCCCCCGGGGCGAAAGGTTCGGGCTGCCCCTCGGTGTTCACCCCGGCCGGGACCAGGCCCAGCACCTGCGGGTCGTACGAGAGGTAGAAGGTATAACCGGTGAGTTGTTCTTCGCCGGCATCGACGCGTATCTCCAGGTCGAGGATCTCGCCGAGGCGGGCGACAAAATCCGCGCCGCCCCCCTGCTTTTGCAGGGAGACGGAGGCCGCCTGCGCCCCCGGGACCATCAGGCCTAGCAGCAATACCAGCGCAATTATAGTCGGGGATCTTTTCATGGTTACCTGAGCAAGACCATCCGCCGCACGCGTTCGCTGCCACCGCTGTACAACCTATAAAAATAGATCCCACTGCCCAGGGGCCGGCCCAACTGGTCGCGGCCATCCCACTGTACGGTGTGCCGGCCCTCGGCCAGGGTGCCGTCCAGGAGCACCCCCACTCGTTGGCCCAGGGCGTCGAAGACCTCCAGGCGCACCGCGCCGCGCGCGGGCAGCCCAAACTCGATGGTGGTCTGGGGGTTGAACGGATTAGGGTAGTTCTGTAAGAGACCGTACTGTTTTGGGACCACTCCGGCGCCACCCGCTGGCAGCACCTGGTGGCGTTGGTCCAGCAACAACACCCCGGCCAGGGCAGGGGCCGCAGGGTTTTCCCGAAGGGCGCGCAGCCGGCCGCTGAGCAGGACTGGCCCCAGCCCGGCCTCGCGACCCAGGCGGCTGACCCCCACCAGGAGCCGGTCTCCATCGGGCCGATAGGCCGCCAGGGACCCCTTCCCGGGTGTGGGCCATTGCACCCACTCCCAGTGCCCTGCCGGCAGCACCACCTCCAACTGGGCAGCGCCTGCCGCCTCCAGCTCTACCCCCTCGACGGTCAGCGCCGTCTCCTGCCCGGCGCCCACCGCCGGGTCGGCCAGGTTCAGGGTCAGGCGCACGCCCCCCGCACCGGCTGCCTTGTACACCGGCCGGGGGCCGCGGCCCAGAAAGTTAGCCCCGATCAGCGAAAGGTCGCGGATGTCCACACGGCCGTCCCCGGTTATGTCGGCTCTTTCGGCCTCGCTGCCGGGGGTCGGTTCCGCCCCGTAGTAGGCGGCGGCGAAATCCCAGTCCGCCAGGGTCACTTCGTTGTCGGGCCGGCTGCTGCCGTCCAGTTCCAGGTACCCGGCCACGTCGCCGCCGAGCATCAGGCTGTCCGCCCCCGGCGTCGCCGGCCGCACCCCTTCGAGGGCCTGCACCGGGACCGGTTCCAATCCCGGCGCCCAGCTGGCGAGATAACCGTCGCGGTGAAAATGCAGATCGTACCTGCCGGGCGGCACCTGCAACAGCTCAAAGATCCCCCCGGCCCCCAGGTCTAGCTGTATCCCGTTTGTTTCTGGATCGACGTCGTTGGCAGCGGAAAAGACCTCGTCCTCCAGCGGCGCGTACTGTCCCCAGGGCCGCAGGCTGCAATTCACCCGCACGCCGGCGGCCTCGCGGCCCTCCAGCGCCAACTGCCCCCGCAACACCGAGCGGGCCGCCACCACCGCACCTTCGGCCAGTACCCCGTCCGGAGGGCTGAGCACCGGACGGCCGTCCTGATCCAGGCGCGAGACCCGCCCGGCGCCGCCGTCGGCCACCAGCTCCACCAGGGCCGGGCCTTCCTGTTGCAGGCTCTCCAGCGTGAACCGCGCCAGGGCTCCCCGTCCGTCCAGGCCCTCGATGCCGCCCACCGGATCGAAATACGCCAGACTGAGCAGCAGGTTGTTGTCGCCCGCCTCGCTGGCCTGCAGCTGATTCGCGATCAGCTGGGCCGGCACAAAGTCCTCGGCCAGGGCAAAGGGCTGTATACCCTCGGTCGACTCGTCTTGATCCACCACCTGTACCGCGTCGCCGTGCACCTGCAGGGTGGCCAGCACCAGATCCGCCAGCACCCCGCCGGCATCGACGCGCAGTTCGAAGGCTTGCCGCTGCCCGGTGCTGAGGCTGAAGATCTGCGGCAACACCCGGAATACCTCGACCGGCGCCTCGCCGCTGTTGTCCACCCGCACCTGCCCCGGCGCCCGCCAGGCCCGCGAGCCGGCCCCGAAACTGCCATCGTCCTCGGCGGCCAGGTACAGGTAATAGAGCCCGTCGGCGATGGGGAAATTGGCGGTGCTCAGGTCGTAGTGATTGGCAGGGCTGTCCTCGGCCAGGTCGAAAACCCCACTCACCGCTGCCGGGGGCTGGCCGTCGGCGGAATTGGCCACCAGCGCGGCCCCCGAATACACGGCCGCGTAGTCACTCACCGCTCCCAGGTCGCTGGGGCTGAGCAGCACCCGGATCCGCGCGTTGTGGTCCAGGTCCATGTCCTCCCAGGAGACCCGGCCGGCCCGACCCGGCCGCACCAGGGTCTCGGCCAGCGGCTGCAGGGTTCTGAGGCTGGGGGCATGGGAGAAGGTCAGGCGCGAGGAGGCGTCGTTGGGCCGCCCGCCGTTCATCTGCGCCAGGCGTTTGGAATTGCCGTCGGCGATGACGCCGTACACGTAGTAGACCTGGCCGGCGGCAGGCACTGCCTGGCCAGGGGCCGCCAGGGACCACAGGTCCCAGGTATACTGGTTGTCGAGGCGTTGGTCGGGGTCCTCGCGCAGGCCGGTGACGATGGCCCGCGTGCTGCGCCCCAGGTCGGCCAGCAACGCTTCCGCCCCGCCGGGAATGGCAAACCCTTGGGTGGTGGCCGTCTGCACCGGGGTCGTGCTGTAATAGAGATCGATGCGGGCATCGTCATCGAGGTCCTGATCGCCGTCGCTGCCGCTGCGTCCCCAGGTGAAGGTCAGGTAGCGCTGGGGTCGCACCCCGCCGGTTTCCACCGCGGCAGGTCCGGCGTCATCCAGCGGGTCCAGGCGCAGGTACGGCGAATGCCGCACCTCGATGGCCTCCGTGCTGCGGCGCAGGGTATGGTTCCCCAGGTCGCTGGCCACGGCGTATATGTAATAGGACCCCGCGGGGACCAGCAGCGGCTCCAGCACGTCCCAACTCACATTGCCTTCGCGCTGCTGCACACCCCCGGGGGCGGTTATCGCGGTTGCCCGGCCCAACCCACTCACGCCGCCCTCGCCCAACACCATGTCCAGGGCGCCCAGGTCTGGCACCTGGCTGTAGAACAGCTGCACCACCGGCACGTCGTCGTGGTCCACCGCCGAAAAGCCCAACTCCACCCGGTGGGGGCCCTGGCCCAGCACCTTGCCCTCGCTGTCCTGCAGCAAGCCCGAATCGAGTTGGGCCGGCCCGTTGATCAGCCCCACCTCGTCGATCTGGGGCGCATGGCGCACCTGCAGCGCCCGGCTGCGGCCCAGCACCAGCGCGCCGACCACGTCGGCAGTCACATAGACAAAGTAGCGGCCCTCGGGCAGGTCGCGGGTCAACAGCTGCACGGCCCGGCCCCTGCCCTCCCTTTCGACGTACACACTCTCGTCGGCCTGGCGCACCTCCTGCGCCACCTCCGGGCTGATATGCTCCAGATGTTCGTTGGTGGAGATGTAGAAGCGGTACCCCACGTCGTCGCTGTCGTCGCCATTGCCCTGCCCCAGCAGAAAACTGCTGGTCGAAACCCCGCCGTCGAAGACCAGATCGGGCAGATCCAGCACCAGCACCTCGGGCGCATCGGGAAAATAGGTACCGCCCAGGCTGGTGCTGGTGTCGGTGCCGGCCGCCAGGCTCGGGGCCAGGTCGACCATTGGCACCGAACCCAAGATGAGGAGGTCCTCTTCGAGGAGGTACCTCAGCGCCGGCCCGGTCTCCAGGTCCAGCTCCCGCTCGTCGGCAAAGGTGATGGGGCCGTAACCCACGGTCGGTACTTCGGGAATGGCGTTGACGACCACGGGAAATTGGATGTATACCCTGCCCCCCGCCGCTGCCGGGGCGCTGCTGCCGAGGACCACGAACTCGTCGGTGGTGACCTCAGCCGAAACCCGGAACGCAGGTGTCTCCTCGCCGGCGGCGGCGTACACCACCCGCACCTCGTCGTCTACCCGGCCGTCGCCATTGAGGTCGAGCACCTTAAACGCCGTCGGCAGCTGTATACTCAGCGCCGAGTCGCTCGGCGCGTCGTCCTGATCCAGGGTGACCACCAGCTGCTGCCAGTACCGGCCTTCACCCACCCCGGCCACCGGGATGCGCTGCAGCTCTGGCGGCTGCACCTCGACGCTCTGGGCGTGGACCCCGGCGGCGCAGAGGAACAGCATGAGGACTGTTACCCGTCTGAACATCGAGCCTCGTTTTCTCGGCACGGCCTACAGGCGCAGCATCCGCTCCGGGCACGGCAGTTTTTTCCCGTTTCCGGACTCCTCCCCACCCCTTGTTCCCCCTGGCAGCGGTCTGCATGCCGCTTCGGGGTCGCTCGTCAGGGAGGTAGCAAAGCGCGTTCCACCCCTCTTCACATCGGCGGCTGGGGGGTGGTTCTGTACTTTAAGGTTATTAGTCGCGGATGAGGGCGAGGCTTTGCCGGGCACTGCCCCGGGCGGTCTGGAGTACCCCATAGTAGATCCCCGAGCCCACCGGCTGACCGGCCTCGTTGCGCCCGTCCCAGGCCTGGGTGTGGGTGCGGGCAGCGCGGGGCCCCAGGTCGTAGCGCCGGACCAGGGTGCCCGCCACCGAATAGATGGACAGCCAGGTGGATGGGCTGGCCTGGTCCAGTGAAAAGCCGAAGAGGGTCTGTGGGTGTTGCGCCGGCCGGAAGGGATTGGGGGTGCTGGGGGCCAAGCGCAGGGCCAGGGGTGCGGGCTGGTCGACGAGGTCTGGGTCGTATTCCATCTCCAAACCGTAGCCATAGCCCAGCCCCTCCTGATCGGTGGTGGTCAGCACCAGCACCACCTCGGCGTACTGGTCCCAGCCGGCCACCTCGAGGGGTTCGGTGCCGAGGGTCTGGATGCGGAGGCTGTCTGGGCCGATCAACAACAGTTGGGCCCGCCACTGGCCGCGCTCCGGGGCGAAGCGCAGGGCAAGCCCGCCGGGCCGCTGCTGCGGCTCCAGCCGCACGTAGGTGCAGGCCAGGTGGTCCAGGAAGTCGCGCTGCTCTACCGCCACTTTGGCGGGTGTGTCAGGACGATGGACACGCACCGCCGGGTATTTTTCCCCTTCGATGTAGAATTGCCCTGGTCGGTGGCGCGGCCCGGTGAAGTAGTTCCAGACCGAGAATTCACCCACCGCTTCCCCCAAATCGCGGTTGGTCTGCCGGCGCAACACCCGGTCGAAATCCGCCGTGCCGGCCTGCCCGCGCAGCCCCCACTCCTCCCAGGTGGCGCGGATCAGCCCGCGTCCGTGGCGCTGGTCGAGGAAGTGGGCGAAGAGCGCAGCGCCGTAGAGATGCAGATCGCTGCTGCTTCGGCTCGGGCTATCGAGGGCGCGCTCTGGATCGCCGAGTAGATCGCCCAGGTATTGCAGATAATCGTCCACCTCCGGATGCGCCACCTCCTCCATCCAGGTGGCGCTCGCCTCCTGCCACCAGATCCCGTCCGCTCCCTGGTAGTAACCAAATTGTACCGCGTGGAAGAATTCGTGCGCAGCCGTGACCCGCAAGGCATCGAGGCCGCGGGTCTGATATCCTGGATCGGTGAAGTTATTGTCGATCTGCATATGGCTGAACGCGGTTGCGCCTTCCTGTTCGGGGAGGACTTGTCCGTAGATCCTTTGCCCCCCCAACTCCACCAGGAACACATCGTACTCCTCCCCATCCACCCCCCCCGTCCGCAGGCGGAGCCCGGTACCCCAGCACCTCCACCTCCAGATGCCAGGCCTCGTCGAGCGCCACCGCCGCTTCCTCGACATAGTCGGGCACCAGATCCCCGTCCGCATCGGCAGGGTCCACCCCATCGCGGCCTGCCAGATCGTAGTGGATGCGGAAATGCCCCGAGGGACTGAGGTAGGAGTAGGCGAGTTGGGGACGGGCGAGAGCCTGGGAGAGTTTGGCCCTGAGAGCGGGATTTTGGATGGTGTGACGGGCTTCGACGATCAGCGGAGTGCCACAGCGCAGGGAGTTATTCCCCGTCTGCTCATGGAGGGCCTGCACCTGATCGAGCAGGGTCTGCTCACCCTGGATATCGGCTCCGGCAGCGAAAGCTACCAGCAAAATAGCTACCTGGAAGCTCAACTCTGTACCCCCAGCTTCGCCCGCAGGACCTGGCGAATCTGCCCCGCCAGTTCCATCCCATCTCGGGCCTCTTGGGCAGAGGCGTCTTCGCCGGGGTAGCGAAAGCTGACCGCATAGGGGCTCAATCGCTCACAGGACTCCCGCAGAACCGCCAAATCCGGGTGGGCTAGCAGGAGAAGATCGAGGCGCATCGGTAGGTGGTGAAGCCGCGGCGGTTCTAAGCCCTCTCGGTGGATGAGCGCCTTCAGGTACTTCTCAGCGCACTGCTGCGCCAGGAAGGCTGCGATATCCGCTACCTCTTCCCATCCTCCGGCACCGAGTCGGGCAAGACCGGTCCAATCCTCTTCAGCCTTGTCTATCCACCGCTGCAGCCACTGGTCGGGCATATAACACCCTTCCCTGTTTGAGGACTCGGTGGAGAAAGGGATCACCCATTTCCAATTGCAATACCACCTCTGCCGGAGTCTTGACCAGAAAATCCACTGCCAGGCCCCTAGGACGGCAGGCCAAGCTGACCTGGGCGCTACGTTCGGCAGGGCGCTGCCGACTATCCAGAATAATCAACAGATCCACATCACTGTCTGGCCGCGGCGCACCCCAGGCATGAGATCCGAAGAGGATCACCTGATCAGGATGAAACCCATCGACGATCTTCTGCACCATCTGGGTCAACAACTCTTCCGTCACTTCTGGAAAGCATGGTGAAATCATATCTCGCTCTCTGTTGCTTTTCTTCCTGCAAGCAAATATAACTGCCACCTCTCCACCCGGCACACCGCCCTAGAACTCCAGCGCCAGCACCCTGGCGACCAGCCCCTCGTCGCCAGCCCGTTCAAAGTTTCACTGCCCGCTGCGGGCCTTCACCTCTCCCCATCCCAACACCTCCACGGCCGTGGCCGGGTCGGCGGCAATGGCCAGGGGGGAATAGTGTTCGGCGCCGTCCTTTTCGACCACGGCGCTGACCGCCCACCGGGTATTGATACGGTCGAGGGCGCCGATCTTCGCCTGCACCGGGTCCATGCCGGGCAAAACATCCACCTTGGCCCACGGAATCCAGGCGCTCTCTGGCTGGCCCAGTTCCACAAGTTCACCCTGGTCAAGGGCGTGGTCCACCACCACCTCTCTCCAGATCCGGTACGATTTCGCGCCCTCGACCGGGGTCCAGCGCATCAACCAGGTCTGGGCGTTGTCTGCCGGTGGACTGGCAATGACAGACCCAGGAACCGGGATGGTTTCGTCGAGCACACTCTGGGCCGAGAGGGGAATCACCGTGCCCATCGTTCCCAGCAGCGCTGCGAGCAAAAAGGGCTTCATGGGCAACCTCCTTTGGCGCATAGGTGAACGGAACCTCAAAGTGTTGAGTTGATCGTAATTTTCGCCCTAGCCAATGTCAAGCGGTTTCTGCGCTTCACGTATCCTCCACCGCAGTCAAAGCCCTTCAGCTTGGCCCCTGGGAATCTCGCCGGTAGAAGGTGATGCCCACCCGCGAGATGTGTTCCTCCAAGGGAGGGAAGGTGATCGCGCTGCGCGCTTTCACGTCGAACCTATAGGCCAGGGGCAGCTCGTCCAGTTCATCGGCCACGGCCTCGGCCAACACTTCATCCTCGATGCCAACCAGGGCCAGTCGATCTCGGGCGGTGCCAGACCTGTCTCCTTCACGCTTCACCTCTTTTTTCCAAGAACAGCCCATGCAAGCGGTCCAGCGCCGGAAAGTACCGCCCAGCGACTGCCCGGAGCACCGTCTCGAATACCTTGAGGTCGTAGGTGTGGGAGAGCAGATTGCGGTGGAGCATCATGTCGATCCACACCTGCGCGTCTTCGAGCAGCTTGGCGGCAAAGGCCTCCTTGATCACATTGCACGGGGTGATGGGGTCACGATCACCCCCGCTTCCTCCAGATAATCCCGAAGGGTCTTCCAGGCCAGCTCAAAGGCGACCTCAAACCGCTGGATGGCACCCTCTTTTTCCAGCGGGGACAGCGAGTCGACGCCGCGTTCGCAGACCTCGCCCAACAGGGCAAAGGCCCGATCAAAGTTGTCGAAGCGCTGCTTCCAGCGGATATCGCTGTTCATCTCCCTGTCCCTCGCTCTCACCCTGCGCCAGGGCACCAGCGCAGCAACTGCCTCTCATCTGCAAATATACACTCACACTCCCACCCGGCGCATACTTCTGAAGTCAATTCACGCCCCCACCCTGCACACCAACCCCTTCAGATATCCGGCCTCCGGAAAACTCAACGACACCGGATGGTCCGGGGCCTGGCCCAGGCGCTGGAGGATCTGCACCTCGCGGCCGGCGTCGAGGGCCGCATCGGCCACCACCTTCTGGAAGAGGTCCAGGCCCACCTGCCCCGAACAGGAGAAGGTGAAGAGCACCCCGCCGGGCCGCAGCAGCTTGAAGGCCAGCAGGTTGATGTCCTTGTACCCCCGACAGGCCCGGTCGAGCTGGTGCTGGGATTCGGCGAATTTGGGCGGGTCGAGCACGATCAGGTCAAAGGAGCGGCGGCTGTCGCGGAACTGGCGCAGCACCTTGAAGACGTCCCCCTCCACCTGCTCGCAGTGGTCCTGCTCCAGGCCGTTGAGCGCCAGGTGTCGGCGGCCCAACTCCAGGGCGGGCGCCGACTCCTCGACCTCGGTCACCCGCGCCGCCCCTCCCCTCAGCGCCCAGACCGCAAAGGCCCCGGTGTAGGCGAAGCAGTTGAGCACCTCGCGGCCCTGGGAGTACTGGAGCAGCAGCCGGCGGTTGTCGCGCTGGTCTAGGTAGAAGCCGGTCTTGTGGCCATAGCGGGGGTCCACCAGGAACCGGCACAGACCCTCGTTGATCTCGATCAGCTCCGGCGCTTCCTCGCCCCACAACAGGCCAGCGCGCGGCTCCAGCCCCTCCTTGGCACGCACGCTCGCCTCCGAGCGCTCGTAGATGCCCTTGCAGGGCGCCTGCTCGGCGAGGGCGGCGACCAGCGCCCCCCGGTGTAACTCGGCCCCGGCGCTGAGGAACTGGCAGACCAGGTACTCGCTGTAGCGGTCCACAATCACCCCTGGCAGGCCGTCGGCCTCGGCGTTGACCAGCCGGCAGGCGGTGGTCTCTCCCAGCGAAGCCACCTGCTGCCGCAGTTGGAGCGCCAGGCCCAGGCGGGTGCGGAAAAACCCTGGGTCCACGGCAACCCCAGGATCGAAGCTCCAAACCCTGGCGGCGATCTGCGATTGGGGCGAAAAGGCGCCCAGGGCTAGGCGGGTGCCGTCGGCAGAAGAGATCTGCACCGTCTCGCCGGATTGCGCCTCACCTTCGAGGCGGTCGATGGACCCGGA
>SXGU01427374.1_pt1 | contig 15665 bp, 12 predicted proteins | sample 3174531 | NCBI WGS metagenome assembly SXGU01 (sample SAMN11356863, study PRJNA531348) | freshwater metagenome | isolation source: freshwater sample F1-140 | place: China: Fuxian Lake, Yuxi | collected 2017-12-25
GCAAAGGAAATCGCCAAAAAGTTGGGGATCACGAATATTAAGTTTGTTGAGGTTTCGCTACAGCAGTATCCTCCGAAACACGAATTCGATCTAGTTACGTCTTTCTTGACTGCCCATGAAATCGGGGCTCTAAACAAACTGCACGAGATCTATGGTCACGATTCTCATAGCGATAAATTTGCGGCAATAAATCTTGAAAAGTATCAGTCTGCTTACGCTCAGTTTGTTGGTGACTTACTCAATGACGATGGTTCTGTTTTTTCAGTCGAGCGTCTTGGTCACAAGTCTGAACAATGTGCTTGGATTGGCGGTCTTCAAAACGCCGGTATTTATATTGCTCTCGAACAGTCGACATTTGTATACCCATTTGAGCCCAGTTGGGGTCACCGTGAGCGTCTGCCAGTGTTTGTCGGATCTCGCAAAGTGGCAAAGTCATCGTTTAACGAATTTGTTAGGTGGCATGACCGACACCCAATCGGCAAAGATGTCAAATAAAAACAATTTGAGTTGCGCCCATAATCTAACAATCACGCAAACCTTGTGACAGGTCAGTGCTAACTTTGCATCACTACATATTGACGATAAATCAGAATTGAATTAGCAAAGAAAGATGAATTATTGAAGCATCACGATCGAGAGCAGTTTAGGAAGATTATTGAAACTTATTCGATGTCGAATGACCGAAATCAGCATTCGTTCGGTTTCTATTGGACCAGGAAAAGTGTTGATCTTGCACGAACTTTGATTGAAAATTATACAAAATCAAGTGAGGTAATTTTTGATCCGTTTATGGGCTCCGGTAGCACAATACTGGGTTCAATTTCTTCCAACGGAAATCGTCTCGCAATTGGAGTTGAGATAAATGAACTACCGATTCGCAATTTACAAGCAACGACCGGCATGTTTGATCAGATAGTTGCAAAAGAACTGAAAAGTTTAGAAAGTGCAATAAATGAAATTCGTTCGTTGTATGTGTTTGAAATGAGTTCGGGCCCTCTCCGAATAAATAAAATTATTCACGATAAGCCTGGAGATGTTCTCTCCCCAAAAATTTTTAAAGGTATTATTAGCAAGGAAAAAGTTGAAATAAATGCTCTCACAAACAAAAAACTTTTTGATGAATTGAGCGATCTTTACTTTGATCGAATAAATCAGTTTCCTAGACGCTCCTCGCCAGTTCTTGAGCAAAACTCACGAATTGCAATAAAATTTGGCAAGAAAGTTTCGGACATGTTTGGCCCCATTGGTTTTGAGGCTCTTTCAAGATTCCGCGAGTTTGACCCCGAAAGCATCGCATTCAAATTGATACTCGGTTCTTCAATCCATTTATGTCGATTGACGGATTTGAAATCCCAATCCCAATTTCCTTATTGGTTTCCGAAGGTAAATATCAGCGAAAAGTCAGTGTGTGAAGTCCTAGATAAGAAATTGAAAGAGCTGACGAAGACAGTTGCACCAAGTTCTTCAAAATTGAGCTATCGAACCTATGAAAGATTTGATGACTGGAAAGTGGCACCTCATAATGGAATGCTCTTACTTCACGGCTCAGTAATTGATGCTGAAAAATTCGAAATTCCTGATAAGTCAGTCGACTTAGTGATAACCGATCCACCGTATTTCGATCAAGTTGCATATTCCGAATATCTTAAATTGTGGGAGTACTTCACTGGTTTTAGGTCAAATCTGGATGGGGAAATAGTCGAAAGCTCACGACACGGTGCCGGTAAAACTCGAGAAGCATTCCTAAATGACCTCAATTTTGCGTTTAAGCGAATCAGAAAGCTTATGAAAGATGACGCGGTTGCATTTATTTATTTCAAGGACAGTAAACCGCGTAATCTTCATGATTTTATTTCTTGTCTTGAATCGTCTGGTCTAAATTACATTTTTCAAGTTCATCTTGAGACTGCCTCGTTCACTTATAAGCAAAATGCCTCACCTGAAAATACGGTAGGTGGCGATTCAATCATGGTCTTTAAGGCGGGCGAGACTCGGCAGCCGTGCGCAAATTCGCTCGCGCCGATCACAACACGGGAGAATTTTGAAGAAATCTTTTTAAAATATTTTGGCGAGTATCTCAGACAAAATGGCGCGTCAACAATGACGGAAGCACTGGATAATTCGTTGATAGCGTCTTTATATCCAACTGGTTATTTAAAAAATATAACTTCCTCGGATTATTTAGGAAAAGTTGCAAATAGGAAATTCAAATTTGATGAAGCAACTAGAAAGTGGACTTTCAAAGTATGAAAAAGATCAAAAAGAATTTTGTTCACAATTCAGACTGCTTGGAAGTGATGAGGGGTATGTCAAGCGGTACAGTCGATCACTGCATCACTGATCCACCGTATAATATTTCTGGCTATGACGATAAGCGAAAAATTGGTTGGCTTAGCTCTAATCCGTTATGGACTGAAACCAAGAGCTTTAAGAAAATTGATGAAAAATGGGATAAGTTTGGAGATATTAGTTATGCGGAATTCACAAAAGAGTGGATTTCTGAGATAAAAAGAGTCGTTAAGCCGAATGGAAATATCCTGATCTTCGGCAGTTATCACAATATTTATAGAGTTGGAGTCATTTGCGAAGAGTTAGATTTGAAAATCAATAACTCGATTATTTGGTATAAACGGAATGCTTTTCCCAATATCACAGGACGAATGCTTTGCGAGAGTACGGAGCAAATTGTTTGGGCTGTGAATGGTTCAAAGAAAAAAGCAAAAAATTGGATTTTTAATAATAAAGTCTTAAAAAGTCTTACGTATAACGGAAAACAGATGCGAAATATGTGGGATATACCCATGACTCCGAATTCAGAAAAGAGCCACGGTAAACATCCGTCTCAGAAACCGCTCGAACTAGGCGATCGTCTGATTGCTGGATTCACGAACCCGGGTGATTTGGTCATTGACCCGTTCGCCGGTAGCGGCTCTTTTTTGGTGTCAGCAAAGAGACTTGGTCGGAATTTTATCGGGGTAGAGCAAGATTCAAAATTTGTTGAGCTTGCTAACCGTCGGTTATTAGAAATCTAAATTATCCTTCTTGCATTGATATCAGTTAAATCCCCAGAAGAAAGTGAAACCTGAAGCCGTCTTATTTCTGCTCCTCTTGAGTGAAAACGACTTTCTTTTTCTTTTAATTTCTGCTTCAGCTTCTTAACGACTAGAACAGGCTTTGCGAACCAAACAGACTTCAATTCGATGCCGGTTTTATCTACAATCGCAAGGACTATCTCTTCGCAATTCAAATATTTGTTTAATACTTTAGGACTAATATCTTGGAAGTTCCAAGATTTTGTCGAAGATACTTTGTATTCATAATCTCGCAACTGTAAATCGTATGCGTCATGCGCGCCCGCGCGCCCGCCTTGCTCCGAATTTACTGTGTGTCCAAGGGGGAGGCTCACCAGGACTTCCCAAAACTTATTACTCGTCAAAATATTTTTTGTCCCTACAATTTGTTCTAGCCGGCCGATTATGTCAAATATCTGATCCAACTCTGCAGAAAAAAAACCGCTGCTATTTTCTTTTTTGTGCATCTTGCGCTTGATCCCGATTCGTGTTTCAAGTTGATTGGCGCTGATATTGATCATTTTTCTGGTGTTACGGATCGCTTTTGTATAATCTTTTAAGTATCTCGCCGTTGCGTTCCCACTTAACGTGTATGACCAATCCATTCGTGGAGGAAAGATTGTGTCATCAATGTGCGCAAATATGACAGCTTCGACCTCATCGGCGAGTTTTGACATTGTGGCAGCTGAATAGTCATTAAAAGTCCAAGAGTGATTGCTACTTGACTCTTTAAAGTGTTTGTATTCGAATTGGCGATTTTTGCTGTCTTTAGCGTCAAGTGAGCCAGAGTGACCAGGAATCATTCTGTGCCCGAGTGTATTCGCCTGAAGTACTTCAAAAATTTTCGAGTTACTCCAAATGTCATTAACGCCATGCTTATTGAGGAAATGCTTTTGAATTTGTCGCATTTGTACAAATAATTTTTCTAATTCAAGGTTCTGTTTCACGAGTATTTCACCTCCTTATGCCGGATATTTTGGTTATCTAACCTTTAGAACCTAAGCAGTTATCTTAAGCATTATCGTTTGAGTTTAATCAGGTAATTGCTTTGTGGAAGCGTGCGCTCTGGGTGACTAAAGCCAAGAGGCGAGTGTCGAAGTAAACGGGCATACCGATGTCGCGGGGCGGGCGGCGAATGAAACTTGGTAATTGGATGGGGATTAAGTGGGGCTGGCTGATACCTAGCTGAACCTGTCAAGTTCAGATGAACACAATTCTTTGGTTCCCTAAACCGCAGGCCGCATGTTCGACTCACGCCGGGGCGCAGGAAATTCAATGCAGATCCTTGATTTGACGCGGGTTAGAGATGTTTACTATTCCCCACGGTACTCCATTGTTGGCGGAGTCTCTCGTGGAGTCTCGGTAGTCACTCTGCTCTCTGAATCAGTCGGCGTCCTCATCTTCATCTTCTTCGTCAATATCGTCTTCAATCTCGCCTCCGAATCTTTCCACGAAATCATTCCAAAGATCTTTCAGAAGAACTTCTGATCCGCTGACACCCCACTCAACCCAGCCGTTTGCAGCACGTTTGCGAATATGTAATGCAGCGCCGCTTGGCGACTTATGTACCGAACCGTCGTCAAGCTGTAGGAATCCACCCTCAAGAACTTGCGCGGTTCGACCCGCACTCCGTCCCTTTCGTAGGTCAAGAGTTGTTCCAACTTCCAGAATCCCACTTGAGATCAGCTTGTCAATGGATGCCTTCGTGTCGGCATGAATTCTCGAGTCAGATTGAGGATTCACCGTATGCCCTAGAGGCGCAGACCAAGAACGTATAAACAATTCTGCGAGATCGACACACCTGGCATCAATGTCTTCAATAGTCCATCCCTTTGAACTTGAGCTGTCAACGAGTGAGCTGTTGAGAAGGAAAGTTGTGTTTTTCTTGAGCAAAGCCATCTTATGTTTCTTGGGGTTCTCGCCAAACCATGGCCCGTTGCTGACCGCGGCGTTTTTTGTTGGAGTAAGAAGCGTCAGATTGCCAATTCGGTTTATGCGCTCTTGCCGAGATTCTTTGTCTTCGCCTTCATGTAGTGGCCAGTTAGCCGCCCACGAGCGTGGCATAACATGTTCCACCTGAAGGCGACCTCTTTCGCACGGCTGCTGGGGCGTTGAAACTGTTTCGGTACCTGGATTGCGAAGTTCATCCTCCAATCCTTCGAGGATCATTCTCAAACGGCTGCGGCCCAGAAGACGATAAACCCCGAAAGACTTGAGTGCAGTCCTCACCGCCGTATCGTCGGGCCAATAGAGAGAATCGGCAGTTTGTTCGCGGAGAAATGTTTCAACATATCGGCACGCATCAATCCGGGCACCTTTAATAAGGTCTCCGACGAGTTGAGGAAACAGTTTGTTGTATCCCTTGCCAGTTGCACGAACTAAGGCGCGTCTCACCAGCCAGCTTTCGATAGCACACAACGCGCCTTCAATTTCGTGATTGGGAAGTTTGGGCAAAGTAGGGTCGATCAGGTGGAGGAGTACTGGTTTCACAGTCTCGGTGTCCATCTCTTGAGTTCGGTAGACGAATCTTTCAACAATGGTCAACGCACCTTCGGGCTGGGAAGCTGCTACGACGATTCGTTCGTATTCGACAGCGAGAGCGTGAATTTGTTTGAGTACATCCAGAGTGGTCAATTGTGCCTGCTCAACCACGTATCTCTTGAATCTGTCAAAGACACGTTCAACCTTGATCTCCTCTGCAACTCTCGATACAAGAAACTGACTGAGGAATATCGCTAATCGAGGTTCGATATATCGACCCTTACTAATTAATTTTTCCCAGAACGGAGTTTCGAATAGCTTCCAGTACTTGTTGTAGGCATCAGAATCATCTTCGCCCTCGAGAAGCAAGCGCTGAAAAATGAAGTTCTTGATGAGATCTGCGGAAGTCAGTCTGACCCCTCGAGCATTTAGAGTCTCAAAGATTTCCTGCGGATCTTCGTATTGTTCCAAGCTGATAACAACAAGTTTCAAACTCTCTCTTAGTGTGTTTACGAGCGCTCCAGCTTTTGCCTCTACTTTGCCTTCTGATTCTGCAACTAGATAGTCCCGAACCTGTTGAGTAAAGAACTCATGAGCTCGTACAAACCTTGATTCTCGGTGAGTAAGACTTTTATGCAACACAGGTGGCTCAGCATTCATCACCTCTTCAAACGCTGCTTGATCAATGTTTAGAGGCCAAACTTTGAATTGTTCATGGTTTGGGCGTGAACTCTTAATTTTGTTTCTGATGACGGCTTCGAGTTGTTCTGCTTCTTCAGGAATGTTTAGTTCGACAAGCACAGCGTGCGTTGCATCCAGAAGAAGTTGAAGAGTAGTTAGGCGTTGCTGACCGTCGATGACAGTACGACGTTGGACTGCTCCAACTTCGTTTGGTCTCTGTTGAACGACAACAGACCCCAGGAAGTAGGGGCGTTGTATTTCTTGCGGGTTAGAGAGACCACGATTAGCGATTCGCTGAATGTCGTTCCAGAGCGGCCTCCACTGGGACTCCAAATCCCAAATGTAGCGACGCTGGTACAGTGGGATTTCAAGTAATTGACTCGCGCGAAAAATGTCATCAAGGGAGTAGTCCTTTGCTTCCACTTGACCTTCTTTCTAATTGATGACGATCAGCAGGAGCGTGCCTGCCGCTACTTGATTACGAAGTATTTCTCACGGTACTTCAATTCGACTAATGTTCATTCTTTATTAAGATCAAAACTCAGACAATCTGTTTTGAATTTAGCGCGGTATTCATTGATTTTCCTAAACCTCGGGTCCAAAGTGTGTACCCGAACTTCGGCGCGGGGGTTTGGGTTGGTGCGCAGGTTGATCCACTGGTGGTATTTGTGGGTGTGGTTAGTGAACTAGGTTGGGGTTGATTCGGGAGGCCGTATGAAACTTGGTCCTGGTTTATCGTTTTCGTGGAAGCGTGCGCTTGGGGTGACTAAAGCCAAGAGGCGAGTGTCGAAGGCGACGGGCATACCGTTGTCGCGGGGTGGGCGGCGAATGAAACTTGGTAAGTGGCTGGGGATGAAGTAGGGGTCCAATATATATGTGTTCAATTCAACTCCGTCCACTTATCGAGTGGGTTGTTGAGAAACGGCAATTTCTGGCGTACTTCGATAGAAGCAGTTGAAATCTTCTTTAATTCTTAATACGACGCTTACAGCAATGGAGATGTGATCTGTCGTGGTACGTCTGACACGACCATTATTGATGAGTGCTCCTACCGATTGGTGGTGGTAGGCGCCTTTGCGGACCAAATGGGTTTGGTACTTTCTTCCAGGATGACTTTAGATGAGCTTCGTGATACAGCGGGAAAATATTGTTACTTTGTGTCCACTATCTTCCCACAAGTTGAAATATGCGGATTGGGGAAATTGGGCACTGATTCAAGCTAGGTTGATGAAATGAGCCTCCGAGACCTGCCGCTGAAGCGAACCTACGACTCTGGTGAAGAAGGGGTCAACCCTGTTCAGGACTTTCTAGAGCCTTGTCTGTCTAGCAGTGTCCAGTACGACCGACTCAGTGGTTATTTCTCATCTCGATTCTTGGCATTGGCAGCGCAGGGCCTAGGAGAGTTTTTAGCTTCGAATGGTCGTATGCGACTTGCGATGTCGAGCCAATTAAATCCAAATGATTTTGAGAGGCTTAAAAAAGCGATGGAGAGTAGAGAGACCTATGACTATCTTTTTGAAAGCATCGAGTTGGATGGTGACGCCATAGCAACTTTGCTTGAACGAAAGCACTTCGAAGCGATGTGCTGGCTCATTGCGCAAGGTCGTCTAGAGATTCGAATTGTTGTGCACACTGATGAAATTAAATCGCCTGCTGGGGACTATGTGCCGATCTTCCATACGAAGATTGGCGTTTTCTCTGATGGAGAAGGCTCAAAAGTCAGCTTTAGTGGATCTGTAAACGAAACAGTCGCAGGTTGGATCGGGAACATCGAAGAGTTCAAAGTTTTCAAGTCATGGGATGAAGCCACAGCTGAATTTGTCGTGGCTGATCAAAAGACTTTTGACAAGTATTGGGAGAACCGAGCTGGGAAGTCATTTGTAACGATTGAACTTCCAGAGGCACTGAAACGTCGACTCGTAGCGCAATCTCCAGTTGACATGCCACAGTTGCCCACAAGGGCGCCAAAGAGAGTGAAAAAGACGGAAGTTCTTAAGTTCCGTGACTATCAGTTGGCAGCTATTGATGCGTGGGTGGATGCTGGAATGCGCGGCATTCTCGAAATGGCCACTGGTACGGGTAAGACCATGACCGCTCGTGGCTGCATCGAAAGAGTATTAGATATTGGGCCGGCATGCATAGTTGTAACTGCGCCTTTCGAACATATCGCGAACCAATGGGTTCGGGAGCTCTCTCATCTAAATCCGGTGCTTGCTTCGTCAAATCATAAATGGAAAGAAGAAATTAGGGGAGCTATTTCTAGGAGAAAACTAAATCGCTTGACTCATCTCGTTGTAGTTGCGGTTCAGAATACTGCGTCAGGAAAATCATTCGTTGAATTAATGGATGAGGCATCCAAAGAATTTGAAGTGCAGCTTTTCATTGGAGATGAAGCTCACGGTTTGGGCGCTACTGCCTTTCAAAACGCTATGCAGAATATCTATGGCTTTCGTTTAGGCTTATCTGCAACGCCACGGCGTTACTTTGACGAAGAAGGAACTGATCGCCTTCTTGAATTCTTTGGTGAGACTGTTTTTAGCTTCACTACCTCTGCTGCAATGGCGTGGCGTGATCCTCAAACAGGACAGCGTGCTCTATGTGATTACAAGTATCACCCCGAGTTTGTCAAACTAAGTGATGAAGAACTTTCTGAATACAACGAACTTTCTGTGGCAATTTTTTCGTTAGGTGGAGATGACAACAGCATTGACAAACAGAAGAAGAGGGAATCTCTTCTCTTTAAACGAGCGGCGATAGTAAAGACTGCGGAATTTAAGATCATAAGAGTATGGGACATACTCAGATCAAGGACTAGTAGCTTGAAACACTGCTTAATTTATTGTCACGATATGGTCCAACTCGAGCGTGTTGGTGAGATATTGCTTGATCTTGATGTCCCATTTGGAAAAGTTACTGGTTCTGAAACCAATCATGTCGAAGAGAAGTATCGTGGGTTAAGCCAGCGTGATTGGATTCTTCAGCAGTTTGCGAATGGTACAACAAAAGTCTTACTTGCAATTAAATGTCTTGATGAGGGACTAGATATTCCGGCCGCTCGCATGGGAATCTTGATGGCCAGCTCTGGAAATCCAAAGGAATTCATACAGAGAAGAGGCCGTTTGCTGAGGCCAAGTGCAGACAAGGAGTTCGCAGAAATCTATGACCTCTTGATTCGTCCAGCTTTTAAAGATGACAATGTGGAAAGGTCCGCGACCATCAGGTCTATCTTCATCAAGGAAATCAAGCGCCTTGAAGAGATTGCCAAAGATGCGATAAATTTTGACGATGTACAAACGAAAGTTGCCAGAATATTACTCAAGTTAGGAACTAGATAATGGATAGTAATATCATTGCAATTTCTCAAGCGATTGCTGGACTCGATTGCGACGAAGAGATAAAGAAGTGCCTGCAGGCACTCTTTAACGAGGAACTTTTTGGAACTGGCTCGACGTCCGTGCCTAAGACTTTTTATGTAAAGCAAGTCGAACTACATTCTGAGAATTGGTTGCCGAAAGGCAGACGTACGAAATGAAGATCACACAGATCAAAGTGGAGAATTTCAGACAACACCGGAACATAGAAATTGATTTAAGCTCAGCACAATCTGATTTTGTAGTCATACGAGGAGACAATGGCACTGGAAAAACAAATCTGCTACGAGCACTCAAGTGGGTCATCTACGGCGATATTGATTTGAATTCGGATAAGGCTGAGCACAGGCTGCTTAGCAATTCGGTATTCAATGAGATGAAAAGTGGTGATGTCAAAGACACGAAAGTAGTTATTGAGTTATCTCATGAAGATGGGCTTGATACAGTTTTGACCCGGACTCAGACATTCAAAAAATCTGGCGTGAACTTGATTGAGCATGGAGAGTCAGACTTAAAGATCCAGGTTAAACGTGGTGCGTTGCACGGATTTGAAGTTGAACCTGATCCCAAAGCGTGGATTCAGAAATACCTCCCCAAAAGGTTTAGGCCTTATTTTCTTTTTGATGGTGAACAATTAGACAAGTTTCTCCACGAGTCTGACGCGCCAAAAATTCGAAGTGCGATCCAGGAAGTAGCAAGGATAGATGTACTGAACAGAATTCAAGAACAGCTTGGGGCGGCAAGCATTCAATTGATCCAAAAGGCAGCACGTCTTGTCGGGGTCGACGGCGAGCTGCTTGCCACTCAGTTGGGTGATCTAGAAAGTGAGATTGCGAAGAAATTGACCGAGATTGACGAGCATCAAGATCAATTTAAACGTGCTCGGGAAACGGAGGAGGAATTAGATGCGCTTCTACGAGGTCAGAAAGACGTTGAAGAAAACATAAACCGTAAGAAGGAAATTGAAAGTCTGTTAGCCACAGAAAGAACTAACCTTGCAAAATCGACGGCTGAGTTCAATTCAAAAATAAAAGCCGTGGCGCCAATTGCCTTTATGGCACCAGCTTTACGGGAACTGGGGCAAAAGGTAATCGAGGCGAGACAAAAGAATGTCCTTCCGCCGCCGATCAATCTTGAGTATCTCAAAGAGATTCTTGAGAGAGGTACTTGTATCTGTGGCCTTGATTTTTCTTCGTCCCCAGAGCACTCTGATCATCTCAAAAAGGTAATTTCGGACTATCTGCAAGTGGGAGAGGTCGGAGAGGCCTTAAACGAACACGCAGCTATTTTTTCGTCACAACTAGCCAAGTTAAGCCCTCAGGCCGAAGTCGTCTCCCTGTGGAATCAGCGAGTCGTTGCTGAAGAAATCCGCATCAAGGATCTGGAGTTAGAATTGAAAGATCTTGCTACCGATCTGGAGGGTCAAGACGATGAGAAAGTTCGTGATCTTGCGATAGCTCGAAAAAAAGAAGCGGATATTGCCTATAGGGCACGACGATCCGTTGAAATCGCGGAGAACGATCTACGAGACCTTAGGAAGAGTAAAACCACTGTCGAGAAGTCAATCGCAGAAGCGTCAAGTGCTAACGCCGAATCAATAAAGGCGCGCAACAAGGCACAATTTGCTGAACTGGCAGCAACGACGGCAAAAACTTTGTATGAGACGATGAACACGCGTGTGCGCGAGGCTGTTTCTTCAAGTTTTGAATCTCGATTTAAAGCAATGGTTTGGAAGAAAGATTATTTCCATAAGGTCAATATCGACTCTGATTTTCGAGTCTCGGTATTTAATAAGAATGGAATTGATCTTCTCGCAGGTCTGTCTTCGGGTGAGACCGCTTGTCTGGCTTTCGCTTTTTCTTTAACTCTTAGTAGAGAAGCCGGACTGAACTTCCCGATGGTTGTCGATACTCCTATGGGTCGCCTCGGTCAGGGAGTTCAAGAGAACTTGGCTGGAGTACTTGTAGATGCGACCAAAGGAAATAATTCAGAGCCCAATCATCAAATAATCCTGTTAATGACAGATACAGAATACACAGATCGAGTTGCGAACGTATTTGCCAAGCGTCATCCTCGTGTGCTCCAGATCAATTTTAATACAGATACAGAAGAAACGAAGGTGGTTTAGGTGAAAAAGACGGCAAGAACGATTCTGGCTTTTGATGATCGTCAGCTTGAATTTGTGAACAAGTTGAAAGAAGCTTTCGCTGCCGGTGCGGAAGAACCAATTAGTAATAAAGAGATGTTTCTGATTGCAGCGGGGGTTGGTTTTCATTCAAAGAATAAGTTGAACGACTTCAAGCGAAGCGGAACCGGAGTGCGCATTCAATATTTTCAACCAGAAGACAACTTGCTTTTTGCTGCTTTACAAATTGCTGAAACAGGTGAATCTGATTCGCTTCTGGCAATCGAGGATTTATATGACTTGGCAGAGCTGTATGCCGGTGGCGGGATATCTATTTTGTGGAATCACTTTCAACAAGAGCGAGATTTCGCTGTTTGGTTCGCGTCCTTTGTTAACGAGCCATTAAAAGTAGCTGGCAAGATTTAGGTGGAGCGTCGATCTTTCTTCTCAGCTGAGATAGATCAGGGTGAGCTTTCAAGAAAGGCAAAGTCCTTAAGTGACGTTGATCGTTGGTTGGCCGCGGTTGCATTGGGCCAAGTACATGAGCTTTGGGCATTTGATTTGCTTCGAAAGTTGAAAATAGATCAAGATGACAACACTCGCACTGCTGCAAACAATGCTCTGAGACAGTTTCCGAGGTCTTTCTTTGAAGCACTGAATCTTGAAGAAGACCATTCAGGCGAAGTTTTTGAAAGTGGTGTTTGGAAGGTGAGGCCATTGCCGACATATGAGTCGAGCAATCGCGATTTGTTTCTTGCGGCCATCATGGACATTGTTAGCACGGAGGGTCCAGTGACGGGAGGCAGAATTCAGTCTCGCCTTTCAAGCGCAACAGTCATTAACTCCGGTCGACGGGTCAGTAATGGGAGACTCCAAACATTGCTTACTGAATTGCTCAAGGCGAACAAGTTGACCCGTGCGGATTCGCATTTGGATAGTGATGAAGTTGTACTTTGGATTGTTCACGCACCAGGCACGCCTGAATATGTCATTAGGGGCAGAGATGGACGTGACATAACAGAGATACCTGTGAATGAGGCTAGGGCTGTGTTACTCGACAACAGGCTCATGCGTAGAAACCCTTCTAATCGAGACGCAGGATTTCGAGTTCTGATGGAGCATTACGGAATTAGGCCCAATGAGTTCTTCCTAGTAGGAGAAGCGATGGAAAAACAATGGCAAACACTTTTTTTGGCTAACGAGAGCTGAGTTTCAGAAATGAAGTCTGAACTTTGGATCGAAAGCCTCAAAGTTGAGAATTTGGGGCCTTTCGTGGGTCGAAAAACATTCAATTTTGGCAGATCGTCCGAAGAGTCTTTAACTTGTATTTTGGGTGGCTCAGGTTCCGGAAAGACCTTTTTAGTTAATGCTCTTTGTTGGGCATTCGATTTACCTGCTCCAGCAATTTCTGGCAGATTCGCGTCGCCAGTGAATGAAAATAGTGATTACTTTTCAGTTGAGGTAGTTTTTCAAATAGGTGGCATTAGTCGCGGGGTCAAGCGAAACTCACTTTCATCGCAGGATTTTGTTGCTCCTGAAGTTCCCGTTATTTATTTTGACGATCAATTGGCTTCTAGTGCTCTTGAGGAAGAGTTTTTGAGTAACGGCGGTCATGGTAGCGGGGCGTTGTTAGTATACGCATTGACGAAGTTTTTGGACGACCTCCAGAATAAGGGCGATTGTCGACCTTTAGTTTTTGATGCGGTGTTCGGAATTTTAGATTTGAGTCAACAAAGCGAAGCAGTTGATGCGCTTTTTTCTTATCCTGCTCAAATAATCCTTTGTGGGGATACACACGGCTGCAGGGAACTGCTCGATCGTGGAAGAGCGATAAGAGTTCTGGAGATCTGAACTTCTCAGCTGTTTCTTATTCTATTTCCCGGATCAGAAATAGTTAGGCGTACCGGGTTATGTATGACGTTAATAAAGCTTTACGAAATTGCGGTATCCAGAACCTGTCAAATCTAGACGGCCGATATCTTTGGGTTTCCTAAACCGCGGGTCGCATGCGAATACTCGAACTCTGACGTGGGGTTTGGGTTGGTGCGCTGGTTGATCCACCGGTGATATTTGCGGGTGTGGTTAGTGAACTCGGTTGGGGTTGATTCGGGAAGCTGTATGAAACTTGGTCCTGGTTCATCGTTTTCGTGGAAGCATGCGCTTGGGGTGACTAAAGCCAAGAGGCGAGTGTCGAAGGCGACGGGCATTCCTTTGACGCGGGGTGGGCGGCGAATGAAACTTGGTAAGTGGCTGGGGATGAAGTAGGGGCTACTTTTTTGGGGCTGCATGTTCGGTGTATGCCGAGGGCACCATTGGTAATTTAAAAAATTTCTGTGTAACACCCCTATGTCATAATCATGTTTGTTGAGTTCAAATTCGCCTGCCAGCCGCCCTGGCCCGATCCAGATTCATTAGACAGATCTCTTACTTGACCATCCTGAGTATGTCCCGCAGTTCATTATCGAAATTTCCGAGGACAAATGGGAGTGCCGATGTGGCAATACCCATGAATCGGAAGGGTTTGACCCTTGTGACGAGTTCGGCGAGGTTGTGCCCGCCGAACTCGGCCCATGGGACGGAATTCTCCACGTCTGCACACGGTGCTGGCGTGTGATTGACGGCAATACTCTCGAGATTCTTGGGCTCACCGAAATGGAAGTTATCGAGAAAAATCTCGAATATCGCTGGTCGTATCTAAGCAAGTGATCGCTAAAGGATCAATTTACGATGATGAACATTTGCATTAATGATTTAAATTTTTCTTCCATTGATGAAGCGTGCGCTCTTTTTATTCTTTTTGGCGTCAAAAGATTCAATTACATCGCCTACTAATGTTTGTCCTATTTCTGGGGGCCATAAAAGGTCAGGATTATCGTTCTTTGAAAAGTAATACTCGGCGCCTGTGGAGCACCGAACAAAGCCAGAATTTTTCCCATCGCCAATAAGAGTCTTCACTTTTGCATTTATCTGTGACTCTAATTTCTTGCCAAGTGCCTGATGCTTCCTATTTTTATCTCGCTTAAGCGTTTTTTGAAAAGAAACATCGCCGTACTGCTTGATTATGTTTTTGAAGTCAAAGTCTTTTGGATCGCCGCATCCCAGATCTGCCGCAAGTTGCTCGTATTCTTCAATCTTTTTCCAACCATTGGCTAGACGAATAGCACGTAATGCTTGAATTAAATCAGCTTTCATTTTTTCATCATCAGTCAATTCGAATATATCCATCATTAGTTTGACAGCCATTTGAATATTGTCTGGCCTTACGCCACCCAACGCAATGCGAAGCTCTTGGAAGGCGTCTTCGTGTCGATCAAGATTCCGCAGGCAGTGAGCACGCTGCTGGTGTAGCCACCAGTCGTTCTTTGACTTGAGAATTTCATCAAATAGTTCGAGTGCGGACTCGGTGTTTGAGTCAACACGTGAGAGACCTAGTCGATACTTGATCCAAATCTTGTCACGCTCACTTGGAAAAGCATCTGAATCTAAAGCGGCAATACAGACAGTCTCTAACGTTGTGTGATCTTCAGCGCGATCAAGACACTTGGTCATCGCCAAATACCACCGTTCTTTCTGGCTTGGGATTTCTCTTTTTATTCCGTCTTGCAGCATCGACGACCGCTTTATTGAAAGCTGAGTTAAGTCAAGTCTAGAAAGGATTTCAATTGCTTGCTGAAAGTTTCCTGACTCTTCCAAGATTGAAGCTGCACCGATTGCAGCGCTGACATAAACTGAAATTTCGCCGTACATTGAAAAATCTGTAAGAGTTCGAATTTCATTAACCACATTAACTAGATTGTTTATTTCGTTCCGTTCGGTTGGTGCATTCTTTATTTTTGATTCCCAGATCGCCCATGCAAGAGCGCCTCTGACTGACCAGCTAGACGGATAGTTTTTTATCTCAGTTTGGCCGAGGGCTAGAGCTTCTTTTACTTTGCC